>SDBU01001156.1_pt1 | contig 38606 bp, 31 predicted proteins | sample 2277071 | NCBI WGS metagenome assembly SDBU01 (sample SAMN10397929, study PRJNA504765) | marine sediment metagenome | isolation source: marine sediment core GS08_GC12, 126 cmbsf | place: Arctic Ocean: Gakkel Ridge, Loki's castle | collected 2008 | reverse complement strand
ATAAGCAAGCATCATCTGAAAGAAGTAAAGCTTCAGCGACCTGCATTAAAATCCAGCTTTTATCGTATAATACAACAGCTTTAATCGGACTCGGACTCGGACTCGACCGTCTCGTTCTTTTTTATGCTGCTTTTTTTAAGTTGACTCTCTTCTTTAAGATAAAAAATTCTTTATGTAAAACTTTTGATCAGTTTATAAAGTAAGATATTTTATTAAAAGCTGTAATATCATTCACAAAAATTAATTATAAAAAATCTTGTCTACTTCCAGATAGCGCAGATTCTGATTGTACATTTCATTTTTTTTATAGTTATTTTTTATGAAATAAAATTGAAAAACTATGTGTAAAAAAATAATCAACGCAAATGAAATTCAGAAAAATCTTTGAGATGTAGAAAATTTAATTCTTAATTTTTTTAGATTTGTTGCCCATATTTAAAAAGATTCTAATGAAAAATGAACTTTCCATTGAAAAATCTCTTTCATGCATATAAAATCTTTTAACTAATTTTTTACAGAATGTTGTACACTAATCTGGTTTCGGATTATTAGAAATTGAATAATGAAAAAAATATTTTTACTAGTTTTGCTTCTTCCTTTTTTTATATTTTCTGCACCTTCAGGTTCTCCATCTCTTCCAGCTATTATAGAAGAGGGTTTTTTTATTCCCGATACCAAGTGGGTAAATTTTCGTTTAGGATTTTTGGCATATCATGCATTAGATTTAGTTATGGAATTTGATGAAGTTGGAAAAGATAATAATTTTCATTTAAGAAAAGTAAAAGCAAACGCAAATTTAGGTGTAGTTACAATTAATATCAAAGATAGATTAGATTTGTATGCTGAGATTGGATCTTATAAGCTAGAGCCTGAGTTTAGGCAAGGATCAAGTCTATATATAGCGAAGAGCGGTAATGATATATTATATAGAGCAGGCGCTAGGTTAATATTTTTTGAAATTTTAGATTTTACACTAGGTGCTTCGGTAAAATATACGATTTTTTCAGCATCAAATGATTATCTAACTATAAATGATAGGCCGGTTGATAGTGATATTAAATTTGATTTTAAAGAGTGGCAAATTGATGTTGGTCTTGCTCAAAAAATCTCTATTTTAAGACCATATATAGGCATATCGTATAGAGACACTCAAATAAAAATGAAAAATTTACCGTTTTTGCCAGATAAGTTAGATTTGACTTTTCAAAAAAAAGCAGGAGTTTTTTTAGGAGTTGCAGCGTCTCTCGGATCTTTTGTGATGGTAGAAGGTGAGATCAAACTTGTTAACGAAAGATCAACAACTCTTTCTTTAGACGTTCGTTTTTAAAAGTTTTTGAAAAAAATAGAGAAAAGAGTGTATTGTTGTTTGAAAGTTATTTTTTAAAATTTCAATGAAACGATATATATATTTTTTATTATCTATTTTTTTTCTCCAAGCTGCTTTTGCTCAAGATCCATTTGATGGAAAACATGAAGATCCTGATATGGATGCACTCAGAAAATGGATAAGAGAAAAAAGAATGATATCGATAAAAGAGCTAGGGGGAGATTTATCACTTAGCGGAGAAGTTAGAGTCGAGTATCAAGGATTTAACGAGAAGAAAAATGGGCTTAAACAAAGAGGAACATCTTCTGCAACAAGCAATCCCAACAATGCTTTTGATGTAGAGGTCAATCTTATTTTAGATTATCACTCAGATAGAACTTGGGGGGTTATCAAACTAGAGTTTGATAACGATATGGGAATAGATAGTGGGACTACAAATGAAATAGCTTTAGAAAAAGCTTATTTTGGTGGAAGGATGATAGATGGAGAAACATTTAATTTTGATGGGGAGCTTGGCAGAAGAAATTTAAGTGATGTTTTTGATTCAAAAATAGAATTTTCATCAATTTTCGATGGAGGTCTTTTTAGATTTAATAAAGCTTTTGAATCAATTGGGAGTTTTTATGTCAATCTAGGCGCATTTTTAATAAGCGATTTTTATAAGCACTTTGGCGAAGTTACGGAGATAGGACTTTTGGATATTGCAAACACTGGTTTTTTCGTAAAGTATTCATTCATCAATTGGAAAAAGTTTTTTGCTGCAGATGGGGAGAGGAAAAGAAGATTTAATTTTGGAAATTCTCAACTTTTAATAGGATATCAAGGTTTGATATCCAAATGGAATAAATATACAAAAATATATTTAGGCGGTTTGATGAACCATTTTGCAAAAGATTTAACTTTTTCAGATGCTACACTTTCAAAAAAGTATAATTTAGCATGGTATGTAGGAATATCAGTTGGAAGAATTTTGCAAGCTAGAGATTGGGCTATTGATGTAAACTTTCAATACGTTATGCCGCAAGCAGTTTCAGATTTTGATGCAAGCGGTATCTCAACTGGAAACGCAGCAAACGTTGGCTTATATACAACAAATGTTAATGGAACGGGAAATCCAACCACAAGACAAGGAGCTGTTGGAGAAGCAAATTATAAAGGGTTTTCTTTTGATTTCTTATATGCAATTACAAATAATTTAACACTTTTTCAAAACTTTGAGATTTCTAATAATCAGACAAAATCTTTTGGTCCATCTATGAGTTTTAAGAAGTATGAGATGGAATTTATCTACGCTTTTTGATCTTGATCTTTTCTTTGATTGGTTTTAATAAAATTGTAATGAATGGTTTTACCTTCTCTTTTTACTCTTAAAAAGATAGGGTCTGGATAGGTTTTGGCATAAGAGCTTTTTAAAAATTTTTTCAAATCTTTTTTAGGAAATTTAGATCCTAAAAAAAGACAAACAAAATTTATTCTTCTTTTATATTTTTTTGTTTTAGCAAAGAGTCTTTTTAGAGAATAAATTTTATTTCTTCTTCTTTTTATTAAATATAAAGAGTTTAAAAATCCTCTAAAATAAGGAAAAGTTCTCATAACTTTTCCCAAACTAAAAACTTTGAGATTTGGCAGAAAAGAGAACAGCAAAAACACTTCGAGCCAGGAGCCTTCCAATAATATTATATAAGAAGAGGGGGTTGGGATATTATTTACTTTTACTTTGAAAAATTTTAATAAAATTTTTCTAGAAAAGTAAGAAAAGAACATCTCTGACATTCTACCTGTAATAAAGGTATTAAAAATAAGAGCTAAAAGTCCGATAAATAAAAATCCATTTGCAGATGAAAATTTTAAAGTAGAGCTAATTAGATATAGGAAAAAAGCAGATAAAAGAACCCCACAAAAGCTTAAAAAGTTTGCAGCAGCTATTATTCTTCCTCTTTTTCTATCAGGGCTAGCTATTTGAATAAAAGAATCAAAAGGGATTAAATATATTCCACCAAAAAACCCAAGCAGAATAAGTAAGATTATAACAACTATTAAATTATTAGGAAAAATACCTAGCAGTATAAATACAATACCAACAAAAAAGCCTGCTAGACAAGCAAGGCCTGGCTCTACTCTATCTTTAGAGAGTCTACCAGCTAGAGTTGAGCCAATAGCGATTCCGACAGCTGTTGCTAAAAAAAGGTAACCTCCGCCGATTTCTGTAAGATTTAAAGATTCAATAGCGTAGGGTATTGTATTTAATTGAGTGAACCCTCCAATAAATAGAAAAAAAGCAGATCCTAAAACAGCAGATATTAAATATCTCTTTTTTGCGCAAAGGACTAGAGTTTTGTAAATTTCGTAAAAAAATAATGGATTAATTTTCTTTTTTGATCTTTTAGCAGGAGTCTTAATAACTCCAAAACTAGTAGACAGGCCAATTGCAGCTATTATTACACATAAGATTGTGGCTATGATAAAGTTTTTATTTGTGACATCAGTGATAAAAGAGGCTAAAAACGTTCCTATAATTATCGCCAAATATGTAAAAGAATTTAAAGCTCCGTTTGCTTTAGATACATATTTAGGATCGACAATTTCTGGAATGATACCGTATTTAGAGGGACCAAAAACAGCGCTTTGCATACCCATAAAAAATAAAAGAGTATAAAAAAACGTTGGGGTTTTTAAAACCACTGCAAATATAGAGAGAGCCATCACTAGAACTTCTGCCATTTTCATAGCGATAATTATATTTCTTTTAGAGAGTCTATCTGCTAAAACACCTGCTGCAGCTGAAAAAATTAAAAAAGGAATAACGAAAATTGCACCAGCTTTTGCTAGAATAGTACTAGCATCGGGTAGTCCCTGAAGATTTATAATAAAATAAACTAAAATCAATTTGAAAACGTTATCGTTTAGAGCCCCCAAAAACTGAGTGGCATTCAAAAATTTGAAAGAATGTTTTCTTTTGTTAAAGCTCATAGACAAAATTTTAGTATAATACTACTATTTAAATATTAACAAATCTAGCTTTATATAAAAGAAGGGGATTAGAGACCATCAGATGAAAGCAATGTTTTCCAGCAATTTTATTGAAATTTTAATACGCAAACTAAAGCAAAATCTTTTTTTTAGTGGTTTAAAATCAGAAGTCTACATTTTTGTACCAAACAAATTTGTAAAAAATTATCTTATGCAAAATTTTGCTGATGATCCAGATTTAAAAATCTCTTTTGGATTAAATTTTGTAAATATTTCTAATTTTTTGAATTTTTTTCAAAATAAATTAAAAATTTCTAAGGATAAAAGATTTTTAAACTTTTTAGAGTTAAATTTTTTAATAAGAAAAAAAATTATAGAGCATATAGAAAAACCTAATAATCACTTATCCAATAGTCTTTACTTAGACCTTAGAAAATATTTAATCAAAGATGATAAAATAATAGAGAAAAGACTCACAAAGCTTTCATACGATTTGACTGAAATTTATTTAAAATATTCCATTTTTGAAAACGAGAAAAATTTAATTGAAAAAAGCAAGAATCATTGGCAGATAAGACTATTTTTAGAAATTTTTTATGAAGATAAATATAGCTTAGCTTTTAGAGATCTAAACAAAATAGATATTCAAAGTATAAAAAATATTGAATTTCATTTTTTTTCTTTAAGCTATATGCCTCCTATTTATTTTGATTTTATAAATAAATTTGAAAATGTTTTTCACTATTTTATTTCGCCAACGAACTATTTTTTTGAAGATTTTTTATCAAATTTTGAAAGGAAAAATCTTAAAAAACATTTGATAGAAAAACAAAACTCTCATGAGCAAATTGTTGAATTAGATAGTTATTTAAAGGACAGAAACTCATTTTTAGCGAATATGGAAAAGCTAAAAAGAAACTATCTAAAAATTATAAGCTCATATGATGATATTGCAGTATATGATGAATATGAAAGAGTTGATCAAGAAAAACTAGAGATAGATCAAAAGAGATCCTTTTTAAATCTTTTTCAAGATGATATATTCAATTTAGAAAATAGAGAAGATAACTTAAAATCTCTTGAAAAAGCAGATGATTCGATTCAAGTTCATGTAGCTACGTCTAAATTAAGGGAAGTTCAAGTTCTTTATTCAAATATTTTAAAACTTTTGAAAAATGATAAAGATCTAAAGCCATCTGATATTCATGTAATTTCTAAAAATATTGATGAATATGCTTCCTATATAGAGATGGTTTTTGAGAGTGATAAAAATTCTTTAAATTACAAAATATCAGATTTAAAAATAACTGATGAGAGTTTTTTTATAACTGGCTTTGAAAAACTTATAAAACTATCTAATAGTAGATTTGAAAAAGAAGATATTTTAGATCTTTTTGAAAACCCACTTTTTATCCATAGCCATAAATTTTCAGCAGGCGAGATAAAAATATTATTTAAATGGATAGAAAAAGCAAATATTTCTTGGGGATTGGATGAAAAACACATTTTAAAATTTTTAAAAGATAGTGATCTAGCAATTTTAAAAAGTTTTGAAAAGGGAATTGCTAGAATTTTTCTATCTGCTATTTTTGTATTAAATCAAAATTTTTTAGATAGCTCTTTTTCTTTTGACTATCCTGTGAGTGAGCTAGAGATATCAGATTTGAGAGTTTTGGATAAATTTTTAAAAACCTTGATCTCAATATATAACGATCTAAAAATTATTGAAGATAAAAAAAGTTTAACAATAGATGAGTGGCAAAAATATTTAAAAAAATTGAGTATTAATAATTTAAGAAATTTTCAAAACCTAAACATGATAATCGATAAAGAAAAATCTTTTATTGAGAAAACAGCTTTTGAATCTTTTCAAAATTATTTAGAGGACTTGAAAAACGTATCTTTTAATTTTGATCAAACAAAATTTTCATTTGAAGTAATTTTTGACCATCTAAAAAAACATCTATCAAAATTAAGAGTAGATAGACATAAAAATTCTATTGAAGCAATTTATTTTTCATCTTTTGAAATGTCTTATCTGCCAGCTAAAGCCATCTTTATATTAGGGCTCGATGATGAATCTTTGCAGATCAAGACAAAAAGTTCTATCGATATCAGTAATTTAAAAAATGTACCATCTAATGCAGATCATGAAAGATCCTTATTTTTACAAAGTTTATTAAACGCAAAAAAATATTTAATTTTGAGCTACATATCAAAGGAGAATCAAAAAATTGATAAAGCAATATTTTTAGAAGAGTTTTTATCTTATCTAGATAGATCTTATAAGATATTAAATCAAAAACCATCTAAATGTATTATAAAAAAGCATCCTCCTTTCTCATTTCATAAAAGTTATTTCACTAAAGATAATGATAGCTTTTCTAAAAAAAATTATAAAGCAGCTCTCTGTTATTACAAAGAAAAACCAAAACAAGGCAAAGACCATATAAATGTAAAGCCGTTTGACATTGATATAAAAAAAGAAACTTCTAAAATTATTGATCTTCGTCACTTAAAACAGCTTTGTAAAAATCCAATTAGTTTTTATTTAAATAAGATGGATATTTATCTAGAAGAAGAAGAAGAAAAAAATGATTTCAAAATATCTAATCTCGATAAATACATCATAAAAAACGCAGTCATAAAAGATGATATTGTTGATGATATTTTATACTCATTTGAGAAAAGAGCGAAAATGCCAGTTGGAGTTTTTAATGATATTGCAAAAAGTAAAATTAGATCAGATATTTTTATTTTTTTACAAAACTTAAAGGATTTAGAGGTAGATTATAAAAATCTTATCAACATTGAATTCAGTCTTGATGCAAAAAATATAGAAAAAATTGATTCAAAAAATATAGTAATGCCACCGATTGAGATTAAAGGAGATCAAGAGACAATAAAAATTATAGGCAGGATAGAAAACATTTCAAATAAAGGTCTTTTATCACATCTGGATGACAAATTATATAGTCAAATTCGCATGTGGCCAGATATTTTAATTTTAAATAAGTTAGATAAAAATTTTGAAAAAAAAATAATTTTCACAAAATCCAAAACCATTAAATCTTATAAAATAAATAGGGTAGATGAGTGTTTACTAGAGTTAATCAAGTACTATGATCTTTCTCAGAGAGAGATTTCATTTATGATAAAGCCATTTTGTGAACATATATTAAACAAAGAAGAATCGAATCTTGACAAAGCCCTAAAAAGAACAGATAAAAAAAACATATTTTTAGATGTCTATTCTACTTGGTATTTTAAAAACTTTGAAAAGCCAGAGGCTAAAAACTTAATTGAAAAATCCAAAATTATAAAAAATGTATTTCAACCACTTTTGGAGCAAAATTGAAAGTTTTCAATGTTATAGATCAAAACTCTAATATTTTTGGTAAAAAGCTAATAGAGGCATCTGCAGGTACTGGTAAGACTTTTGCAATTGAACATCTATTTGTAAGACTATTGTTAGAAAAAGATGATTTAAATATTGAAGAGATTTTAGTTGTAACATTTACAAATGCAGCGACAAAAGAGCTTAAATTTAGAATTAGAAAAAATTTAAGTGAAGCAATAAATATATTAAAAAGAAAAAATCTAGATTTTGAAACTTTTTCATATTTAACAGAGCATTTAGGTCAAAAAGATAAAATATCGAAACTAGAAGACGCACTAGATCTTTTTGAAACAGCGAATATTTTTACAATACACAGTTTTTGTTTTAAAGCGCTCAATGAGTTTGCATTTGAAGCGGATGTTTTAATAGATATCGATGAGAAAAATGATATTTTTTTTATAAAAGATCTAATTGTTGATTATTTGAAATTTTTTATTGATTTAGAAAAATATTTACCTGAGCAAATCGAGATTTTAGTAAATCAACATAAAGACATAGATAATTTAGTTTTAAAAATTTCTCAAAATATCGATAAAAATTTAAACAACCAAAACTCTCAGAGTCAAGACTCGTTGGATCTAGATTCAAAGAGTCAAGGCTGGGCTTTACTTTTTGATAATTTTAAAAAGGCTACTCAGAATTTCAAGAAAACAAAAATTTTTGAAGAAATAAAAATTGAAGATTTTGAAAAAATTTCTAAAAACTTTAAAAAGATAGCTAAGTATAAAAATGAAGATTTTTTCTCTCAGCTAAATTCTTTGATTAGCACTATAAATAATGAAGAGTGTTCTATAGAAGACTTTAAAATTTTTATTAAAAACAAGCTTTCAATTTTTGAGTTTTTAGATGAAAAAAATAAAAAAGTAAAAGCTATAGATTATGAGCTTCCAAGAGTTTTAATAGATTTGAAAAATATTTTTTATCCAATCATCAAAAAGGCAACAGATATAAATATTTTATTTTATAATTTAACATCAGATATAGCAAATTTCGTTGATGAGTTTTTAGAAACTAATGAGATTTTTACATTTGATAAGATTTTACAAAAAATGCAAAAGGCTTGTAAAAATGAAAATTTCTCAAAAAAGTTAAAAAATAGATATAAAGCAGCTATCATCGATGAGTTTCAAGATACAGATCCTATTCAATTCGATATTTTTAAAACTCTGTTTTTAAAAAATGAGAAAATTTTAGCTTTTTACTTAATTGGAGATCCAAAGCAATCTATTTACAGCTTTAGAAAAGCTGATTTATATACATATTTAGAGGCTACAAAAAAAATTGATGAGATTAACTATCTAGACACAAACTATCGATCAACAAAACCACTTATCGACTCACTAAACGCGCTATTATCTAAAGAATTTTCGAAAAACTGGCTAAAACTACCTAATATAGATGATAGTTTAGAGTATATCCCTATAAAATCTGGTTTAGGTGAAGATTTTGATTTTCAAGATGATTTAGCGCCTATTCATTTTTTTATATCTGAGGCAAGTAAAGTAAAGAAATGGCCAACAGATGAAATGGAGATAAAGAATTTTACATTTATTGCAAACGAGATTTTAAGCCTTAAAAAAAATTGTCAAAAATTTTCAAATAAAAATTTTGCAGTTTTAGTAAAAGATAGATTTCAAGCTCAAAGGTTAAAAAATTATTTTCAAAAATTTTCGATAAATTCACAAACTCCAAGATCATCATCTTTAAAAAACTCTATTTGTTTAAATGCTATGAAAGAATTTATAGATGCATGTCTTCACCCGAATAATTTAAATAAAGTAAAAATTGCTCTTTTAGGTCCTTTTGTTCAATTAAATCTTCAAGATCTCAAAAATATTGATTTGCAAAATTTTTCAAAACATTTAGAGAAATTTCATTTTTTAAAATCTATTTTAAATAAAAAAAATCTAGGAGAATTTTTTCATCATTTTTTTGAAATATCTTTTGAAAACTTTTCAATTTTAGAAAATATAGCAGCAAAAAAGGATATAAATTTTTATCTAGATTGTATCTCTTTAATCGAGCTTATTTTAGCTGAGAAAAATTTGGGACAACATAATTTACTTAGCTTTTTTAAAAAACTAGAGCTTTTAGATCAAGATGATGAAAAGCTAAAAATCTTTAAAAATTTCGAAGATGGAGTTCATATTTTAACAACGTTTATGTCGAAAGGTTTAGAATACGATATTGTTTTTGCTCTAGATTTAGCCTCTAAATCTAGAGCATCTTTTGCCCAAGATTTAAAAGAGATGGATGCTGAAAAAATGAGACAGTTCTATGTAGCTATAACTAGAGCAAAATATAGAGTATATCTACCCATAGCCATCGATTTAAAAGAAAAGCCAATTTTAGAGGGAGAGTATTCTGCTATGGAGTATTTTCTAGCCCATATATTAGATACTAAAGATATAGTTCCTAAAAAAAATCTTTTGGAGAAATTAAAAATTTTAAAAGATAAAAAACTCCTTAGTTTAAGTTTTGTAGATTTTGTAAAACCCTCATCATTTCAAGACAAAGAAGAAGATGTTGATTTATCTAAGCCAAAAGATTTTAGTAAAAAATTTGAATCTCGCTATATTTATTCATTTTCATCTTTAACATCTACTTTAGATATAAAAATAGAAGAGAAAAAACAAAAAAGCACTTTGCCAAAAGGACTGGAGGTTGGAGAGATTTTTCATAAAATCTTAGAAAATGTTTTTTATAAAAAAAGTTTTCAATCTGATGAGATTTTAAAGATAATTCAGAGTTTGATTAAAGAAAGTGTACTTGAAAGTTTTGAAAAAGAGGTATTTTCAATTATTAACAATACTCTAAATGCTCCTCTTTTGGGAGAGGATAGTTTTTGTTTAAAAGACGTTGAATTTAATAATTTTCATCCTGAGGTAGAGTTTTTATTTTCTTGGAAAAAAGATTATATGAAGGGATTTATAGATTTAGTATTTGAGCATCAATCAAAATATTATATTATTGATTGGAAATCCAATTATTTGTCAGATTTTTCTAAAGACTATGATACTAAAAACATTGAAAAAGAGATGAGCCTGCATAACTACTATTTGCAAGCTGCAATTTATACTAAAAGCTTGAAACAACATTTAAAAATTTTAAACAAAGATTTTGAAAAAGTATTTGGAGGAGTTTTTTATATATTTTTAAGGGGACAGGCAAACTCCCATGAATCCAAAACTAATAATTATGGGAGTTATCATTTCTATCCAGATTTAAAAGTTTTGGATCAGATGCATAACCAAAAGAGTAGATTAGATGCTAGGTGAGATAAAAGATAAAATAAAATTTTCATATCTAAATGAGCTAAAAGAAAAAGATTTTTTTTCTACTTTAGATATTTTTTTTGCTAATTATTTAGAGTGTGAAAAAGAAAATTCAGCTATTTTTTTAGCATATCTTTTTTTAATTTCAAGATTTGGTTTTATCTCTTTAGAAATCAAAGATGATAATACAATATATCCAAGTTTAGAGGATTTGAACCTTGATACAAAAGATCTTATAGATATAGATGTTTTTGTAAAAAAAGTTATTTTAGGATCTAAAAATCTGTCAGAGACAATTTTATATTTAGAAGATAATACAGATGAAAACTATCCCAAAAAACCTATTTGCAGGTTTAAAAATTTTTATTATCTTCAAAAAAACTATGTTTTTGAGAAAAAAATTATAAAAAATCTTAAAAGACTTGAGAATCAAAGCCCAACTCAAATTTTTGATGAAGACATTTTTTTTAAAACTTTAAAAAATGAAAATTTTTTAAATTTAGAGCAAAAAAAAGCTGTAGAAAATGTTTTCTTCAATTCGATTAGTCTGATTTTAGGAGGACCAGGAACAGGAAAAACATATGTTGCTTCTTACTTGGTAGATATTTTATCAAATAGTTTAGATAGATCTAAAAAAGATAACTTTAAAATAGCAATAACCTCTTTTACAGGAAAAGCTACATCTCATTTAAAATCAAATATTTTAAAAACCGCAAATAACATAGATCTAGATGCTAAAACTCTTCATCTTCTTTTGAAACTAAAAGAGGGGAAACCAAAAGTCTTTGATGAAAAAAAATTAAATTACGATCTAATAATCGTTGATGAAGCCTCTATGCTAGATCTTAAACTAACAGCTCATTTGTTAAATTCTATTAAAAATGGTTCTAGAGTTATTTTTATTGGAGATCCAAATCAATTGCCTCCAATTGAAAGTGGTAATGTTTTTGCTGAGATTTCTACCATTGAAAATATTGAAAAAGTTCATTTAAAACATGCTAAAAGATTTGAAAATTCTAAAATTATTGATTTAGCAAATGCTATTAAAAATACAGATGAAAAAGCTTTAGATGAAATTTTTTCAAAAAGTGATTTTTATGACATCGAAAACATTTCTAAAGCAAAAAAAATCATTTTAGATATGGCTCAAAATAATTTTTTGGAATCAACATCTAAAGATATGCAAATAGAAGATTTTTTTAGTAAATTAAAAGACTTTATTATTTTATCATCTATTAAAAAGGGGCCATTTGGAGTAGATACTCTCAATCAAGAGATCTTTTCTCTGCTTTATAATAAAGCTGATCTAAATGACTATTTATTCGTTCCAATAATTATTACCAAAAATAACTACAACTTAAATCTTTTCAATGGTGAGTTTGGTATTTTAAAAATTCAAAAGACATTAGATGGTCCATCTAAAAAAGAAGCCTATTTTAAAATAGATGATAAAATTCAAAAATTTGAGATTTTCTATTTAAACTCTTATGAATATGCATACTCAATATCAATTCATAAGTCTCAAGGTAGTGAATTTAAAAATGTTGCTATAATTATTCCAACAGGATCTGAAAACTTTGGAAAAGAGCTTTTTTATACTGCGCTTACAAGATCTAAAAATGAATTTTCCATTTTTTCAACAAAAAAAATTCTAAAAGATTTAATAAAAGTTAGCTCGTTTAAAAAATCTGCGCTATCTATTTAGAAACCACAAAAAAACTTAAATTAATTAGTGTCTCGGCGAACCAGGAGGAGTAGTTGTTGTAATGCTAAAAGTTTGAGATTGGGCTGGTTGTTCATTTAATTTATAGTAAGTTTTAGACAAAAGATGACCTATATACATAAAAAATAAAGGAACTGTAGCTTTTACTAAAAACGAAGTATTAGTATTTGTCATTACAGAATATCCCGCGATTGCTGCAAAAGACCCTAAAGCTAAAGTTTCAATCTTTCTTGTTTTAAAAATGCTACTTATTTTTTGGGTAGGGGCAATTATGAATACATATGCGGCTGATAGAAAAATTCTATTATATGGAGTAAAATCTAATTTATTAAAATTTGCAAGTAATTCTGATCTTACTCTTCTAGTTTCATCCATTTTAATTGTTAAAAAATCTCTTTTATTTATAATATCTGCATCTGCATTTTCATTTTTTCCTAAATATAGATTTAATTCACTTTCTTGTTTTTCCAATTTTGAAAAACGCTTTTCAAACTCTCTATATAAATTAGCATATTCTTGATGTTTACCGTCAGATATATGAAAGGTTCCATCATCATCATCGCTATATGAAATTGTAGCAAATTGTGCAAGTAGGGCTCCTAGCTCTCCTATATCTCTCTCTACTGCAACTTGCCCTAGCTCTTTTTCCATCTCAGTGCAAAGATCTTTAATTTTTTGAGGATTTGTTTTAGGTAATATGTAATATGCTTGAAACCATTCTATCCATGTTCTTGGAGGCAAACTAACTGAAGTCATATTTCTCTCCTTTTTTAGGAGGTTTTTAAGCTACTAAAGTTAAGCTGTTTTAGAACATCTTGATTTGATTCTATCAGCTTTATTTTTCTTAAAAACCCTTTTCTTAACAGCTTTGTCCATGAGACTATATATAAGATCTAATTTTTTTAAAATAATTTCTTTAGCATCTTTGTTATCCATAGAGGCTTTTAAATCTTTCAAAGCTGTTTTTACTCTAGATTTAAATTGAGTATTTCTATCATTTCTTCTTTCAGATTGTAGAATTCTTTTGATAGCTGTTGGTTTTTTTACTTTTTTCTTTTTTTCTTTCTCTTCTGCCATTTTTTGTCCTGTATAATTTCTTTTTATTTGTTTTAAAGTACTTTTTTGAAAAATCACCTTTGAGTATTTAACTTTTGGGTATATTTTTCGCTATTTGGTGTATAAGGATAGATAGATTACATTTTTTTTACAAAAAAAAAATCATTTTTGTTACATTTTTAGTATGAATTACAAAATTAGATGGTTAATAGTTTTATTAGTAGCTGCGGTAGTCCTTCTAGGTATTAGCTTTAAGACAGCTTTTCAAATAAATAAATTTTTTACATTAGATAGTAAAATCAGAGCTAATGTAGAAAAAGTTGATATTATTGAGGGTAAAAAAGATAAATTTGATGTGATAGCTTTTTATAATTTTAAAATTGGTGATAAAAATTTTTATAACGTAAAAAAATTTACAACAAAATTTATAAATGAAATTACTGCTTTAGATTTCAAAGAAAAAATTTTAAAAAAAGATTTTTTTATATGGTACAACAAAAAAAATCCAAAGATTTCAGCTGCTGAGAAAAGTTTTCCTATTAAAAATTTAGTATATAGCATTATAACTTTCATAGTTTTTGGATACTTTGTCGTTTTAAAATACTATGTTTTTAGCTTTCAAAAAATTAGCTAAATGCTAAAATTTATTTTATATTTATCTAAAGTATTCAATTTGATATAATTAACGCCAAATGAGGTATTTTTTCTTATTATGACAAATATCAGAGAAGCAACAATCAGTGAATTTACAGATCCAAAACACCAACAAAAAATTGAAGAGCTTGTAACTATAGCTAAAGAACAAGGCTATATTACATATGAAGAGATCAATGAGATCCTACCGATGTCTTATGACTCAGCAGATCAAATAGATCATGTTCTTATTTTTTTAAGTGGATTGGATATTCAAATATTAAATCAAGCAGAAGTAGAAAAGCAAAAAGAGAGAAAAAAAGAGGCAAAAGAATTAGAGACTCTTCCTAAAAGACCTGAGGGATCTTCTGATGATCCTGTAAGAATGTATCTAAAAGAGATGGGATCTGTTCCTTTGCTTTCAAGAGAAGAAGAGGTTGAGATATCAAAAAGAATAGAAAAAGCGCAACTGCAAGTTGAAAGAATAATTATGCGTTTTCGTTATTCAACTAGAGAAGCTATCTCAATTGCTCACTATTTAATAACTGGAAAAGATAGATTTGACAAAGTTATTGCAGAAAAAGAAGTTCTAGATAAATCCCATTATTTAAAGATGCTTCCCAAACTTTGCGATCTTCTGAAAAAAGAGGATGAATATTTAGAGGGCATACTTTTAAAGCTTAAAGATCCCAAATTAAAAAAAGAAGAAAAAGTAAAATTTGATGAAGAGTTAGAAAAATGCAGAATCAGATCTCAATCCTATTTAAGATACTTTGGTTGTAGACATAACGTTATAGATGATTTTGGTGAAGTCATTTTATCTTCATATGATAGGTTTTTATTACTTGAAAAAGAGATAGAAGATTTAATCCCTAGAGCTGAAAAAAATAAATTTGCAAATGTTAAATTAATTGCAGCAAAAAGAAAGTTAGACAAAAGGGAGCTGGCAGCTGGCAGAACTCTACAAGAATTTAAAAAAGATGTAAGAATGCTTCAGCGCTGGATGGATAAAAGCCAAGAAGCTAAAAGAGAGATGGTAGAGTCCAATCTTCGTTTAGTTATCTCTATTGCAAAAAAATATACAAATCGGGGCCTTTCCTTTTTAGATCTTATTCAAGAAGGAAATATGGGCCTTATGAAGGCTGTTGAAAAATTTGAATATAGAAGAGGATACAAATTTTCTACATATGCAACTTGGTGGATTAGACAAGCGGTAACAAGGGCAATCGCAGATCAAGCAAGAACTATTCGAATTCCAGTTCACATGATTGAAACCATCAATAAGGTTTTAAGAGGCGCTAAAAAACTTACGATGGAAACAGGAAAGGAACCAACTCCTGAAGAGCTTGCAAAAGAGCTTGGGCTTACTCCTGAAAGAGTTAGAGAAATTTATAAAATTGCTCAACATCCAATATCATTGCAAGCAGAAGTTGGAGATGGAGGGGAGTCTCAATTCGGCGACTTTTTGGAAGATACAACAATTGAATCTCCAGCAGAAGCTACAGGTTACTCAATTTTAAAAGACAAACTAAATGAAGTTTTAGAGACTCTAACAGATAGAGAAAGAACTGTTTTAATTGAAAGATTTGGTCTTTTAGATGGAAAACCTAAAACCTTAGAAGAAGTAGGTGTTCGTTTTAAAGTAACTCGCGAAAGAGTTCGTCAAATTGAAGCTAAGGCGCTTAGAAAAATGAGACATCCAACAAGAGCAAAACAGCTTCAAGCCTTTTTAGATCTTATGGAAGAAGAATAAAAGTGGTGATGAAATCTAATTCATTTTTGACAATATCTAACATAAATTGATCAATTTCTTATATTTTTTGCAGCTTTAAGTTCTCTCGAACGCTTTAAAGAGATTGAAATCATAGAAATAATAACAATTTTCAGAAAAGTTCTTTTATGAAAACTTAATCTAAATTAAAGTATTTTTTTAAGAGGGTAAAAATCAGATGCGAAGGCCAAATTATTTTCCTTTTTTGTTACTCGCTTTTTTTATGCTATTTATGATGAGCATATCAAAAGATAAAGTAGATAAATTTAGAAATATGGCAATAAGCTCATTTATTCCAACAAGTCATTCATCTAAATTTTTATTAAAGATGCCGGATAGAACTCTTTCTCAAAGTGATAATAAAATTGAGATGGACAAACTTCTTTTAGAAAATACGATGTTAAAGAATCAGATTAATGGAATTTACGAATGGCTTTTTTTTGAAAATAGAATCGAAGATCAAGTTGATAAATTTAAAGTATTAAATGAAGAGGATCAAAAAGATATATATCTAAAAGATTTTTTTCAAAGAAGAGCAGAGGAGTTAAAAGAGATTTTAAAAGTTGAATATCAAGCTTTATCTGCAAAAGTTATTTTTAGATCAGCATCTTCTTGGAGTAGTAGTATATGGATAAATATTGGTGAAAAAAATAATGAAGCATTATCTAAATTGATAGTCGCTAAAAATTCTCCAGTTGTAATTGGTAACAATTTAATAGGGATTGTTGAATATGTTGGAGAAAAATTCTCAAGAGTTCGTTTGATTACAGATTCAGGATTTATTCCATCAGTTAGAGCTGTTCGAGGAAAAGTGCAAGATAAGAATCTTTTAAATATTATAAGTTCATTAAAAAATCATGTACATGCAAGAGATAATCTATTTTATTCAAAAGATGAAAAAGAGAATTTTTTGGATAAGCTAATTAGTTTGAATAGCAGATTAACAAATCAAAAAGAGGATAAATATCTAGCAAAAGGGGAGCTTCATGGGACGTCTCAACCTCTTTGGAGATCGAAAGGAACAAAACTTAAGGGGATTGGGTTTAACTATGACTATGCTGATGAAGAAGGGCCCGCTAGAGACTTAAAATCTGGTAAGATAATTTTAGACCCAGAATCTAAAAGCGTTCTTCTAATAGAAAAAGGTGATCTTCTAGTAACAACAGGAATGGATGGAATTTTTCCAAAGGGTTTGAATGTAGGAATCGTTACCAAGGTATATAATTTAGAAGATGGTGATTATGCGTATAATATAGAGGTTAAATCAACTTGTGCAAATTTAAATGAACTAGAGGTTGTTTTGGTGCTTCCTCCATTAGGGTTTGAGATGGATGAGCAAAACCCTTTTTGAAGTTTTTTAGATATTTTTAAGAATTTTCTGTTTGAGATTTTTTATTTCAAAAGTTTTTCCAAAAGCATATTCATAAACATTTTTTTGTTTATCTTTAAAAGTAGAATTTTCATTTTTTTTAATATATGAAATTATGTTATTCCAATTCTCTTTTCTTATTTTATGCCCGCAATTTTGCAAAAAAAGGCTTGGCTCACTTTTATCTCTTTCAAATGGATCTAAAAAAAACATAGGTCTTTGAAAATATAAAAAATCGTAACCAATTGATGAAAAATCACCTAAGTATATATCGCAAATATTTAAAAGAGGATAAATTAAAGGAAAATTATCGAGCCAAAGAACATTTGAAGGCATATCTTTTGGAAGAGCTTGATAAAACTCTACTGGATTTTTCTCTTCTAGATTTGGGTGGGGTTTAATAATTAGGTTAAAGTCTTTTGAAACATTTTTAGTTAATTTTTTTAAGATTTGAAAAAAGGATGTTGAATTTTCTAAATCCTTCCAAGTAGGTGCATATAGGATTGTTTTTTTATTTTTATTTAATTTTGAAAATATTTTTTTCTCTGCGATATCATCATAAAATTTTTTAAATTTTTTATAATATTCGAGTCTAAAATCTCCGATAGTTACATGCTTTTTCAATTTTTTAAAAACATTTAGAGTTTTCAAAAGATCTTTCATATGATCTCCATATAGAAAAACCATATCTTGCATTGTATAAGCTAACATATTTGCTTTGTTAATGTGGCCTTTATCTGAATTCCCATGAGGACAAAAAATAAGTTTCATATCTTTATTATAAAAATTTTGAAGAAAAAATTTATCTTCTGGAAACCACATATTGCAAGATATCAATGTATCAAAATCTTTTGCTAAAAATTTAAGTGATAGATTTTCTTGTAAGTGAGAAGTCACTTGAGGATAGTAAGTTTTTAGAAGAGTAGAGCTTTTTTCATCATCTACAAAAAGAGGTATATCTAAAATGTAGGCAAGTGGAGCTATGTGGTCTAGTAGGAGATAAGAGCTTGAAAAATTTACGGCCGCTATTTTTTTCATATATTTAATATATTTTTTAACCTTTCTATATCTGTATTTTTTTGAAAAGTATAATCGTATAGCTTTTTTCTTTTTTTAATGAGAATTTTACTATTTAAAGTTTGATCTAAAATTTTACTTTTTTCAATTTTTTCAAAAATTTGATTATCATCAATAACAGTTGCTATATCAAAAAGTTCAGAAAAAAGTTTCTTATTTTGAGGTTTTAATAAATACATAGCTTTATCAAATGTTAAAAAGTCATATCCAATTGATGAAAAGTCTCCAATATAAATATCTATAAAATCTAAAATAGGATAAATTAATGGAAAATCCTCTAAAAACATGATATTTTTTTGGCTATGTTTAAGTTTCATGATCTCCATTTTAGTTTCATTTTGAGTGATTAAATTATGATGAATTTTTACGATAAGATTGTAGTGAGCGGGAAGTTTTGTTAGTAAAATATCAATGTATTTGAAAAAGGAAGATGATTTTTCTTTATCTTCCCAGGTTGGAGCATATAAAAGATTTATATTATTATTTGAAAATTTTTTAGAAATTTCATTTTTTATGATTTTTTTAAAATGTTTTTTAAACTTTTGAAAATAATCTAGTCTGTAGTTTCCTATTTCGAAAAGATTTTCGATGGTAGAGAAAACTTTTTTTTCTTTTAGAATATCTATCATTTTCTTTCCGTAGACCAAAACATTTTTCTCATTTTTTAGTCCTTCAAAAAATAAAATTGTCTTTCCCTTATCTGAATTCCCATGAGGACACCAAAAGATATTGATCTCTTTATTTAAAACATCTTGATGCAGACGAAACTCAGTATCGAACATATTTTTGGGAGTGCAGGCTAAAATATTATCAAAATTTTTCACTACATAAAAATTTACGTCCTTATTTTCGATATGTTTTACATCAACATTTGGATAGTATTTTTTTGTAAGATCGAAAATTTCTTCAATATTTGTAAGTAGAGGAATTTTTAAATAATGACAAAGCGGAGCTAAATGATCGATGTAATTTGGATTATCTCCGTAAATTAGAGCCGCTGCTTTTTTTTTCATATCCAAAAAATTAGGTTAATCTAATATAATAACGAATCTAAATAGAAATTGCCATATTTTGCTTATATTATATAGAGGCTTAAGAAAATGAAAATTTTTTTAAATATTTTACATCTAGAAGCATCTCCTGGTTGGGGAGGTCAAGAAATGAGAATCTTAAAAGAATCTCAAGGCATGACAAAACTAGGGCACAGAGTAATTATTGGTGTAGAAAAAAGGGGCGGGCTTATAAAGCAATCTAAAAACTCAGGCTTTTTAACATATGAGATTAGATTTAAAAAGCTTTTTTGGTTTATTTCATTTTTCAAACTTCTCTACATTATGAAAAAACATAAAATCGACATTTTAAATACCCATTCATCTTCAGATGCTTGGCTAGGGGGATTAGTTGCAAAACTTTTAAATATCCCTATCATTAGAACTCGGCATCTATCTACAGCCATCAAAAAAGGGCTAAACTCAAAGCTTTTATATGGCTATTTAGCTGATTTTGTTGTGACAACTTGCCAAGATGCAGCTGATATAATAATTAAACAAGCAAACAAAGATCCTAAAAAGTGTAAATCTATTCCAACGGGTGTAAATTTTGAGAAAATTAAAGTAGATCCTAAAGAAAGTGTAAAATTTAAAAAAGATTTTAATATTAACGAAAAAGATTTTTTAGTTGGAACAGCTTGTTTTATGAGATCTTGGAAAGGAATAGATGATTTTTTGAAAGCTGCAAAAATTTTGGAAAATGAAAACGAAAATAATATAAAATTTATAATTATTGGAGGTGGTCATAAAGAGTCATATATTAAGATGGCAAAAGATTTGAATTTAAAAAATGTGATATTTACTGATCATCTAGAAAATCCATATCCAGCAATAAATGCTTTAGATGTTTTTACACTACTTAGCACCGCTCATGAAGGCGTCTCTCAAGCATCTTTGCAAGCCCTCTTTTTACAAAAGCCAATTATTGCAACTAAAACAGGTGGTTTAAAAGAGGTATGTATAGATAAAAAAACTGGTATCCAAGTCCCGATTTTTTCATCTATTGAAGTAGCTAAAGCGATTTTAAAACTGCAAAAAGATGATAAGTTAAGAAAAACTTATGCTAAAAATGCAAAAGAATTAGCTTTGAAATTTTCTGAAGCTAATATGATAGTTGAGATGAAAAAAGTTTATGAAAAATTAATCTGAAATAGATTATTAAAATTATTATTTTACTATTTCTTAAAGTAATATTTTATAATTTTATGTTGATCAAAAATGATATTAAATTTAAACTAATCGAAATTTTTTAAAAACCAAAACTATAGGAGAATTTTTATGACAGTTCAAGCTATTCGCAATCGTTGTAGTAGTCTTTTGAATTATGTTTCTAATAATCCCCGTAAATGTGTTCCAGACCCAATTGCAGCTCTTTTTTGGGTTCCAACAGTGTGTTGTGTTGTCTCATGGGCAGCGAGTGGTATCGCTTCTGGTGGATCAAGTATAGTGGAAGGTATTTCATATATAGCTAAGAAGCTTATTGAGGGAGATCTCTGAATAATTGCTAACTTAACATATTTTGGACTTACTATTGCAAGGTTGTAGGTTATGCGACATCAAAAAATGTAAAAGAAAAGAAGGTTTATGTTGAGATAGAAGACTTAGGTTGTATAATCAAGCCTTTTTTGTGATTCTTGGATCTGATCGCTTATATTACAAATGGGCCGAACATTATAGATAAAAATGATGGTATTTTGAGTTTTTCTAAATTAGCATAAAAATGTTGATTTTTAGTTGTTGTTTTTTTTTCTATAATATTCAAATACATATTATTAAAAATATTTATATAAAATTTTGCATAAAAGAATTCTCAAAAATAACATCGATGATATAAGCTAGATTTTATTTATTAAATATTTAGGGGTTTTTATATGACAAAAAAGTCAAAATCAAAGTCAAAAAAAGTTGAAGAAGAGCCGCAGCTGAAAAAAATACTTCTTTGGATAATGGAAAAAAGAATCTATTTTTTCTCTCTTTTAGCAAGTGTTGTATTCCTAAATATTATTCTATATAAGCTAAAACCTTTTTTTAAGAAAAAATCTATTGATAGTTCAATGCTAGTTGAAAAAACCTATAGTAGCTGGAAAGAGTCTTCATATAACAATAGAGAAAAGCTCACTCAGCTAAAAGCTTATATAAAAAAATATCCCAACTTAAAACCTAAATATGAAGGACTTATCGTTCAAAATCTTTTAATTAATGAAAATTTTTTAAAAGAGGACGAGAGTTTAGCTTCTAGCGCTTTAGATAGAACAAAAGATGAACTTCCTTTTTATTATGAGTTTGCAAAAGTGGCTCTTTTAATAAATAAAGAAGATTATGTAAAAGCATTGGGCAGTTCAAAAAATTTAAAAGCTAATATGCTAAGCGATCTATCCTTTCTACAAAGTGAATCTCTTCCAGCTGGTGCTGTTTTATATTCATTTAATCTGCTTAGAATCGCACTTTTAGAGGCTAAGTTAAATAATGAAAAAGAAGAGATGATAGCTTGGAAGGAATTAGAAGATTATTTGAAGATGGGATCTGAAAAAGATTTAAATGAGAATATCAAGCTAGCTGCTAAAGCTTTAAAACAGATATTTAATGAAAATGAAATAGAACTGAGAGATTATATCCTATATAGGAAAAGCTCTCTCAGCTCAATTGAATCTTAAAATACTTTCTACTCTTCTTTAGGAGGCTCTTCTTCATTAGGCGGCTCTTCATCGTTTTGGCGCTCTTCTAAATTTGGGCCTGAATGATGTTCTTCTAAGTGATGCTCCTCGCCGTGAGATTCTTTAGTAGTTGTATGAAACGCATATCCAGCTAAAAGTCCTATTTCAGCAAATAAGATAAATGGAATAAATACAGCTAGAACGATTCTAACGATACCAATTATAATAATAGTTGTTTTTGGAGCTTTAGCTTGAAATGTTAATAATTTTTTCAAAAACTTCCCAACTTGAACAGGCAAGGCAATACCGATTATTGCTAAAAGACCTGCAACGATCAAACTCCAACTAGGGCCTGTAAAAAACCCGAAAACACTAGAAATAGTAGCAATAATAAGAGCTAGAATCAAAAAAACTTCATTCGTATACTTACGAGCGAATTTTTCGATCTCTTCTACTGATACTCCCTCTTTAATTTTTTCTGTTACTTTTTTAGCCATATGACTCCTATGTGTTTTATCCTCTTTTTGAGGTGCTTATAAATATTTTATGGCTAAGAGGCTATAAAATATCTCTTCTTTTAATACTAATTAAAATATTTAATACAATTTTTTGCAATATATACATCTTTCTTTGTAATTTTTTCTCAGATCATATAAAATAAAGAGCTATTTTTAAAAAAAACAAAAAGAAATGATTTCAGAGAAATTATTAAATAAGATTTTTGCATATTTTATTTTACTTTTAGTGATTTTGTCAGCATTAATGTTTTTTATTTTTGCAAGAGAAGAGAAACTAGAAAACGCAAGTTACATAAAAAGAGATGAGAAAAAAGAGGTTTCTTTAGACGTTGTATCAAAAGCACTTTTTTTAGAGCCTTTTAAGTTTGATATTTCAATAAATTCTATAAAAGATGAGATAGAAGTTCAAATTGTAGAGAAAAGACCTGATTCAAAAGTAAAGCAAGAAAAATTTGAGATAAAATTCAAAAAATCTTCAAAAATTTTAAAAGTTATTGAAGATGAGAAGTTTTTTGTAGCAGTAGATAAGAATGGAAACTTTGAATTCTCTGATGTAAAAACCCCATTAGTAATTTTTTTAAAAGCTATAGATAAAAAGAATGTAAAAGTGGTAATGGAAACAGATCTAGAAGATTTTATGAAAGATACGCAAAGTAAAACTAATTTTTTTGTTTTGAGTCCAACAGATTTTGTTTATACAAAAGATATTGACACAAGAGATGATTTAAAGCTTTTAGCTTCTTCTAAGTGGTTTTCTAAAGATGAACTTCAAAAATTTTATAAAACTAAAAATGGTATAGAGCCTAAAGAGCGTCTAGAAATAGATGGAAAAATAGTTCATTTAAATTCTGATGATGTATTAATATTTAAAGATGGTATCTGGCAGAAACCAATATCTTTAGGAAACACTCAAAGCTATACTATTGCAAAAATAAAATCTATAGATAGCAAAATACTTGAAATTGAAGCTTGGGATGAAAACAGCAATAAATACATATTTGCATTACCGAGCCAGGTAAAACAAGGGTTTTCTATAAGACCAGATCAGTTTGTAACTGCCATCAGAAAAAGAACTATTACACACTTTAGCTGTCAAATAGAGAAGCAGAGGGTGATTTTAAAAGAAAAAGATATCCTTATCAAAAAAGATGGAAGATGGAGGCTTTTGAAAAAGGATATTGATTTTGATGAAATAAAAAATGAAGAGCTTTTTTATTTTGATAAGATTGAGAATAAAAATAATAAAAACTTTTTTGTTGGATATTTATTTAATCCGATGAGAACAAATTATCAAAAAATTGAAACACCAATCTTATCTTCAGTGAGTCAAAGGATTAATAAAAAGAGAGTAATAAGATGATTCAAAAATTATACATTTTTCTGATTCTAATAACTTGCAGTGTATTTGCAAACGAGACATTTGAGCTTGAAAAAGAGGTAAAAAAAGTAAATGAAGAGCTAATAAATCTAAAAAACTTACTTAAAAATAATTTAGAAAATGCAAATGAGCTTTATTCAAAAAAAGCTAGTGAAGAAGAGTATATAAAATTACTCTCTAATGTTAAAGAGATCAGAAAAAAGATCAGGGATCTAGAAGATAATTTTAGAAAAGATGCAGTAGATAGCTCCATGAAAACAGATGAGGGTTACGCTTTTTGGGATCAAGCAGAGAGCTCTATATCTCAACTTATTATGGAATATGGATCTGGGGACTTTTTATATGTAATACCTCAAGAGATTGCAAATCTTAAAATTAATCTATTTTCAACAATTCCAATACCAAAAAATTCATGGGATGATCTTTTAAGAATAATACTTACACAAAATGGGATTGGAATAAAAAAATTAAATTCATATCTCAGACAGCTCTATATCTTAAAGCATGATCAGAGCTGTGTCGATGCGATAGTCTCAAAGCCTGAGGATTTAGATCTATTAGATGAAGGAGCAACTGTTTGCTACATTTTTTCACCAAAAATTGAGCAACTAAATTCTGTACAAAATTTTTTAGAAAGATTTTCAGATCTAAAGCAAACAAGCGTACATGTGATAAAATCAAGTGTTATAGTTATTGGCTCGAATCAGACTTTAAGAAGACTTGTTAACTTATATGATGCAGTTTTTAAAAATAGTGAAGGCAAAATTATAAGAGTTGTCAACTTGAATAAAATTGAACCTCAAGAAGCAGAAAAAATTTTAACAGCATTTTTTACACAATCTCAAAAAACTAGACCATCTTTTTATCAAGGTGCTACAGATGAGTTATCTGTTGTAGTTCAAGGAAGTAATTTAGTTCTTATCGGAGAGGAAATTTTAGTTGATAGAGCTGAAAAAATAATTGTAGATCTAGAAAAGCAACTAGACGATCCTGGTGAAATGGCAATTTATTGGTATTCATGCAAGCACTCAGATCCTAATGAGATAGCTGAGATTTTAGAAAAAATTTATGGATCGATAACGAATGCCAAAATAGAAGTTAGAGAAAAGGAAAAAAAATTAACAAATATTACTCAAAGATTAACGCCTACTTCACCAGCAAATCCAAATCAGCAGACGAGAGCAGTCTCTACAAAAGAAAAAGATTTAGCTTTAGCAAACTCAAGCTTTGTAGTAGATCCTAAATCCGGTGCTATTTTGATGGTTGTTAAAAAAGAGGATTTAAAAAAGATTAAAACTCTTTTAGAAAAATTAGATAAACCTAAGAAAATGGTACAAATAGATGTTCTATTAGTAGAAAGAAAAATTAGAGATCGTAAACAATCTGGTATAAATCTATTAAAAATTGGATCTTCTAAAACTATAAAAAATGAAACAGAACTAAATTTTGATTCAACAAATAGAAAAGGTCTTTTGGATTTTATAATATCTCGAGTAAAAGGACCTCATCTTCCTTCATTTGATATAAGTCTTAGTTTTTTAATGGCTAAAGAAGATATGAAAATTGTTGATTGTCCTTCTGTTTTAGCAATAAATCAAACAGAAGCTTTGATATCAATAGTGGATGAGATATCTATTAACAATGGAGCTGTAAGAGTTGATACAAAAGATGGCTCTAAAGAAGAAAAATCTTATTCAAGAGCTGAATATGGAACAACTATAGCTATTACTCCGACAATACATCTCTCTGAAGAGCTTGAAGAAGAAGAAAAAGGTTTTGTAACGCTCGTAACAAATATCTCTTTTCAAACAACAAATTCAACAGAGAATGATAGACCAAATGTTACTAAAAGAAACATAGAAAATGAAGTTAGAGTAGCAGATGGTGAAACGATAGTTTTAGGCGGTCTTAGAAGAAAGATAGATGAAAATGAGTCTGAAAAAATACCGTTTTTAGGAGAAATTCCAGGGATTGGGAAATTATTTGGCACAACAAAACAAAAACACACATCATCTGAGATGTTTATTTTTATTACTCCACATATAATTAAAGATTCGAAGCTTGATTTGGCTGAGCAAAGACAAAACTTTATGCAAAAAAGGCAAGGAGATATCGATGAGTTTTTAGAAAAGCTAGATAGAGCTAAAAAAAATGAGAAGAAAAAACTTTTTGAAAAAAGCTTAAAACTTTTTTTTGATAAATGAAAAATAACATAAAACTTCAAAGCTTTGAATTCATAAAAAATAAAGTAAAAAAGATTCCGTATCTTTTTGCAAAAAAAAATAATTTAATAGCTATTGATGAGAAAAAAGACAAAATTATTGTAGCTATTAGCGATATTTATAATCTTGAAGCTCTATCGGAGCTTTACTTGATGTTTAATAAAGAGATTGAATCAAAAACCTATCCTAAAGACGAGATAGAAAAAGCAATCGAGACTTGTTATCACCAAACTAAAAAAATAATTCACTCAAAAGATGAAAATGAAAAAAATGAAAATTTTGAAGGCTATGATCTTTTAGAAGTCTCTTCAGATAATGAAGCTGTAAATATTTTAAATACGATTATTCTAGAGGCGATAACTCAAAAAGCATCAGATATTCATCTGGAGCCTGAAAAAAATATTTTAAAAATAAGATATAGAATCGATGGGATTTTGCAAAAAAGGGATTATATAACTTCTCACTTGGTCTCTCAAATTATCACTAGAATAAAAGTTATGGCTGCTTTAGATATCGCTGAAAAAAGACTTCCTCAAGATGGTAGAATAAAACTTATGATTAATAAAAGAGAGATAGATTTTCGTATCTCTACAATTCCAACGGTATATGGAGAGAGGTTAGTTTTAAGAATACTAGATAAAAGCAATATTCTCTTAGGGTTAGATACGATTGGAATGGAGAAAATTTTGCTTAAAAATTTTAAAAATTCAATATCACATCCTGAAGGAATCGTTTTAGTAACAGGTCCAACCGGGAGTGGAAAAACAACAACATTATATAGTTCGATAAATGAGCTGAACAATTCAAGTTTAAATATAATGACTATTGAAGATCCTGTTGAATATAAACTAACAGATATTGCTCAAATAGCAGTAAACCCTAAAATTGATCTGACATTTGAGAAAGGGCTGCGACACATTTTAAGACAAGATCCAGATATTATAATGATAGGAGAGATAAGAGATTATTCAACAGCTGAAATAGCCATACAAGCATCTTTAACAGGGCATTTGGTTTTGTCTACTTTGCATACAAATGATGCCCCATCGGCAATCATTCGTTTAGCTGATATGAAAATCGAGCCTTATCTTTTATCATCGACAATTATAGCTGTTTTATCTCAAAGACTAGTTAGAACAATTTGTAGATCTTGTATAGAAGAGTATAAACCAACGCCAGTTGAGCTAGAAGAGCTTGGGATCAAAGAAAAAACCCTTTATAGAGGAAAAGGGTGCAGCGATTGTTTTAACACAGGTTATATAGGTAGATGTGGAATTTATGAGCTTATGGTTTTGGATGATAACATAAAAAATCAAATTGTAAAAAATGTAGATGTAAACAAGATAAAAGCAAACTTAAAAAGTGATTATAAGACTCTTCGTCAAAATGGAATAGAGCTGATAAAAAAGGGAATCACAACAACTTTTGAAGTAATAAGAGTAACAAAAAATATTTGAGGGGTTTTTATGGCTTTATATGAATATTTTGCTCTTTCAAAAAGTGGTAAAAAAATAAAAAGAGTTATTGTTGCAACGTCTTTTATGGAAGCTAAATCCATATTAGAATTGCAAAAAATTGCAGCTTATAAAATATCAAAAATTTCTGAGAAAAAATTATTTCTTTCCAAAAATGAGGTTTTATATTTTTTTCAGCAGCTCAAAAACATGTTATCAGCTGGTCTTGCCTTATATGAATCTTTGCTAATACTCGCTGAAAAAGAAGAAAAGAAAAAAATAAAACTATTAATTTTGGATTTAAGTGAAAATATTAAATTGGGTCTTTCTCTATCTGAGGCAATGAAAAAGCATCCAAAAACATTTGATGTAATAAGTGTATCGATGATTGAAACAGCTCAAAAAACGGGAGCTCTATCGGAGAGTTTAAATGAAATTATTAAAATTTTAACTAGTTCAATGAATCTGAAAAAACGTCTAGTTGCAGCATTTACTTATCCTGTGGTTCTTTTGATTTTTTGTATGGTAGTTTTAAATTTTTTACTTTTTATTACGATTCCCTCTCTATCAGATCTATTTGAAGATAGAAAGCTTCATCCTTTTACAAAAATGGTGTTTGCGATTAGTAAATTTGCTGTAAATAGTAAATTTTTTATTTTTTTAGGGATTATCGGAATAGTTATAGTTTTTTTAATGATGTATTTTTATAAGCCATTAAGTAAAAAAATTACTGAAAAACTTTTAAATCTTCCTGTATTAAAATCTTTTTTAATAAAAGTTGCACTCATTCGGTTTTCTATCTCTTTTGCAAATCTATTAAAAGGGGGGCAGAGTTATGTTAATTCCATAACGCTTGCAATAAATGTTTTAAAACATCAAACCTTAGAAAATGAGCTTTTACCAATAAAAGATAAACTCATCGAAGGTGAAAAGCTATCAACTCTTTTAAAAGACAGTGAAAACATCCCCCCAATGGTATCTAAAATGCTCGCCATTGCTGAAGAGACATCTGAAATGCCAAAAATGCTACTCAATATTGCTAAAATTTATGAAGAAGAGGTCGATAAATTTTTATCTAAAATATCTAGTGTTGTGCAGCCTGTTTTGCTTATAATACTAGGAGTAATTATCGGTTTTGTGGTCCTTTCAATTTTAATACCACTTACCGATGTAAGTTCATTTATAGGAGAATAATTTATGAGAAAGAAAAGATATATGTCTCTTTTAGAGATTATGATCGTAATACTTTTAATTGGGGTAATTACCTCAGTTGTAGGTTTTAATGTAAAAGGGAGCTTAGAAAAGGGAAAAGTCTTTAAAACCGAGCAAGCGATAGTTCAGATTAAAGATTTACTTCTTTTAGAAGTTGCTGGTGGAACTTCTATAGAACAAGTAGTAGCTAGCCCTGTAGAATATTTAAGAAGATCCGGAGTCCCAAAAGAACCAAGTAAGTTTATTAAAGATGGGTGGGGAGAAACACTTATAGTTGAGGCAACATATAGCAATACTGATATCAAGGTATCATCTAAAAAACTGAATAATTATTATGCCAGAACAAACAAAAGTAACCCTGATGTTGTAGAAGGTGAAAATGAGACAGAAGAACTCCCATATTAAAAAACATTTTACACTTTTAGAGATAATGATTGGTATGGTTTTGATTGGCATTATTGCATCTGTTATTGGGATAAATTTAAATGAAGCTCTCCATAAGCATAAATATGAAAATAATATAAAAAAATTTGATAGTTATATTGAGTTTTGTAAAAAAATGGCATTTGCTAATCAAGCAGATATATACATGAATCTATCTCAAGATGAAAAGAAAACTGAAATAGAGATTGGAACTAGCTCAGATATGGGTTTTTTTAAAAATATCAAAAAGACTCATGATAGTTTTAATAATATGAGTTTTGAATTCAATGGAGAAAACCATGAAAAACTCGAAATTATTTTTACATCGAATGGTAATATTTTAACAAAAGGGAAGATAAAGTTTATAGATGTCAAAAAAAAATTTAAAGATTCCATAGAAAGGGAAATATAGATGCTTGCTAGAAAAGTTTTTTTTCTTTTATTCTATAAAAAAACGTATTTGAGGATTTAATATGAAAAAAATATTTGTTTGTTTTTTTATTCTTTTAATGAATTTTGGATTTTGTCAAAACCAAAACTTTTCATCAAATCAAATTCAGTTAAAACAAAGAGAGCCAAACTGGTCAAATGAGACTACCAAGCTGTATCCAAATGGAGCGTCTGAAGTAACTGTTTTTTATGAGCCTACAGATGATGGCAAGATAGCTGTGAAGCAAATGACATTTTATGAAAATAGCTCAATAAAACAAGAAGTAGATCTTACTCAAATTAGTGAAACCGATCCAGGATATGAGGTTTTTAAATCTACTATAGTCCCATCGGGTCCATGTATAGATTTTGCACCGGATAGATCAATTGTAAAAATTTCAAATTATGAAAATGGACTTTTACATGGGGATATACAAGTTTTTTATTCTCAAAATAAAATAATGTCAAGGATGTCTTATAAAAACGGCAAGCCCCAAGGTAAATTTGAGAGTTTTTACGAAGATGGAAATATTAAAGCTAAAGGTGAATTTGTAGAGGGAAATTTAGAAGGTGAATACATTCAATATTTTTCAAATGGTAATAAAGTATCTTATTTGAAATATAGAAGTGGAAAATTAAATGGTCTTTGTAAAACTTGGTATGAAAGTGGCGCCTTAGAGTCGGAAAAAAGATTTGTTGGAGATGTTTTGCATTCAGATGGTAAAAACCCAGCAACTATTGTATATAATGAAAAGCACGCGATTATTGAAGTTTTAGATTACATAGAGGGCTTATCTCAAGGCGCTCATATAAAATACCATTCAAATGGAAAAGAAAGTTATAGAATAAATTACATAGATGGAAAAAAAGAGGGAACAGAATACTTTTTTTCAGAAAATAAAGATCTTTTGGGATCTGGACAGTATAAAGAAGGAAAGCCAATTTTAAAACATTGGAAAAAACATGAAAATGGCAAACTTTTTTTTGTAGCTAACTTTGATGAAGAGGGTAATCTTTTAAAGCCTGTAAAAGAGTATGATGAAAATGAAAAATTATTAAGAATACATTTTGCAAAAAAGGGTGAGTTACATGGAAAATATCAAGAATTTTTTACAAATGGAGAGGTCAAAATTGAGTCGAATTTCAATGAGGGAAAACTTAATGGAGAGCAAAAAGAGTTTTTTGAAAATTCTGAGTTAAAAGTTCAATCATTTTTCAAAGAGGGTAAAAGAGATAAGGAGTATCTCCAATGGTATGAAAATGGTATTTTAGCAAAAAAAATTAATTTTAATGAGGATAAAAAAGATGGATCTTTAGCTGAATGGTATGAAAATGGCAAACCTAAATTAGAAGCTTTTTTTGTTTTAGACAAACCTCATAAAGTTCATAGACAGTGGTATGAAAATGGTAATCTAAAAAGTCTAATAGAATACATTGAGGGTAAAAGAGAGGGAAAGCATTTAGAGTATTTTGAAAATTCTGATCTAATTTTTTCTGCAAAATATGTAAATGATTCTTTAGATGGAGAGTTTTTATCTTATTTTGCTAAGGGAAAGCTAAGAGAGAGATTATTTTTTAAAAATGGCAAAAAAGAAAAAAAAGCTACATGGTTTTATGAAAATTCTCAAATAAACAAAATAGCAACGTTTAAAGATGACAAATTAATAGGGGAGATGAAAAGTTATTTTGAAAATGGCTCTTTAGCATTTGTGAAAAAATTTGATGATGGAAAACCAATAGGAGAACATATCGAATATTTTCCAAAAGACAAATGTGAAAATTATGATAAAAGAATCTCTAAAATTTTTGTATTTGATAAAGATGGTAACATGCACTCAAAACAGCAAACTTTTTATCCAAATGGAGACCCCGAGGCTATCGTAAATTATTTTCACGGGATATTTCACGAAGATAAACTTTTGTACGATATTGAGGGAAATCTTTTAGAAAAAGCTTTTTATGATAAAGGCTCATTGGAAGGTGAATATTTTCAAAAAACACCTGCTTCAGAAAATATTTATACTTTCAAAGGCAATAGAAAAAATGGATCTTCAAAAATTTATAGATTCACTGAAAAAGAGAAAGAAAAATATTTGACGTTCGAAGCAGATTATAAAAATGATAAGCTTCATGGCCAGGCTAATGAATATAATGAAAAAAATGAAAAAGTTGCATCTTATAACTATATTGAGGGACAGCTTTTCGGAAGTAGTTTTATATATTTCCCAAATGGCATTGTTGCCATGAAAGTAGACTATAGAGATGATCAGAAAAATGGACTTTCTATTTGGTATTTTCCAGATGGCAAAGAGCATAAAAAAGTGAATTTTGTAAATAATTTCAAGCAAGGCAAAGAAGAAATTTTTCATAAAAATTCACAAATATCTGCTATTAATTTTTATAAAGATGATAAACTAGATGGCAAAAGTGTATTTTACAATGACAAAGGAAAAATGGTTTTTATGGGAGAATATAAAAATGGTAAAAAACACGGAATAGTAAATAAATATTATGATGATGGTTCTATTTGTTTAGAACAAAACTTTTTTGATGATAAACTCCATGGGACTAAGAAAAAGCATGAAAAAGATGGAAATGTTCATATCTCAAACTATGACAAAGGAAAATGTTTAGATTGAAAAAGGAAAATTGATGATAAAATTTTTAACTTCATTTTTAATAGTAGTTAGTTTTTTATTATCTCATGGATACTCTTTAGAAAAAGATATCGACAAGGATTCATTTAGGCTTTTTGCGGGTAATTCTAATCCAGATTTAGCTCAAGAGGTTGCTAACATCTTAGGAGTTGATATTAATGAAGCAGAAGTTGGAAGATTTCACGATGGTGAGATAAAAATAAAAATAAATGACAATGTTAAAGGAAAAGACATCTACATTCTTCAATCTGTTTGTACTACCAAAGATGCTTCTGTAAACGATAATTTAATGGAACTATATTTATTAATTCGAGCTTGCAAAAGATCATCTGCAAAAAGAATAGTTGCTGTCATCCCATACCTTGGATATGCTCGCCAGGATAGAAAATATTCTGAGATCTGCCCAATATCTGCATCTGATATTGCTATGCTTTTGGAAGCTGCCGGGGCTGATCATATTATTTCTTTAGATATGCACTCCGCTCAAATTCAAGGATTTTATCATAAAGCTATAGTAGACAATCTAATGATCCATTTTCTAGTTGTTCCATATTTTGTAAGAAAAGATCTTAGCAAAGTAGCAGTAGTAGCTTCCCATGCTGGAGCTATTACAAGATCTATAAAATTTATTGATGGACTTAATCGCTATAATATAGATTCTAGGTTGGTCGTTTGCACTGCACTTCCTCAAAAAAATCGCACTGCGGATATATTTTTAATAGGCGATGTAAAAGATTCAGATGTTTTGATCGTAAATGATATGTGCGATACTGGAAAATCTTTAGTTGCAGCAGCTAAAGAATTAAAAAAAAGTGGAGCTAATAAAATATATGCTTGTGCTACGCATGGACTTTTTTCACATGATGCAATCGATAAAATTAAAAATTCAGATATAGATGAGATGATAATTACAGATTCAATTCCTTTAAGACAAGACCTTCCAAATAACATAACTCAAATTTCTATTGCTCCTTTAATTGCGGCTGCTATAAAAAAAACTCAAAAGGGTGAGTCTTTATCAAATCTCTATCAGTATTAGAGTGAAACATGCGAAAATTATATAGATCAAGATCAAATAAAAAAGTAGCCGGAGTTTTAGGTGGACTTGGTAACTATTTTAAGATAGATCCAACAATTATTAGACTTCTATTCTTAGTGATTTTTTTTATAACAGCTATTTTTCCTCTTTTAATAGCTTATATAATAGCGGCTATTGTTATACCTATAGAGCCAGCTTCTCATGCGCACAAAAAATATAAAAGATTATATAGATCTAGAAAAAATAAATTTATAGCAGGTGTATTAGCTGGTATTGCTGAGTTTTTTAAGATAGATCCAACAATAGTGAGACTCCTTTTTATTGTTATAATGATAATAACTGGATTTGCTCCGATGATATTTGTCTATATTGTAGCTTGGATTATTGTGCCTGAAAAGCCAGGCAAAAATATTGAAATAGAAATAAATGAATAATTTTTTTTTACCCTTAATGAAATTAATATTAGGTGTAGTTGCAAAAGGTTATCAAACATTAAAAAAACATTCTTCAGATCCAGTTGCAAAAGGTTATTTAAGAGGTCGTTTTCATGAATGTTAATTATGAAGGAGCAAATTTTAAATGTGGTATCAATTCTTCGATTGAAAGACATTTAATAAAGAAATCAATTAAAACGAGAATTGCTAAATTATTAGGAAAAACCTATCAAAAGGATTTTTATTTGGATTTTACATCAAAAATTCTTTCAAAAAAAAATTCTTCTATTATTGTAGATGTTGGTTCAAATATTGGAACTACAGTTTTACCTTTAGCAATTAAGTATCCAAAAGCTAAATTTTATTCTATTGAACCACATCCATTGCCCGCATCTAGGTTTATAACAAATTGCGAAGTGAACAAGGTTAATAATGTTACATTGATTTCAACTGCTATTGGAGAAAAGAGTGAATTAGCATTCATACATACATGTCCAAATAATAGTGGTGGACATAGACTAACTGGATTCAAAGGCAGGGAAGATATTGAGAAAATACCATGTTTTGGACCTATTGCAGTTCCCTTAAAACCATTAGAAGAGATTTTTGATAAATTTCAGATAAAAAAATGTGACTTATTGAAAATAGATACTGAAGGCTATGAATATTATGTTTTGAAATCTTTAAAAAACTATCTTCAAAAAAAATGTGTTAAATATGTAGTTGCAGAATATGGACCAGAAGGCATGAGGAAAACTAAAAAATCTGGATGGGATTTGATTTCATTAATGATCGAAAAGGGATATCAATGTAGAATATTTGGATCAGACAAATTAATTGCTTCCGAAAAAGATGTACCGAGAATAGCTGATTTTAGCGTTATAGATCTTTTGTTTTTTTAATTAATAACTGAAGTTAACAGAAAAGTGTAGTAAACTATCATTAGTTCCATATTCAGGGTCTTGAATGCCTTTAATTCCCCAGTCTAGTCTAGCGATAAAGTAAGGATTGATTTCATATCTGATAGCAGGTCCATAACCAATCAAGGATCTATTTTTCTCTTCAAAAAGAAGTGTTTCATAAATAGATGCGAGTCCATAGTCAAAAAATAGAATAAATTGGAGTGAATCTTTTATATTTTTATTAGGAATTAAAGAGATATTTTGTGTTCTAATCTCAGCATTTAGGATCAAACCTTCATCTGCTAAAAGCTCATTTTCAAAATATCCTCTAACGGAGTTATACCCACCGATCGCTAAGGCTTCAGAAGAGAGTAGATTAGAATTAGATATTTGACCTCTAAAGATTAAAGATATAAAAAAGTCATTTGGAAGTTTGAAAAGATTAGAAAAATATGCTCTTGAATACATGTAGTTATTTTGAGCAAATCTTCTATACTGATCATATTTTAGAGTTTCTTGATCTGGCAATAAATTTCCTAAAGAAAAATACTGTTCAAAGATAAATTTTGTTTGATAAAACTTATTTTCAAAGTTAAGAGAATAAGATAGCATTGCTTGAGATACATTAATAGTTGGATCAAAAGGGGTTACTATATTTGAATAAGGAAGGTTTGTATTAGCTCTTTTAAAATCAAATCCTAAAATCAGATCTTGAGAGATATTTTTAATTAAAGGCAAACAGATATCATATCTAAAAGATGTATCTAATCTAAAGCGATCATCTATAGTTAAAGAGGGCATGGTTGGATCAGGCTCAAATTTAGAAAAATTTCCAGACATAGTTATAACATTTTCCCAAGGAAGATAAAAAATAGCCTGAGCAGTATGATCTTTAAATTCATTAGTGTCATAAGAAGTTGTGAATTGATAAGACAAAACACTATCTACAAAAAAGGCTCTATTTAAATTAAAACCAGTATAAGAGCGAGAACGACCGATTGCATTGATTCCAGAGTCATCTGTTCCAACATAAAATCTAAAAGGATATTGATCTTTGGTTATTAGCTCGACATCGTAGTTATTTCTTCCTTTAGGCTGGAGAACTAGATTAACATTTCTAAAAGGATTTAAATTGATAAAGTTCAAATGCTTTTGAAGCTTTTGTTGATTTATAAAATCTCCAGATTTAGTTTTAAGTCTTTTTTTGAGAAGATCGCTGTTTGTGTATTTGTTATTTGCAACAATTATGTCTGTTATCTTTTTTTGAGAGGTTATATTTGGATCTGTAGATAAGTTATCTAACTTAAAAGTAGCTACTCTAGAAGGAGTTTGATTGTTAAAGGGATTAAAATAAAAAAGTTTATTTATCTCTTTTGATTCTAGAAATATTTCAGCTTCAAAAAGATTTTGATTTGATTTTTCGAAGATAGAACTATTTTGAGCTGCACCAACATTGAGCTCTTTCATTGAATTTTGATCAAGAGAAGTTAAAAAAGCATTGCTAGGAGTTAATTTTAAACTTGCAAAAGCATAAATCTCATTAGGATCTATGTCTATCTTTTGAAAAATGCTATCACTATCAATATTTTTTGCTGTTTTAGAGGTTTTTTGAAGGTCATTTTGATTTATGTTAATAAATGCTGCTTTATCGAGGTTTATTTTGTTAATATCAACAGAGTTCTCTAAGTTAGAATGAAAATGAGCCTTGTGACTCTTGGCGCTAATATGACCTCTTGTAAGGATATACAAAACTATAACTACTATGAGTACTATAGTAAGATATATATATTTTCTTTTCATAACATCACAAAATTTATCTAATACATCATTTTATATTTACTGATCTATTTTTTTATAGAAATTATAATTAAATGCCAAGATTTTTTTTATGAAATTTTAAAAAGATATATATTTTATTTTAAATATCTGAAACATTTCATTTAATTTTCTCAAAGTTATTCGATTAACTTTTGAGGGTATATTCTCTCTGTATATACTGTAATCGTGCTTTTACTTAAGATTTATTGGGTAAAGAGGTTGGTTCCTAAAAACACGATTATAGTATATATTATATAGAGAATTTTTTTTGGCTATAACTCAAGTCTTGCTTTCTTTGATTCAAATTATTACAATTTTACTATTATTAAATAAAGAAATGAATAAGAAATCAGTATTGCCGATTTAACGGGTTTGGCAATAGAAGATCTCCAGGCAGCTAAATATTTTTATAGAAGGTTAAAAGAAAATGAAATTTAAAATTGATCAATCAGTAGCTAATCTATTTCCCTCTATTAAGGTAGGGATTCTTAGTGCAGAAGGTATTGAAAATAGTACAACTGATACAGATATATCTTTGTTGCTTGATGAAGAACAAGAAAACTGTAAAAGCCAATTTATATCTGAGCAAATATCTTCAATTCCTAAGATAAGAGACTGGCGAGAAGCCTATCGCAAGTTTGGTTTCAAACCGTCTTCTTATCGCAGTTCCATAGAAGCTTTAATAAGAAGAGTTTTAAAGGGAAAAAATTTACCTTCAATCAATCCTATTGTAGACCTATATAATCTTATTTCAATCAAGTATTTAATTCCTATCGGAGCTGATGATCTAGATAAAATTGAAGGGATAATCAATTTGACTATCGCAGAAGGAAATGAAACTTTTTTAAAGCTTGGCTCAGATGTCCCTGAGACTGCTCAGAAAGGTGAAGTAATATACAGAGATGATAAAGAGGTTCTTTGTCGTTGTTGGAACTATAGAGAATGTGAAAAAAGTAAAATAACTGAGGCTACAAAAAACGTTTGTTTAGTCTTTGAGGGTTTAGAAAGTACTGCTAAAGAAGAAATTTTAAAAAGCATATCAGATTTAAAAGAATTAATTTCCAAATATTGTAGAGGGGGCTTTAAAGAATATTATCTTGATAAGAGTACATTAGAAGCTATTAGCAAATAACAAGAAAAACGGACGTTTTTCTTACACAACAAAAAACAGTTCATTTTTTTAATAAAACAAGATGAGGTTAAAATGTTGATTGGTTATGTTAGAGTTTCGAAAAATGATGGTTCTCAACTTTTGGATTTACAAAAAAATGCTAGACTTGGATTGGAGGCATGTACAAAAGCTCTTTAACGGGAAATAAATACAACAATGCTAATTAATTTATATATTAAAAAATTATTAAAATATAAAAATAAATAGAGATATTGATGTGAGCATTTCAAAAGTAGATTTTACTTCATTGCCAAGAGAGCTGAAATTAAAATGCTTTTCTTTTTTAACGTTAGGAGAAAGGCTAAAAGTTGCTAAAGTTTCACGCCTTTTTAGGAATTTGGCTTATGATCAGGATTCAGTTAAGAAAGAATATAGAGAAAACATTGATAGAACTGATGCAAATGGTTCTATGGAAAAAATAAAAAACATTTTGAGAGAAGGAATGTCTCTGGGAATTACTATTCCAAAAATTACATATGAGAATATAAAAGAAGTGAAAGACAAAGCAGAGAATATAAAGAAAGATTCAATCATTATGATTTTAGAAAAAACAAAAAATCAGCTTCCTGGGTTATCTTATCCTAGTTTTTCAGAACTCAAAAAGAAAAAATATGATGAAGTTATTCAAGAATTTGATAATTGGAT
>SDBU01001155.1_pt1 | contig 38611 bp, 83 predicted proteins | sample 2277071 | NCBI WGS metagenome assembly SDBU01 (sample SAMN10397929, study PRJNA504765) | marine sediment metagenome | isolation source: marine sediment core GS08_GC12, 126 cmbsf | place: Arctic Ocean: Gakkel Ridge, Loki's castle | collected 2008 | reverse complement strand
CCGGACCCACCGGCGTCGGTAAAACCGAACTAAAGAAACGTAGGAGTCCCATGAAAAGGTATCTATATGGTACCTACTTTCTTAGTTCTGGATCGGTATTTTGCCAGATGTCTTTTTAGAAAGGAGTCCCTATTTAGGGGTTAAATAGGTATTAAATTACCCTTATTTTGGAATATGGGACCCACAGGAGGGGGTTTACCCAGGCTAACAGAGCGTGTTACACTAAAGTAGCAGTATCATGTCACTCGATCAAAGAAGAAAATGGCTTATTCGAACAGAGAAAGGCGCACGGTTTAGAATCATATCTTCTTCCTTGCTTGAGGCAGCTAGTAGCGTCATTGGCGTCACAGAGATCCGAGCATCCCAATGCAAAAGACCTAATGTTCGGGAACGTTTTTTAAGTAAGGCGAAGATTCTAGGACAGGATGATTGCTGGGAGTGGCAAGTCTCCAGATTCAAGAAAGGCTACGGGCGCTTTGGTTACAAAGGTAGGAGCATAGCAGCGCACCGTGTATCCTGGGAGCTGCACAACGGGCCTATACCTGATGATCTTTGGGTTCTTCACAAATGTGATAACCCTCCGTGCGTAAATCCCAAGCATCTGTTTTTGGGCACGGTAGTTGAGAATAACGCAGATAGAAAAGCCAAAGGTCACTAAATCAGCTTCTCCTTTGTCGCCATGATTGGTAGCCGCTCAACGGCGGCCAGTCAGACTTCGGCGAGTCGCCAATATCGCTTCTCGTCGCCTCGGTAGCTTTCCCTGCGCCTTGAGCCTCGGGGTGGTGCCTTCGCAAAGTACGCACGATTCAGTAGAGGTCCAAGGGGACTGGCATCTCAGGCAAGAGTCTCCCCACAGGGGCTCTGGTCTCGGGATCGTGTAGGGCATACAAACGAAACATCCCACGTCGCTACCGCAGCAGTCAGCCATTGAGATTTCTCCGCGTGGCCAATATCGCTTCTCGTCGCCTCGGGGCCAAATGCGGAATTCCCCCAGCCCCAGCGCGGACTGACACCTCAGCCTCATGGCATCTCTTGCATCGAAGGGAATTGCAGTCATGACATAAGCACCGGTCTTCGTCAAGAAGCTCGGCTTTGATGGGCTCAAAGGGTAGGAGCATTGATTGGCGAAAGAAATAGAATTTACAGATGAAGCATTGCGTTCTCTGTCCTGTCCCAGTATTCACCGAAGATTCTCCCGAGTGGCCAGGACCGCCTCGCGTCGCCTCGGCTTCTCGTGCATAGGGCGATCCACGCCGTCCACGTTGGCTTTCTTGCCCCAGACTTCCTGGCAATCCTTGCATCTGTGAGGCTGGCAGACGTGGCACAGGCACTCAGCAGTGGTCCCATCTAATTTGACAAGGTGGAAGGTCAGAGCCTCGCCCTCCTTCTCATTGCAGATGCCGCAGATCATTCGCTACAATCCGAGCAGGGGTGCCACTCCTGACCCGCCGAGTGGTTGCCCCGAGGGACCCCTATGAACCCTGTCCCGTTGCAGGTCTCGCACTTCGTGTCGCGTCTCTCGATGCAGAATTGCACATCGGCGATTTCCCGGCGAGTATCCTCTTCCTTGCACATCAATAGGGCTTTGGCGGTGTTGTCTGGGGCTAAGCCGCCCCCCGCGTCCATGAGTCTGTGTAGGGATGCTCGAAGCTCTTCTAGTCTTGCTCTTTCTCGTCTGATGGCAAACATTAGTTACTCCTTCGTGAGTGTTCGATGGCCTCGCGCCGTCTAATGGGTATGCGCGAGCATCCGACTTCGTGTTGGGCTTCCCAGATCTGTATCTCCATAGTTTCGTCAATCGACCAGTAGGTGGGGCAGCCGCAGTTAGCGCGAGGGGGATTACCCTCCCCCGTGCCGGGCGTAACGGGTCTATCAATCATTTGTTTGGTCACAACTCCCCCTCGACCAGAGGCGCGCGACAGTGTTCCCACTTCTTGCAGATCGTGTGAGTGAATGGCCACGTATGCAGGTTGTGAGAGTTCGTCGCTGCGCAATAACGGTAGTTCGCTAGGTCTTCACAACCGTAGGTGGCCTCCAAAGAGAAGTGACTGCACGAGTAGCACGAGTTATCGGGTGGGAACGCAAACGTGAACTTCTCGTTGTCAATGACTATCACCGGTTTCTTTTCTTTCATATTAGCTTCTCCCGTGTCGCCATGATAGCTTCGCGTCGCCGGGGGACTGGAATCTTTGGGCAGAGGTGTCCTTCCTCTTCCTGCCATACCTCGTCGCATAGCGAGCACCGGACCTTGTAGGGACCGGCTTCCGGGTGGAACCAAATGCGCCTACACATAGGGCACTGCCAGCCGTCTACCGGATATCGTTTTGCTACCAATCGGCTGATGCAATCACCACAGGTCGGGCCATTGGCCGAGTCGCTATATCCCGTGATGGGGATGCCTCTATTTTTTTGGTATCCAAATTGACGGTTACTCTTCTTACGAAGCATCATTTATCTTCCGGGTGTGCTCGATCGCCTCGCGCCTTCGAGTCGGTCGCAGAAGTCCATCGACGCGCTCATCATGGAGAAGCGCCAGGACAGCTTCAGGACCGTCCAGGGTTCCTTCTGGGTCAGCCTTCGACATCACCTCTAGTTCACTAACGTAGTAATGCACCTCAGCTCGTTCGGACGTAGCGGGGCGGTGAATCGTGTATATGTGTGTGGAATGATCGAACTCTACGCGCCGCTTCTGCACAATCACGATAGCCCCAGCTTCCGGCGAGTGTGTTCGATCGCCTCGTGTCTTCGGACTGGATACAGAAGCACATCGTAACAGGTGTGCATGAGTAGCTCTAAGGCGATATGTCGTGTGTAGGAATGTCTGCCATCGGCAATCGCCTGCATAACGTCGAATTCGGTGGCAGTGTACTTCACTTCGGCTCGTCCATTAGTGGCCGGGCGGTGAATCGAGTACATGTGAGAAACCACATCGAACTCTATGAGCGTGCCTCCTACGTGTAGCTTGTGCATCAGAGGAGCCCCAGCTTCCGGCGAGTGTGTTCGATTGCCTCGCGCCTGCGGGTAGGGGGATGCTCCTCCGGGAACGGTTCGATACCGCCGTAGAGTTTGCGGTAAGTCGCGGCGAGATCTTCTTTGCGCACCTTCGGGCTGAGTTGCCACGTCTTGGGGTTATTGAATCCAAGAGCCACCTTTTTCCCGTTTGGGTAGACGATGACGTGACCATTCTGCCACTTTACAGGCCCAGATTGTACTGCAAGTCATACGCAATTGAGATGCCTACTTGGTAGGTACCCTTCTTGATTGCGGGCGTGTGGTGGCTATGTCCTCGGATCGTCTTTTTCATTCTTCGCCCTCGTCGCGGCTATAGCGCCACGTCTGTCGGTCACGGGTTCCTTAACAACTCTGATCGCGACGTTATCCTCCCAATTGTCGCAACAATTTACGTCACAGAAGTGCAGCCGGACTCCTTCAAGCATCACGACAAACATGTAACCGCTGGAGTGCTTGCGTTTGATGCCGCAGGCGTGACAGTTGTAGACGTAGGTATCCAAGCCCATTCGTTTCAGTCGGCTATCTGCTCCAAGGCGCTCTTGCCCGGGGGCGGGAGCGGCGGGGGGAGGTCTTTTAGCAAGTCTTTTAGCAAGCTTGACGAACTTTTGCCCTGGTATCCCCCCAGAAGGGTTGCTATTAGGTGCCATTAGGGGCCTTCACCGTCCTCATAGAATCAAGCGCTATCCCTGCGATAGCAACCCACATCAAAATGTATGCTACGCCTGTAAAAAATAGAGTAATCATTCCGTCCCCATTTTTGCTTTCGTTGCAGCGATAGCTGCTCTTCTGTCGCACTTGGCATCTCTGCTGGGCTTAGCCCTGCGAAGAGCTGCGCCGAGGTTCTGCCACTCCTCGCCGTCGTAGACGTAAGCCGTGTTCTCGCCTTTCTTGAAAGCGATTTCACCCTCTTCGGCGGTCTCGGGCAATTCATCGTAAGCTGTCATAACCTTGGAGCCTTCCATCTCAAGCGAGATGGGACCAGTACCCGGTCCATCAAACTGTACTGCATTGCCGTTTGAGTAAGTTCCATTGCCAAGGTCGTTGATAGGCCAAGGCCCTGTCGCACCATTAGCAACGCTTACCGGGTTCTTCTGGCCGCCGTCATCCACAGGCAGAATCGTCTGGGGTCGCGGGCTGCACTTAGGGCAATAGGGGTCCATCATCGCGCCGCTTTGGGAAACGTCGTGCCACTCCTGTGCTCCGCAAATACTGCACATGCTCATAGCGATCTCCGACATTTAGTCTAGTGTTCATGCACCTTCTCGATACTTTTGAAGTATTGGCTAAGCTCCATAATCTCCGGCCGGTTGTAGAGACGGTTGCGTGCTCCACATTCGGGGCACTCGAACTGTCCTTCTCCCTGCTTCCAGTAGTCCCCGCCTGTGCAGCCGTAAGGACTGACGTAGTTATGGGTCTGGATGTAGACCAAGGTGTGGATTTGGAATTTCTTACCACATCCTATATCTCTGAAGGCGCTGGTGCAGGTCTTCCTGCCAAGCGCCTTGGCTTGCTCAGCCCTGAGTCCCTGCCGTACCAGTTCGACCTTCGCAAGTTCTTTTTCAATCTGTGCGAGTCTCATTTTCTAACTCCCTTATCTTGTTTTCGTTTACCCACTTCAGACACTTGAAGGTAGCGGGAAGCTCGACCATGCTTTGCACGTACCGACACCTAGCGTCTGCTGTTGAGCCTGTGGGCCCGGCAGCTCCGCCCCGGGCGCAATTGAGTCGAAGACCCCGAACGAGCCGAGCATGCACATAGCGATAATGGCGAGGTAAACAAGTCCCTCCACCCAGAAGAGTTTTGGGTGTTCCTTTTGATTGAATATCATTTCCTCTCCTCGGGGTAAACCACTGTGGCTTCCTCCTCCTCTGCCTTCTCGCACTTGCAAGGGCGTTGAATTGCCACAGGCTTATCTCGCTCTCCGCACAGGTTCGTGCAGCGGCACGGACTGATTACATTCCCACATTCGCATTTGACGATCTCGTGTCCTGCGTGCATTATGTCTTGTTTTCCTTACCACCTAGCGCGGAGAAGTTCCACCCCGCATCTTCATTGCTGTTTATGATTACGGTATCTAGTTTGATGCCGCACAAGCAGCCCTGGTTTCCGGGTGGATCATTTGGGCCGCGTTTGTATATGTGCAGGAATTCGCACTTGCCGGGCTCGTGCTCGTCATGTTCGCACTCGTGGCACAGAACGGTCTTAATTTTCTTCATCTTCCATTTTCCTTTTTGTGTGCTCGATTGTGGCTCTGCGGTTAGTCTTCGGGGGCGGTTCGTTGATTACTCTGCCCCGGGTGTCCTTTACAGTATCGCATGTAGTTGACGAGCTGGTGACCACTTGCGTCCACTGATTGGTCTTTTCTTTGGCCTTAGCGAGGGCCAGTAGTACGAATGCGTCCAATTCTGGATACGCGGCGGCAAGCTCTGCGTATGTGGGATCTTTTGTCACTAGCTGTTCTTCCTCTTCGTGTGCTCCACCAAAGCCCTGCGGCCCTGCGTCTTGACTTTTTCGGCCTTCTCTGCCTTGATTTCTTCGTCTCGCCCCATCCTGACGAAGACTTCGCGGCACATTTGGAACGCCTGGATTGGCGTCATGCCGAAGCAAGCCCTACTGGGTGTATTAGCCCAGGCGAGATCTCTTACTTCTTTGTCACCCATTCTGTTCCCTCACGTACTCCAGAACTCTCTGACGCTCCTGCTCGACTTTGTTGAGGTCGATATCGAAGTAGCGCGCCAGTATCTCTTCGATGGGAAACCTAACAGGTTCCCACTCATCTGTATCGTCATCGAAGATGCAGAGCTTCACGGGCGAGTCGTTGAGCTTTGTGGCCCTAACCGCCGCCTTCCGTCCTTCGCCACTCTTGGGGCCGAACTTGGCCTCGTACTCAAGCCAGTCCAGGAAGGAACCGATCTCCTGGGAGACTTCTCTATGCTCCGTGATCTTGTCCAGCTCAGGGGTCGGGGGGTAGTCGCTCATTCTGTTTCCTCACGTCTGAAGGCAACGCCGAGATCCTTTCCGTTTTTTCTGAGGATGATTTCGTAACCTTCGTCCTGTTTCCTCGTCCACCATGCGAACAGGCGTAGACTGTCTCGGAAGAGTTCGGCCTTGTTTGCGGAACTTGTTTTCACCACGAGTGAGTCGATCTGACCCAGCGTCTCCGCTTCTACATCAAACGCTATTCTCTGTTTCTTGGGTGTCTTGGTACGCCAGAACCTCATGAGCTGATCTCCTCTTCGCGTGGATCTTTACCCTTGTGGTAAGGACACATGTCATAGTATTCTCTATACCATCGTACATATGTCCAGCCTGCCGCTTTTGCTTTGGTCCGAGCGTCGTTCCTAGAGTCGCATGACGTGCAGTGTTCAGCCCACAACAGGCAGTCGGGGAAATCACAAAAGGTATCGTAGTAAGTTCGAACACTCACGAGCTGATCTCCTTCATGTAGTCCACGTCGCACGGGTCTGTGGGTTTGTCATCAATCATGGCCACTAGGGCCAACTTACCGGAATCGAAAGATTCTTCACTACAGACGATGAGGGCAATTCCTTGCTCCCAGATTGCTTCGACCTGCGCTATCGGCATCATCGAATGTGTGCTGAGCGGGCGTCCGCAATTATGGCAGGGGATATCTCGGTCCAGACCGTTGTCTATTTCGACCGAGCAGTAGTCGCACAAAATTCTATACCCTACGCCTTCGGGGTGCCTGTTTTCGTTGCCGCGAACACCCCCATAAAGCCCTACGCATCTCTCGCAATTATCCGGGTACATCTCGTAAGGCACGTTGTCGTATCTATCCATGTAGTTTCCTCGAATGCGCAACTAGCCCCCGGCGATCCGGCGGAGGGATGGGCGGAATTAGCCCGGCATGTCTCTGGGCCACGGTTACCGCTTCGATGCGGGTATCCCAACTCATATTTCCCGCCTCGTCCAGCAAGTATTGCGAGCCTGTGATGTCACCTACTAGAAGATGTTCAGCACTCCAGCTATCGTCGTCTTGATATTCGATAGCAAACACGCCGTCCTTGCCCTCAAATTTTCCTCTGAAGGTCGTTATCATATCCTTCAGGGTGTTTGCGGGGGCGGTCATGCCAGCTTCCTCGAATGTTCAACTAGCCCACGGCGATCCGGCAACGGGAGAGCGGGTGGCCAATCGACGATCTGTCCTTGCAAGCCCGAGATCCGTCTAGCGGCGTGCATTGCATTCGTGCGGCTACGGAACGAGTCCCAGTGTTTATCGCTTTCCTGTTTCGGATTTCTTGTTTTGATGTCTGTTACCCCGGACGAGTACATGTGGTCTAGATATTCGGGAGCTTTTTCAACTGACCACAGGTCTCCATCTTGCCAGACCGAGAAGACGCCGTTCGGTCCTTTGAAGACCGTCACGGCGCGCAGTGGGCGTTTCGTTTGTGCGGGATACATCATCGGCGATGTTTCGCCGGAGTGCTCCCACAGTTTGTTTTCCCGCGCCCAGTCGTCTTTGATTGCTTTGACGACCACTCTTGAAATTCTTTTTATAGTCTTAATCATGACTTCGCTTTCGTGTGTTCTATTGCGGCCCTGCGATTGGGCTTCGGGTGAGGGGGCGGGGTACCGTCCGGCGGGGGGCAGGATGGAACTCTTCTCGCCCAGGTCCGCGCTTCCATAACATCGCGAAATTCTCCAAAGGCTTTGCACTTGGCCTTCCCGCAATTGCAAAACCATTGTCCGGGCTTGATGTATCCGCAGTTGGGACCCTTGGGCTTCGGCGTGCCGTACTGCACGCCTTTCAACCTGCCTTCCATGTCCTTGAGCGAGCGTTTCTCGTCCTGCCGTGTGAAGTAGTTGATGAGTCTGCTTCTTCTCAGAGCAGGCGTGTACCCATAGATCATGGCAGCCAAAGCAATTACGATGCACATGAATACAAATACACCAGAGAAATCAGGTACTTCCACGCCAGTCATGATTTACCTTTCGAATGTGCAACTAGCCCCCGTCTATCGGGCATTGCCTCTTCCATCTTCTGCTCGAAAATAGGAGTTGAGATCACAAGATCTTTTGGGAACTGGGATATGTCTGTGACCCACTCTTTGCTGTCTTGAGTCATCCAGACCCCTGCCACGTCTCCGTCCGTGTTCTTGACTATAGCGAAGCAGATACTCACGGGGCTATCGTGGCCCCTGCGGCGAACGCAGGGCAGACCCAGGGTGGGGTATCCCATGCCGCACGCGCTGAGCCGCTCCAGCTTCTCTTCCGCGCTCTCTTTGAAGTTACGGTAGTCGTGGGTCATGGTTGTACGGACTCCGGCACATTACACGTCGCGGCACATGGTTGATTCATTGCGTCCACATGGCCAAGGGCTACCCCAAACACGAAGGCAATAAACAGCGCTCCGGCCAGAAGGAGTCCTAGCTGGCGAGGCAATTCATGCCACCTGAGCTTCGGATTCCTGGCCTCCTCTTCCTCAAGGACGGCTTCGAAGGGGTAGTCACCATCCAGACGACCCATAGACCATCCATTGAAATCGCGGATGATACCATTTTCCTGAATTACTACTTTTGTATTTTTGATTCGACAGACATCTCCGCTCATGATTTTGGGCCTCTACTGAATTTATACACAATCAACCAGCACGCGCCAAATACTATAGTTCCCACTGCGCTACCACACACCACAGGGGAGGGGGCGTAGTTAAGCGAAGCTACCCAAGAGAAAAAGACCGTGAGAGCAGCAATCGCTGCGAAGAACGCCGCTGTTTTCAAGAAAGACTTTTGCACTCTATTCATTGTCCTCACTTCGTAATCATCTCCTTCGCCCGGTTCCATCCATTGTTCACCGTTTCGAACTCGTCGCAATGTGTCGCGTCCTAGTCTTCTCACGATCCATCCTCCTGTGTCTCTGGGGTCGGGCTCCATACCTTGAAGACCAAATCGGGCGAGTCCTCTGTGGAGCTTTTGCTGGGACGGCGGGCGCAGGAGTTCTTCTTGAACCCCGGTTCCGGTATCCACAACGTAAGAGCGCTTTCGCTCATCCAGATATGTTCTGCTTCTGGGTTTCCGCAGCTTTGGCAGGTTTCTCTCATGTCGATACCTTTCGCTGGAACCATCGCCACAGGCGGTACCTGATCGGGACAGGACAGAAGCGGGCGATGCGGGCCTCGAACAGAATAGTCTCATGTGGTTGAAGAGGGAAACCTTTACAGGGCCGAGAGCCTTGACGACGCCATTTCTGTTCACTGGACTCCACCGTTGCGCGGGGAGAGGTAGGCCGATTGTGTTGGCCTTTGCACTGGCAAGTTCCGTTTATGGACGCAGAGCACTTACGTCCTTTGGGACGAATCTCACCACCCGCTCGCCTAATTCCCCGGGTCAAGACTATCCGGCTAAGGCCAAACTCCACCACCATTGTTTCCAACGGCGTTCCCTGCTCGTACCTTTTCTTGAGGGTTCGGCACTTGGCATTAGTAAGTTTAATTGCGGCAGACATTACTTCCTCCGTTGAGTCATCATGTCGAAATCTCTTCCATGAAGTCCTCGTCGCACGGGTCTTCGGGTGGCGTTACCACAAGGCAGAAGAATACTTTCTCCTCCACACCTTCTTCATTGTCGTCTGTATATGTCCAACGTCGGCGCGTCTCGCAAATGTTCACCACGCAGCCCTGGTCCCTAGCATCCCAAATCTCGGCCTCGCTTAGATTACAGTGATTGTCGTAGTGCCCGCCGCAATGCTTGCACGGGTACTTGTCCAGGGCCTCCTCCAGGGAGAGATGCCGGGCGGGGCTTCCAGTGCGAAGTACAGCTTTGCGTTGCGTTCCGTGCATCACGAGATCTTCACATCCCCTTTCGCCTCTCTGGCTTCGACGGCGGCGTTGATGGCGTTCTTGACGTGCAGTCCAACCCACTCCGGTATATGCGGAGAATTTCGAACCCTTCCCATCATTTGGGGCGGGTCGATCCATTTGCCGCCGAATGCCTCGTGCAAAGCCTCGGACCACTGTTCGTCGCGGTTTTCGACAGCGGCCAGGACAAATCGTTGCAACTCGTGTGCAACTGCGTGAACTGTGTGGTCGCTACTGCTGCTCAGGTAGTTGAGCACTGCTCGTGCTGCCAAAATTGCTTCGGGTGTGGGCTTAGTCATGTTGAGACATCTCCTTCATGAAGTCACTATCGCACGGGTGTTCGGGTATCGGTGGGGTAACCACGCAGCGAAATATCAACCACTTTATAGCGAGAAGACTGTCATCGTCAGGGTAGTTTGGGCCTTCACAAATCAATACGTGATTTCCACACCCCCGCTTTTTCTTGATCTCCTCACCGTAAAGATGCGCGTGTTCGTTATTGGCCGTACCGCACCACGAACACGGAGTCGAGTCATTGGCAGCGAGCTGCTTCAGATAGTCATCTCTGCACCGAAATCGGACATCATAACTCATGTCGAGATATCCCTCATGTAGTCACTGTTGCACGGGTCATTGGGTTCGCTGTTCTTGCACGTTTCCTCTATCTCGTAGGTATTCAAGAACTCCCCTTCTAGGTTCATGGCTACTATTTCGACGTAAGCGCGCAGGGCAGGGGTATCCTCTATATCCCTGCAAATGAAGACTCCGTAACCCAAGGAACGTAGGAACTCTACTTCATCGGGTGTAGCTATCGCGTGCTGCTCATACTCAAATCCGCACTTCTTACATCTTCCCGGACTCATGGAAGAAGAGAACTCGGGTCGTTCTCCCTGAAGTCTTCGTTGCACCTTCTCCTTCGTCTCCGGGATGCTGATCGACTTGCTCATGTCGAGATCTCCTCCATGAGCTGGATTTGAGCCCTCAGCTCCTCCACTTCGATCGTTAACTCTTCATTCTCCGCTTCCATATTCTGGAACATCTTCTCCATATCCCGTCCTATCTTCGTAAATTCTTTGTTGCCTTCTGCGCGCGCTTCGTCGCAGGCGTCCCTCCACTCTTGCATAGCTATTTGGTAGTTGGGGTCATTCATGTCCAGCTTTTCGAGGGCTTCCCAAGTCTCCTCTGCTTTTCTCTGGGCCTCACTCATGTCGAGATGCTCCTCAGGTAGTCTTCGTCGCACGGGTTATCGGGCGTCGCAGCCCGGTTTTCTAGGATGGCTCTATGACTCTTGTCGCAAACTATACAGCCTGTGTCTTCCAGTAGGCACTCCTCCTTCTTGTCGGTGAGTCCCACACCGTCATCCCATGCAGGATTGTCGGGATCATCCCTAAAATGCTCCGCCAGATGGTTATGGCAGGGCGGACAAACCACCCAGTGTACGCCACCGCTGGGCAGCGCTTTCGTGACTGTATTGTAGCCCATGAGACCGTCTTCTACCAGGACTTTCATGAGCAAGTCGATCATGTTAGCATCTCCGCTCATGACGAGAACAGCTCCTTGGTCAAAAAATCCTCCAATTTTTCGTAGAAGGTCAGGCGGTCATCCTTAGAGGCAGGAAGAAGGCTGAGCTGGTGAAGAAACTCTATTAGCTCTTCTTTGACTAGATCCATCTTCACCATCTCGGCGCGCGTGACGGATGCTTCACAATCGCGCACCACTTTTCTAGCGTCTTGCAGTGATTGCTTTGTCATGGTCATGTTGATATCTCCTTCAAGAATTCTTCGTCGCACGGGTTATCGGCCTCGACTGCGAAGGGACGGCAGATCCAGTAAAAAGTCTTTGCTTCTATCGTCACGGGCATGGTACTGCACAGCGCCCATTTACCTTCACCGGGAGCCTCCACGATTAGTTCTGCGTCTTCCCAATAGATCTTGACGCCGTTAACCTCAAGTGGCTGGCCGTTTTTGCCTCTAAACTTCCCATAGGGCAAGAAGGAGAACTCCCAGGTCGAGTGTTTGCCCGAGAATCCGCAATCTTCGCATTCGTGGTGTCGGACAGCGAATTCTCTCACGTTGAGATCTCCAGCATGTCCTCTATGGTGCAGGGGTCGAATTCGCCCTCGGGTTCGCCCTCGCTGAGTCTGTCGCAGCTAAGACACAGGTCTTTGTGCCGCTCTATGTGCTCCACGAAGAGGGGAGGCCAGTAGAATCCGTATCCGCACTTCCGGCAGATCTGTCGCAAGATCACGGTAGACTCCTCCGGCATGATGATTTCGGGCACCCCAAGCTCTGCGGCCAATTTGGGTTCAACGATAATCAGGCCGATCTCTTCTGTGATCCGTCGCTCGGTCACCTCTCGATCTCCTGCCTCTGGTAGGGCGTGCAGTCTTCATCGGGGATGGGCTCATACATAGACCAGCCCACGAAATACACAGGGAAGATGACCGTCTCAATCAGGATCACAGCCCACACGATGTTGCCGAAGACGGCACGATAACACACATCAGGATCCTTGACCTCTGCTTTATTGAACAGACCATAGGTTTCGTGGTACGTTCCGTTGATGGTCTGTCCATCGCCACACCCCACGCTCAGACTGAGCATGAGTGCTGCACACAGTATTGCTGCTATTCTTCGCGTCATGTTGAGATTTCCTCCATAAAGGCACTGTTGCATGGGTTACGGGGTTCGGCTACGGCAGACTTCATATCAAGCACCCAGAAGGATTCGTTTTCTCCATCAAGCGACACGTTGAACTTGTCAATCTGCGTGACTTCGCCTACTCCACTGGGGAAATACGTCGTCGGCACTCTATAGCGGTCTCCGAGTGTTACCGAACTGGAAAGCTCGATTCTCGCGCACAGCACCTTCGCTACGGTATCGTAGCCCATGATATCGTCTTCTACCAGAGTCCTCATGTCGAGATGCTCCTCATGTGTTCTTCGTCGCACGGGTTATCGGGCGGAGGACGATGGGCTAGACAAAAGTACCAGTTGGCTGTGTGCCGCATAGTATGGCAAATCTCGACAATGTAGCCGTCTTCTCTGTACTTAGAGATCTCAATTTTTCTGAGATAGATGTGCTCTGCCGCCGGGTTCTTACAAGTCGCACAATTCCAACTCATCACCCCAGGCGTTTCAAAGAACTCCTTTCGGGCTTGTTTGCTTTTGTGGTAGTGGGAGGCCACGTTCATGTCGAAATCTCTTCCATGAAGTCCTCGTCGCACGGGTCTTCGGGCGGCTCTGAGTCGAGGTCAAGATGTTCAATCTCTTCTTGGATCGTTTCGAGTATCGAAGAAAGCTCCTCACCTTCTTCTAAGTCCTCGTGTAAGTCATCGGTAAGCTCATCGAGAAGCTGTTTGGTGGCTATTCGGCCGTGTTTACTGACAAACTCTTCCAGAACTTCGCGGCGGATCTCTTGCAGTTCTTGGTCGGTCAGTTCTTGGTTGGTTGTCATGTCGAGATATCCCTCATGAAGTCACTGTCGCACGGGTTTTCGGTTACATCGCAGAAGAATACTCTGTACACCTCGACGTGGCGTTCCGCGTCCAATCTCCAACGGTTGCCCGTCCCGTGGACGTTCACCACGCAGCCCCGGTTCCGGGCGTCGTCAATTTCAGCCTGCTCCATACCGGGCTCTATAACACTCGTGTTGCGTTCGGTCACGTCGAGATGCTCCTCAGGTAGTCTTCGTCGCACGGGTCGGTCACGTTGTGGCGGCGGCAGACCCACATGTTGTAGGGCAGGCCAGCGCGTGTCACGGTGTAGGAGTCGCAGGGGACCCAGAATCCGCAATCGTCGCCGTCGTGGACCTGCACCACAGGGCCGTTATTGTACCAGTACGCCACGCGATTTGGCCCCCCGTCACCCGGGATCGCGAGATTTTCCGGGCAGGGTCGCCATTCGGACGGGACGCCCCCCGTGGTCGAGGCATGTTGGATCTCGATCGGTGAAAGGTAGAAGACGAAGGATCGGTGGGCGTCGGCGTCGAAAGAGACTCCGCACTGCCAGCATAGGTTGCTGCCGTTGAACGGCTCCGCGTCGCTTGAAGCGATCATCGGATACTCATGTTCCAAATAAGCAGTGAAGGAAGCGCCGTACAGCGCTTGTAGCCTCCGTTGCCTGCTTAACGACTCGACACCATCTCCCCCGGGGGACGAAATGACGGATAGATTGTAGAAAGTTACTCTGCTGCGTTGCTTACTGTTTACACCCATTTTGCTCAGCCACCTTCAGCTTTCTTTTCGTTTCAGCTACAGCCTCATGCCGCCGGATAACGGTCCTACTGGCTTCCTCTCGTCGCATAGCCGCGTTAGACTCTCTTAGAACGGTCAGCTCGTCTTCCATCCTCGCTAATTCCGTAATGAATACAGCACGTTGGCCACCATAGTCGCCACCCGTCTTGATCTTCAGCTCCAAGTCGGTATACAGCGAGACCAGCCCATTCCTCTTCGGAACTACCCGACATCTCGCCCTCCTATCGGACAGAGCCGCTCGAAACTTTAGCCACAGGTATGCTAGATTCATATCGCGCTCAGGTCATCGCGGTCTTTTGTCGTTTCTTTTGTCCTTGGCGTCCTCCAACGCCTCATACGCCTCGTTTAGCTTCACAGCGGCGAAGCAGTCCATGCCGTCTTCGTTTGCCTCTACATCCCGTAGAGCGTCAACCTGATCCATGATTCGGGAGTATGCTGCAATTTTGTCATATCTGTCCATTTTTCTCGTCCTCTTCAAATTGCCGCCCACGGCTCTTAAAGCTTTAGGGCAGCTCTGGGATACCAACTCGCTGGTTAAAGCGCCTCAGGGCGCGTTCTGTGGGCTGTGGTCATGCAAATCTCGTGCCACGCCCGCTAGGCAGCCCGGCGGCACTGTCCACCAGCCACCGGTTACTGGCTGCCTAGAAGTACGATTGCGGCGATGCTCAGGCCCAGGATGATGTAGATCAGCGTCCTCGCGACGGGGAACCCTTTCCATGAAATGTGCATCATTTTCTCCTGTAGACGTAGGTGATTTCCGGGGGCGGTCCCTCGCTGTCCACGCCCAATACGGTTCCGCCAAAGGTCTTTTCACTGTCGAAGACGTAGCCATTGTCCCTGAGGGCAGCGAGTACCCCGTCAAGAGTCGACTTGAATCGGAGGTTGGGGAAGGAAATTTCTTTGTATCCTTCCTCTGCTTTCTCTCTTATGCGGCTCACGACGCCCTTGGTGACCATCTCGATGTAGGCTGCGCAGGCAGGGATGTCATCGCTGCAACTGTGTATCTCGTAATCCCGTCCGGCCTCTTCGCACTCGGGGCATTCGCCGCCGCTTCCAGTCTCCTCCCTGTTGAACACGCAACACAGCGGGTAGCCGGAATGCAGTCCTTGGACGAGGTGGTAATCGGGGCTGTAAGGTTCTATGCTCATTGTTTATCCTTTAGGGGTGAACCGGAACGTTTATCTCGACCTTGAACGAAGTCGCCTGGAGGAGGCCCGCCGCACTGTGGACCCGGAGGGCGAACTCCCACTGTCCGCACTGTAGCTTGATTCGGTCATGGCTGTCCTTCGTAACGACCACCGGAGTGCCGTTGGCAGGTGGAGGTCCGAACGTCTCCGCCTCGAAGAAACCGCCATCGTCTGAGAAGAGCCAGATGAGCAGCGTGTTCTCTCCGACCTCTAGGTAGTTGATGAATGCTGTGATTCCGGTTGCGGAGCATTCGGCGAACACAGCGTCCCGCATCGTCGAGATCAGGTGGTTGGCCGCAGACTTGTCCGCACTCCGCAGGTTCGCCCACGTCTTGTACCCGTCCTCCTTGTGCTTCATAAACAGCCCGCCAGCCTCGCCGCCCCACAGTTCCTTGGTGTTCTGGTGCCAAGCAATCCTGGAGGTCGAGCCGAACCAGAGCCCGGGTGGGCTGTCGGGGCTGGGGCGGGGGTGCTTCACATACTTGTTGTTGAGGTGGAACCGAAGCCGGAGGTCGGGGGTATCCTCAGAGCCCACCAGTCTGAAGCCTCGATCCAATTCCAGAGCCTCCGAGTGTCCCTTCTGAGCAGCAGCCTTCGCTGCCTCTCCCATGAAGGACGCAAGCGTCTTGACCAACTCAGGGTTGTGTTGCTTCCCCTCAACGAGCTTCTTCATTCGATCGCTGCGGGGGTTGCGGGTGAAGATGTGTCCTTCCTTGCGCCAAGCGTCTATGAAGGTTGCCTCTGCTGCGAAGTTTCGACTGATGTTTGTGCCCATGTTATCATCCTCATCGGTTAAGCTAGCTGGTGATATCTTCCAAGTCCTTGGAGAAGATCAGGATCTCGGTTGAATTGTTTCGCTGAATGCCATATTTCCACTTGGGAAACGACCTTGGGTAGCCAGAATACAGCTCCCGAACCTCTTCTACGTCATTGTAGGAAAGCACCCACTTGTCGCGGGCATGTAATATGTCGGCTAATTTCTTGTGGTCGAACTCTTCGCGGGCGTGATCGTACAGGCTCTTCCCCACCTCAACGTAAGGCGGGTCGAGATAAGCCAGCGTCTTTGCGTGCTTGGAGAGAGATTCACTGAAGTCTGCTCGGCGAATATTCAGATGGGGTGCTGCGAAAGCGCGCAGCTTCTCCACGTTCTTGTCCGTAAGACGCGGGTTCGTAGGGCAGTGATCGCAGGGTGACGCGCAGAATTTCTTCTCATGCCAGTTCGTCTTGCCCCCAGTCAGGCCACTTCCTGTATGCGTACAACGGTTCAAGGTATAGAACACGGCAGCTTGATGCCACGGATCCGCAAGCGACTCGTAGGTTTTCTGCATCGCGACATAAGCGGGGTTCGACACTGGACGGAGCATGTCCACGATATCGGCAACTTTATCTGAATCTGCCTTTACCCTCTGCCAAAAGTTGACTACGGGGAGCCAACCATCGTAGCCAATGACCTTCCAGCCACGCTGTATCATCCCAAGCTCAATGGAACCGCCACCGAAGAATGGGGACACTAGCTCATCGCCACCGATACTCTCCAGCATGGGTGCAATGTGCTTGACTGCCCGCGACTTGCCGCCGGGGTATCGGAGTAGGGTGTGCGCGTTTGCCGTCATTATCCTACTTTAGTCATTATCATCGAGGAGAGTTTTGCAGATGAGCGGCCAGGACAGATCCAACCTGACGACCATGCTCCCGCCGAAACGCGCGTCCGCGCTCCGATGTTTAGCGGCACTCATCCGTACAGTTCATTCCATTCGTTTCTCGTTGAACTCTGCGTACTCGTCGTTACTCATCGTGTGGGGGGATGTTTCCTTCTTCATGTCCATCCTGACACTAACGAAGACGCTAATAGCGGCGATGAAACAGCAGAGTCCGATTAGAAAGATCGGCAAGAAGGGCATGAGGCTATAAACAATGTCCGAGTTGAGGAATTCGTGCATAATTGTTCCTTATTCGATTCGTTTTTCTTCTACTCTACCGCATCTCTTGCAAATCCGGCGCTGGTAGGATCGGATGTATTCGGTATCATCATTGTACCTCTTGAAGCCTCTATTGAAAGGCTTGCCCCACAAGGGCCAGTCGCAAGACCAGAAACAATTTTTGTTCAGAAAATTTTTGATGTTCTTCACGTTACTCTTCCTTCCTTTTTGGGGGTGGGGTATTTTTATGGTGTCGTATTGAGACCAATGGGCTGGTGACTCTTCTCTTGACTTCCTTCCAAGCGTCTCCCAAGGCCACGTAACTGATTGTGCAGATCGACAATGCGAATATGACGGCGGCTACCCACATGAAGATCTCGCTTGCATCGGGTATGTTGATTGTTTTTGTCATCTCGGCTAATCTCATGAAAATTCCTCCTCTGTCATAGTTCGCTCCAGAAAGAGTGCATTGCGAAGATCGGCACGCAGTTGTTGACATGCACATTTCGCTTCGCTCTGGAGAAGATGACAATTCCTCGAACCACTTCCTCTCCGCGATCAGATGCCGCCCGCATAGCGTTCCTCATAGCCGTGCCTGAAGCTAGAACATCATCCACAACGAGATGCACCTCTGACTCGGGGTCGATGTACTTCTCTAGCGCCTTGGCGAAGGGGAGCCCGCCTCGGGGAATGCCTTCTACAGATTTGAAGGAGACGTGCCCAACCATCTTGGCGAAGCATTCGATGTCTTCGTCCGTTAGATGGTCGCACTCGATCTTGTAGAAGGTGGAATCGCCGTTAGGCAGCGTGAAGTCGAACAGTTGGAAAATGCTCTGCGACTCACATAGGTTCTTGCGGTGAGGCACATACGCCCTAGTGGATAGCTCATCAACAATGTCAGCAGGTGGAGCTAGATTCTTTTCGGTCATGGTATTTCTTTAGTCTAGCGGCCAGAAAAGTTGCACATTAGTTGCTTCTATTTTGCTCAAAAATACGAAAAAGTGCGTTTGAAGGCAACTATTTCACTGGATCTATCGGGATGGCGGGGGCGACGAGTCGCTATTTGTCTTCGTAAGAGGAGTTGACGTGGATTCCGAAAAGTTCTTGGTTCTGCTGACAACCCGAGCGCTCTGCTCCGCATTCACAAATGGGTCCTAGCTCTTCGGTCTCTTCTTGAGCGTCTTCCTCTCCGTACAGAGATTCGAAATCTTCTCTGGTCATTCGGTCGGGGTCGATCACCTCAGCTAAGATTCCCACGCACGGAATAGTTCCGTATTCGGGGGAATAGGCCACGGTTCGATCAATATCTATCACTTCAGCATGCTTGAGTTTTCCGTCGGAAGCCACGACTTCTATCACGTCTCCCTTGTTCGGAGGCTCTTCTCCACTCGCCAGAGGCTCTATCACCTCGATAAGCAAAGCGCCACGATTTTGGCGCTCTTGGAGATCTCGGATTCGATCCGAAATGCCTTCGTAGATCTGCCCTACGCCTCGGAGGAGGCTTTCTTCTTCTTCGTCCATACCTATCCTTTAGTCTTCGTCGTCAGAGTCCCACACTAACCTGACGTTCTTGGCATTGAACAGTCCCGTTGGGGAGATGTACTCGCGTCCGAGACCCGCGAGATCCTCAAGGTTGACTTGGAGCCTGTGCTCGAAGTCTGCATGATAGACAAGCTCGGAGCAATACAGAGCCTTGACTCCGAAACCGAACTTTACGTCGTAGGTTGCATCCTCGAATTCTTGGCACTTGGCGATCACTTCCTGTGTGTAGTGGTCGTCCCAATCAAGGCACTCTAGGAGGACGACTCTATCCGACTCTTTGCAGATATCGAAGAAGTAGCTCTTTGTGTAGTCGGTATGCGTCATTTCCGCGACTTCGTAATCGCCGGGTGAAGTGGCTGGTCGCTCCGGCTCGCTCAGGTTGGACACGCACAGGGCTGCGTGGGCAAAGCCACCCGGGATCAGCATGGAGGTGAGCTTCTTCTTGTCGAGGGTCAAGATGATATGACCGGCTCGTAGCTTGGCGTAGCCGGCCTTATACTTGGCTCCCCTCAAGGAGGTGTAGTACGTTGTGAATCGGATGTACGGGATGACATGTTTGAGGAGCCATTCATAAGCCCTCGTGTTCATAAGCCATACCAATAGTTTTCTCTTCATGATTCCCTCCCAGGTATCAAGTTATTCGGAATTGTCTTGTTTGGGTTTGGGTACGAGGCGGACCACTTTTCCTTCGTTTTCGTTCTCATCGTCCCTCAACCAATCCGGGCATTCATATCCCGCGTCGTCAATCATGAGCCTTACCTCTATCCGTCTCATGAGCATCTCATGTTCTAGCAGAGGACCAAGGTCGTCCCAGATTACTGCGAGGGCTTTTACAGCTACCACACCCAGTCCGCAAAGGCAGACCCCTATAAAGAAAAGTGCAAGTGCAATGCAAATTAGTGTTATTACCACGCCCACGGCCAATCCTTAGAAGATCCTTGACCCCACAAGGTATACTTTAGTGTCCACCACAGGTCTGAAGCCACTGTGCCGCTGAGAGTGTTCCTGTATCTCTCTTGCTTCGGGCAGGGGATCGCGATAGAGCAGCGCACCTCTCCTAGAACAGCAGCGCGCGTGCGGACCCTCTGGGCCTCTTCTGCTATTCCATCAGCCGTCTGCGTCTCACCGGCAACTTTGGCAGTGCCGTCCAAGATTGCAGCAGCGTCCGTCTCTTCTCTAGAGAGGGGAGTAGTTGCGCACCCTGTCAGGAAAGCTATTAGGACTAGAATACTTCGACGCGATACTTGCATACTGGTTGCCTTCTATTTTCGGGCCATCTATTTTTTGAGTATCGTCCAGTTGAGCTGAAACTTTAGTCCTTTGGAAGAGGCATCGGAACTTCGGGCATGTCTCCCATGATCTCTGTTGGGCATTGGTTCAACAAGGCTTTGGTCTTGGCCTTGGCGTACAATTTACGGGAGTTGTTGTATATGTCTGGAGAGTACCCGAGCTTGAGGTAATGCTCTATGACCACCCTGTTCGCCATAAGCTCCTGACGAGCTGTTTTGCACTCTTCGGTCCAGTCTTCTGCTTTTACCGCTTCCCACAAAATAACGTGTACGTATTCGTGAAGTATGACGGACGCCAAATCCTCGATAGTAGCCAACATCAGACCTTTACGGCCTATAACGACGTGGTAGACGCCTTCTTCGTCTATCCACGCTTCGCCGTATCTGTCGCGTAAAAGATTTGGACTAGCCTGCATGATGACCGGCATTTCGCGAGTGCCCTCAACGTACCACTCGGGAGCAGCAGCCTTCACCAGTTTGTCTCCGGCACGCATGGATTCGAAGTAGGTCATGTTTGGTGTGCGGATTGTGTAGGTGTCGTGGCAAACTTGTGGCTCTTGGGGAAGCGCCTCTTGTGCGCTGGCTGGGAACGCCAAAAGCGAGAAGAGAAGGGTGAAGCAAAGAAGTCGATTCATGCAGCTATCCTCCCTGACGGCTGCGATCACCTCCTACGTCGTGTATCTGTAACCACGCACCGCTAATAAGAGATAATATTGTCAAAAGCGGGGAGGCCGATCAAGCATTTCCGTAAAGCTCATGCCACTCTTCCTCGGTCATATCTTCAACATCGTTTTCTAGGGGGTGCGCGTAGATCAGTTCCCAGTCCTCGCCCACGTTGACGCTCAGAAAATCCGCCATGCAGGCTTCGTAGGTACGTTCGTTTACGCGAAATAGCATTCCCTTGACAGCGGTGTGCATTATAGCTTCGGGACGAATGCAGCAGTAGACGTGTTTCTCATCAACTTCGCACCATTCGCAGCGATCGGGATAATCTAGCCAGCGATCTTTCAGAATTTCAGCTACCGTTGTTGAGTTCATTCAACTTCCTAGTGTGCAGAATCGCAGCACGCCTGTCGGTCACGGGAGGGTGGGTATGGGGGTTCATTGCTTTAACGGTCTGGTCACTGGCCTCCTCAATAGCTGTTCTCGGAAGCGTATGGAGGTTGGGATTCTTGGAAGACATGCGACCAGTCATGGTGCCTCCGACCTGAGGATCATCCGGTTCCTCCGGTTGCTTGGCTGCCTCTATTCGAGTTTTCAACGAGTTGAGAGTGACGAGATAATCTTCCATGTTTGCAGGCAGATTTTGGTCGGCCTCTACGGCCTTGGCTAGACCTGTGAGTTGTTCTTGCAGCAACTCCAGTTCTTCCGCACTTCCCGCATACGGGCGCAGACTGTCACTTCCCACAATTTACTCCGAAGCGCCTAGCACTACGTTGAGGGTCGTGATGAGGTCAAGAGTTTCTTTGTGCTCGATAATTCTCTCCTCAGCAAAGGAGATGCCCTCTTCACGAGCACGAATGGCGAAGTCCTTCAGGGATTCACCCTCTTTACGAGCACAAGAATCGGATCCTACACAGATACTCTTGGATGAAACCATTATTGGATTCCGTTCTGTAATGATGTTGAAGTCTATCGAGAAAGGTTCCGTGACGATAAACTCTACACCGTAGCCGTTCTCCAGCCACACAGTTCTAGAAACGCTAAAGCCCATTGTCTTCTCCTTGGGTTTCAAGTATTTTTTCTTTGGTGGCCTCTACGGCCGCACGTCTTCCTTCTATGAATTCGGATAGTTTCTTTTCAATTGCGCAAAACCGGGAGTCGTTCTCGATATTGTGTCCCTCGACCCGGTTCATTTCTTCGTTTAGGTTCTTGATGCATTCTCTCAAATCTTTATGAGAGTACGTGCCCGCTTCTGGACTAAGCGATAGGTCGGCCGCGTGATGGCCGCAATTATCGCAGAACCCGGAACTCGTCAGTATTTCGCCAGTCATCTTGCTGTCGCAATAGTGGGTACCGTCCCCAGTGTCGAATACCACGCCACAATCTTGACACAGGATCCACAAGGCCATTTTACACGAAATACTCTTCGATCAGAGCGAGAGCATCTGTGACCGAAGTAGCCTCATACGAAACCATCTCCTTGATCCAAGGATGGTGTTTGTAGCTCGGGTCACAATCTCTGCCCATGACTGCGATGACCGGAACACGGTTAGTCCAGCACCACATCAATTCGAACAGAGTGCCGATAGGCTTGCGTCCCTCTGACGTGGTGGAAAGGTTCATGAGAACGAGTCCGGTTGAGTTCTTGATGCGCTGCATATCGTTTAGGTCTCGCATGACCAGAAGGGAATCAGGCACGTTGGCCTTGATGTGCTTCGCTCTCTGATTCGCAACAGTCGTATGGTCTTGGCCCCTAAGAGGATCAAGAGGCTCAAGTCCCATCTTGGCTAGGGACTTAGCCGCCCGGTCGCGCCAAGTGTCCTCAAGCTCAACAGGCCCAGCAAGGTACACGTACCTTCTGGGCGGCGTTGCTTCGTTGGACTTCCTAGTAGGTTCTAGAATATCTTCGGATTCCATGTCTTCTCCTTCTATTCCCCAGTCACTACCTCCGCGACGGCTTCTCGATGCTTCGCTTCTGCAAGAGCTTCGATCCGCGCGAACTCGGGTATGTCCCCGTTTTTCTCTCTGGCCATTTTCTCGTAGGGGAGACCGAGCCGAGCATAGAATTCGTCCCACACAGTGCCCAGCACACCCCGGAGTCGGGCAAGAGTGCGATAACGAGTTTCGTTTAGGAACGCAGCCCCAAGGAGACGAGTGATCGTGTAGTTCAGATCGCCCTCGTCGCCATCGAGGGCGTGAAGTGCTTTTTGAAGGCCCTCGATGTGGGGATCGAGCGCTCTTCGCCTGTCTTCCGTAATGTACGGCATGTGTTTGCCTCCCTAGCTATATTGTCCGATTTCTATTGATTCCGCGTCCGTGGATTTCGGCGGATGATCCATCATCTTTTTGAGTCTCTTGACAGCGTGATTCAACGAGACTTCAAACACCTCGACAGAGACGATCAACTCTTTCAGGTGAGCAATGGAGAACCCCTCGGATTCCTTAACCCAAAGGTCCATCTCTGGTGTACTGCCGGTACCTTCGCAGAAGTCGCAGGGTTCTTCGCCCATCACTGCGGGGACTGCTGGGACTGCGGGGACTGCGGGGATTGCGGCCACCGCTTCTGTGGTGACCTCGCGGTTTCCGTCTCGAACCTCCGCAATTGCCGGAATCTCGGGCACTTCGGGAACTTCGGGAACTTTGGGAGTAACGATGACTTCCCTGACTCCGGTGCTTTCGCAAGACCTGCACGGGATGGTAGCTTCCAGTAGTCGTTTGTTCTTGCGTCCGAGATACATTTCGCGAGCGGGTTCATTAGGCATCCCGATGAGCTTCACGATGTCGAAGCGGCTGGGACGGTTCACGATCCTCTTGTCCAATCTCTCGGGGTAGTTCGTAGTGTTATGTACGGCGAATCCTTCTGCTATGTATGTTTTGGATGTGGTTTCCAAACTTTGGACTTCTTGTTGACCGATGTGCTCGATACGAACCACTTTTGTTTCAAAATTACGCTGCACAATTTTCCCTGTCAGATCGAAACTGGAAATAAGTCTTTCAGGCCGAACTCTGCCCAAAATAGCAGCCGCTTCCGCTGTACCTTCTACGCTTTTTAGACGTAGCTGGTCTGAATGATTTTCTACTTTAGAGGTCACTATAGTCGATGAGAACTTTCCGAAGCGTTCTGCTACTTCTCTCATTTTATCGGCCGTTGGTCCGATTTTTTGAGTAATACCAACGCCGCATGCGCCTCTGTCCCTATTATGGTAAATGTGGCCTTCTCCATCCAACATTCCGGCCAGCCAGCCGGCTTCCCGGGAAGGGTCTTCTTCCCAAGGAAGGAAAGGTCGAACCAAGATAGGCCGTTCCATCAGGTTTTCAGCTAGTTCCCATTCCAGATTCTTTCCGCCGCGTCCTTGAGCCCCGCAGGACAGCCAGGGATGGTCGGTTGTACAGACAAAAGACTCGCCTGTGTCGAGATGCACACGAACACAGTCTTTCACAGCGGTGAAAGAGGATACCACGGTTGATGGCTTAAATCGCCGTGCTGATTGTCGGCGGTATTCGCTAGGATCCATATCTTCAGGCGTTTCGGATCTGTTCTCGTCAAATCCCCAAAGCTCATCACCGGTCGTCAAATCTCCGGCCCGGATCCATCTCAGGTCTTTTGTGAGAATTCTGGTGTCAGGTGAGTGGCACGCAATGAATACCACGTTGTCGATCTGAAGTTCTCCGTCCAGAAGGGCCAGAACCTCGTGTTCCCCGTGGCTGGAGATCATAGCGTCCAGATCCTCCAACATGACAACGCAAGGCCGGTCGGGCTCGATGCGCCGGAAGATCGCGAGGCCCTGAGCGGTGACGGCGGGGTGATTGACGTAAACCGAGAGTCCTCCCTTATCCACGATACTCTGGGAGATGAGTTGGAGAGTGCTTGTCTTACCCGAGCCCGCCGGTCCCCAGAGCAAGATGCCGCGCTTCCACAGGAAGCCGAAGCTACGGAAGTGCTCTTCTTTAGTCCAGAAGGTTTCGAGGTTCTCGTAGATATCCTCGGAGGCACTGTCTGGGAGACGCATTAGTTCATCGAAATGTGCTTCCTTACGCTGGAAGAAGTAACCCGATGACTGAGAGTGCTGTACTTCGTATTGGCCGGGTGCGAGGGTCTTGACTGCTTCGTCACACGGGAAAAAATTGCAACCCTGGACCGCCCACATACTGGCGTCCTTGGCCTCCTTGGGGACCTCTTCATCGCATTCAGGGGCGGAACCGCTTGATGGCCGGGAGCGGGCTCCGGCGCCGCCGGAGGATCCGCCTACCCGGTCGTTGAAATCATCCAGCTCATCATAAAATTCATCAGCCATTTACGATTCCTTCGTAGGATCTGTGAGATTGGACTTTCTCGTTGCAAGAACCGCGCCACGGCGGTCGTTTCTTGGATCAATCCCTCTCAGGGACTTCAGTCGTGCCATTTTCTCTTTTACAACAATTTTGGGAGCTTCTTTACCACATTTGCCGCATTCGTACTCGGGGAAGGCTCTGGGTTTGTTGTTCCGAACCCCTTCTCGGTTAGTAAGTCTACAGAGAACCATATCGGGAGGGTAGCTACTGCCACACTGACGGTGGAAAAGGCTGATCGACCATAAAAGTCTGTCTTTTTCGTCCCATTCCACCCGACAGAACTGAGGGCGAATAGCCCAAGCGAGATCGGGGTCGGACTTTAGGTCTTCGGGCGGCAGGCTCGCCAACACATTCCAGCGCATAAGGACTCTTTAGTCAAGTTCGAAGCCAAACCCTTAACAAGAGTGCAGCTTCACTCCGAAGAACGGATCGTTGTTGAAGAAATCAATCTCTCCGTCTTCCATCGCTGCGGCCTATTCCGGTCGCAAAATTCAGCAAAATCGGCGTCTTCCTCGGCTGTCCAGGGTCTTTCCACGTAATTTCTTTTGCTCACGCTCCACTATCGGCATATCAATCTCAAACTTGAGCCCTAGACTAAAGAAGACGCATGGTACGAGAATATCGCATATTGCTGGTTCAAGTCCCTGTTCACGGTCTGAAAGAAGACGGGCTCCTGTGCGAGCCCAAGGGCTACGAACTCTTCAAAAGGGATGGAATTAAGCTGGTTTCAGTGGGCATATTTCCCAGCGAGGATGCAGCAAAACGGTTGCAGTCCGGCACGCTAAGCCCGATACAGCAAGATTCGTTTAGAATCGGCTATTTAGACCTTATTTCTGCGCACGCTACGCAACATCTGCGCAGCTAGTGTGCAACTCCCTGCCCCGCAACATTTCCTTCCCAGAGACCTAAAAGACCGTTATCTCTTTCATATATGGACAATTCCATGTTTTTACGCGAAGACGGAGAATCCTGATGGGTACGGTCTTGCCTCTTTCTTGGAGGGTTGAAGCTAAAAAACCTCCGAAGTGGGGGCGGCGGACTACCAAGGAAGAGAAAGAAGAACTTGTGAAGGAGAAGCACACTCCTGGCAAGAAGAAGAAGAAGGGCCGCTCTCAGATTGAGCACGAGCGCACCGATGACCGTTACGCGGGGCGAAGTAAGCCCGGTGGGGTAGAAGAAAAAGGAAAGCGTTGCGGTTTGTCCTACATCGCGCACGAGGACGAGTGCCATATTGGCGATGTGGACAAACCGAAGAAGGGACACGAAAAAGATCCCAAGGCAAAGAAGAAGCCTAGGATTCAGATAGTTAAGCCCAAGGGTGTGAAGCCCCCGAAGAGCGAACTCCCGCCTGTTCCGAAATTGCGGGAGAAGCGAGACAAGAAACCTCGATGGGTAAGCTCTCCTGAAGGGGGGAAAGGCCAGTTGGTTGGGGAAGGGTACCTACAGAACGGAGAGGACGGAGTGTACGCTATTGGCGCAGCCAGCAATCAGCATCGCATCTATTTTCCCCGCGTAGTGGATCAGGCGCAGGCACTATACGTCTCTAGCGCTATTGCTGCGGTTATGGGATTGGCTTCTCCCGAGGACTATCTGTTCCGAAATACTCCGATCAGTCGGCGTATAGGTGTTGGCCACAAGATTTTACCTTTTACAGAACTAGACGAATGGCAACTCAAGAGATTGGCTCGGACTAATCCCGAGGTAGCTGGATATTTTGTCCATGCCGTTTTGACTCGACACGATTCAGTTATAGGTCAGGACTTTAACAACATGGTAATGCGCCGAGACGGACGCATCATGGTACTACATTTTGGTGGGACCCTGTTGTGGACGGATCTTGGTAAGCGACGCACAGACGGCATGTCCCCCGATAGACTTGTCGAACTTGAAACGCTTCGGTCTCCAGAGATCAACTGGCAGGCCGCTTCTATTTTCGGAGGCTTATCGGATCAAGCCATAACCTCTGCAATTACTGAATACCTCGGACGTGTGGAGGACGATTTCATTCTTGATCTAGTAGATGCTGCTAGATTCAGTCCAGAGGATCGGGCGGAGATCGGAAAGGGCTTGGTTTCGCGAAAGCACCTTCTTGATGCAAGGGTAGGAGAACGTCATGAGTAAGTGGAAGTGGGCCTTTGGTGCCTTTTCTATTCCTAAATTCCGGTGGGCTGTAACGGCAGGCGATCAAGACCCGGAAAGCGAGGACGACAAGAAGTGTGGTAATCACTACATTGACAAGGATTTGGAGTGTCACGAAGGTGACGCCCATCGCCCCGATCCGGGCAACAACCCGTACTGGCAGGGTGGACGTAAGGGTCCCCCGAGTGAGGACGCCGGGGGCAAGGGAAAGTCTGAAGACGGCTCTCGCGATAGGCGCGAGGTTACCAAGAAGGCCAAGACGAAGGAAGAGGATCGGCAGAGTCGAGGTGAGGGCTCCACTCCTGAGAGGATGGCTCAATTTGCTGAGGATACGCTGAATGACTTCATGGACATGGCAGAGGAAAACTACGGTGAGGGTTTGGATTGGGATTCGGACCACGGTAGGACGTTGCTTCACGAGTTGGCCGAGAAGTCCATTCGAGAAACGGCCCGAGAGCACGCGGGGCAGTTGGATCAGCGTGCCGCCAAGAAGTATCTACCGGGTCGAGATCACGAGGATAACCGACTCGATCCTGGCGTAGGCCCCCGTGAAATGTTTCGTCCTAAGGTCGGAGATCAGCCCATCACTTTCGAGGCACCCGAGCACGGCGTCCCTGTTCATGTTCCCAAGGCCCCGGGGGAGTCTGTGTTTCGAGATTTAATAGACAAGGCACGATTAGGTCGAGACAAGATGCCACGTCGTAGGGAAGCTATCGAGCATACCAAGCAGAAGGAAAGTTCCCAGGAGGCAGCATCGACTCTAGCCTCCGACATGAATTGGTCTGCCGAATCAAAGATCATGATGGATCGTGCAGATCCTAAACCCGGAGATCCCGATTACCAGTCAGAGGAGGATCTCCTGGCCCTAGACGCTGCCCTACCCGCACTGCCCGGTGACTCTGCTGAGGGCCGCCCGTGCGGGGATGGAGAAGACCCCGAGCAAGGACACTGCAAGGCTCCCGGTGGTCCGTCCAGTCCTGCCGGTCCTATGTCTGACGATCCCAAGGTTCTGAGGAAGATGGCCCCTCCGGGGGGAGGGGGAGGCAAGCCTCCCGCATCTCCCAAGGGTGTTGGTCTGGAGATGCAGGACGATCCCCAGAGAAAAGCTCGCACTGCAACGCACGTTCAGGTAATGAAGAACTCCGACCCTAAAGATCCCAAGCGCACTTCTTGGGCTCTTAACAAGATGTTCGGGGGAAGTGCTGTCAAGCAGACTCCCAAGGGTATGGGTGGCGCGAGTCAACCGATGGCAGAGAACATAGCACGCCAGCAGTATGACGATGCTCGACATACGATGGAACAGTCTGGCTGGCAGGAAACCAGTAACATGGGTAGTAGAACCACATGGAGCAAGGGTGGTGCTAACATCACCATGCAGACCGGTCCCTCCGGTACACAAGGTCAGTTCAAAAATCAATTTTTGGTACACACGCCTAAAGCCGCGCCTAAGAAGCGTGGGCTGTTTGGGAGGTAATTATGTCTCGTAAGAAAACTTCGGGATCTGTAGCCCCTTGTGGTCTAGCGATGTCAGACTGCTCGGAAGCAGCTTGCGCCGAGTACGCAACTTGCGGGAAGCGGGTTTCGGCATCCGCCGCCGCTTGTGGTCTCGCCCTATCTGACTGCACAGAATCAGCTTGCGCGAAGTATGCGACTTGTCAGAAGAAGGCTACTGCCTCTGTGGGAGCTTGTGGTGTAGCGATGTCCGAATGCACAAATGCTCTTTGTGGCAAGACCGCAACTTGTCAGCAGGCTATGGCATACACGCTGAGCTGGGGTCCGCGCAAGCCTATGCTCGTAGAAGAACTCAATTGGACGGGGGCTGCATCAATGGCCGCTTGTGGCCTTGCGATGTCTGACTGCACGGATTCCGCCTGCGCTGAGTATGCAACTTGTCAAAAGAAAGCTATGGCATCTGTTGCCGCATGTGGTCTCGCGATGTCCGACTGCACAGAATCAGCCTGCGCTGAGTACGTGACTTGTCAGAAGAAAGCCACTGGTTTCATTACACTCAAGCAGCTCGAAGACGCCGCAAAGCGCGGCAAACTTCTTAGCTGGGGTGATGCGGAGGCTCGACCTTGCACAGAAGGTGACGATGACAGTCAATACGGTCCGAGAGGGGATGACCAGAAATGCACCGATGAGGGTGGCGGTGGCGGCTACTACGACGAAGAACCAGATTGTACCACCCCGGGTTGTGATCTGGAGGAGGGACATGGCGGTACGCATGTTACGCCGGAGAGCACCGAAGAAGCCAGAGAGCAGAATCGGCAACGACGCGCGGAAGAAGAAGGCTACGATGACGAGCCTGCCAGCGATGTTCCCGAAGGTTACCAAGAAGTAGATATGGGAGATCCCAGCCTTGACCCCGAGGGAGGGGACTGGGAAGAGTTCTTGACAGAGCCAGAGCCAGAAGAAGAGGCTCCCCTAAAAGAGACCATGAAGGAAGAGGAGAAGGTTGGAAAGAAGGAGTCGAAAGAGAAGGCTGTGCAGGATAAGGAAGACCAGCGTACAGCTACTCGCATTGGTCGAGACCCGAATCTTAGACCTGAAGATTACCACCAGTTCTGGAATCAAGATGTGTGGCATATCAATCAGGCCCGAGAGATTCTGGAGCAGCGTGCTGCTAATCCTAAGTCGCCTGAAGATGCCGAAGCTGTGCGAAGTCTGTTGATGAACGGTCCCAAGGTTGGTGGTGGTTACGAGAAGGCAGGGAAGAGAGAGCCGGGCGAGCCGAGTGCTGAAGACTTCTATCAGAAGGATGACAAAAGCCCGATCGTTTAGGAGATTGTGTGGCAAAGCAGACCCAGAAGGAAAAGGCTAAGACAGAGGAAGCCCGGCCCGAGAAGAAAGCAAAGGATCTAAAAGGCAAGGGTGAAGATCTGAAAGAGGAAATGGACAATCTTATGGACGAGATTGACGAGGTACTGCAAGAGAACGCAGAAGAATTTGTGAAAGCATATGTCCAACGGGGAGGCCAATAGATGTTTCGTACAAAGCGTGTTATTTCCTGTGTAAGTCACGGTTCCGGGGTGATTTGCGTGGAGTGTGCTCCTCCCGAGAATCCTTCTGGAGACATTAAAGGCGCGTGCGATGCTGTTCTGGCTAGTGTCGAAGATCGCCGCGAAAACGGCGGTGGCCGAGAAGTCATCCGGGTAACGACCCTATCACTAATAGAAGTGCTGGTGGGCTCCTTAGAGAGATAAAAATGAATCAGAACCTTGGCCCCGAAGAGGCAGCGAGGCTTGAGACTATCGAGCGACTCGTTGTTAGTCTACGAGAGGACGCGGGTCGACCCCAGGAGTCCCTGGCGGACCGTGCCGCCGATCGTGTGGCAGGCATTGTAGGCAGTTGGAAATTCTTGATGGGGTTGGTCACCTTCTTCCTCGGTTACATGGGTCTTAATGTGTGGATGTTGATGAGTGCTTTTGACCCGTATCCCTTCATTCTACTCAACCTCTTTCTTTCTTTCCAAGCAGCCTTCACGGCACCTATCATCCTGATGGCGACGAATCGTGCTGCTAGCAAGGATCGACGCGCCGACAGAAAAGCGCATCGAACTATTTACCACATTGAAGAGTTGGTGAAGCTCCTTGCCTCGCTAGAAGGTGTGATAACGACGGGTTCGTCTGAATCTCAGTCTTCCGAGGATTCCGAGTCTTCGTAGGTTACGCCCCGCGATATATCCTGTATGATTGAGCGGATTTGTTGTCCTTGTAGTTTCAGAAACTCCCCCTTCTCTCTGAGAAGAGCGCAAAGGAGTTCTTCACGCTGGGTTCTTTTATCCTCTTCCCCCCCTATTTGTACGAGAGCCTCCAAAATAGCTGTCTCCGTAGCAAGGTTCGATTGGTAGGCGCAAGCCAAGTGTTCAAGCGCTTTCGAGTATCGCTTGTTTTGGAAGTACCTGGAGATCTGTACGACTTTAGTGGAGTCCGCTGACACGATGGGTCTCAGGAGGGCTGACTTCTCTCAAGGCGTCGAATTGATCCTTGTAAAGTTTGGCAACGGGGCGAAGGAATTCCTTGCCATCTTCGTAGAAACGAATACATAGAACGTCTACTTGCCCATTCCCTTCCTGTTCTTTGCATTTTACTGTTATCAAATTGCCGACTAGCGCAGCTCTCTCTATCTGTTTTAGTTGCATCTTTGTCTCCTCGAACCAATTATCGACAATCGTGGGCGAAACTTGAGGCTCAAGTTTGGGAAGGGATTGCCGATGAGTATGACATGGCACAGCAAGAGCAAAAGATAGAGATCAGAGCAATCCTGAAGTCCGTTCGTGAGCAATCGAATGGGAAGTACAGTTTCCGGGTTGTACAGGCTAACGCCCCGCTGACTACGTACCGTTTTCTTCTCGCCCGAGAGAAGGCCCTGAAGATCGCCAATCAGGATGGGCACTTCCCCCGAGGGGTCCCGTTGCAACTCAGAGGTCATACGATCGCGGGTCAAGACGCGGCTGTACATGTGAAAGGTCTCAAGTTCGTAAAAATCCTCTCTGTGGACGGCCACGATGTGCAGTCCTGGGCCGAGAAGCACCAGAGCCCCACGGTGGCCCCTGATGTACTAGAAAAGGCTTCAGAGACGATAGAGGCGGCTGAGGCCGAGGAAGAGGCTATGCGACACCGGGCTCCCCCCGAGCCTCCGCCGGTCTTTCAGAATCCTCTAGAGGCGTATGAGAAAGCCATGCAGCGCCTCCGGCGTCAAGTCAGACTAAAGGATCCCAAGTTGTCCAAGTCTGATATTTGGACCATCAGGGACGCCTTGAACATGCTGAAGGGGGCTGCGGGGCTGTAATGGAAGTCTCAAAAGTGGTAAATAATTCCACACAGGAGGTAGATCGGTTCACGCTGGACCGGTTGGATGTGTGCTTCTGCCTCCGTTGTCAGGAGATGGTCATACCGGAAGCGCTGGAAGAAACGTGCCCTATTTGCTCTTCTGAGGTGTCAGAACTTGACAGCGTGATTGATGCAGTGTGCGATAGTGGTTTGGCACCCTATTTGCATAGGAGTGTTCGTGATGAAGTCTAGAAAAGACGGCAACAGCCAGTATTTTGATGTGCAGGGTAGCGGCACGAAGATCTACAAGGTCACCATCAATTACGAGAAAGGTCACTGGTGTACGTGCCGAGGCATGATCTCCATGAAGCAATCTTGGCAGGATGACGCCGGAAGGACTAAGGGAACGTCCTGCAAGCACGTCAAAGGAATTATTGCTGCGGAATTTGAGGGAGACTGGGGAACGAAGAACGCTGATCGTTCTAGTCCTAAACCCTCCAAACCCGCTGTGAAACGCCCGCCCCTCGCGCCCCCGAAGCCTTCCGGGCGCAGGGCAGCCATCATGGCTACTCGGGCAAAGAATGCTCTGGAGGCAGAGGGCACTCTTCTTGACAGGATTGCCAATCTAGAAGCGGCAAGGTGAAGGCATAAGTAGCCAAGGTATATGAAAATTGAGATCAAGGTGAAGGACGGGGAGCGTGTTGACAATGCTCTTCGGCGTTTCCGTAAAGTTGTAGACAAGTCTGGGGTTTTGCAGGAGCTTCGCAAGCGCGAATACTACGAGAAGCCCAGCGTCAAGAAGAAACGGAAGCAGGCTTCCGCCAGGAAGCGAGCCGCGCGCAATTCCAGACGCTAGACTAAAGACCTCCTAGGGGGTTTCTATGCCTGACCGAAGATTTATTCTGGTCGATGAGCACAACTGTGAAAAAGATTCCACCTTCAATGAAGATTTCGATCTGGAGGGTGCATTTCTTGCGTGGCAGTGTTTTCGACGTATGGGAATCATGCTGGGCGAGGATCCGAAGAAGCTCGCCCGAGATCTGATGGACGGAATTACTCTGGGGAGATATCTCCGTACTGACAACCGCTATCAGCGCAACGCGACGGGGACCCGACTCGATGATTAGATCACGAGTACAAGAGCTTTTGCTTAATTTTGACAAGAATCTTCTGGTGGTTGGGGATGTGATGCTCGACTGCTTTATCTGGGGTAGCGTGAAGCGCTTCTCTCCAGAGTCCCCCGCCTGTCCCGTGATAGAATTTGAGCGTGAGAAGAAGATCCTTGGAGGGGCAGGTAACGTAGCTACTAATTTGGTGTCTTTGGGTGCTCGTGAAGTGCATCTCACTGGCATAGTGGGACGCGACGCACAAGGACAAGAGTTGCAACGGTTGATCGGGTATGGCAAAATAAACGATATTCTGCTTATGTTGGAGCGTCCGACCACGACCAAGACCCGTTACGTAGCGGAGGACAGGCACTTACTGCGGTCTGATCGAGAGACTACAGCGCTCGTTTCTGAGAGAGAAGCTGAGATAATCCTAGGCCGGATCAGGGAATGCCGCTTTCTTGACGGGATTATCGTTCAAGATTATGCGAAAGGCTCTGTAACATCTTTCTTGGTTAGAGAGCTGATGAAGCTGGCTAAGGAAACCAACACGCCAGTGTTTATTGATCCGAAGTCTGATCTTTGGTTGCACTTCGAAGGGGCCGCTCTTGTGAAACCCAATTTGCCCGAGGCCATGTCCGCCTTTGGGATCGTGGGTAAGGAGCACGAGGGTCTTGTGGAGCGCTGGGGCCGCTCCATGCTCAAATACACACGAGCCGAGGCTATTGTGATGACTAGGGGAGGGGACGGCATGTCTCTCTTTTCAGAAGATGAGGAAATCTGGGCTCTCCCCCAGCCAGTGGATGTTGTAGATGTTTCTGGGGCTGGAGATACTACGATGGCCACCCTGGTTCTTTCCCGTTTGGCGGGTGCTACGTGGGTTGAAGCCCTCGAACTGGCTAACGTCGCAGCGGGTATCGTTGTTGGAAGACGTGGTGTCTCTACGGTGACCACGGATGAGTTGTTGGATAAATTTCCGAAGGAGTAGAAAATGCGTAATATAGCAGCAGTTGTGTTGATTCTGATGATGGCTACGGTCGCTCACGCGGGCGAGATTTTCCGTTACGTGGATAGCTACGGGGTGGTATCCTTCACGGATAACGAGAAGAGGATCCCCGCAGCTTACAAGGATGTGGCCGAGAAGATCATTCTTGAGGGCGAGTATCGCCTGTCCACCACTTTCGCGTCAAGCCGGAGTCGGCTTGACCTGCGTCACTATGCGGTGGTCGAAGCGGACGCGACGATTCTTCCCGATGCGCGCCCGGATACGGAAAACCCGGTCAGTGTGTTTAACGAGCCCTGCACGGGGGCTGTTACCGTGACTAGCGAGCGTCGTCAGTTGGGTGACTTCAACAGGACAGTTTATCGTGTTCACGACGAGTGCGGCAATCTGGTCTCGGAGACGTTTTCTCAGCCTAAAGTCAGTATTGAACGGTGACACGGCTGGATCAGGTCGCGCAGACCTTCGTTTATCTAATTGTCCAAGCGGAAGACCAGAACGGCTTTCGCCCAGGTCTTCATGCTACGCCGGAGGAGCGCGCTGAGGCTTTTCAGGCTGTACTTGACGAGGCTGGGTTTTTTGTTCATGTTGCGCCTTGGGAGCCCGGAAAGGAGTTTCGTATATCCGGGCTGGACGATATGGAAGGCTTGTTGTGGTTTATGGGTTTGCTGGACACTATGCCACGAGGCAAATTCGAAGACGAGGTACAACATGTTGTGGGTCGTATGATTCGCAACAAGAAACGAAGAATCGAAGAAGAAGAGTTGGACACTACGGACTACGAAACTCTGGAAGAGGCGGAGGACGAAGTTCAAGGTGTAGAAGCCGAGAGGCCCTCGCTATGGGCGATGATCGTAAACCTAATACAGTCTGGCTGAGGCCGCGTCATCAGAGGATGCTGGACGGGATGCCCGGCATCAATCTCGCGGATATAGCCCGTAACGCTCTTGAAGAACTATTTGAGGGCCGTAATGAGCGCGAGTACGCGAGGATTTGTATTGAGGATGATCTTCAGAGGTTAATCTTTGCTTGGGAACAAACTCTTGGAATCAAGACTGGTTTGACTCTCACGGACACAGAGGACGGGTTCCGCGTGGTGTTGATACCTCTGAAGAAGTTTGACCGTGGCTAAGCAACCCAAGAGGCGCATAGCGGAACAGAAGTACATGAAACGGGTTCGAGATCTAGCGGCAAAAAGAAGGAGGAAGAAGAGAACTACAGGTGGGGGACTAACTCCTTGGAAGCAATTTTTTGCTACCGGGATTGGAGCGGAGATTCGGACGGAAATTCCGAAATCCTCGATTGGCTCGATAGTCTACTCCTACGGTAAGAAACTTGGTAAGCGCTTCATCTGTTCCTACGAGGAACTAGATGGGGGCTTTATGTTGGTTAAAATTGAAGCTGTGAAGAGGCGGAGCTAATGCCGAAATTGGTAAAATTTTCTGATTCTGAATGCAAAGCCATTAGGAAACGGTACGAGCGGAAAGTAACGTTGGAAGAAATGCGGAATGAATTTGGACATAGCCGCACGGTTTTGACAAAGGCAGTCAGGCGAGCGGGCGGCGAGATCCGTCCCAGAGGACGCATGCTTGTCTCCAAAAAAGTAGAACCTGTGTTCAAGAACAAGCTGGCAGTTCTGGCGAAATTGATTCACAGGGATCGAGAAGGTCCGCCGGAGCCTCTAAATGATGAGGTTTTGAAGACCTTGGTGGATTACGTTCTTGGTTTCAATGACGGTCGAACCTTTAGAAAGATTGATCGTCGTTACGGTTATGAAGGTATTCTCTCGGAGTTTAGAAAAGAGCATCTGGAGTCCAGCTATTACGTGATGGGCCGTCTTTGGCGAGCTGTCTACCGCATTACTTCGTTCAAGAATGTGAGCCTTGCTCCCTACGGCGTGGCCGGGGTAGACGTGCAAATGTGCTTGGACTCCTTGACTCCCGAGATCCGAAAGAAGATACGTAAATGGGTGAGAAAGACCAAGTACGTGCATCTTCCCAACGAGGAAGGTGTTCATAAAGTAGTCGAGGCTTGCGAGAAGGCGATGAAGTCAATCGTTAACTCGAAGCTACGATTTATTTATCAGTACGATCCCTGTTACGAGAGAGAGGATCTCATCAGTTTTCTCCGAATCATTGCTTATCGGGTGGCGCTCAAGTATGACTGGGAGATGCTGGATGGCGAGTTTGCCTTTGAGAAGTGCTTGAACTACACCAAGAGATCTATGTGGAATGCCGCCTTTTTGCTAATCAAGCAGAACACCTCTGATGATTACAGGCGGCTCGCCAAGGTGGACACCGAACAAAGGCTGTACCAGATCACGACCATTTCTATGGACTCTCCTGTAGATGACGAGTGGCTGCATATTCAGAAGACACTGGGTGAGCCCGAAGACAGAAGCATCGAGGTTCAGGATTTGGCAAGAAGGATTGGTGAGGACGAGGCCAAATTTTTTAACTATCTTCGTCTTGAGGTAGAGGACGTGCCCGAGTTTGAAGAGTACGTCATGAAGGAAACTGGACAGGACGAGAATGATCTCTATGTCAACAGCTACAATGAGTGGCGAGAGTTGGCTCTGAAGTTCTCTGGCATCACTACGCCGAGGCAACGCAGGGCTATTAAGTATCGAGCCCTGAAGGAGATCGGTGTCTTCGACAGCTCCAGAATAAAAAAGCCGAAGAGCAAGAATACAGCAACCGTAAGGAGTTCAAATGAGTAATCATCAAAGAGACTGGGTTCAGTGGATCCGTATCTTGACCGACCCGAACGAGACGACGCGCGGCTTCTCGCTGGTCAACTTGGAGTTCAAGACCAAGACCGGCGAAATCGTAGAGGACGAAATGCGTGGAACGCTGCCTGGAGACCGGAATACACAGCGCGGCAAGTTCTGGGTCGTGACAGAGAATGAGTTGATGCTGCGCTGCCCGCAGATGCAAGCCTTCGCGCAGGGGGAAGACTGGTTCTTTCCGGTGGAGTTCTGTGATCCTTTCTGGAGGCCGCAGGGCATAGAGCCTATAGCTACCCGAGACGCCACGGACGCAGAGCGGGCGGAAGCGCTTCAGACGTTCGAGAGCGTGAAAACAAAGATCTCAGAAGAGTAGTCCCCGCCGGGACCGTCCTTAGACTAAAGTCCCTGAAGACACTTATCTTTAGGGTGAGGAGAATGGTAATGAACGAAGACGAAATTACGCCGGAGGGCGCAGAAGAAGAGGCCCCGGCTACCATTGAAGGGGAAGCCTTCGATGTCATTAACTTGCCGGATATACAGGATGTGCAACTCGACGCGGAACTGCCCAGCCTAGAAGACGATGCCACGAAGTACGCAGTACGCTTCGGCATCATCGGTGCGGGACAGGGCGGCGGCAGGATTGCCAGCCAGTTCTGGGCTCTAGGGCACCGAAGAGTCGTTCTCGTGAATACCACCGAGGCTGACTTCCGTGGCCAGACCGCCTCCAAGAAGGTCGTTCTGCCCACAAGTGAAGGTCAGGCCGCAGGAGCGGGAAAAGACCCGTCCGTTGCTCGTGTTGCGATTGCCAAGAACGGCGAATGCGTCCGGGACGCCATCAGGGACTATATTGGCGAAGATGTGGATCGAATCCTCATCACCGTAGGTGGTGGTGGAGGAACCGGTTCAGGGTGCGCTGTTGGTCTGGTGGAGATTGCTCGGCAGTTCATGGCCGATCACGGCAAGGACCCCAGGTCGGTAGGTCTCATCGTTAGCAAGCCCAAGGCATCTGAGGGTGCGCAGGTTCAGGACAATTTTTCTGACCTCATGGTCGAGCTGAAGAAACTGGAGAAGGGCGGTAAGGTGAGCCCCGTTGTTGTAGTAGATAACGAACTCATCAACAAGCGATTCCCGCGCGCAGGTGTGGCCCAGTTCTGGCAGATCGCCAACTCGAACCTATGTGGCCTGTTCGACATCTTCAATATCATCTCGGCCAACGTCAGCCAGTTCGTGAGCTTCGACAAGGCAGACTACGAGAGTGTGTTGAACTCGGGCAACTTGGTGTTTGGTCTTGCGAAGATCAAGGAGTACACCACGACTTCAGAGCTGTGTGATGCGATTCGAAGTAATGTCAAGAAGAATCTTCTTGGCGAAGAGTTCGATCTGTCCACGGCGACGCATGCAGCGGGGATTCTGGTAGCGGACGCAGAGACGCTAAATGATCTTCCCCAGGCAGCTCTCGACGAGGCCATGAAAACGCTGAATCGGGTGTTAGGAAATAACGTCACACTTCATCAGGGGGTTTATTCAGGCAACAAGGAAGGTCTTCACCTCTACACGTTGGTGGGGGGCATGAAGTAACTGTGAGATGCAACTTGCGACACCGGAAACGATTGCTGTAGAGCAACAATCTAGTCGGATGTTCTGGCGAACAGTCTGGACTATGCCTGCTCACCTCCGGTGTGTCATCACTCACTTGTATATTTGTGATAAATCTTTTGAAGACGTTGCTCAGATTTTAGGAATTTCTCCCCGGGCCGTGCGGATTCTTCACGATAAAGCCCTGGCCAATTTGAAACTGGGGATAGAAGCATGGCGTTGATATCCGCGGAACATAAACAAAAGCGTAAAGAA
>SDBU01001154.1_pt1 | contig 38640 bp, 52 predicted proteins | sample 2277071 | NCBI WGS metagenome assembly SDBU01 (sample SAMN10397929, study PRJNA504765) | marine sediment metagenome | isolation source: marine sediment core GS08_GC12, 126 cmbsf | place: Arctic Ocean: Gakkel Ridge, Loki's castle | collected 2008 | reverse complement strand
ATGGACAACGGGACGGCCGTCTACAATCGCACGACCGACTCGTTACAGGCCATCCGTGACAATACCGCATGGAATACGGCTACGGGCTTCTCGACCCATTCGGCTGCCAACGTTTGGACGGCCGGTAGCCGTAGCCTGAGCACGCCGGCCGACTACAAGGCCGATGTCACGAATCTCGATGCTGCGATTAGTACGGTGGCGACTCCAGCCCAGGTAGCTACTGCGTTGACTGACATTCATCTCGACCACCTTTTGGCAGTCAATTATGATCCGGCAGTGAAGCCGGGCGTAGCCACGGCTCTGCTGAATGAGCTTGTGGAAAGCGACGCCGGGGTATCGCGGTACACGAGCAACGCGATTGAAAACGTCTGGAGTGTGGCCACGCGGGCGCTCACCGACAAGGCCGGCTTCACGATCTCGGGCACCACCACCACGCTCGACGCACTAGACACCGCGCTCGATTCGGCCCACGGGGCTGGAAATTGGCTTACCGGTAGTGGAACTTCAACATTGACAACAGCGCAGGTGAATACCGAAGTTGATAATGCAATCATAACCTACAACCTCGACCACCTGGCGTTTACCGCTGCTGGTATTCCGGCAATTCCGGCGGGTACGTGGATTGATACGGTCATCGACGATACGAGCGAGTTGCAAGCTGACTGGGTAAACGGCGGGCGGTTGGACAACCTGCTCGATGCGGTTTACACCGGCACACCCCCGACAGTAGCTCAAATCCGTACGGAAATGGATACCAACAGTACCGACCTAAACACTATTCAGTCTGACATTGCTGCACTGAATAACATCTCTACAGCCCAGGTCAACACCGAAGTCGACAACGCGATCGAGACCTACAACCTCGACCATCTGCTGAAAACGGCCGTCAACAGCAATGCCGACATGACCACCGAAGTCACCGATGGCACGGTCATGTCGAACATCATGTCCGCCACCAGTAACACTAGTACCTACACAGTAGCCGACGACAGTTTGGAGGCTATTTCAGGGACAGCTGGTGGAACAACAGCTCCGAACCTGTTGCTAACTACTACGGTGAACGTGGTTGACAGTCAAACGCAGATTACTCTGGTTGCCGGAAGTGACCAAGATGATGCTTACAGTGGAGCCATTGTTATACTGGAGGATGATAGCAATAGTGATTTTCCCAGCATTCGCACTGTAACCGACTATGTCGGCAGCACAAAGACTCTTGTCATTGACGCTGCTCCAGGTTTCACGACTGATATGATCGCGGGTGATGGTGTTAGAATTTTCATTGCCGAACGGACCCTCGACCAGGCCGCAGCTGTTGATGGTAAGACGATGAGGCAAACACTACGCTACTTAGCAGCTATCCTTGCAGGTGAAACAAGTGGTGCTGGATCTGGTAATGAAGTGTTTAAGGGGCTAGACGGGTTGACCAGTCGTGTTCAAGTCATCATCGATGGTAACGGTGATCGTGCAACCATTACGTATGACCCCTAGTCCACGAAAGCAGATGTGGCTACCACTAAGAAGACATTTGGTCTTGGGACTTTCGGCGGTCTTGGTACCTTTGGTCCTGGTACACTTGCCGGAGACACTCCTGCGCCTCGTTGGATGGTACCAGGTTGGTGTGGATGCTGCACTTGCACGTACTTTTTCGATCAGTTCACAAGAGCAAACAATGCTAGTCTAGGAGCTAACTGGGACGAGCAACTCGGTGTATGGGACATTGAGAACTATCGTATTAAAACTTCTTCCTCCAACGCTCGGCTAATTTGCAATGTGGAGGGTGATGATGACGAGCACGTAGTCTCTGCTACGTTACGTGGAATGGCAGTAGGTGACCAACCACGATTGATATCTTCCAAAATCCTTACTGAGGATTCACATTGGTTCCTGGAGATGACTTATACAGAGACGACGGTCACTCTGGAATTGTTTCAGCGAACGACGGGGACCGATACGCAACGTGGAAGCACTACTATGATATACAACATGGTACCAGGCATCCCGTTGGCTCTACGGATCTGTTTTGACTCTTCAACGATTGCGGCGCAGTATCGTAGAATCACCGATGATATCTGGACCACGGCCACGTCGTACGCAGCTGCTGTAACTGATTCGACCTGTGGAGTAGGCACGGGCACGGTCAACAATGAAGTACGTGTTGATGACTTTCGGATTGAGAGGCACGGGTCGGTGTATCCGGGCTGCCCGACGTGTGCACCGGAGTGCTATGCGTGCAACGGACCTATGCCGGATGAGTTTCTGATTGTGCCAAAAGGTAATCTAGGCGACTTATTTGGTAATTGTCGCCTTCTAATGCCGGACGGTGGATATGTGCTTCGTCGGTCATTGGGACAGCCGTGCCTTTATGTACACCAGCTTGACCCACCGATTATATGGTTGGGTCCAGGAGGTGTTGTCTTTGGATTTACACACTATATTCGGCTTCTGTTCTTCAATCTAGCTGCAACAATCAACATTAACCTATCTTTTCATCTTGCACCAAATGTTCGTGATGTTGAATGGTCTAAAGACCCTCTTAGTACACAACAGTGTAATGAGTTATCTGGAGAGGATAGCTGGACAAATGACGACCCATGGTGTAATTGGAATAGCATTGATTGGGAGGTCACCGCCCTATGAGCGACTGCGACCTCCAGCAACTCCCCGACGGCCAGTGGCACTGCCCTGAATGCGATCCTAGGCGACAACGTCTACTCCCAGTCCCAGCCCGACGCAACTGCGACACGGGTCTAGCAACGGTTATCAAGCCTACATCGACTACGATGGGTGTTGGCACTACTCTGCACTCCTTGCTCTACGATCGTTTCGGCGTGGACATAGTCACAGGGTGTGCTTGCAAAGCATGGATCGCAAAGATGAACGAAGGTGGGCCTGAGTGGTGCCATAAGAACCTGGATAGTATCGTGAGTAAGATGCTGTCGGAAGCAAATCGGCGAAATTGGCAGTTGGATGGCCGCCCGCTACTCTCAAAAGTTGCTAAAATAGGGACAGCCTTACCGTGGGGTATGGCATTTGCGCGAACGTGGGCGCGTAAACTGGTACTAGAAGCAATAGAAATCTGTGAGCGAGAAAATGAAAAGACCGATTGAGTGGGCCTACGGTATCACGACGGTACCTGAGCGAGTAGGTGAGCTGTTCCCAAGAACTCTGAACTCCCTGGCAACTGCCGGATTTGATAAACCGAGATTGTTTATTGACGGTGACCGTGGCGGTTGTTATCCATCTACCCTAGAAACGACTTGTCACTACCCGCCGGTGAGAACCGCTGCTAATTGGCTCTTGGCCGCGTGGGAGTTGCACCTGCGCGATCCTACGGCACATCGCTACGCCATCTTTCAGGATGACATCGCAGCATCTCGAAATCTCCGCGAATATCTTGAAAGGTGTGAGTACCCAAAGAAAGGGCACTTGAACCTCTGTACTTATCCAGTCAATGACCCTTTGGCGAAGGGAGAGGAAGGGTGGTTCTTGTCTAACCAGAAGCACAAGGGAGCGCAAGCTTTAGTGTTCGACAATGAGACCATGAGGTGTTTGCTGTCCAACTTAGGCTGCGCAGTTGAGAGGCTGCAAGACGAACGATACAGGTACCAGGGCATAGACGGGACAGTGGGTAAAGTGCTCAAGAGTGTAGGATGGGTGGAACATGTTCATAATCCTAGTTTGGTGTGCCACACTGGTGTCGGAGGTAAAACGTCGATGACGTTCGTACCTCATAAGTCGCAGCCAGTGATTGAGTCTTTTCGTGGGGAAGACTTTGACTTGTTGACTCTACTCAAGTAAGGAGTGAGGCATGAAACATTATGTAGTACGAGAGGTTTTGTTTGAAGTGGTCAAGTCAGAAGTCAGAAATGAGCACATAGAGACAGTTCTTGCTCCTGTAGCAGTAGGACGCACCTTGCTGGAAGGTCCAGTAACGATTGAACCTTTTAGAGTTCGTGATTGGAGAGGCGCAGAGGGGATGACTTTTCTAGAGTTTAATTTTACTGATTTGGAACATGCTCAATTTGATAGTTGACGAGTCACTTAAACAGGGAGCGAGACATGAATTGTTTGGTAGCGGGAGCGGGAGGGTTCATAGGTGGGCACCTCGTCAAACGGTTATTGGCCGACGGTCACTTTGTTAGGGCAGTAGACCTAAAACCGTGGGAAGATTGGTGGCAACTACACAGTGGTAGTGCCAACTGTAGCAACACAGACCTAAGAGAGTATTCTCACTGTTCATATGTGTGCCTTAGTATAGACCAAGTATACAACTTGGCATCCGACATGGGCGGGATAGGGTTCATCGAGACCCACAGAGCTGACTGCATGACGTCGGTACTCATCAACACGAACTTACTCAGAGCGGCGGTAAAACGAAAGGTGAGTCGGTACTTCTATGCTTCTTCAGCTTGCGTCTACCACGAACTGAGACAAAATGACACACACCGTTCTGCGTTGAAAGAAAGTGATGTGTACGTTGCCGGTGGAGCGATGCCCGAGGACGGCTATGGATGGGAAAAGCTATTCAGCGAGCGCATGTGTCGTCACTTCCGGGAGGACTACGGGCTAGAGACCCGGGTCGCAAGATTCCACAACATCTACGGCCCACTGGGAAGTTGGAATGACGGGAGAGAGAAGGCCCCTGCTGCGCTGTGCCGTAAGGTGGCGACGGCAAAGTTGAAAGGGGCGGACAGTTTTGATGTGTGGGGAGACGGGAGTATAACACGGTCTTTCTGTTGGATAGATGACTGTGTAGAGGGAATCATACGTTTGACAGATTCTGACTACTCCTATCCTCTCAACGTAGGTTCAGATGAGTTGGTCTCTGTTGATTGCCTGATCGACAAAGTGGAGTGCGCAGCCGGGTACTTGAACCTACACTTGAACCTACGTCGTATTTATGACCCTACCAAACCACAAGGCGTGGTAGGTCGCAACTCTGATAATACACTCATCAAAGAAGTACTCGGTTGGTCACCCTCTACTTCTCTTCAGGAAGGTATTATGAAGACGTACAAGTGGGTCGAAGATCAGGTCAGGAGCGAACTATGAACAACGTCCCAAACTTCAGACGAGGTTTGACAGCAGAAGAGATAGGGTATCTAGTGGGTGTTTCCCCTACTCTACTGGAAATCGGGTCTCATGAAGGTTCTGACACTGCTAAGTTCTTGCGTGCAATGCCTGAAGCTCAAATCTTCTGCTTTGAACCAGAGTTGAGAGCTATACTTCGATTCAATGACTTGTTAGGTTCTGACCCACGGGTAACTCTTTGCGAAAAGGCTGTTGCGGACGTTGACACACCCAGGATGTTCTACGCTTCAACAGGTAAGGCTGGAGGCAGAGCAGATTGGGACTTCTCAGGAAGCCTTTGCAGACCTACAGGACACTACACTCGATCACCTAAGATTAGGTTCAAAGATCCGGCACTGGTACCTTGCGTACGACTGGATACATGGTTTGCAGAACATTTGGTTACTATAGGGTGTAGCATAGATTTTTGTTGGGCAGACGTACAGGGTAGCCAACGGTTGTTGATTGCCGGAGGACGAGAAACACTAGTCAATATTCGATACCTCTACATCGAAGCTCACGATCCTATAGCCTATGCGGGTGAGCCTACGCAAGAGGAGTTGATCGAGGAACTGGCTTTTGCATTCACACCTACCGCTCTGTATGCCCGAGAGAACATTCTTTTCAGGAACAAGGGGGAAAAATGATCAGTTTGAATGTACCCTCCTCACTGAAGCAACCATTCCACACTTACCCTCCGCATAACCAAGACAATGGTATAGAGCAAGAGTTTGGCTTGTTTGCCTGTACGACAAGGATAGATACTAACGCTGTTTACGTACCAATCTACTGGACCAACAACTATCAATCTCAATCACGTCAATCAGGTACATGTCAACTAAAAGCAGTTCCAGAGGTAGTGGACTATGTCAAGTCTTTGAAATCAGAAAAGCAATACTTCACTGTAGTCCAATGTGATGATGGAATCTATGAGTCAATTCCCGATAACCTGTTTATCTTTGGTGCAGGTGGTCAAGGTGATGAGCCGATTCCTCTGACATGTTCTTTGCATCCGGTATTGCAATCAGAAAAAACTCTACTCGCTTCGTTTATGGGAAACTTCAATGCAGGTGGTCCTATCACGTCTTCCACTCCTCCTCAGGAATCATCTTGGGATCCGAAAGGGGCTGGTGCTCGTATTCGTCACAAGATGCGTGAAGTGTTTTCCGGTGTACAAGACTGTCTAGTAGTGCCCTCAACAATCGGCAAGTCTCGGGTAACAGAAGAGTACCGGAGGCTAGCTGCTAAAAGCTGGTTTGGTCTAGCCCCTAGAGGTTATGGTAAGACATCATTCCGTCTCTACGAAATGCTGTCGATGGGTGTCATTCCTGTCTACATCTATGATGATCCTTGGTTACCTTATCAAGATCAGATCAACTGGACTGACTTTTGTGTACTTTGTCCAGAACAGGCATTGTCAGGTCTCCCCAAACTTCTACGTTCTCTTAGTGGTACATGGCGACGTAAAGCAGTAGAAAATGGCCAAAGATTACTGATCAGTCACTTCACAACTCGGGGGGTTTGCGAGCAGATTTCCAGGATGGTAGAGAAGAGGTGGAGATGAGGGTACTGTTGACGCAGCAATTCAACAAACGAGAGCCGAGAACACCTATCGCCTTACTGGATTTAGCAGCTTACGGTAGAGAGTATGGACACGAAGTAGATGTGGCATATATCGACGAAACAGCCATAAGAAGACTCTCCTTACTAGAAACCTATGACATAGTCGGATTATCGTCTTTGACTTTTAGCTCCTTTGTACTGTCAGAAATTGAGAATCTACGTAAAAAATATAAAGGTAGGATCGTCTTCGGGGGAAAAGGTACGGAAGTCCTTCAAGATTGTGATTGCGACAATCTAGCCAAACTAGACGTAGAAGTTTTTTCTGGCTCAGGGGAGAGACTGTTCCGTCCCGTTAAACTGCTTGAATCTGTTGATATAGGCTATGGTGATTACCCTGCATGGCATGAGGTAGACTTTCATGCGTTAGATAGAGTAGGGCAGATGACAGAAATGATGAGCAGTAGGGGGTGTCCCTACCGTTGTCATTTTTGTCAAAACACAGAAAACAGAGTGCATTATTTCTCACCAGAGCGTACTGTAGTCAATGCTGCGATGCTTCTGACCACGATGCACCGACACCGAATTTTCTTAGTGGATGATATCTTTGCTGTCAGTGCAGATCGAATGAGTACGATTCTGTCTTTGGCAGATGATCGGGGACTTAACCTACGACGTCGAACTTGTTTTTTCGTGCATGTTAGTCACGTCAATGATAAAACGATTGAGTCTATACGCGAGTACAATCCACAAGAGGTATTAGTGGGTGTTGAGAGTGGTGATGATAAGATGCTTGAGGCTATGGGAAAGACGTTTACTTCTGCCCAAGCTGAAGATCGGTTACGGTGTTTACACTCTCAAGGTATCCGAGTTTCTTGCCTGTTTCTTATGGGGTATCCTGGTGAAACAAATGAGAGTCTACAAGCTACGGTAGACTTTGTGGAGCGTAACCGAAAGTACATGAGTGGATGGTGGGTGAGCTATTATCAACCAGTGCCATTCACAAAAGGGTGGGAACAGGCTGTTGATCGTGTTGGTAAAGACTTAGTGACTGGAGGGTGGAACACGGATATCAACTACTTAGACCCAAACCTAACAGCAAAAGAGTTGGTTGATGCTCGTTGGGCGGTTATGACTTATTAGAGGTTAAGGTACAGGACTCATATTGGAGGTTATTTTCAATGCTGAAGAATCTAGCTACACGAGACACACTTATGGGTTCTCTTCCACATGGAGGTGTTGGTGTTGAGATCGGAGTACAACAAGGAGACTTTGCTCAATCCATTCTTAACCATTGTCAACCTAAGGAACTGTTCCTAGTTGACTGTTGGGAGCATCAGTCTGTAGAGATATATGGACATGATCCGGCTAACGTATCCAATGACAATCATTTGTTGTGGTATACGCAAGTTCAGAGTCGGTTTTTACATCTGAGATATGTTCATGTTCTACGTGCTTACTCTTTGCACGCTGCACAGATGTTCGCAGATGCATATTTTGACTGGATATACTTCGATGCAAATCACCTCCAGTTAGCAGAAGACTTACGAGTTTGGGGGCATAAGCTTAGATCAGGTGGATGGTACTGTGGCCATGACTATTGTGAATTTGGGGATTTCATCACAGTAAAAACTGAAGTGGATGCTCTAGCTGAACAACTAAAGTCCAAGTTATATGTGACTCAAGAACCTGAGTTTCCTGCTTGGGCGATTCAAAAACCTATCTCAGGGTAGAGGATTAGTAATATGTCCTTGTCTAAATCTGACAAGAGGAAATTGAGGAAACTGAAGAAATGGCATCAGTCACAAAGTGAGAATCCTATGCCTCTAACCAGACCAGAACCAAAAAGCCCTTCCTACAGTACAGATGTGTCAAGAGTAGGTTATGCAACATCTCAGACAGGTACTAAGTGGGAAGTAGAGGGGCAGAAAGAAAGACGGGACAGAGAAGAGGTCAACGTGAACAATTTTTCAGAGTCAGTGATCATTCTAGCTGCTGATACAGCATACCTATCCCATGCAAAGTCTCTACTCGTAGGATGTCGGACTTGTGGGGACTGGCGTGGTGATTTTGTACTCATCGTTCCCTCAGGGACAGACGCAGAAGACTTTGACCGGCGCGGAGTCAATATTCTTCATGCGGAAACTGATGACTGTTTCTACCAAAAGTTTCATATCTTTGCTCCGTCTTTTCGCAAGTGGAAGCGTGCGTTGTACATGGACTGTGACGTACTGGTACAAGACACAATTCAACCTCTATTTGCTGAACTGGACGAACATCCGTTAGTTGCAGACGTAGAGCCGTTCAGTCTGTTTCACACGTTTACATACTGGTCCAATGCTGCAACGTATGATAATGCCCCTGACGAGATATACGACTGGCTGTGGACTAACTACGATCCTCGGTACCGTCAGTACAACACTGCTTTTCTACTGTTCCGCCCGTCAAGCATTCCAACAGATGCAATAGACCGTCTGCGGTGCATGCGTCAAAAAATTGCGCCTATAAACACGCACGTCATACGTGGTACCGATCAACCAGTGATAAACCTGACTTTTTATCGTCAGTTCATACAGATCCCGAAGAAGATGTTTAGCTATTGGGAGCACGAAGGACCTGAGAGCCGGCTTCTACACTACTGCTCTGGCTATGCCCCATGGATAGACAAGAAATCGGGAATGGACGCTTTTGGTAATCCAAGACTCAATTCTCCCTGCTATGATGTCTATACTCAAAACTTATCACGATGGGAGGAGGTGTTTCCAGTATGTCGTTAAGCTTCGCGGTTACGGCTTACAACGAGATGACTAAGGAACGTCTCTATGGCCGTCGTCTCTTATCTTGTCTTGCCCCCGCGCAAGTACACGACGAAATTGATGAAATAGTCGTTGTGGATGACGGGTCTGAAAACTTTGTAGACTTAGAGGAGCTACTCAGCAACACACCCAAAGTGAAGTTGTTCTACAGTTCCACTAATCGAGGTGTGTTTGGTAACAAGTTGGAAGCAGTCGCTTGTACCAGCAAAGTTAGCGACTGGGTAATCACTTGCGACTCAGATAACGTGATGGACAAGGAATACTTAGACCGAGTCATTGCAGTAGATAAAGACCCCCAGGCTTGGTACTGTCCAAGCTTCGCCAAACCACGATTTGATTATCGTGGCCTAGTAGGAACTTACAATCTCAGATCTGTTGCTCAGATTATTCACCACAAGATTTTTGCTTGTTGTGCTAACACGGGTAACCAAGTAGTCCATCGGGAATCGTTTATGTCTGTCTTCGGTCGTTTCCAAGATCGTCGTGCTGATCTGGATATGCCTAACTATCTTGATTTGCCAGACGAAAACAGAAGGGCCATCTACTGGCGACGAGTTTTTGACGCTTGCGATTCTTTCATCTTCAATCTAGAGTGGCTACTCGCAGAGAACAGTCTATGTATCACGGAGGGAATGGAGTACGAACACCACTACGCTAAAGGCGAAGAAAGCAACTATGCTCGGGCACCGAAGGAGAAGGTTGATCTCGGAAGGATTCTTTTACAGAGACTACTCGACGCAATAGGAGAAGAGGCCGATGAGTAGAGTGATCACGATGAGCCAATTTGGCAGGCATGGTAGAGCTGGTAATCAACTATTTCAGTATGCTTTTCTCTCAGGGTATGCACAGAGGTATGGTGCGGAGCTACAACTACCACCCTGGATAGGGAACGACCTGTTTGGCCTGGAGAACCCTCTAATCTCCTCTACTTTGCCTGCCTGGACAGAACAAGGAAAGGGGGTGAACCACTCTACTCCTCCTGTAGGCGATGAACTGATAGGCAAAGACTTTCGTGGATATGCACAGTATCATACGAGTTACTATGCGCCTGACAAAGAACGTATCAGAAAGTTGTTTCAGCCAGTACCGCGAGTAACACAAAGGCTTGCACCATCGCGTCAGAAGCTTCTTCATATGAGAGGTACTAACGCAATCGGTATTCATCTGCGCCGCGGTGACTACGGTCAGAGGATATTTCCGATCATTCCCACATCATGGTATCTTGCGTGGTTGAAAGACAACATACACCTGTACTCGTCTTCTGTACTGTTCATCGCTTCTGAAGACCCAAGCCTAATCGACGACTTTGCCGAATACAGTGTAGAGACTGCTGAAACATTGGGAGTCCATTTAGATGACACGGTCCCGGCACTTGAGGGTACGCTGGAGTACGACATCAAAACTGAGAACACCCGAGCAATCGATTGGTACCCTGATTTCTACCTACTGTCGCAATGTGACGTGATTCTTGGACCGTCGTCGTCGTTCTCGTTCATGGCTGCAATGCTGGGTTCTTGTGCGGTTGAGTACTGGCGCGCGTCACTAAAAGCAGAACGATTTGTTGCAGTCAATCCGTGGGATGCTTATTCTCAACTGCGCGAACACGTAAGAGACTATCCTCACTTAGAGGGTATAAGCCTGAAGAAGAACCCCTACTGGTGAGAGTGTTGATCAGAAGAGTCCCCAAGGCGTACCGAAAATAGTTGAAAAAGAACCACAACTCCAAAACCATACTCCAACTATAACAGAGGCGAAGACTTCTATAGCTACTCCTCCGGATGTCGTCTCCTTTTTGAATCGCCACCCGGTGTGAATAAGTAGCCAAACCACTAGAGTCCATTGACAAATGTGCACTACCTTGCTCCTTACAATTAAAGGTTTCAAAATCGCCGCAGCCCCCGACCCACCCCCCGTCAGCGGGTTTCCTCGCTCCGGCCCGCCACGGGGAAGGGGGCTGCGGCCTCTGATACGGTCGTTAAAGCACCCAGGGCATCCCCTAAGGGCCTGTAGCGGGTTTTTAGGGGTAAGGGTACCCTACAGGGTTAACGGATGCCTACAGAGAGGGTTCTAGCAGTTCGGGCGGGGTTTCGCACGGCGTCTCCCAGTCGAAGAGCGGCTGATCCTCTTTGAGGTAGAGGCCGACCCAGCCGTTCTCTGCCCTGACACTTGCATCTTTGCATGGGCGAGGCCGACCGAACCGCATTCTGGCCAGGAACTCGTCTCGACGTTCGCAGGCATGCTCTCGCGTCTCACGATCTCCGGGCAACACGATAGTGCCGAATGCGCCGGGGTGGTGGTTGCCGTAGAATTCTCCGGCTTTGTCTGAGTAGGGTCCTTTGCCGTTGACCATGTAAGCCATCGTTATACTCCTGTGAAGTTATGAGGCATAGTACCCCGTAGACTTGTCTGTGTCAGGATAAAGTTTCGCTGCTCGTGTAGCCTCTCGGTCTAGCCGGCAGAGTTCGCATCTACACCACGTAGGGTGAGTGGCAATGTCATCTTTATCGTCTTCACCCTCTGGAGGTGCTTGCAGTTTCCAGTCGTCGTAGTTCACGGGGTATCTCCTCTCATGTCTACAAAATCGATTCTTGGAGCGTAGACTCGCAGTACAGCTACGCCGTCTATGCAGATCCAGAGTTTACGACCAAGTGTTCCAATTTGCACTCCGACCACTGTGGATGCTTCGTAGTCCTGAAGTTCTATCTCTTTTTCGTTCTTGTCTTGTGGCATCAGATTTTTCTTCTCCTTTCGTCATATCTCATGAGTATTCCTTTTGCAGTGTACGGTTATGCTGAGGAGGGCTGCCAGCCTGTCTAAGGTTCGTGTAGACACTCCGGTGGTACCTGACATAAACCGGCTGAGGCTGGATTCTTGAACACCGGATCGTTTAGCAATCTCGTACCGGCTCAGTCCGCAATCTGTGATAATTTTTTGCATCTGCTCTGTGAAGGTCATGGGATCTCTTCTGTGGCTTGTTGTACGTACATCTGGTTCACTAGCATCTCTTGCTCCCAGACGAATTCCAGAAACAGCCTACGGGCTTGTTGCTCGTCAACTGCCGTCACTACGGTCACAAGGTAGCCTGTGCAATTGACATTACGCGCCAGGCGAAGCATAGCCTGGATGTGGTACGAGTTGTGAATCTGCATACTAAGATCTCTGAGTAAAGAGAAGAGGCACTCCACGTAGATAGCTAATCAGGCAGAGTGCCTCTTCGATGTGCAGTTGCAGTAGGGGTGCCAGATTACGACTCCAGTCGTACGCGCTTCCTTCTGTCGTGCGAGCCTTTTCACAATCCTTACTGGCCGGATGGTATGACACTGATGACCCTACGTGCTCGTTCAATTCGTTACCATTTTTATATGTCTTTCATACAATTGTGGCGATTTGCGACAAGTGTCTGTGTTGGTACTACCACGTATCAGTACCAAACAACCTCTCGTCGTTGCAGGAGATTAGGTTACTCCCCAACCTTGCCACCAGGTACCCATAGAGATTCGTCGTCGGCGAAGTGAGGCAGGAACAGTCTACGTTGTCGGGTGAAGCCCATGACGAGCTTGATAGCTCGGTTGAGCTCTACTCCGTTAGCGTGTGGGCCCATGACTGTTTCTAACCTAAAACTCTTCCCTCCAAAGACTCTCCGAAATCTGGCTAACAACTTGTTACCTCCTTCCGCTGTTAGCACTGAAGTGACTAGGGTTTGAACATACGCAGAAGCGCCGTCAGGATGGCTGGTCTTCTGCATAGACGTCTCCAGAAACCGACGGAACAGGCTCATGTTGCCCATCACCGAATCGTTGTGGTACTGCTGTGCGGCCTTGAGAGCTAGTGGGTCTTCTCTTTTGAAGCAGCCGTCTAGGCTGAATTTTCGATTCCACCAGTAGCCTTCGTAGAGGGTTGCTTGTGGCAGGTACAACGATTGTCGACCGTCTACAAGGGTCGCCTTGCTGTGTCCGGCTCCGAATCGCGAGAGGTGAAGCCACTTGCCAATCTTCTTGGTCCACTTGCAAGCTTTGCCTAGGGCACTCTTGAGCCTGGACTCCTTGTCCATCTGCCCGCCAAAAGGCAGGTCTTTGTCGTCGAAGTCGTGCGGGTATTGCACGACACTGTGGGCTGGTTCACACATTGTCAGTCGCTCCTGAAGAAAGGGTCATGAAACGTAGATCAACTGTTCTATCGCTCGGGTGATTGCCACGTACTTCAAATTCCATTCTTGTTCTATCTGCTCAGGTGTGTGTGCCATCGGGTGAGGAATCTGTGCGCCTTCTGGTTCAAGCAGAAAAACTCTCTTCGCTTCTAGTCCTTTCGCTTTGTGAATCGATGACAGCAGTATACCAGAAGCTCCTTTGTCTCCTTGTTCTCTGCCTTGATCGTCGTCGTTGAAGATCGTCTGGATACGGTTGATCACATTCTGTACCGACGTAGATCCTTCTATGAAATGTAACAGACAGTTATAACGGTCTTGCAGATTGATGAGACGACTCTGACTGGAGCCTTGTCTTAGCATCTCTCTGGTCCTCTCTTTATTGTACCAGTCTGCGAGTAGAGTATTGAGGCAGCCAGTGGTGTCGGCTTTCATCTTGCGGACTGTAGCCACAAGCCCTCGACCTATGTCCCGTCCGCGTATCACGGCCTTGCGCCCCTGCCGGATGAACTTGAAGCACTCTGAGACGAGAGGTGCATTAACGCGACAGAGGACCATGTCACCAGGTTGAACGTAGCTAGTGTAGTGTGCTCTTTCTGGAAATTCACAGTTGTCCTCAAAGTATTCATTATGAGAAACCTTACCATTGCAGCAACTTTCGTGTGCTTCGATGTCTGGTACGATCTTCCTTGCTTCTTCGACGATAGCACGGCCGCAACGGTAGGTAACGGTGAGGGGAAGAATGGTACAACCACGGCCAATAAGAGGCTTGTCTCCGTCTGTTACTTGACGACTGAGAATTCGGTACATCTCTTGCATACTCCTTCCATCTGCGCCAGCAAAACCGTATATAGCCTGCTTTGGGTCTCCTATCAAAATCAAACGACGACCGGCTTTGAGGGCAAGCTGCTGTTGGCACCTGTTCAAATCCTGGCATTCATCTACCAGCAACAAGTCGTAGCGGTAGACGTCGAGGTTCAGGACGATGGGCAGCCAGATCATGTCATCGAAGTCTACGCAGCCATCTCGGGCTACGTCCTTGCATCGTTCCAAGACTTGGGGAACCAGGTCGAACACCTCTCGCTCGTTGCCGTTGAGATCAATGTCATAGTGAGAAGCAAAGTGTGAAAGTTCCTCTGTCCAGTTTAAGTGTGCAGGTGTTGGTGCATCTCTGTAACCGGTACCGACAAAGTTCATCTTGCAGAGCGACACGAGCCTCTCGACGGATCGTACTAATCCAATTCGGTCGTCTTCGGTGTAACCAATTACTTTGAGAGGTTCAATCTCGTTGATGATACTTCGGACACGGTACTGGTCTACCTCTAAACACTTTTGTTGGCCATCTACCATTGGGGCACCAATCTCAAAGTACGACCGCAACGTTCGGAGACCCATCGAGTGCATCGTCATCGCGTCGACACCTCTGGGTACTCGCCGTTTCAACTCGTCCGCAATCGTCTTGTTGAACGCGACGAAACAGACGGAGCCGGTGAAGACGTACTTCGCATCTACCAGGCGTTTACTCTGGCATATACTACGCCAGATTAGCTCTTGCTGAGGGCTCGGGGTCAGATCCGTGTGCCCTCCCTTGAGTAGCTTGAGTCCCTCAATCAGTACGGTAGTTTTGCCCGTACCCGCGCGGGCCTCCACGATGAGGTGTGGGGCAGTGTCGGGTACAACCTCACGTTGTCGCAGTTTGTCAGCTAGTTTCTGTTTCACGGTTTCGCTCCTGGAATAGAGTTTACCCAATTAGTAAACCCTTGAACAGTACCTGTAAAGATTTGCTTCTTACATTTTCCTCCACCACAACCAAATGCCATTACAGGTCCAGTGTAAACCTCGATAGAGATGGAGAGTCTGTTCATATCACAGTTGATGTAGTACTCAAACTCTTGTCCGCAGGGATCTGTGCTCAACTGCAAACTCGAATCGTGTCCAGCAGACTGGAGATGGCAAACGAGTTGCGCAGCTAACCTACCGGGGCCATTTGCAAACCTACCAGGTGGGTCTGACGGAATTCCATTTATCAATTCAAGACCCTGGAGAAAATCGCATAGAGTTTTCCCGTGTTCCTCTGGATAGCTGTCATGGTGTCTGTAGATCACTGCATCGTTTTCAAACTGAGACTCGTTCCAGCGTGACCGTACGATTGTTAATCCTCTGGTACTCATCATTTTGCTCCTATTCTTCAGTCCACTCGTATGACTCGCCACGAGGCCAGCCTTGTTTCTGAGGTATGTCGCGGTATCGCTCCGCCTCTCTGCGTGTGACGGTGTAGTAGTATCCAGGTGTGGTGCTGCCTGGTGTGAAATGCTTAGTTGCCTTGATCTTGCCTGTGCGAATCAGAGCACGTACTTGTGTCGGGGAGCACCCTATCACGTCTGCGGCTTGCTTGGGGGTCATATCAGAGGCTCGCTAGGAGTGTGATTGCTGCTACCGTCAATGCCAGTACGAGGATCACAAAACCAAATGGGTTTGGGGTTTGGTATTCAGTCATCGTACTGCTCCGTTTCCGAAAAGTGTGATCCACATTCACAGTTACCAACGACTCTGTTACATACAATACAGAGAGTGTCTGATACCTGGTCTTTATGGAGAAGAGGTCGAATCTCCCTACTAGTTGGTGTAGAATTGACACTAATGACGTAGTCTAGATCGACTCACTTGTTGCAGACCATCAAGTAGAGCGGAACGTCGAATTTTTTGCAGACAAATACGATGTGTCTTGTCGGCTAATAGCCTCAGCGAGTCGTCTGATTTGTCCACGTCGGATCTCCCTTTCGTGTGGTGGTGTCGTGTAAACGCAAGAGCCCCGCCGGGGTGCGAAGCCCGGTGACGCCTGTTGAAGGCATATTCGCAATTCGGGGCGAGTAGAGCGACTACGGCTTAGGGGCGGCCAGATAGCGGGCACGCAACCCAAGATCAAGTGCTCGCAGATTGCGCTCTTTCGCATCCGCCTCCGCATCGGGCATCGTCAGGAACCCCTTGATAAGGTCGCCATTGGTGTGCGACACATGAAACGGCTTGTCAATGTCAGGAGCTTTCATACCTACACCTTTCTGGAAATAGTGAAGTAAAGCGGAAACACAAGTGCCCCGTGTTGGCGCGAATCACGCGTCAGTACTGAAACGCAAGCCGAAACTCTTCGCAATCGACAATGCACAGTTCGCAGCGAGTCTGTCCTTGCATGGCCTGGCATTTTTCCCAGTAGAGGCCGCCGTCGATTTCTTCGCGTGTTCCCGGCTCTCGCCACGCCGGTGAGTTGCGGCGGAAGTCGTCGAGCGTCTCCAGTGTCTGAGTCACGCACACGTTGTCCTCGTCGATCGACTCGAATTCCCACTGCGGGATTTCGCCGGTCATCGCGTCGGGGTCGTCGCCTCGGGCCAAGCACAGAGTGCGAGCCAACTTCTCGTAATCGGCCGCGGTTGGATTCTGGCTGGTCGTCATCGTCTTTCCCTTTTGTGTTGGTGTGTCCATCGTTTCACCTCTGAGTTAGGATTTGGAAACAAGAGCCCCGCTCAGATGCGAATCTGAGTTACGCTATCGGGGCTTAGTGTTGTTTTGACACTACCAAGGATAGCAGTCGTCACAATCGCTTTTGAGGGCTTCTCAATCCCGAGTAGAATCAGTAGTTGTTTTGCTGCCCGCCGCCCTCTTGCCTCTTGGGCCTTGGAATGGTTGTCCACTCCATGTGTTGAGTTGAGTTTAGTTTCGGCTGTCACGTTACGGATTGCCTTGATGATCGTCACTTTGTCTGCCATTGTCTCGTCTCCCTGTGTGTGGTGGTGACCTATCTCGTCAGTGCCAGGTGGTCAGCCCCGGCAGACACCCCGCAGGGCGTTTCGACTAGTCTAGTTTAATGGGGTGCGCCCCAGTCCGGAGAGTTGAGTGGAGTTGCAAGTCTAGGTCGTCGAAATCTCCGTTTTTTCTCTGTAAGTTGGTTAGTTCGGCGTATACCTCTTGGTCCGTGACAGTGCGGCCAAGGTCGTAGTGCCTCTTGATTTTTTTTCGTGCTATTTCTAGCTGCGAACGGGTCAAGCTGATGTTAGACACGACTAGCTAACTCCTTTCCAACCAGTATACGGTGACGAGGTAGCTTACTTGAGGGGTCAATGTAGATAGTCCCTCGGGAGCAGTTGAGTACGTTTTGGTATGCTCGTAACTCTCCAGTTGTCATTTTTGCAAATGCACCTTTTTCTTGTTCGGTTGTCATCGTTTCGCTCATGGAAAAAGGGTTAGTTAAACTTCAGACCACGTGAGGTCCTCCGTCGTCTAAGTGGTGCCACACATACCGACGAAAACACCCAACAAGGATTGAGATTGCGCAGTTCAGCTAAACACCCGTCGACCGGATCGACGGGCATTCGGGCTGCATAGACTCGTCGACAGGTCAAGGTGCCGTCAGTAGCCAGTAATTGGAATCGCACCCATCCAGGAGCAAGACATTGGATGAAGTAAAGGGCTGTGGTTCTGGTTTTCATCGTTTTGCTCCCGTTCGTGTTTCGAGTTCACCGGTTATCGTCTAATCTGGACTGGGCTTGCTCCTCCGAGGCGAACTGCCCAGAGCAATGCCCAGAGTCCTCTCCGAAAATGCCCCACATTTCAAACTTATCATCGTACTCAACGTAGCGGGCTTCACCGGCTTTTGCGTCTGGATACTGATTTTTCATCGTTTCGCTCCGTTAGAGTTTCGAGGTAACTCATCAGGTACAGGTACTAATCCTGTATAACCCTGAGAGAGAATCGAAGTGGGCCCCCTCGGGCCCGAAGGACTACTTAGAAAACATCAGATGTCCCTGAGGTGTCGGAAAAGGGCAAGGACAATTGCTACTAGCCATACTTTGCTGTTTGCAATAGCCGTACATGACCTGCCAGACTTTAAGGCGACTTGACCAAGAGGTTGAGTCAGTCTCGATGTACACCTTGCCAGTCTGCTCATTTGTCACTCGATTGCCTGTCCACAACGTCCAGGGTTTTTGTCTCAGTAGATTCTGAACGTATGTCCCCGTACCGACTTGCCTACGAAGCTTAGCTGCCGTCTTGATTCGTACTCGTCTTTTGGTTTGCAGATTCACCCCATCCCAACCGCCGTAGGGAGACTCGCCGAGGAGCCTAACGTGGACCAGATTACCACTGACTTTGACAACATACGTCTCACCAACTGTGACTTGTGCTTTTTTCATCGTTCTTCTCCTTAGTGAAGTGGTGTTAGGGGAGCCACTTCGGTTCTCTCTTGCTGTGACGTGGGTCATAGGTCATTTCAGCCGACCCCGCCGCGTTAGGTTGTTCTTAGTTTCGCTCGTTCATGTTTCCCCTGCGGGCCGCGTCCTTTTTGTTTTGTTCTCGTTTCCTCGTCTGCCCTAAGTATAACACGTATCGGCCAGAAGTAAATAGCTGGGGGGCGTATTTCCCGGAATTCGGCTGAAATAGGTGGGGCAGGTTATTGTAACCTGTTGAAATGTAAGAGGTTACGACAGAGAAAAAACTTCTGTCATCCCATGAAAAAAGCCGATCTGGAAGGCCCAAACCGGCTGGATTTACCCTGAAAGAAGGGTTATTGGGGTTGGGTCCGCCGAAGTTGGGAGACTGGAATGACCTTGGTGTTCCCAGCACCTTGGAACCCCTGACCGACTTTGATTCGGACCACGTCACCTGTGATTTCCACGATCCGACCCTGCCAGGCGTCCACGTCTGGTTCAGCTACCCACGTAAGATCGCCAACCTTGTACGGAGTGACAGACTTCTTCTTGGTTGTCTTTTTGACTGTCTTCTTCTTTGTTGACACCTTCTTCTTTTTTGCCTGGCTCTTCGCACGCTCCTTTCGGGCTCTTTCCTCGATCTCCTCTGGTGTGGGTATATTACCTACTGGTTCATCAGCATCGAACAGATTGCCTATGTCGATCCCCCCAACACTGGGGAAATCATCTAGGACGGGCCACCCATCTTTCTCTACGTAATCCAGCTTGATTTTCGCTGGTGTGACGGGTTCCCCTGAAATGAACAGATTCCACGATTTGACGATGACACCAACCCGGGCTTGGCGTGATGCAGTTTCATCGTCGCACATTTTCTTCAGAACCTGTTTGACAGCCTGCAACTCTTCGGCCTCACCTGCGAGCAACACCCAGTATTTACACGCCTCCTCCCAGCGACCCCAGTCCAACAGGTCTTCAGTAGGATCGTCCGCCGCGCGATACTCGGCCGAGTCCGTATTAGAGATAACCATTAGATAGAGCATGCCTGATGCATAACCCGGTGTCAGATAGTTCTTGATACGGTTGTCTTCGTTCTCCTCATAGATATGACGGACACACTTGACGACTCGCGGGTGACGCTCCAGGAACCCCATCGACTCCCCGTGGGTACGTACTGGCGCGTGGGCGTCGAGTTTTGCACCTGTCCGCTCCCAGAGTTGGCGAATCGCATAATCGGTATCACGAGCAAGCTTCTTACGGCAGGCTGGAGCAGTGTCAGCGAAGTACGGGGATCGGTAGAGCACATCGGCTAGCGTACGCGGGTCTCCAGTGTCGATCGTATTGATCATCTCGTCATCGGAGTCGTCAATGCCAAAACCGATCGACGTCTCCATGACAGGTTCTGTCTCCCACTCCCCCCATTTCTCTTTATCTTTCTCCCACTCCTGCACAGCTAGTACGATCGCCACGAGACGCTTTTGTCCGTCGACGACGACTCCCGTATCACCAATCCTGATGTTATCAAAGTTCATCTTCCAGTTCTTACGCAGCATATCCTGAGCAAAGGTGTTGCACTTCTTGAGATTGAAAGCACGATTGTTCACGTTATTGTGGCACCGGATCTTTTTCCCGTGCCGGTCACGCAGAAGAAAGTCGTTTCCAAAATCGATCTTCTTGGACTCCTCCTCCCAACCGAGTAGCTTCTTGGCCTGTGTAGAGGTGAGAGATTTGGCCCCCACGCACAATTGCGTCGTGATCTTAGCGTAGACGATCTCCCTTCCGGTACTGCTTTTCTTCGTTGCTGGTTTTGGCATTGTCTTACTCCTTCTCGGGCGTTAGGTAGTTACGGGCAGAGTGCCCACGCCACTGTTTATAATAGCTGCCGCCGAAATGTAAATAGCAGCCGGCAAAAGAATTTGCTTGAAGGGCTACCCCCTTACCCCTTACTAGTACTACGTACTATTACGTACGTAGACCCTGGCGTTGCTTAGTATAATGTATTCTCACCGAATGTAAAGAGGTATTCCCGTGAGAATTTTTCAGTGGGTTCTGGCGGCTGCGAAGGGCTTTACACAAATCGGAAAGTTGCTATTATAAATAGCATCACTGGATCTATGGTTTACGAACCCGAACCATACGAGGAGGTGATACCGATGAAACGATGACCGTTCAACTTAGTCACGGACTCACAGGACAACCCAAGGAAAGGGCGTTGCCGTTGCCGCGCGAGCATGTAAGCCTGAGATTACAGGTTGTCCCTCCCTTTCCTGTGAGTCCGTGACGTTTTTCGATCAGTATTGACACCCGCGAAACTGTGGGGAAAGGAGTGAAGGATGTGCCACACGCCAGGGCCGTGGATATGGCGAACAAAAAAGGAAAATCCCGGCGACAGAGAGCCAGAGGATGGCGTGGAAGACTGGGCTGAATTGCGGTCCACCAATGAATGCTTCGTCTGCCATCCGGCTGGAGAGTGCGGGCCTGACGATTTGTGGTCATACCGGATCCTCAATGTGGAGACAAGAGGCCACCTGAGAACCTGCCCGGACAGAGACGACCGCAATCTGATCGGCGCCGCCCCTGACTTGCTTAAAGCCTGCAAAATGGCGCTGCAGCCATCGAATGACCTGACCTTCGGGACTCAACAAGCCATGCTCATTGCTATTGCGAGAACCAAGAGGGGGTTTCCGGGATCGGTCAACCTGCACGATGCTTGTCGCACTATCATCGAGGCACCTACGCCGGAAGTCCTGGACATCGGAGTCCTGCGGTCTGCAAAGAGGTGCTTCGACCGCCATTATAAATAGCTGCACTAAGGCAGTGACGTTTTTCAATTTTTCTATCTCTGAAGGAGCGAAGCAATGACTGTCGAACTTGAACACACAAAAGTAGAAGTTACTCATTATGTCACCAGAGGCGTACCCGAACTAGAAGAAGCAGAACACGTCTCAGTGTGCCTAACACGCGGACGAATCCAACCTCAACTGTCTGTTGTGCGCAATGGGATCACCAATAACTATCCTATATCCGGTCTGGTAGCGGCCGAACTTATCGCCCACGGTATCCCTTATCAAGGGTAAGACGTGCCATCTCCAAGACACCGTAAACCGTCACGACATCCACTCTACCCGGAACCTGGTGGGTGGCTGCTGGACGATCTGCCTGGGATGCCCCCGGTAGAACAGCCAGAGCCCTTGCCCCGTGGCCGTAAGCTGGATTCGGCCGAAGTGCGTGACTATGTTGCGTACGAGGGGCTTGGGTTCTGTGTTTACGAGTATATTTCTTCAGGAAGAATCACGGACAAGCGATTAGCAGTCCTCTGGGAAGAGTCGCGAGTTGCTCTAAGAAAGGTGGTAGACTACCTTGAGACAGTACGCGGAGAATCAAGAATACACAAAGTGAAGCAGCGACCTGTACCTGCGCAAGTAGACAGAGGTGAAGAAAAGTTGGAGATAGGGGAAGATACGAATGAGGAAATCAGTATCTAGGAGGTTGAGTCACCGCTGTACGAAGTCTTTTGGGAGCGATTTCAGGGTTTCGGTGGTATGACAACTGCAATATCAAAATCAATCAGTCAGGAGATGTGACGTGGCAAAGCAAAAGAAACATCCATGGGACAAGTGGTTTGGTCGCAAAAAGTTTACGCTGAAGAAAGGCAGACACTACACTTGCAAGACACACTCTATGGCGCAGCAGGTGCGCAATGCTGCATCAGCGTGGGGGAGGCTTGTGAGTATCCGTATTCTTGAAGATCAAATTACTGTCACGATGAAGGAGTAGGTGGTGCCTAAATTCTACATTGGTATTGACCCAGGAAAATCAGGTGGGCTTGTTGTTATCAGAGGTTTAGAATGCTCACCACACCAGGTACGTAATCTAAAACCTATTACAGCTACACCAATGCCTGAAACCCTTATAGATGTTCGGGATTGGTTTCGGGATATTCCTTCAGGAACCCGTGTAGCATTACTTGAAAAAGTACGCTCTTCACCTCAGATGGGAAACGTGTCTGCGTTCACCTTTGGTCGTGGGTATGGTGACCTTGAGATGGCTTTAGCAATGGTAGACATTTCTTTTCAGGAAGTGAGGCCGCAAGAGTGGCAAAGCGAGTTAGGAATACCAAAACGGAAAAAGGGTCCTCAGCTTATTCAAGGGGAAACCAATTGGTTGGAAAGTGAGCCTCAGTTTAAGCAGCGGTTGCGGGACGTTGCTCAAAAGCTGTTTCCAGATTTACCTATCTGGAAGGAACCAAAGTCCAAGGGCAAGCAATTAGCAATCGCGGATGCGTTGCTGATCGCTGAAGTTTGCCGACGAAGAAATAAGTAGGAGGGTAGGTAAATGAGACAAGGAATTGGTGTTGGGATGATGGTAGTTGCAGGAGGTCTTAGTATCGGTTGTCTCTTGAACTTTTGTTATTGGATGAACTGGTCACACTTTACGTCTTTAGGTTTGGGAGTGACCGCCCTTTTTTGGTACGCGACGTCAATATGTTTTATGACTGAGAGCAAACTATGACACCCTACCAAAAACATAAGAAGCGATGGGTCAACTGTAAGAAGTGTGATCTGCACAAGCGTCGTAAACGAGTGGTGTTGGCGCGGGGTAAGATACCGGCTGACATCTTGTTCATCGGGGAAGCACCTGGAGCGTCTGAGGACGTGCTGGGTAAACCGTTTGTAGGTCCGGCGGGTAAGTTGCTGGACCAGATCATAGAACGGAGTCTAGATGGGCATTGGGACTATGCACTGACGAATCTGGTAGCCTGTATTCCGTTGGATGAGAACGGAAGGAAGATGGGAGAACCAAGTGAGGAGTACATCGAGGCTTGCAGACCTCGGTTAGATGAGTTTGTTGCCCTCTGCAAACCAAAGGCGATAATCCGTGTAGGTAAACTGGCTGACAAATGGACACCAATTGTTTCTGGATGTCATGAGGCTAGTATCCTCCACCCAGCGGCTATACTGCGTATGGACCTCTCTCAACGAGGTCTTGCAGTACGCCGGTGTATTGTCACGATTTCTGACGCAGTAGACAATCTAGTTCCATTCTGAGGAGTGATTTCATGAAACTACTCTGGTTCTGTGTAGCGTTGTCGTCGATGTTCGCGGTGTTCGTACTTGTGGTAGGATTGTCTGAGTCAGAGAGTGCAGTGCAAGAGGCAGCGATAGGTTCTCTTGCATCAGCAATTGCAGTGGTTCCCTACATACTGGCTCGATCTGCTATGTTTATCAGGGATGAGCACGGCAAGGCGTTGAGGGAGACGAACAGGTTGTTGTTGGTACGAGTCAAGCCTGTGAAGAAGTGATTACCCTAAGGTGTAGCGGTGAGGACAATGTAACCGATTGAGCTATTGCTACACCACAAAACAATAGCAGAGCGAGGAACTGGGTATAACCGAATGTCGATGTGCTCTGCATTTTCAGAAGCTGGACGACCGCTTTTTTGCAACCGAAAGCACGAGTGTCCAGCATTTACTACTTACAGCGAGACGATGAATCTTGTGTAACCGAATCGGTGTTTGTCTCGTATTTTTCACTTAGGATTGACGAGCGAGACCATGTAACCGAGTTCTGTATTGTCAATCCTCTTTAACCAAAGGAGCGTATTATGGAGTTACCAGAAAGCATTTTGGATGCAGTCAACAAGGCTGCAAGAAGGTATCCTGACAGTGTGAAGGATGCGACTAACGCTGCAAAGCGAGCGTGCAAAAAACTACCCGAGTTTGCTGAGTGGGACGACAGTCTGGTATGGTGTGCTCTACAGGACCAGGTACACGAGGCTAGGCATACAATGAACAGACAGACAAGGAATGAACAGGGATGCTACGGTGGTCCTGCAAAGGTTGTATCTGGGGCATCTGAGGCTGTGCATGAAGTTGCCAGAAGTGTTTATCTGTACCACATTGCAGGTAAGACTCTTGGAAACCTGTTCGGAGAGGATCTCTTGAACATCTCTAAAGGACAATTGGAAACGTCGAAGGGGTATCTGTTCAACTCACGGCTGTTGGAGAAACTGCACAAGATGGTCCCGAAGACCAAACAGGTACGAGAGGCAGTCACTGAGAAACGATTGAAGGCTCTCTTTCAAGAGGTGGGCGCAAAGACATACTGAGAAATTGTGTGAGACGATAGTTCCGTTGTAACCGATTGGATGGGTGTTTCACAAAAACAAAGCTAGGACGAATCGATCAGTGTAACCGAAAGCGCACTTGTCCTAGCTACAAAACAATGAGCTGCCGATGTATCACGTGTAACCGATTGTGACAGTGGCAGCTATTCACAACGGTCTGGGTGACTGAAGAAATGTAACCGACTTTCCTTTTACCCAGAATTTAACACTTTTGAGGACGAATCGACGAATGTAACCGATAGCCGAAGTGTCCTCATTTTTTAAGGGTCAATCAGTCTGGGTGGGCCAGGCTCGTGTAACCGATTCTCTTTTTACCCAGACTTTAACATTTTCGAGGACGAGCGGAACCATGTAACCGAAACCCTGACTGTCCTCATTTTCCAAGGAGCGAAAGATGATTCGTAAGAACGCGAGCGTGGCGAGTATCTCTCAGGAATTACAGTCGTTACAAAGGCAAAGGGCTTGGCACCTGAAGTCACGGAATATGGTAGCGAACAGGCTGCAAGCAACCGTAGCGGGCACTATGGGGTATCACAGTAGCATGCCTGTGAAGGAGCGGCTGAAGCTGTTCAAGGAGGCAAGCATACTGATTGACAAGATTGTGGCTGGAGAGGTGAAGCCAAAGAGCGAAGGGCTAATGTCAATGGAACTGGTGAGAACGACTGCCGAAGCTATCGCTGGTTTTGACAAGATGAAAAGGGATCTTGAAAAAAAGATGGCAGTACTCGCTAAGCAATTACCCGTTGCTGCGTGGGTGAGCAGTCTGGACCAACGAGGGTTTGGTATACTGTTTCTCGGGATCATAATCGGTGAAACGGGAGACTTGGCAAACTACGCAAATCCTGCTAAGGTCTGGCGCAGGCTCGGATGTGCCCCGTTCACAAAAGACAATGAGACGTTGATGGGAGCAACATGGAAGTCTCGGGGTGGAAGGAAAAAGGGGCAGACGAAGTTGCATGCAGAGGACTGGGAGGAGTTCGGGTATAGTCCTCGTAGACGTAGTATCTCGTATCTCATTGGTGAAGGGATTGTTAAGCAGAATGGGGAAGGCCCTTATCGAGTGAGGTACGACGAAGCAAAAGCACTAGCTGCTGAGAATCATCCCGACTGGACACGATGCTCAGTGTGTAAGGGGACGAAGAAGAATGCTAAGGGGGGCAAGTGTAGCAATTGCAAGGGGACGGGTATTGTGATGATGCACTGTCACTTGCACGGGATGCTCTTGGCGACTAAGCTGTTGCTGAAGAACCTTTGGATTGAGTGGAACAACGGCGATAGAAGCTACGATTGGAAAAAACATAACTGACCGGTGATCGCCCCATTGTAACCGATTCGCCTAGTACCGGTCTTTAATATACTCTGCCGAAAACAGCCATGTAACCGATAAGGCAGTTGACAGAACACAAGTCCCTGACGGAAATGAGCGTGTAACCGATTCGCCCAGTACCGGTCTTTAACACACTCTGCCGAATGTCGCGGTGTAACCGATCACCAAATTGGCAGAACATAAGTCCCTGACGGTGCTCTCGATGTAACCGAAATCACGATTGTCAGGACACCTTACAGAACTGTAGCGATTGAATCCCTGTAACCGAAGCCGCAGTTGCTGCGGGGATACAACCGACGACCAAGCTAGTGTAACCGAAAGCTGCGTTGTCGGATTTGAAACAAGGGATGATGACTATGATGTAACCGATTCGCTGTTTGTCCCAATCAACCATGGGGGTGAAAGTATGAGTGTAACCGAGTTATACATTACCCCCTACTTTTCAAAGGAGCGAGACCATGAGCCTTAAAGACAAGCTGAAGTCCCCGAAGACCAAACCGAAACGTGAGGGACCAGTGTGGAAAGGACCATGTGAGGACGGGATCACTCAGTCGCTTCTGTCACGGTTCCTATGCTGCCGTGAACGGTTTAGGTTGCTGGTAGTTGAGGGGTTGAAACCTGCCGATATGTTCAATCACCATATTGAGTACGGGAACATGTGGCACGTCTGTGAGGAAGAGTGGGCTAAGCAAAACGGTGAGAGTATGGGGATGGTTCGCATCGCTCTTGAGAAATATGGTAAGTGTCTCTGCCAGAAATATCCTTACCAGCAAGAGCAAGTCCAACACTGGTACAATATCTGCAAGGTTCAGTTTCCACTCTATGTCGATTACTGGGCAGGACAAAAGGAGGAGCAGAATCGTACGCCGTTGTTCCAAGAGCAGAGTTTCAAAGTACCCTACGATTTGCCAAGTGGGCGAGTAGTGTTACTGCGAGGTAAGTGGGACGGAGGAAACCTGTTAGGTCCGAAGCGTAGTGCAGGTATTTATCTTCAGGAAAACAAGACGAAGGGAAGTCTTGATGAGGGTCAAATACTACGTCAGTTGCAATTTGACCTGCAAACGATGTTGTACCTGGTTGCTTTGCGGATACACTTAGGTCAACATGCATATGATGGTCAATTTCCTAAGGCACCTTTGAAAGGTGTTGTTTATAACTGTGTACGCCGACCACTTAGCGGAGGTAAGGGGAGTATTCGACAGCACAAAGCAACGAGTAAGAAACCAGCGGAAACCGCAGAGCATTTCTATGGTCGGGTTAAGGCTATAATAGAGGAAGACCCAGGACATTTTTTCATGCGCTGGAAAGTTGAAGTGACGACCAGAGACCTTGAACGATTCAAGCAAGAGTTTCTTACGCCGATTCTGGAACAACTCTGCGACTGGTGGGAATGGATTAGATGGTCTGAAATGGACAGTAAGGACGATCCATTCGCTTATCGACGTATTACTCAGCAAGGACCTACTAGTTTTAGTCAGGGTTCAAACTTGCATTGGAGAACTCCCTTTGGCTTTTATAACGTACTGGCAGAAGGTGGTAGTTCAGAGCTGGATGAGTATCTTGCGACTGGATCGGAAGCAGGGTTGGAGCGAACTGAAACACTTTTCCCAGAGCTAGAGTAAGGAGCGAAGATGCCGAAAGTTGTAAGACAACGAGTAAAGAAAAAGACTGCGCAGAAGAAAGTGTTAAGTCACCATCTACTAAGCCGGATCATTCCTGTGAGCCAGGTGGATGAGGGAATTAAGGCACTGTTCTACGGTCAAGGCAAGACCGGAAAGACGCGGTTGGTCTGTGGCTTTCCCAAGCCTCTATTGCTGATCGGTGTGGCTGGATATGGTACAGAAAAGGGAACTCGCAGTGTTCGTACCATCAAGGGTGTGAAATTCGTTCCCCTCGAACATTCTGAAGAATTGGAGGAACTGGTCCAGTTAGAGGAATTCAAAAGCTTTGCTCTGGACACTGCCGGAGGGTTACAAGAGCGAGTAGTCAACGAGTTTACTGAGCACGATCCTGTGGTGCGTAGAGATTGGCGACACGTGAGTAAAGGTGATTGGGGACCAATTAACAGCAGGACGATAGAACGGCTACGGTGCTTGCTAGACGCGGCCGACCTGCGGGGCAAGAATGTGGCTATAATAGCCCATGAGAGGGCTTTTAACACAGAAGGTGAAGGGGATCTCTTGTTTCCCCATGTAGGTGCTTCTTTAACGCCAGGAGTCGCTAGCTGGCTTGATGGGGCAGTAGACTACATAGGACAGTGCTTCATACGCGAGGAGGTGGTGACGAAGAATGTGCCTATGGCGGGCAAGACTGTGGCTATGGAGGAGAAGACTGGTAGTTCTGAGTACTGCTTACGGGTTGGTCCTCATTCAGTCTATAAGACAGGGTTTCGTGTTCCTGTCGGCACAGAGTTGCCAGACGTGATTGTTAACCCGACTTTTTCAAAGATCAACAAGTTGATTCAAGGAGGTTGAGATGCTTATTCTGTCTCGTAAGAAGAACGAGAAAGTCAAGATCGGAGATGACATCACAATCGCGGTTGTGGAGATTCGAGGGGACAAAGTACGATTAGGAATTGAGGCTCCAACAGAGGTACCAGTTCACAGGCAGGAGGTATACGACGCAATAGGAAGACAGGAAGAGAGTGAGAAGTAAGTGACGTATGGTAGTTATCCGAACTAAACAGTTTTTGAAAGGCGATAATATGGCGAAGAAGAGCACACGCAGGACTAGACAAAGTGGGTTGGTAGGACGTCTTGGGCAGAGAGGACAAGCTGCTTACGAAGAGCATAAGAATGATGAGGTGGTTTTTAGTAAAGGAGGGGATTTACCAGCCGGAATCAAAGGGGGCATTGCACAGCTTACGGATTGTCACTTTGGTGCTTTTGGAAAGGACACAAAACATCCAGGAGAGTACTTTTGGTACAGGGCAGGTGTTGTGGTTAGTCCGAAAGTCCATGTAAACCCAGATACTAAAGAGGAGACTCGTATCGAGGGATTGCGCACTTCTCCTACTGCTCTTCCGTTGTGTGATACACCTGAGCGTCAAGGGGAAAAATCGAGAAAGACGCAGGAAGAGCATGTAGCCTACATGCTCAATGAGTTCCGGAAGTTGGGGGTTGAGCCGGGTGACTATCCAAACTTTCTGGCAGACTTGGAAGACAAGATCGCGCCAGCACTCAAAGAAGTTGCTCCATACTTCAGATTCCGCACTTGGTCTATGGAGGGTAGTGATTTTGTAAACCACGATTGGCAGGGCGTCTGCGAATACGATTTGGATGAGATAGCTGACGGAACAGAAGAGGTTGAAGAGGAAGAGGTAGAGGAAGAGGTAGAGGAAGAGGTAGTCAGCAGAGCAGAGGATGCTGTTTTAGCTGACGAAGGAGATGAAGAAGCTGAGGCTAGGTTGACAGATCTAGCAGAAGCCTCAGGTCTTGACCCCAACGACTATCCGTTGTGGGTAGACGTTGAAGAGGCAATAACTGCTCAAGAAGCAGAAGGTGAGGAGGAAGAGGAAAAGGAGGAGTGGAAGCCCGAGAAAGACCAAGTGTGCCGCTATAAACAGCCGGGGGCAGAAAAGCTTGCTGAGTACGTACTCACACTAGTCTCATCAGCAAAGAAAACGGCCAGCCTCAAGAGTCTCGACGACAACAAGACATTCAAGAACGTACCTTGGTCTAAGTTGAGTGTGATTGAATAAAGACTACAAAAATGCCTACCTACCACCGGACGTCCGGTGGTAGGTGGCGCGCACGAACTGTCGTCGGTATCAGAATTGCTTCACAACTTAGCCATATTCTGATACCCCGTTCATCGTAGGATTAACCCGAAAGCAATAACGGTTCTAGCCTAGTCGCGAATGTCGTCTGGGCAGGGTTAGTCCCCCTTTCGGAAGTGCTTACTGGCTCTTAACGGGGTCGGTAGGTGGCTCTACTGTGGCAGACTAGACTCTAGGTGACCGTTGAGACATATCTAGTCACCCTCAGTTAAGTGTAGGTTCGATTCCTGCTGGAGCCACAGCGGTCGGCCTGTAGCTTCTCCCCTGTGGGAGGCCGACGTCACTCTTGAAGAGTAATCCTCCTGGAGTGGCGGAGAACAGACGAGGGTGAACTCCTCGGCAGCCGGTTGCGACACCGGCGTATTTATCTCTCTCATTTTTCACAGGGAGTGAGGCGATGTCATGCTACGGATACGGCAAGATTCCTCTACTGCCATTGAGTGCGGAGCGAGAGGCGACGCTCAGGGAAGAAAGAGAAACCTTAATGCGATTGCTGGGAGCCGCCAACAAGGAAATCAAGCGGCTCCAGGCCATCATCGACCAATACCCGAAGGCTGCGGACGGCATGCCGATAGCGCCGGGGATGCGACTCTGGGCAATCGTTTAGGGCGCAGTAACCATAAAGAGGTTTGATATTTCCGGCCGGGGATGGCGTGGGGGTTTAGCAATTGGGGAATCCCGTTCAAAACGTTACCATGCTGATACACGCCTGTTTTTCAAGGAAATACTGGAATGCCCAAACCGGTTAGACCAAAGTGCAAAGCTTGCGGAGGTACATTGTGTGGAAAGTACAGCTTTTAGGCGATATTCATGATCAGGACCAATTGTTTGAACTTTCAGCTATCCAAGAAGATAATGAGTTTGGGCAAAGGTCATGGGGGTGGGGCGGTCCAGAGAAAATCATACTGTTTAGTGACGGGCTTGGAGGAAATCACCTCAACCCTCGTAGCAAGGAGTCGATTGACTTTGCACTGTCTACAGCAGAGAAGGTTGTGCAAGTACTTAACAACTGAATTGAAAAGTGCCTAAGCCAGTAAGACCAAAGTGCAAAGCCTGCGGTGGCAGCGGTGTGAGCAGTAAAGGGCGCAAGTGTGTACCGTGCAAAGGTACAGGAAGGAAAATTCATGCCTTGTAAAAGTGATTATCTAGATGCAAGTGGTCAGGAACTAGAGTCGAAAAGAGTCTGTAAACTTCTTATCTATGCCTATGAAGAATTGATTAAAGGAGTGCCTGACTGGATAAGAAAATCAGCGGGGGATTATTATGGTAATGTGAGTAGACTAGATGAAGCCACAATGCTCTTATGTGAGTGCTGTCGTGAAATGACTTCTCATGAGCGTGAAGCAGTTATCTATGATGCTCACAATAAAACTGCAAGAGACCTAGCGTCGTGGTGGGAACGACATCTTGAATGGGACAAAAGACGGGTTAAGGAGGAGGAAGAAACTCGGAAAAGAATTATCCTAAAAGAGCGGGCGTTACGGAAATTGACAACTGAAGAAATGGATGCCTTGGGGTTGACTTAATGTTATCATTAGATTGTGAGACGACCGGTCTGGATCTGCGACATGGTGCGAAACCCTACCTAGTCACAGTCTGTGACGAAGACGGGGAACAACAATGGTGGGAATGGGACGTTGATCCTCTGACGCGGGAACCAAGCGTACCAGATTGTGATCTAGTAGAGATCCAAGAAGCGATCGACGACGCTGACTCTCTTGTCTTACAGAATCCTAAGTTTGACGCTGCTGCACTGCAGACGGTCTTCGGCGGTGAGCTACGTTGGAACTGGTCTAAGAGCTATTGTACTCTTCTCGCTGGCCATCTCTTGGATAGTAGCTCTCGTCACGACCTCACATCGATGGCGTTGATGTATCTAGACGTTGACGTACGTCTCTACGAAGACGCGATTGAACAAGCGACTAAGGAGGCTCGCAATCTAGCCCGCAAGAAGTATCCTGACTGGCGCATTGCTAAGAAGGGTTTACCTGAGATGCCCAGTGCTAAGGAGGCTGTCTGGAAGATCGATATGTGGCTGCCTCGGGCTATTGCTAAGGAAGAGGGTTACCCTTGGGGAGGTACCCTACAGCAGCCACGTCACCCTGAGGTTAAGGAACAGCATCTGTGGTGGACAGTATGTGCTAACTACGCTAACAGTGACAGCGAGACGACGTTAGCCCTGTTCCTACGGCAACGAGAACTTCTGAAAGAGCGTAATCTGTGGTGGATTTACCAGGAGCGGTTGAAGTTACCGTCAATCGTGTACGCAATGGAGAAGCGAGGCGTCACGATCAGCCACTCCCGGTTAGTGAAGAAGAGGAAGGAGTATCGATCTGAGACAGAAAGGGCTGGACGAATCTGCGTGAACATCGCGAAGGGGTATGGTTACGATTTGCAACTGCCCAAAGGGGCCAGCAACAACTCACTGAAGAATTTTGTGTTCGGTGAAGACGTGGTAGACGAAGAGACGGGTGAAGTGGTTGACGTTAAGACGTATCTGGATTTGCCAGTTGTCAAGAGTTCAAAAAAGACGGGTGCCCCTGCCCTGGACAAGGAGGTAATGGAAGAGTACGAGGCATCGTTACCACGGAACAGTAAGCAGTTAAGCTTCGTACGAGCACTGGCAAGCAAGCGCAAACGGGACACTGCACTGGCGTACATGGACAGTTACGAGAAGTTTTGGGTGCCTCTCCCAGACTCTGATGACTGGTTCCGTCTGCACTCCTCTCTTAATCCAACTGGATCTCACACGCTACGATTTTCCAGTAGCAACCCGAATCAGCAACAGGTGAGTAAACTTGAGGAGACCAACCTTCGCTACTGCTTTGGTCCTGCGCCTGGTAGAGAGTGGTGGTCACTAGATGCTAAGAATATCGAGCTTCGGATACCTGCTTACGTAGCAGGCGAGACAGAACAGATCGCACTGTTTGAAAAGCCTGATGAACCACCCTACTTCGGCTCGAATCACTTGTTGGTGTTCTCTATTCTCCATCCAGACAAGTGGGATCATGACGATCCTGAAGGGTTGTTGAAGGCCAAGAAAAAGTATGAGGCGACGTGGTACCAATGGGTGAAGAACGGTAACTTTGCTGTTCAATATGGAGCAATAGAGAAAAGCGGTACGGCAGACAGAGCATACCACGTACCTGGCGCGCAACAGCGTATCCAAGGTCGGTTCAAGAAAGTCAAGGTCCTCAATGAGAAGATGATTGCACATGCAGAGAAGTACGGCTACGTGGAGACGATGCCAGACAAAACGGTGGACCCTGACCGTGGGTACCCTCTGGTTTGCCCGAGAAGCCCTTGGGGAAGCCACAGGATAGAGCCGACCAAACCTCTCAACTACTGGTCGCAGGGTACTGCGATGCAGTGGATGACGAAGGCAATGGTTCGTTGTCAGGAGTACCTTGATGGCTTAAACGCGAAGCCGGAAAGTAAAGGGTACTACATGGTAATACAGGCCCATGATGAACTCGTATTTGACTTTCCGAAGTCGAAGGTTCATCCGTCGAAGGATACTGGCAAATTTAGAAGGAGTAACTTATGGGTAATCCGCAAGCTTCAGAAGTTAATGGAGCAGGGCGGAGATGATATAGGGATACCAACGCCTGTAAGCGTAGAGTATCATGCAGATACCTGGAGCGAAGGAGTGTGCGTCTAATGCCAAGACCGGTTTACAGACCATTGAAGCCTATCTCTTTCGAGATTGAGATTGGGCTGTTAGGTCGGAAGAAAATCGTTTCAGGCTACGAAATCATATCCTGCCTCGCAGTAGACCGTAGAGACGGTAGGTGGTACGTTACACATACACCCTCTGGAATGGGGTTGGTCTTGAGTGAGATTCTCAACTTCTCAACACGAGAGAAAGCAGTTAAGTATATTCGTAACCTGGTTCGCAAGTTCCCTGAGATTGACTGGACTGTCGATGCAAGTGAGTTGACTAACGTAGTCTCAAAGGCTCTTCTCAAGCGTTGTGGTGGGGTTCTGCCTAGAGGTGGAAAGTATGAGGCTATGAAAGAGATTCTAACCAACAAAAAACGCCCCGCGGAAACGAGGCGTGTGAAGAGTGACTGAGTCTGTAACCTACGCAACCATCTTGCGACCCTTGGCCGACAAGCTGAACACGACGGGTACGGGGCCCTTGTGCTCCTCTTGGGGTTCGATCTGTGTGACGGTAACCAAGCCACGTGTCTGGAGGCTATGTGGGTTCTCTGCGCCTTGTTTTGTCTTGGCAATGATTGCCTTGGACAACGTGCCGACTTGTAGCCCAGTTTGGGCTTTGATATCCGTGTATGACAATTCCTTTCTAGACTCTTTCAGGACCTTGAGGACGAGAAGTTGGTGTTGTGAGATTTCTACCTCGACATCAACCTCGTCGTCAATGCCCCCAATTCGGGGAAACTCAGCGAGAGTGAAATTGCCTTCCTCGTCTTTCTTATGCTTCATTTTGATAGTTACGGAAGTTGTTTCTTCCTTGTTAACCCAAGCATGCCATGCTTTGATGACCGTGCCAATAATCGTGTCGCGCTTACTGCCACTGGTCGCGTCCATGCGCGTGAGAGATTGTCGAAGAGTTAGGGCGGCATTACCCTTTTTCAGTCCCTCTCCACTAGCTAAAGCAGACCAGAATTCAAGTGAGAGGTCCCAACTTTGAGACCTTGTCATAAGGTAGTGGAGTCCTCCCGCGTAGCTGAGGCTAAGAAGAGACGACAGCCGATGCTCGTTTCCCTCCTCACCCTCATCTAGCTTTACAATGTCAGTGACAGCCCGTAGAATCTTTGGGTGTTGACTGTAGAACTCAAGTGCTTCAGAGTGCGGAAAATGGGGCGCGAATGAGACTTGTTTCCCGCCAACGCGCAACCAAACGAGCCTGATGGCACCGGAGAGTAGACGTGAAATCTTTCTTTGCTCTTTATCAGTTGTCTTTTTGTTGAAAGGCTGGTGTCGATAGATGACGTCCCCGAGAGAACGACTCGCTCCCATATCGTATGTGTTTGCGTTTTGTGGTTCGGGAGAGGCTCCAAAACCGACGAGAGATTCAAAGGTGAGAGGCGTCGCTCCCCAACGGGATGGATTGAGCTGGCGTAGTTGCTCTGCAAGAACCAAACCGGTTAGTCGATGTTGTCCCTGCAAGACGTTGCCGTTCCAGTCGATGACCATTGACTCTAGATTCAACGACCACTTTCCTCGCAGGTGTTCGTTACTGTACCGATTTGCGAGAGGTAGCTTGAAGGGACGATTAGCAGGATTGTTGAGAAGGCGAACTTTCCTTCCATACAGGTCTTTTAGGGTAAAATCGTGCTTCCAGTCTTCGCCTTCTGCTTCTATTGACCATCCTAGCAGATCTTGGCAGTCACTAACACTGAGGGGTCCTAGCTTGTCTCCCTTCCACCGTAGTTCTGCCCGAGGTTCGGGGTGTTTCTTCGCAGACGTACGCTTAGGCGTTGGCATGACTCACTCCTTAAAATGGGGGGTAGGTTTCGTGGTTCCTCGACCACACATCTGCAAGTGTACTCTGTGTCGGCAGGTTTGGCAACTGGTTACTACTTAAACTCAGAGAGATTTTTGTCTCCACCGACGTAAGCTCTTATACTTCAACTGTTTATAACAGGGAAAAACTCGTGAAAACTAGACTCTTGCTTGACATGGATGGCGTATTAACCGATTTTGTGGGAGGTGCTCTGAGAATCCACGGCTGGACCCGAGAAGCGTTTGAACATGTCTGGCCCCTACAGAGCTACGATCTGGCGGGACCGATGGGGTTGACAGAGGAGGCTTTCTGGAGACCTATCAGTACAATGAACGAGGTATTTTGGATGGGCCTTCAGCCTCTGCCTTGGGCAAGGGAGTTGATGGAACTGATACGGTCTGTAACCGATGACTGGTATATTGTGTCTAGCCCCTCCCAAGACTCTAGCTGTCACTCCGGCAAAGCGTACTGGCTCAAGCGATTTTTCCAGGATCAATCTTTCGACCGATTCGTGCTGACTTCCCACAAGCACATTTTCGCTGGTCCAAACGTGTTGCTGATCGACGACCGAGAGGAGAATGTAGATAGCTTTGTTGCTGCTGGAGGCAATGGGGTAGTGTTTCCTTCTCGACACAACCGTCTCCGCAGGTTCGCCAACAATCCTATACAACATGTCTCTAAGTTTCTCAACCCGTAAGGAGAATGAACGATGCAACCCAACGACTATCAAAAACTAGCAGCACGAACTGAGTGTGACGAAGAGGCTGCGATGAAACGCGGAGATAATTTGATAGCTACTCGATTATCACACGCTGCTTTTGGTCTGTCTAGTGAAGTGGGAGAGTTCTGTGATGTACTAAAGAAATGGCTGTACTACGGACAATCACTAGACGAGACAAACGTAGCAGAGGAGTTGGGGGACTTGATGTGGTACGTGGCTCTGGCCTGCAACGCTCTGGGTCTGAGCCTGGAAGAAGTGATGGAGGCAAACATCCGCAAGCTACGACAGAGGTATCCGGAAAAGTACACGGACGAAGATGCGCTGGAGAGCAATCGAGACCGTGAGGCGGAGCGGGGGGTGTTAGAAGACGAGTCAGGCACAAAGGTGGGATGCAGTGGTAATTGTCCGAAAGGGCATTGCAAGCGTGAGATTCCAATTAAGCACATACACGGAGCAAGTGGTAGACTTCTAAAAGAATATAAAGGTAAGTCATCCCCAAGCTAGATGGAGAAAAGCAGTAGATGCCAAGACTACTCAAAGACCAACCAGAATCCTTGAGACCCTACCTATTCCACGGCGTAGGCTTGACGTGGTCCGATAACGATAAAGATGCGACAGCCGAGTGCCCGATGTGCGGAGATGATCGCGATAAGTTCGGTGTGAAGATAGCTACCGGAGTCTACAACTGTTTCCACTGCGGAGCAAAGGGTAACGGCACAGAATTTTTGAAGTGGCTGTGGAAGGCTAGCGACAAAGCTACGACTAGCTACGCAGAGATGGCTGAGGAGCGAGGGTTGGCGAATCCTGACACGTTACTGCACTGGGGGGCGGTACGATCGGTGTTCGGCGGAGGATGGATGATACCCGGTTTCACGTATGAGGGCAGTCTTAAACAGTTGTACAAGCATGCGCAGGTCCAAGGTAAGACTCGATTACTGCCAACACCTCCGAAGACGCAGCTGGGTCACCAGTTGCACGGCGTCAACCTCTACGACTCAGATAAGTTAACGGTGTTTTTGTGCGAAGGGCCTTGGGATGCGATGGCGTTGTGGGAAATGCTGGGGTTGGCAAAGGAGACAACGAACGAAGACCATGTATCGGGATTAGCATTAACGGCCAGTGAGAAGAGTAGCCTACGCGCAGACGACAATGTACTAGCGGTGCCTGGGTGCTTGATCTTTTCTAAGAGTTGGTTGCCGTTGTTTGCTGGAAAAGTGGTCTGTCTCATGTACGACAGCGACCATCCACGTAAGCATCCAAAAACAGGTACTTTGTTAGGCTCTCCAGGACAGAATGGTATGAGGCGAGTGGCCAGGGTGCTGAGCGAGGCTAAAATCCCCCCTGCAGAGATTAACTACCTAAAGTGGGGGGAGGATGGGTACGATCCAGACCTGCCCAGCGGCTACGACGTACGAGACTGCCTGATAACGTCCACAGGGGGCCTAGAACATCGTTTAACGGCCTTAGAGGGCTTGTTAGGTAGGCTATCCCCTGTTCCTCAGGAGTGGCTCAGCGGACGTTCTAGGGCCTCTACGGCCGGGCAACTTGGACAGGGGGGTACTACTACACTAGAATGCCTACCCTGTGACAGCTACAGCACGATGATCTTGGCTTGGCGAAAAGCATTGAAATGGACCGATGGACTAGATCATGCACTGGCTGCGATGCTGGCTTCTATTGCTTCCGTACGTTGCGTGGGGGATCAACTATGGCTGAAAGTGCTGGGCCCAGCTTCGTGTGGAAAATCTGTACTGTGCGAAGCGTTGTCCATCAACACTCGCTACGTTCTTGCGAAAAGCACTATCCGGGGATTCCACAGTGGGTTCAAGGCAGGACCCGGCGGAGACGAAGAAGATAATAGTTTGATAGCCCAACTCTACGACAAGACGCTGGTCACCAAGGACGGGGACACGTTACTTCAGTCTCCCAACCTGCCCCAGATACTTGCCGAAGCCCGGGATCTGTATGACTGTACGAGTCGTACGCACTATCGCAACAAGATGAGTAAGAGCTACAGCGGTGTACGGATGACGTGGCTGCTGTGCGGCACTAGTTCTTTGCGCGCCATAGACCAAAGTGAATTAGGTGAGAGGTTTTTGGACTGTGTGATAATGGACAAGATTGACACAGAGTTAGAAGACGAAATTCTCTGGCGAGTGGCAAACAGGGCGAACAGAAATGTATCGCTGGAGACGAACGGTAAAGCTGAGACTCAATACGAACCAGAATTAGCTAGGGCAATGCAATTGACTGGCGGGTACATCGACTATCTCAGGGGAAATGCGACCGTGGTGATGGCTGCGCCTGAGACACCAGAGGGGGCGATGATACGGTGGACGAGGCTAGGTAAGTTTATAGCTTATATGCGAGCTAGACCGAGTTACCGACAAGAAGAGACGGCTGAGAGAGAATTTGCCGCGAGGTTAGTGAGTA
>SDBU01001153.1_pt1 | contig 38660 bp, 39 predicted proteins | sample 2277071 | NCBI WGS metagenome assembly SDBU01 (sample SAMN10397929, study PRJNA504765) | marine sediment metagenome | isolation source: marine sediment core GS08_GC12, 126 cmbsf | place: Arctic Ocean: Gakkel Ridge, Loki's castle | collected 2008 | reverse complement strand
GTGGTCGGGCCGCTTTGCTTCCGGCTTCGCTCCCCCCGATTTCATCGGGGAACCCTGCCCGCTCAGCCTCCAGATATTTTTCTTAGACATGAGCTCGCTTTTTTAAATATCTTATTCATTGTTGACAAATAATTTTTTGTTTGATATATTAGTTTGATCAAGGCTAAGTGTCTTGAGAGCACCTTAACTTGTTGTAAAGTCAGAAAAAGGAGAGTGAAAATTGATGAAACTGACAGATAGAAAAGCTCTGACATTAATTGAGTGGATGGTATTGGTAGCGATTCTCATTCTAATAGTCACAATATTCTTCTGGGGGCCAATCTCCGAACTAAAAGAGCGAGAAGCTGCTGTACAAGAAACGCAAAAAGCGCCACTGAAATCTGCCGAAGAGAAAGTCTTAGAACCTCTCGCCGAGAAAATCAAGAATGCATCACCTGAAGAACGACCTAAGTTGATGGTCGGTGCATCAACCCATGATCTTCGTATGGCTGGAATAGATTCACACGGAAGTTCCCTGAGTGGCATAAGTGGTCCTTGGTCTGACGATGAAGGAAATCTCTATTTTTTCAAGTTTGATGTCAGTACAGTTACTCATGTTTGGGAACCAATTCCTTTAGTTGCATCAATTCAAGAAAAGGAGGTGAAAATTGATGAAACTGACGGATAATAAGGGTATGACAACAGTAGAATATGCTTTGCTGTTGGCGATGCTGATGGTGGCGGCTGTAGGCGTGTGGAGTGCTTTTGGTTCAAGGGTGGCGCGGCAAAGGCAATCGCAAGAACAAATTCAGCCCCAAACTCAGAAAGAAATCCAACAATCTCTATCAGAAGCTGAATCAGAATCTCCATCTACCGAACCCTAACCATTACCCAGAGGTGGCTAACCTCAATTGCGTCAAAGCGCAAACCATAGCCACCTCTTTTTTCATATTGTCTACTAATTACAAATTTTTACAAATGTACAAATAAATCTTTTATTCTTGGTGGTTTAAGTGATATAATAGAAAAAACTTAAAGCTCAAAGTTCAAAGCTTAAATGTCAAATGAAATCCAAAATCTAAATGTCAAAGATTTGAAATTAAAGCATTTGTCATTTGACATTCATTTGTCATTTGGATTTTGACATTGGGATTTAGGAGGATTTGTGTTCAAAAAAACAATTCTAAAAAATGGATTAAGATTACTCACCATTCCGGTCAAAGGCACGGATGTGATCACGGTTTTGGTTTTGATCAAAGCCGGCTCGCGCAATGAAAAAGCCAAGCTCGCCGGCATTTCCCATTTTGCCGAACATGTATTTTTTAAAGGAACAAAAAAAAGGCCTTCTCAAATCGCTATTGCTTCAGAAATCGATGGCGTGGGCGGTGAAATGAATGCTTTCACTTCCAAAGAATACACTGGATTTTATATTAAGGCTTCCAAAGATCACTTTAAATTATCTTTAGATGTTTTGGCCGATATTCTCCAGAATCCTTTATTTAGACCTCAAGATATTAAAAAAGAAAAAGGAGTGATAGTCCAGGAAATAAATATGTATCAGGATACACCATTGATATATGTTTCGGAATTATTTGAACAGAGATTATATGCTGGTCATCCTTTAGGCAGGGATATTATTGGTTCTAAAAATACAGTTTTGAATGTTAGTGCTGAAAGCTTGAGAGATTATATTGCCAGTTTATACACGGCTGATAATGTGATAGTTTGTGTTGCCGGCGCTATAGGCGAGGCTAAAGATTTGGTAAAATCAGTTTCTGATTATTTTAAATTTGTTTCAGCTGAAAAAGTGGCTACTTTTAAAAAAATAATCGAGAGGCAAAAAGAGCCGCAAATAGCGATTAAAAAACAGAAAACCGAGCAAACCCATTTTTGTTTAGGAGTTAGGGGCTATCCAGCTGATCACCCGAAAAGATATATTTTAGAGGTTTTGTCAGCTTTGCTGGGTGGCGGGATGAGTAGTCGGCTTTTTGAACAAGTCAGAGACAAACGAGGCTTGGCTTATTATATTAAAAGCGCAGTTCAGACATATAAAGACTGCGGTTATTTGCAAGTGCAAGCCGGGGTGGAACATCAAAAAATGGCTAAAGCTATTTTAGTGATTTTAAAAGAACTAGGAAGATTAAAATCTAAAAAAGTCCCTCAAAAAGAATTGCAAAAAGCTAAGGAGTTTTTGAAAGGTAGTATTACTTTAGAGATTGAAGATTCTTTTGCTTTGGCCCAGTTAATTAGCTTGCAGGAATTGCTGAAAAAGAAAACGCGGACACCTGCTGAGATTTTTAAAGAGATTGATAAAGTGACTGCCGAAGATATTCGACTGGTAGCTGAAGAATTATTTGTTAATGAGGGTCTAAATTTAGCCGTGATTGGTCTAGATAAAAGCGAATCTAAAATTAAAAAGATATTAAAAATATAATAAATATTTAAGGAGACTGAATGAAGCAACCTGAAAAGAAATTCACCAATAAAGAAAAAACATTGATTATTATTAAACCAGAGTCGATTCAGCGTCATATTATGGGCGAGTTGATTTCCAAATTTGAAAGGCGGGGTTTAAAATTAATTGCCTGCAAATTGATTGCCCCAGTTGAAAAACAAGTTGGTAAACATTATCCTGATGACAAAGAATGGTATGTTTCTTCTGGGACAAAAACATGGCAGAATTACAAAGATAGAGGGATTGATCCGCCTGGAAGCCCAATTGAATTGGCGAAAAGGACTCGCAAAAGATTAATTGATCATTTAGCCAATAGACCATTGTTGTTAATGGTTTGGGAGGGACCACACGCGATCGCTTTGGGCCGAAAAACCGCTGGCGCCACCAATCCATTAGTAGCAGATATCGGTTCAATCAGAGGCGATTATAGTGCGGAATCTTATGAATTGGCTGACGGGATTGAAAGAGCGATTCATACTTTGGTTCATGCTTCGGGTTCAACCAAAGAAGCGGAAAAAGAAATTAAACTTTGGTTTAAGCCCGAAGAAGTTTTAGATTATAATTTGGTCACAGAAGGGGTTTTTTACAGTCGAGATTGGGGCAGAATTAAGCGTTCAAAATCGGAGAAGTGAATGGCTAAAAAAGATGAATTATTTAAGATTATAGTGACAGCGATTATTGTCAAAGATGGTAAATTTTTGATTGCTAAACGTTCAGAAAATGAAGAAAAATTTCCCGGCCGATGGACTGTGCCTGGCGGCAAATTAGATACTGGAGATTACATTCACGGCAAAAAGGACACCCCTCATTATTGGTATAATATTTTGGAAACTACTTTGAGGCGAGAGGTTTGGGAAGAAATTGGCGTCAGGATAAAAAATATTCGCTATGTGACTTCATTAGCAGATCATCCTCAGGGCAAGAATCCTTCGGTTGTTTTATCAATGATAGCAGACTGGGTTTTAGGTAAAGGTAGATTGTCAGATGAGTTGGTAGAATTTGCCTGGGTGAGTTTAAAAGAAGCGAAAAAATATGACTTGATTGAAGGGATTTGGGAAGAATTGGAACAGGCGGAAAAATTGCTTTCAGGTGAACGGACTATTTGGAAAAGGAAAAAATAATTTTTATTATGATTTATTTTACATATATTTGGTTATTTTTGGCAGCCGGGATTTTATCTTTTATTTTTACTTTGATCGTCAAAAAATGGGCCACCAAATGGAAAATTTATGATTGGCCAGCTCCTCGCAAGGTCCATGGTCGGCCTACGCCTCGTTTGGGCGGCTTGGCATTTTTCGCCAGCTTTTTTATTTTAATTTTAATTTTTTTGATCTGGCGACCCGAGCTGATCCGTTTTTCTGATTGGCTTTGGTTCTCAGGATTTATTGATAAACGCCTTTTCGGAGTTTTGCTGGGCGCGGTAATTTTAATTGTAGTGGGGGTAATAGACGATATAAAGGGCCTCTCGCCTCTGACTAAATTGTCTTGGCAGATTATTGCCGCTTTAATAGTTATCGCTTCTGGGGTTGGTATTGAGGTGATTAGAAATCCTTTTGGCGGTCCCTTGATTCATTTAGACCAATGGCAGATTCCTTTTCAGCTTTGGGGTCAGACTTATCATTTTGTGGTTTTAGGTGATTTGTTTGTTTTGATTTGGATTGTTGCGATGATTAATGTTTTAAATTTTTTGGATGGTTTAGACGGTTTGGCAGCTGGAGTTTCATTTATCGCTTTTTTGACTTTGTTTTCTTTAAGTTTAGCGCCTGATGTTGGTCAAATTCACATCGCCTTGGTCTGTATAATTTTGGCTGGCGCTTTGATTGGATTTTTACCACAGAATTTTTATCCAGCTAAGATTTTTATGGGCGATTCTGGGAGTATGTTTTTGGGCTATATGATTGCTGTTTTAGCGGTCGTTTCTGGAGGGAAAGTAGCCACTTCGCTTTTGGTTTTGGGCTTTCCGATTTTAGATGGATTGTGGGTGATTGGTCGTCGGTTTTTGGCAAAAAGATCGCCATTTTTGGCTGATAAAAAACATTTGCATCATCGCTTTTTGGCTGTGGGTTTGAATCAAAGGCAGGCGGTTTTGGCGATTTGGTTTTTGACGGCTGTTTTTGGAATAGTTGCTTTGTTGTCTGAAACTCGGGAAAAATTCATCGCTTTAATGTGTCTGCTGGGCTTGATGGTGGTCTTGGCAGTGATTTTGGTTGTGGTAGAATGGAAGAAAGAACAAAGTAAGAAAATGTCTAATTAACCTAATTATTCCAATTAGTCTAATCAAATCCCAATGACCAAATGAGTAAAAATTTTAAAATATTATTCGTACATTTGTAATAATTAGTATATTCGTAGGCCTATATGAAACCAGAGTCTAAGAAAAAATTGCAAAAATGGATTTTAATAATAATCACGATAATTGTGGCAATGGGAATGCTATTGCCATTTTTAGGCAGATTGTAAGGTTCTAAAGGAGGTTCGTTCATGGAGGAGGAAGAGGAACAGGAGTTTTTTGAAAAAAGAGCCGGTGAAAAAATAATTGTCTCAGCTGGCAAACATTGGTTTTTTTTGCTTTTGCCGGCCGCAAAAGTATTTTTGGGTTTGGTTTTGGTTTTTATTGTTTTAAGATTTTTGGGAGCTTCGATCTATTTTACGATCGCCTTTTTTGTCTGGGCAGCCTTGGGGCTGACATATTTTATCATCACTTATATTATTTGGGCAAAATCAAGATATTATGTGACTGATCAGAGAGTGATCAGACAAGAACAGAAGAGTTTATTCGCCAAAGAAGTGACCGAAGTTGATTTAGCTAATATTCATACGGTAACTTACGAGATTACAGGAGCGGCTTCGGCGGCTTTTAATTTTGGTGATGTGGTTTTGCAATCTTATGGTGCGCCAAAGCCAATCATTTTAAAAAATGTTTCTAGGGCTAAAGATATTCAGAAAAAAGTCAGTCAAATGGTTTCAGAAATCGCCTCAGAAGAGCAAAAAGATAAAGAGTCAGAAAAACCGGCTAAAAAAATAAAACACCCTAAAAAATATATCCCTAGGGCGCCACGCATAGAGGAAAGTGAGTAGTAATTAGTGAGTTCACTATTATTTTATGACTGAAATGAAGACTCTTTTTTTATTTTTACCGGAAAACGTTGGTTTAGATTTTTTCTTAAAAACAACTTTGCCTGATGTTTTGGCAAAAATGGTTCGGTCTTTGCCACAGCCGACATTCGTGCCTGGATGAAATTTGGTGCCTTTTTGTCTAATTATAATAGCGCCAGGCTGTGCCTGTTGTCCTCCAAATATTTTTACCCCTAATCTTTTAGATTCAGAGTCTCTACCCAAACGGGTTGAGCCCTTAGCTTTTGTATGAGCCACCTTGCTCCTTTCAGTCGCAGTTAGCAGTGAACAGTTAACAAGTAACAGTAAACAGTATCAATTTTGTTGTTAACTGTTTGTTGTTACCTGTTTACTGTTCTTATTATAAGCAAAAAAATATTTTTTGTCAATATTGGCGCAAAGTTCAGTTTCTGATAAACTAAAGAAAGTAGAAGATTTTTTATTTGGGAGATTTTTCTATGCCTAATTTTACTCATTTGCACGTTCACACCCATTATTCACTGTTAGATGGTTTGGGTAAAATTGACCGATTGCTGGAAAAGGCAAAAATTTTAGGTATGGATGCAATAGCTATTACTGATCATGGAAATATGTACGGCGCAATCGAATTCTATCAAAAAGCCAAATCAAAAGGAATCAAACCGATTATTGGCTGCGAATTATATATTGCTCCCCGAAGAATGACAGACAAAACTGCCAAAATAGACACCGCTCCCTATCATTTGGCTGTTTTGGCAAAAAACAAAAAAGGATATTTGAATTTAATCCAATTGGTTACCGCAGCTCACTTAAAAGGCCATTATTACAAACCCAGAATTGACAAAGAATTATTAAAAAAACATTCATCAGGTTTGATTGCTCTTTCTGGTTGTTTGCAGGGTGAAATCCCCAGATTATTACTATCGGAAAATTATAAAGCAGCCCTCGAGAAAGCTAAAGAATATGAAGAGATTTTTGGCAAAGGAAATTTTTATTTAGAAATGCAGGACCATCCTAATATTGACGATCAAAAGAAAGCCAACAAGGGTCTCAAAAAATTGGCGGCTGAAACTGCGATTTCACTTGTAGCCACTTCTGATGTTCACTATGTTGATCCAGAAGATAATCAAGCGCATGATATTTTGCTTTGTGTCCAGACCAACAAAACGGTTAAAGATAAAGATCGAATCTCGATGCTGAACGATGATTTTAGTTTAAAATCTCAAGCCCAGATGGAAAAAGCTTTTGCCGATACTCCAGAGGCGATTGAAAATACTCAGAAAATTGCTGACCAGTGTAATTTAGAAATTGAGTTTGCTGATTCGATTTTGCCTGATTTTAATCCTCCTGGAGAGCTGAGCCGAGAGGAATATTTAAGAAAATTGGCTTTTGAGGGATTGACTGAGAGATACGGGATAAAAAGTAAAAACTGGAGTCGAGAAAAAAAAGAGTTCGTTGAGCGTTTAGAATACGAATTATCAGTAATTGAAAAAACCGGATTTGCTTCTTATTTTTTGATTGTTGCCGATATTGTCAATTGGGCCAAAGAACGAGAAATTTTTGTCGGTCCTGGAAGAGGTTCGGCGGCTGGCAGTTTGGTGGCCTATGTTCTAAAAATCACTGATATTGATCCAATAAAACATAATTTGCTCTTTGAGCGATTCTTGAATCCGGAAAGAATTTCTATGCCAGATATTGATTTGGATTTTGCCGATGACAGACGAGGCGAGGTTATCCAATATATGGTTAAAAGATATGGTGAAGACAAAGTGGCCCAGATTGTTACTTTTGGGACAATGGCGGCCAGAAATTCGATTAGAGATTGCGGCCGGGCTTTAGGTTTGACCTATTCTTTTGTTGATCGGATCGCCAAGATGATTCCATTTAATATGAATTTAGAACAATCCCTGCGAAAAGTGCCAGAATTGAGAAGAGAGTATCAAAAAGATCCAGAGGTGAAAAAGTTAATCGATCTAGCTCAAAAATTAGAAGGGGTGGTCCGTCATGCTTCTACTCATGCGGCAGGCGTTGTTATTGGCGACAAAGCTTTGACAAATTATCTGCCTTTGCAGAAATCAACCAAAGGCGAATTAAGCTCTTTAACTCAATATTCGATGTATGATTTGGAGGAAATAGGTTTGTTAAAGATGGATATTTTGGGTTTGGCCAACCTTTCGATTATTCAAAATGCGATTAAAATCATTGAAAAAACCCAGAATAAAAAAATTAATTTAGATGAAATTCCTGAGGATGATTTGCTGACTTTTTCGCTTTTATCGCGTGGAGAAACCACAGGCGTGTTCCAATTGGAATCTGAGGGCATGAAGCGTTATTTAAAAGAACTCAAGCCAAGTAATTTTGAAGATATTGTTTCTATGGTTGCTTTATATCGGCCGGGTCCGATGGAGTCAATTCCTGATTTTATTGCCGGTAAACATGGCCGCAAGAAAATCACTTATCTTCATCCTACATTAAAGCCAATTTTGGAAAGAACTTATGGAGTGATTGTTACCCAAGAGCAAGTTTTAGAGATTGCCCGGGAATTTTCTGGTTTTACTTATGGTGAAGCTGATATTTTAAGAAAAGCAGTTGGCAAAAAAATCAAAAAATTACTTTTGAAACAACAGGAAAAATTTATCGATGGCGCAGTTAAAAACAAAGTAGATAAAAAAATCGCCAAAAAAGTCTGGGATTTTATTGAACCCTTTGCCCAATATGGATTTAACAAATCTCACGCTGCTTCCTATGCTCAGATTGCTTATTGGACAGCATATTTAAAGGCCCATTATCCATCTGAATTTATGGCCGCTTTGTTGACTTCGGATCAGAATAATATTGATCGGATTACTATTGAAGTAACTGAAGCTCAGAGAATGGGACTTTCCATATTGCCTGCTGATGTTAACGAGAGTTTTGGGAATTTTACAGTTTTGGAAAATGGTGACATCCGATTTGGTTTGGGGGCGGTTAAAAATGTCGGCACTGGGGCGATTGCCGCAATTGTTGAGGCGCGCAAAAAGGATGGTCCATTTAAAAAATTAGAAGATTTTTGCAAGAAAGTTGATTTTAGCCAGATTAATAAAAAAGTTTTAGAAAGTTTGGCCAAATCAGGAGCTTTGGATGCTTTTGGCGAAAGGGGCCGGATGCTAATTGGCACAGAAGTGATTCTAAGATATGCGAATCAATTGCAAAAAAGAGATCGGGCCGATCAAGTAGCTTTGTTTGATACTACTGGGGCTGATTTTGCTGGCGGGTTGGATTTGCCAGAGGTAGAAAAAGTCGACGAAAGACAGAGACTATCTTGGGAAAGAGAATTGCTGGGAGTATATATTTCGGGCCATCCTTTGGCGGAATTTGCTAAATATTTAGATCAAAATTCGACTCCAATTTCAAACTTAAATCATGATCATGATGGCAGAAGAATAAAAGTCGGCGGAATGATTACCAAAGTTCAAAAGATTATCACCAAAAGGGGAGACCCAATGGTTTTTGCCAGTTTAGAAGATAAGACCACTTCGGTGGAGGTTTTGGTCTTTCCCAAAATATTGGCCCAAAACCCAAGTATTTGGCAGGAAGATAATATTGTTTTGGTTTCTGGAAAAGTAAATTTAAAAGATGGCCAGTTAAAGGTACTGGCTGATAAGGTGAGAGAAATTGGTTCGCAAATGAGTTTGGAGGGAGAAGAGGGGAAAGAAAAAGACCCACCTGAAGAAATTATCGTTAAGGCTGGGTCTGAGAGCCTGTATTTAAAAATTCCCAAAGTAGGGACAAAGGAAATGTTAATGAAGTTGAAAAAAGTTTTGCTTAAATTTGTCGGTGATAATATAGTGGTTTTGCTTTTGCCGCAGGACGGAGGCTTTAAGGAAGTCAAAATCAAAAGCAAAGTGGAAATTTGTCCCAGGCTTTTAGATGAACTCAAAAATTTGTTATCAGAAGAGAGCGTTCAAATGAAGTAGATAAAATTATCGCAGGTCCTGCTCGGTACACTTTACTTCAGATCGTTCGTTCACCCAGCGTGTTTGCTCACTGTGTTTTAGCCTCGCTCTCTCGCTCGCTTCGTTCGCTCAAACCCTGCCCGCTCGGCTAAAAATACTCTTTAGTAAAGGTACTCTCGCACCCGCTATAATTTTGCAAGGTTAAGAGTAATTAGCTCCAGGGCTTGACAAGTTATTTTTTAATTTGGTATAATGGGAACTAAATGTGCCAGAATGAAAAGAAAGAGGGATGCTTATGCTTGTGGACGCCTGAGAATTTAGTCGTAGCCGTACCAAATCCAACAGTAGTAAACACACCACTTCTGGGAGGGGAAAAGAAAAATGCCAAAAGCTGCAAAAGATGCAACACCGCAACAAGCCGCCATTTCTGCCATTCCCGACAACCTGCCAAAGCCGCTTAGGGTGCTGAGAGATTCTCTGAGGGATGAGAAATATCTTTCTCCTTTAGTTGGTTGGGGTTTCAACGCAGATTCACGAAATGGATTGGGGGCTGTTATAATTGGATACAGACGGGGGTCAATTGACCAGGACCAGCTAGGCTTAAGGCCAATTGATCTTAAGGGAAAACCTTGGGATCAACTCAGACTCGGCGGTATCTGCCCTATGGCCAGGATTTGCGTCAGGGCTTTGATTAAGGCAGGCTTTCCTAAAGAGGGAGGCCAGTTACTCTACGGTCAAGGACAGGATGGTCGGAAACTAGTTGTTCTGACTATTCCTACGGGGAAGTCATATCTTTGCATTATCAGTCAAAGCGATAGAACTGGTACCGGCCTGATTCAGGAAGCAGCCAAAGCTGCCCAGTCGGCTCATGCGAGACCATCGACAGGCAAATAGTACACAATTAGCTTGCGCAAGCTAATTAAGGGTGAAGCCTCACCGCTTCACCTGCCATCATTATTCCTTTCTTTGTAACCAACTGGGGACGAAAAACGAGTCTTTTTAGGGATTATCCCTATCTTACTCATCCACATCGTTTTCGCCCCCCTTTTTTTATTCAATGAATGATTAACAATTAACAATCAACAATGAACAATTAAAATTGCTAATTACTCATTGCTTCCTGCTGATTGCTTATCGCTAATTTATAATGTATAATCTTAAGAGACAAGAAGGAAAAAATGGAATTAATTAAAGATTTAGAAAAAGAACAACTCAAAAAAAGGCCAAAAATTAAACCCGGGGATATTGCTTCAGTTTATCAAGAAGTTGAAGAAGCAGGCAAAAAAAGAACCCAGGTTTTTAAAGGTACTGTTATCAAAGTCAGGGGCGAAGGTTCAAAAAAGACCTTTACGCTGAGAAGGATCAGTTTAGGCGTGGGAGTAGAAAGAATTTATCCTTTGCACTTGCCATCAATCACTAAAATTAAGATTTCCAAAAGCTCAAAAGTGAAAAGGGCAAAACTATATTATCTGAGAGAGAAAAAAGGCAAAGCTGGCAGATTAAAAGAAAAGGGAGTGGCCGAAGATGTGATCAAATTTTTAGCTGAGCAGGAAAAAGAAGAAGAAAAGGCGAAAGAACAGAAAGTAGAAGAGTCGAAAGTAGAAAGTAGAAAAGAAGCAAAAGAAGAGAAAGGTGAAAAAGAAAAAGTCAAAGATGAAGGCAAAAAAGAGGATAAAAAGAAAGAAAAGGCGGGGCAGAAAACTCAAGCTGAGCAAGGGACTAAGGATTCCCAAGATAAATCATGAAGAATATTTGAGGCAACAGGGGTTTAAAAATGTTGTTGGCATTGATGAAGTCGGTCTCGGTTCTTGGGCTGGACCTTTGATGGCGGCAGCGGTTAAATTGCCCCAAAACCAAAGACTTTATAAAATCCGAGATTCTAAATTATTAACCCAAAAAGAGCGGGAAAAATTGGCCCGCAAAATTAAAAAATCAACAGCTGAAATCGGGATTGGACTAGTAGAAACTAATGAGATTAATAAAATAGGGCTCGGTCAAGCTTTGCAGAAAGCCTATTTATTAGCCTTAAAAGATCTAAATTTTAAATCAGATTTTATTTTAATTGATGGTCGGAGAATTTCTGATTTTAATATTGCCCAAAAAGCGGTTATTAAGGGAGATATGCATATAGCCTCGGTGGCGGCCGCTTCGATTGTTGCCAAAGTGGCCCGTGATAAAATTATGCGGCAGCTTGGCCGGAAATTTTGGCAATATAAATTTCATAAAAATAAAGGTTATGGGACAAAGGAACATCAAAAAGCTTTAGCCAAATATGGTCCTTGCGACATTCATCGAGATTATAGACCGATCAAGAAGCTGAAAAGTTAGGGAGTTTTTATGAATGCTTTGCCTTTTAAACGACCGAGCTTTGGAGATTGGGGCGAGAAAGTCGCGGTCAATTATTTAATGAAACAAGGTTATCAAATTTTAGATAGGAATTATAAAACTAAATTGGGTGAGTTGGATATTGTGGCAAAAGAGAGGGATATTATTGTTTTTGTAGAGGTTAAGACTCGTTCTTCGCGGAGTTTTGGTTTGCCCCAGGAGGCGGTTAATTTTAAAAAACAGAATAAAATTATGAGAATGGCAATGCAGTATTTGCAAAATCGTGACCTGCGAGGCACTTGGCGGATAGATGTAGTGGGAATCGTGATGAGCAAAAACCGTCGCGTGGAAAATATTGATTTGATAAGGAATGCGGTGATTAGATAGGTTCTAGCTTCTAGGTAATTAGGTTCTAGTAAATAACCTGAAACCTAGAACCTGAAACCTAATCCCTGATTCTAGAGCTTCGGCTCTTTTTTCTTTACGCTAAATTGGGTATAATAAAGACAGTAAACAGACAATAGCAAACAGTTAACAGCAAAATTGATACTGTTTACTGTTATTTGTTAACTGTTTCACTACGACTAAAAGGAGCGATTATGATTAGAGTTCGTTTAGCGCCATCACCTACTGGACCATTACATATCGGGACAGCCAGGACTGCTTTGTTTAATTTTTTGTTTGCTCGGCAAAACAAAGGCGAGTTTATTTTGCGTTTTGAAAACACTGATGATAAGCGTTCAACCAAGGAATTTGAAAAGAAAATCAGCCAAGATTTGAAATGGCTGGGATTGGATTGGGATGGAAAGCCTTATTATCAAATGCAGAGGCTGGAAAAATATCAAAAAGCTGCTGACGAACTGGTGGAAAAAGGTTATGCTGAAAAAACTGAAGGCGCGGTTTTATTTAAAGCTAAAAATGCTTTGGCAAAATTAAAAATTGATTACAAAGAAACGACCAGGATTTTTGAAAAAGAGCAAAAAGGTATTAAAGAATACAAAGACAAAAAGTCATATTTAATAAAAGATATTACCCAAGATTTAATCCATGGTAAAATTTCCGGTTTGGTTTCAGATACTGTCTTGCTGCGTAAGAATGGTCTGCCCACCTTTCATTTGGCTGTGGTAGTAGATGATGAAAAAATGAATATCACTCATGTCGTTCGCGGCGATGATCATTTGCCCAATACCCCTTTACACGTTGTTTTACAAAAAGCTTTGGGTTTTAAAACCCCTCAATACGCTCACATTCCTCTAATTTTAAATCCAGATAAAACTAAAATGAGTAAACGCACCGGTGCGGTTGATGTTTCAGAATATCGAGAAAAAGGGTATTTGCCTCAAGCGATGATTAATTTTTTGGCTTTACTTGGTTGGGCACCAAAAAATGATAAACAAATTTTGAGTTTGAAAGAATTGATTGCCGAATTTGATTTGGCAAAAGTGCAGAAATCAGCGGCGATTTTTGATCTGAAAAAATTAGGTTATTTAAATGGTTATTATATTAGGAAGTTAGAGGTTAGGGAGTTAGATGAGTTACTTAGAAAAGATTTTTATCCAAAGACTGAAAAAGATACTTCGCTTTTAACAAAAGCTTTACAGACCCGAATGGTGAAATTGTCAGAAGCTCGGGAAATGTCTGAATTTTTCTTTTCAGAACCAGAAGCAAAAAAAGAAATTTTGGTCTTTAAAAAATCAGACCCGGACCAAACCAGAAAAGGATTGCAAAAGGCATTGGAAGGTTTAAAAAAAGCTGGAACAGCGGTTTGGGGTAATCAAGATCAATTGAATAAAATTTTGGCAAGTGTCGTAAAAGAGAATGATTTGGAAAATGGTGATGTTTTTTGGCCAGTGAGGGCGGCATTATCTGGTATGATGCAGAGTCCGTCGCCAGTTGAGTTGTTACAAATTTTAGGCCGGGAAAAGAGTTTGGCAAGATTAAAAAAGGCAGTTGGGAAATTATAAAAATATTGCCGGGTCGTCTAGTGGTAGGACGCGAGATTCTGGATCTCGTAGCGTAGGTTCGAATCCTACCCCGGCAGTTGAGATTTGACAACCAATTTTAGTTAGATTAATATTGAAAATGAGAATAAGTAAAAAATAGAAAGGTAAAATTTGATGGCAGAATTTTCACAACAGGATCGGCCACAAAGAAAGATGATTGATGTTTCCGACAAAGGCATTAAATGTGCTGATTGCGGAGCTGATATCAAGGAACTTCCTTTTGAGCCCGATGCAGATCGAAAAATTTATTGTCGAGAATGTTATAGAAAAAATCGATAATTATAACGTTAAACAGTCTATTTAGTAAAATTGAAATATTATTCGCTAAAGTTTATTTGTATATAAAAAAAGGAGGGGAATGGGATTTCAATTTGTAAATGATCCGGCAAAATGTAAAAAAGTATTCATTTTAATGTTGGTGCTGGCGATTGTGTTTTTATTGGCAGCCGGAACCTTGGGCTATTTGTACTATGCAAAGCATAATGATTACAAAAACTTGCAAGCCGAAAAAGAGAGGCTGGAGCAGCAATTAGAAACAGCGGCTGAAGATTTGCAAAAAGAAATTGAAGAACTCAAAAAACAGAAAACAGATTTAGAGAATGAGAAAAAGAGTCTTGAGGATCAGGTAACGGCTGGCAATGCAAAATTAAAGACAATCAAAGCTTATATGGATAGTTTGTCTTATTTGATCGGTTTGATTGAAACTCATAGTGGGATGAATAATTGGACAGAGGCAGAATTTCAGCAAGGACGTCAATTAGTCCAGGCAACCGGAGATCAGAATTTCTTGAATGTGGTTGATGCGGCCTGGGCCGACAAAAGCACGCCTCAGATGACTAGATTAGTCAATGTTTTTAAGGCTTTAGTCGCCGGTGTTAATTCAAATTTGTAAAAAGGAGGGAAATTGTTGAGTGAAACGAAATCCCGATTAAAATCGGGAAAAAAATTAACCTGGGTTTTTATAGTCATTGCTATCATTGCAGTTGGAGTTTTGGGTTATGGATTCTACGGTGGCATTAAAACTAAAGCAGTCGCTAAAAATGCAGAGGAGCTTTTGAAAGCCAGCCAAGAGAAATGGAAGCCGGATCAAATTTTAGATCCTAACCAAGCGGATGTGGATATTGATAACATCCCAGAGCTAAAAGCATATTACACTAATATTAAAAATGATTGTGACTCGGCTTTGACGCAGATCAATTCTATTGGTCAGACCAAAAAGACTGGGCAGCTTAAAGCTGATTTGGAGCAGTATTATACCTTGGGCAAACAAGCAGCAGAAGATGCTTTAGTCATCGTAGGTTATTTAGAGTCTATAGAAAAAGTGGCCAAGGATATAGAATCTATTAGTAGCCTTGTATCTACGGCGCCAGCCGCTCTGGCTGAGGAATTAAAACAAGTCAATTCAACTATTGAAGAAAATATTAAAATTCTTCAAGAGGCTGGAACCACGCCTTCAATTGAAAAATCTAATCAGGAATTTATTTCCATTTTGGAGGATTTTTCCAAAGTCTTGGAACAGGCTACAAGTTATCTTGAAAATAATCAAATCAGTAAAATTGCTGAATTATCTACCCAATTTGGTTCAACAATAAGTGACATAGAGAAAATTACTACGCCCGTAACAGAAGAAGTCAGGAATGATATTCTGAGCGATGATGAAGGAAATCAGCTGGAGGAATTGGCTAATAAAATTCAAGCTGAAGCTACCAATCTCCAAAAAACGATTTTCACTTTTTAGCAAATAGGTTAGCAAACAAGCCTCAAACAGATTTGATAATATTTGACTGATTAACTCTGTTTGGGGTTTTTTGTTGAAGCGAGGCGCTCTTTATGCTAAAATTAATCCTGGAGGGCTCGCGCCGCCATCGTCTAGCTTGGTCTAGGACGTCAGCTTCTCAAGCTGGAAACCCGGGTTCAAATCCCGGTGGCGGTACCAGTTTTTTGTGAACGATTTTATAGCCGATTTTGCAACCGAAAATTAGCTAAATTGAAGCTAAATTCGGGAGAAAATATATTTTAGTCTTGACAGGCTCAAGCCCTATACTATAATGAAAATTGAAACTAAACAAAGCCAAAAAAAGGTCGAATATTTCTCTTCATGGGGGTTGAAAATCTTTTTACGCCAGTTTTAAGAAGTTATTACCCATTTTGAGAAAAAAATCCTTTGGAAGGAGGATAAATGGCCGTTACAGGTTATTGTGTAAAATGCCGCAAGAAGCAAGACATGCAGAATCCTCAGCAGATTACCATGAAGAATGGTAAACCGGCAACAACCGGAACTTGCCCATCATGCGGTACCAAAATGTTCAGAATCGGTAAAGCCGAGTAATATTGGTCTGAGATAGTTTCCGCCTAAGGCGGATCCGCCGAGGAGGCGGAAAAAGATAAAAATCAAAAGAAAGCGGAGTCTTTCGAGATTTCTCGAGGCTTCGCTTTTTTTGTGTATTGGTTATTTGATTTCATCTGTGGTATTATAGGCACGAGAAAAGAACATTAACATCTTGGAGATATCCTGAAAAGGAGTGATATGAATGATACCGATAGCTTTAGCGATGGTTCTATTTTGCTCTGGGGGGATAGTTTATGCTCAAGAAAAATCCGAAAGCTTTATAGGACCAAAAGAGACAAAACTGGAAAAAGTTGAACCCGAAGATTATGGATTGGTAATAGTACCGAAGGATATTTTTCCAGAAGGTAATGGTGCGCCAATTCCGATTTATATCCCACCCGTGATTAACGATTCTAATGCGTTTTTTGACGATTGGTCAAATGTTAAGGAAATAACTGGTGAAGATGTAAGATTCTCTAAAGAGAAATTACTTAGAAATCTTGCTAAGTTAAGTCTCTCTGGAGTTTCTGGAGATCTCAGAGATCCCAGGCCTGGGGCTGGAGCAAGGGCGGTCTTTTCGATGACAGCCGCTGTTCTTCTTGCTTTTGAGCGGTCTTTTGAGGAAAATGGTTTCAAAATTACGATTCAAAGGAATCCTCAAGGAAATTTCAGGGCAGTCATTGAGATTTCAGCAGATGAAATGAATGTTATAAGAACGAATGCTGGTGGCATTATTAGTTCTCTTACTATGGCCCCTGCAGCAGCTGAATTTTCTCAATATCTCAAAGATAAGTTTTCTTTACCAGATGGTTTGTATAGGGCGTTTTGGATTATCGACAAAAATCATAAACAAGATCTCTATGTTGTTTATATGGGTATCCGTCCCGATAAAGATGCTGTTCTTATTGTTCCCAAGATATATTCCCAAGATATTTTTGAGATTACAAAGTATATTTCTCTTCCCGTTCCGGGTCCGACAGTTCTTAAATTACAGGGCAAGAGTTATGTGAATGTTTGGTCATATATTTTACCAGTCCAAGCACCTGAAGCATTAAAAATATTAGAACTACTTCCGATTTCCTCCCCTGTCGAGTCAAAAGCCGGCTTTGCCATTGCGCTTGTTGTGGATCGTTCTGGGAGTATGACTGGGGAAAAGCTGGCAAAAGCAAAGCAAGCAGCTGACAGTTTTTTTGCCGGCCTTGGTCCTTCTGATTATTCTTGTTTAGTTACTTTCTGCGGCGATGCAGTAACAGAAATTGAGCTTCTTCAGGTAGTTCCAGAAAATAAAAGGAAACTTCAAGCAGATATAGGATTCGTTCAAGCAGGTGGTAGTACCAATATTGGTGCCGGACTAATCCACGGTTTACATCAGCTAAAAAAAGTGAGTGACTCAATTCGTAAATCAGCTCTTCTTTTGTCAGATGGAAGGCATAATACTGGTGAGTTATGGCCGGTCGTAGAAGAGTATGAAAAAAGAAGATGGTCGGTTTATACCATTGCCTATGGCTCCGACGCCGATCAAAAGACCTTAGCCCAGATTGCTCGGCGTACGGGCGGGACATTCTTTCCAGCAAGTCTCCCTAATATTACCCAGGTCTATCACAAGATTTCAGCTCACGCCCATAACCAGTCAGTTCTCTTTTCCTACAACGATCTGATTTCTCAAGGAAAACAGATAAATTACCAAACTCCAATTAACCCTGATATTAGTTCAGTCACTTTCTTTGCTGATTGGCAAGGAAGCAGGGTTGATCTCCATTTACAGACACCAGAAGGAAAAAAGATTAACCCAGACAATTTTAATAACTTTCCCGGCGTAAGTTATCAAAAAGGAGATACTTTTTGTTTCTATCAGGTGGATGAGCCCAAACCAGGCAATTGGCAAGCTACTCTCTTTGGTAAAAAAATTGATCAATCAAGGGAGCAGGTAAACTTCACTGTTTCTGGAAGTTCACCACTTTTGGTTAATATCTTCGGTTTCCAACCTGATTATCGCCAGGGTGAAGTAATTCAGATTACGGCTAAGGTTTTGGGCCTTTTTGGACTAGAGCCGGAGATTTTGAAAGATGTTAAAGTTACTGCTGAAATCAAAAAACCGGTACCTAATTTGAAAAAGATGCTTAAGCGAAGATTGATTGATTTAGGAAAATTCCTCCGCTATGCTCTTACCAAAAAGAAAACACTAACTCTTTATGATGATGGTCGTCATGGGGATGGTGAAGCGAGTGATGGTATTTTCAGCGCCGAGTATAAAGAAGCAGATGAGAATGGTTGCTATTTAGTGACAGTTAAATGTGAAGTCAAAAGACCAAACAACGAAAAGATGACAAGGATATTAAAAGAATCTATCCAAGTTGGTCCCATTGAAGACAATAAGGTTACTCTGGCAGACTTTCTGGGACTTTGAAAAGTAGTTATTGAATTACTGCCGTTTTTGGTGACTTTTTCACTTAAATCTTTCCGCCAAGTGGTTTACTTATAAAGCCGCTTGGTTTTTTTTATCATTTATGATATTTTTTAGTTAACCATCTGTATAGTCTGATTGAACATTAACAACCCACTAAAGGAGTGATATAAAATGTCGAAAACACAGAAAATCTGGATATGGCTGATTATTGTTGGTTTGATGATAATCTGCGCCTTAGCCTGGGCAGAAAATCCTTTACCTGTTCAGTTCATTCCTCAAAGCCCTCCGGGTGGCTGGAGCGGAAATATGAATTGTGGGCCAGCTTGTTTAGCTATGGCTGCAGCCCATGTAAAAGGTACAACTCCGACTTCGGCAGATATATTAGCCATTAATAATTTTTTGGGTCTGGATGAGAAAGGTTGGAGAGGCGGTGAGAAAACTGGGACTAATTGTAATGATTTGATTAATGCATCCTCAGGCGCCTGCGAGCTTCAAGGTATCCATAAAGTATACCAGGGACTGGATGATCTAAAAAAGGAAATTGATCGTGGTTGTTCTGTAATTGTGGCAGTAGTAGCTGGATGTTTGAGTAATCGAGGTTATAGGTACGCTGGGCAACATTTTGTTTTGGCGATTGGGTACACAGATACTCAAATAATTTGTAATGACCCAGGGACAAGCCAAGGGGCATCGAAACACTATGTTAATGGTGAGTTTATTAGGGCAATGAAGGGGCAGAATAATGCAATGATTGTTGGTTTCGAAAAACCAACTTCTACACCTCAGTCAGGTTTCCGGGTAATAGAAACTTATCCAGCAGATGGAGCCACTAATATCCCAATTGATATAGATATGTGGTTCCGGTTTTCTGATGATGTTGATACCCATTCATTTATTGTTCCAGAGCATTTCGATGATGTTTTTTCAGGCTCTTCTCCACGAGTTAATGTTAATTGGTTGAATATTATCGTAGAGCCTGCCCCGACAATTAGAAGTTATGGAGGGCCGGTTCTCGCTCAGTATGATCCAAAGGATCCTGCCACCGCTGCTTGGCTTATGATAAGTTGGGATCCTAATACCTCTTATACTATTAGGTTAACTGCGGGAATTAAGAGCGAAACAGGATTGCCATTAGCTGAAGATTATGTTTTTCGTTTTACTACAGGGACGAAACGAAAATGGAGTGCGGGCCCTAGGGAAATTCCAGTAGAAGATGCCGGACCGAAAAATAAACTTGATAAGGTGGTTTTGGGAAAACCTTCCACCGAACAGAAACTGAATCCAAGCAGGCCTCGTGCACCCAAATACGTAACTAATGTGTTTAGTGGTTATGATTGGGTATATATTTATCTGTGTTTTGTCAATGTGAGCAAAGGCGAGCATAATTTAGAAGCATATTGGTATGCTCCCTCTGGGGATGTTTTTCTAAAACAGAAACAACCTCTAAATGTCGAGGAAGAATCAATGATCGTTGAACAGGCCTTCTGGCGATACACGGGAATATTAGGAGACCCACTGGGAAAGTACAAGATTGAGATAATCTGGGACAGAAGGCTGATCAAAACTCTGCATTTCGAACGTCGCCAAGGCGATTTCTCTTCTTGGTAACAATTTTGTCAAGTGGTTTGGGTGGGGTTTCTTTGCTCATCTTTCTTGCCTCACCTGAGCCGCTTGACTTTTTCTTTAATACGAAGTGGCGATCTCCCTATAAATTTTATAAGCTCTATCCCCATACCAATTATCAAGTAAAAATCTCTCAGGCAGGTGGGGATCTTTTTGATAGATCTGATAAAATTTTTGTTCTAATTGTTTGGCAGATAGGGGCCAGAATTTTTGGCGGCGAATTTTGCCCGCATCTTTTATAAACTCTTTATATTCAAGATTTACTTTATCCAAATCCCAGATTTTCTGAATCGCTCTTTTTTCCTGGTCAATTTTTTCAGCTTCTATCATCGTGAGATATTGCCGGATTCCTAATTCATTTGTCAATCTATTAATTGCGCCAAGAAGAGGGTGAGGAGAAATATAAACACCTTTTTTGATTTTTTGGAAATCCAATTCTCCTAATCTTTTTTGAAGCTGGGTTCTGAAACTGCGTTCTCTTTCCGGAATACTGAAAATAACAATCCGCCATTTTTTATCCCAAGGCTCGAATTTTTTGTAAGGAAGTCTGGGAATGATTTTTAGCCGGCCCTGACGAGTGAGGACAGGAATTTTTTTACGATACCTTGTCCGATAAGTGATGAGTTCTGCGCGTTTTAAATTTGAGAGTTCTTTTCTCAAAGTAGGAATTGAATAATAGGCTTGATAGAATTCAATAAAAACCCGCCTCATTTTTTGATAAGAGAACTTATAGCCAACTTCTGGTAGGCAATACCCAATAAAAATAAGAATTTTCTCTTGAAGATTTGGCTGAGATGATTTTGAGTTTTCCATAGTTTTATTTTACTGATTTTATGATGAAGCGTCAAAAATATGGTATAATTAAAATCGGAGTTAATAATGAGTTACATAAATTTTGATTATGATATTAAAAAAGATGCATGGAGTTGGGTGATAATCGCGCAATTACCATGTCGTTGGGGACGAGATCCCAAAAGGCAAGTTCGGCATATTCCCGATGATTTATTGAAAAAGATTTTAAAAAATCCGCGATCTAAAGCGGAAAAGATTGTAGTTAATTATTTAGAAAATCACCCAAAGCGTCAATATAAAGAGAAAGTAATTAGGGAGGAAGCTAAAGCGCTTGAGAAAATTTGGCGTACTAAAGAAAAAGAATATTTTAAAAAATTAGAAAAAATCACTCAAAAACCAATTTATAGAAAAAATTTTGGTGCTTTCTTTACTTCAGGTTTTATGTGTCCCTACAAATGGCAAGAAGGCTGGTTTATGGTTTCAATGTGGCATAATATACCTTTCTCAATTAGTACAATATGCCACGAGATACTTCATTTTCAGTTTTTGCATTATTATGGAAAATGGTGCTTGAAAAAGGGCTTATCTAAAACGAAGCTCGAAGATTTAAAGGAAGCTTTAACTTTTTTATTAAATGAGCCAGAATTTGAGAATATTATTTTGGTTAAAGATGAAGGCTATCCAAAACATCAAAAATTAAGAGCTCAACTTCAAAAAGTCCGGCAAAAAGAGAAGAATTTTAAAAAGTTTTTAGAAAAAGCGATAAATGTTCTCAAAAAGTAAGTTTCATTATTTTTACCAATTTTCAATTCTTGCGTCAAATTGTTGGTAATGTTTTGTGGGTAAAGTTGGGGGTTTTTGGACTAAAATAGTTGACAAATTTGGATTTTTTTGAGAAAATTTATCAATGATCAAGGGGCGCTTATGTTCTTTGGTTAGCACGTTGACAATCTATTCCAGTCCAGCTGTGGCTGGCAAGGAAACTAACCCGAAAGAGGTGATGAAAGAATGAGAAACAAAATAAAGATTCGCACCGCCAAGATGGAAGACATTCCTGAAATTATAATTGTAGAAGAGGAAGCTTGGCCCGAAGGACTGCGTGCGACTGAAGAAATGTTTCGTTCAAGAATTGAAACATTTCCAGAAGGGACTCTGGTAGCCGAGAATACATCAAGAATCATAGGGGTTGTGGCGACCGAGATTATCAAATATGTGGGTACGCCTCTAAGTTGGTATGATATCACAGATAATGGTTCTATTAGAGGCACCCATGATCCCAATGGAGATACCCTTTATGGTGTAGATTTAAGTGTTTCGCCTTATAGCCTAAGAGGCGTTTCAAGATCCTTGCTATTAGCAGTAGGAAAGTTTGTGATCGCTCGAAACCTGAAAAGGATACTCTTTGGTGCTAGGATTCCTCGGTATCACAAGTTTTGTCATCGGATGAATCCTGAAGAGTATATCAAAGCGAGGACCAATTCAGGTAAAATACTTGATCCTGAGTTGGGATTTTACGTAAGTATAGGTTTACAGATTACTGAGCTTTTACCTGACTATATAAAAGACCCTGACAGTTGCAACTATGGCGTCCTTCTTCTTTGGCAAAATCCTTTCTATCAACATCCACTAAGAAAACTTTGGAGTTGGCTTTTCAGAATTTGATGTTAGGCAAAGGAGTGATAAAGAATGACATGGTATTACACTGAGAAGATATATAATCCTGTTAACCAATGTCTTGGTAGGCAATTGGTAATTTTATTACCTGGTGCGGGGTGTGCGTGGGCAAAGAAAAGCGGTGGTTGCTATATGTGTGGTTTTAATAGAAGTAACTACCGATATAGTGGAGGTCGTCTACTTCCAGCCTGTATTTTTAGGGGCATGCTAAGATTGGCCTTAGCGCGAACTTCTGCCGAGATACTTGCTATCTATAATGGTGGAAGCTTCCTAAACCCCGAGGAGATTCCAATAGCGATACCTGGTTGGTTATCCGAACGGGTTGCCAAGCATCCCCATGTTAGGCAGCTCTTTATGGAATCTAGACCCGAATTTGTTACTCCGGAGAGAATTCAGATGATGGTTGAAGCGCTTGGGGGAAAAGAGCTGAAAGTAGGAATTGGATTAGAATGTGTAACAGATATAATCCGAGAGAAATGTGTCAATAAGGGTTTCTCTCTTTCTGAATATGAGAAAGCAGTTAACACAGTCAAAGTCTGCGGTGCCCATGTGCTTACTTATGTTTTTTTAAAGCCTCTTTTCTTGAGTGAGTCAGAAGCCATAGAGGAAGCCGTCAAGACCATCAGCTATGCCTTTGCGACGGGAGCTGATGAGGTAGCTCTAGAATCAGCTTTCGTTCAGGAGGGCACTTTGATGCATGAGCTTTTTCTAAGAGGAGAATATAAACCTCCTTGGCTATGGAGTATAATCGAAGTTGTTAAAAGAACACAGAATATGGGACCAGTTTATGTTGGAGGTTTTAACGATGAACCTCCTCCGATTGCCATTCCGAGTAATTGCTCTGAGTGTTCTCATAAGGTTGAAGAAACTCTTCAGCTGTTTCGCGAAATGCATAATGTGAGTTTTCTTGGGGCGCTGAGATGTGGATGTTTGCGGGAATGGAAGAGAGAATTATGGGAATCTGTTCCCCCTCTTGGGGAACGAATAAGAGTTTTACCCGCCCGTGCTGGTGGGGGTTAGGCAATATTTTTGCTGAGAATGTTGTCAGCCCCCCCCCTTTTTTTTTGACTTTTTATGAAACATTTGAGAAAATAAAGTCGTTTAATCGGTTTTTGGAGGGAAATTGAGTTTAGCTACTATTATAGTTATTTTAGTACTAATAGTTAATTTTGTTTTAGGTGTTTTGGTATACATAACTAATCCTAAGAATAGGACTAATAAACTTTTTGCAGCAACTGTTTTTTGGATAATTATTTGGAATATATTATATTTTTTGGAAAATCAGTTCTTTGGTTTAAAGATATCTATTCTTTTTTTGAAGATGGATTTTGCCTCCGCCGTGATAATGAGTTATTTTTGGTTCTTATTTTGTTTAAATTTTCCTAAACCTTATAAAATTCCTCATAAACTAAAAGAATTTTTATTAGTATTGCCAGTTATAATTTTTGTTCCTTTGTCTTTTACTAGTTTAATAATTAAGGATTTTAGATCGACTGAGGGCGCTATTAATTTCAACGCTAGTATTTTGTATATACCATATGCTGCGTCCATCGTTGCCTATTTATTGGGAGGATGCGCTAATTTATTTTTAAAATATAGGAAGCTTGATAAAAAGAGTATTGGAAGAATTCAAATTCTATATGTTTTACTGGGCGCGTTGTTGACCTTGTCTATCGGTGTATTTGTTACTCTAATTTTACCTCAATTTTTAGAAATATCTGCTGAAATTTCAAGAATAGGAATTTATTCTTTCTTTTTCTTGGTCATTTTCACAGCCTACGCCATTACTAAGCACCAATTATTCAACATTCGCGTTATTGCCACCGAAACTTTAACCGCTTTAATCGTCCTAGTGTTTCTTATCCAAACTCTTCTTTCGAAAACATTAACCGAAGGTTTAATCAGAGGGTTATTTTTAATCTTGGTGGCGTATTTTGGTTATTTCCTCATTAAATCCGTTATTCAGGAAATCGAGCGCCGAAAAGAAGTCGAACGATTAACCAGAGAGTTAGAAAAAGCAAATCTTCATCTTCAGCAACTCGACAAAATGAAATCAGAATTCGTCAGCATTGCCTCACACGATCTCCTTACCCCAGTCGCCGCCATTGAAGGTTACCTCTCAATGATTCTCGACGAAAAAATTATCCCCCTCAAAGATCATAAATTAAAAGATTATCTACAGAGAATATATGGTTCTTCGAAACGGCTGGCTCGCCTCATTGCTGATTTGCTCAATATCTCAAGAATTGAAGAGGGCAGACTTTTGGTTGATAAAAAACCATGTGATATTGCAGCAATAACAGAAACTGTGGTCAAGGAATTAGCGATTCAGGCTGACAAACATCATCTTTATTTAAGATTTAAAAAACCAGCCCCTGGCCAAAAAATTCCCAAAGTTTTTGCTGACACAGATCAAATAAAGGAAGTCTTAACAAATCTGATTGGTAATGCCATCAAGTTTACTAAAACGGGTGGGGTGACCATTGAATTAGAGATAGTGCCCAAGGAGCAGATAGAGGAACAGGTCGCAAAATTAGAACAAGAAGTTCGGCAGGAAGCGGCAAAAACTAAAGAAATGCTTCCCCAATTAATTTCCGCCAAAAGCAAAGAAATCATTGGGCCTGAGCAGGTTGTTATCCATATCAAAGATACTGGTATTGGTATGTCCCAAGAAGAATTGCCAAATCTTTTTAGAAAATTTTATCGTGGTGAAGGATGGTTAGTTTCCAATATTCAGGGGACTGGTTTGGGACTTTATATTTCAAAATCTTTAATTGAATTGCATAATGGTCGGATTTGGGTTGATTCAGAAAAAGGTAAAGGCTCTGATTTTGCCTTTTCTCTGCCTTTGGCTAAAAATGCCCAGGTTTTAAAACAGGATAAAGAGGGAAAGATTGGCAAAGATGAAATCCGAGGAAAACCTTTGGCAAAGGGGCCGGAGAAGGAATTTTGAGAGGGGACTTTTATTTGCAGGACTTGACATTTTTAAATGATAAAATAAGATAAAACTATAGGGGGAAAAATGGCAGAAGCTAAGGGAACAATTTTAATCGCAGAAGATGATTTAACTCTAAGAGACATGTATCAGGCTAGATTAGAGGCAGGTGGTTATCGAGTTTTATTGGCTGCTAATGGAGAAGAAGCTTTAAAAATTTTAGAGCAAGAAGAGCCAGATATGATATTGCTTGATATTATGATGCCTAAAATTAATGGTTTGGATGTTTTAGAAAAAATGAAAAGGAATCCAGCCACCAAAGGTATCCCGGTAATTATTCTAACGGTTTTAATCCAAGATCAGACCAGGGTGAAAAGTTTAATGTCAGGAGCTGATGATTATTTGATAAAATCTGAGACAATGCCTGGTGAAGTAATTAAAAAAATCGAAGAAGTTTTAGCCAAATCAAAAACAAAAACCAAAACTGAAGAGTAAAACAAAATGGAAGAAATAACAACAGAGGAAACAAAAAACACTGAACAAACTGAAAAACCGCAAAAGGGAAAAATTGCGCGGTTTTTTAAAAGACCACTTTCGAAAAAGACGAAAATTATCCTTTTAATATTATTAATAATTTTGGGTGGTCTTTTTGCTTATGGGATATATATTCTTCCTTTGATAGCGACTGGCGATTATTCTGTGGGCGAAGGCGAGGAAAAACCAGAAGCAGTTTGTCCTTTGACTGGAGTTTATGTAACTCAAGAGGCAGCCGATACAAGACCTTTTGGGATAATGATAGAGAATAATACTGCAGCCCGTCCCCAATCCAGTTTAGATAAAGCAGATTTGGTTTATGAAGTAGTGACTGAGGGTGGGATTACTCGATTTTTGGCTTTTTATGAATGTCAGACTGCTGATGTGATTGGACCGGTTAGGTCATCACGGATTTATTATTTGGATTGGGTTGAAGAGTTAGAAGCTTTTTATGTTCATGCTGGTGGCTCGACTGATAGCTTGGTTCGAATTCAACAAGATGGAGTTTTAGATTTAAAGCATGCAAAGGGTTATTTCTGGCGATCTTCAGCTCGTCCCTCGCCCCATAATTTATATACTTCAATTGAAAAATTAAAACAGTATGCAGCGAGCAAAAAATATGATTTGAAAAAATCTGATTTTGTGGAGTGGAAATTCAAAGATGATGCCAAAAAGGCTGACAGACCTGAATCAGCCAGTGTAAAGATTCATTTTTCTTCTGCTTCTTATTTGGTGGAATATGTTTATAATAGCAATACAAATGATTGGACTCGAAAAATAGCCGGAGCTGTGGATAAAGATCTTGAGACTGGAGATCCAATTAAAGTGAAAAATGTTGTGGTTCAATTTGCCCAGATTACGAAAAGAGCTGATGGTCGGGTTGATGTGGGCAATATTGGTTCAGGAGATGCGGTGATTTTTGTTGATGGCAAGGCAACTTTGGGGACATGGAAGAAAGCAACAGCTGAAAATAGAAATAAATTTTATGATTCAGCTGGAAAAGAGATCGAATTTTCTCGAGGTTCAACCTGGGTTGAAGTGGTTAATTTAGGAACCACGGTAGAGTACTAATATATATTGTTATTTATGGTAAGTAGTTATTGATAGTTATTAAGTTGTTTTAAAAGCAATTAATAACTATTATTTTAATACGGTGCTAGGGGATCGGTGCGACCAGTGGGTTCTGATATTGAGACTGGATTGGTGAACTGGGTAGCAGTCTGGATCCTTTGTGATTCTTTAGTGGCTTGGAGTTCGATTTTTTCTTCAGTGATTTGAGATTTATATTGAATTAATAGATAGACTTTGTAGCCAAAATAACCTAATAGAATTAAGATAACTAAAAATATTAAAAATCCCAGAAAACCGGAAGATTTTTTTCGATTTTTAACTGGAGGGGGTTTTGGGATTGTTTTTTGGGCTGGAGGATGGACAGCCTTTGGCGCCGGTTTTGGATTTGCAATTGGCTTTGCTTCTTCTGGTATGTCTAATTTTTTTTCTTTTCCCGATTCTGGTCGAGATTCCTGCCTCGCCGGCAGGCGGGTCGCTTCGCTAAACATTTATTCATCCTTTCTGGTATAAATTCCACCCATGATTGTGGCTAAGGCTTCTTCGTCTGAAACATTTATTGAAACATTATAGACGTTATTGAATTGGGTTAATTTATCTAAGCCGCCAAGGAAACCATTGATTGAGGTAAAATTCCCCCCAATGATGATTTCAAAAAGTTTTTCTTTGGTGTCAACAACAGAGACTAAAGGAGTTTTTCCTTCCTTGAATTCAACTGATTTTAGACTATTGCCAGTGGCGTTGGCTAAAGCCTCAGTCTGAGTAACAAAGTTGGTAACATCTTTTTTGGGCAGGTAATTTAGGGTTTTTTCGATTTTTGGCTTTTCTTTTCTGAGAGTTTTTTCTAAATCCTTTAGGTTTTTAATTTCTTCTTCTGAGTGAACTAATTGAGCTGTTTTGTCTTTGTTGTCTTTATATAGTGAAGCTGATTTTTGGGCCAAAGGCACAATACCAAAATAGATAGCCGTGGCGATTATTAAAACAAGAATAATTAGGGTTAAAATTATTTTTTTGTTGGCAAATTTTTTCATTATTTTACTTCTTTCTATTTTTTTTGTTTTTCAGTGGCAGGGATAGGAATTTTGGCGATTTCTAATTCAACGGCTAAATCAAAATTAACCACCCCACCTTCAGTGGTGCTACCTGAGCTAAAGGAAGGATTTTTAAATTGCTCCGACGCTTCTAATTTTTCCTTAAAAAGCATCACCGTTCGATAGCTATCTGCATAGCCTGAGATTTTGAGTTTATTGTCATTTTTGGTGTCAATATAAAATTTGCTAATTTGTAAAGTTTGGGGGGTTTGATCAGCTAAATCGGCAAAAATAGTCGGCCAGTCGACCTTATATTTAGATAGTTGATTAATCAAGCCAGAGATTTTATTGAATTCATTTATTTGTTTCTCAGTTTGAGCATATTGTTCTTTTTGGGAATTTTGATCTTGAGCCTTAGACTCTAACGAGCGATTAATTGAGTTTAGATATTGAGTTAAGAGAAATAAAGATCCGGCAATAATAATAATTAAAATAATGATTGGGGTGACCAAGGAGTTAATATATGAGCCCGTTCTTTTCGAGATGATTTTCTCTTTTTCTGTTGGGGGCAGCAAATTAATTTGCATCAATAGCTTTCTCTTAAGGCTAAACCGACTGCTGTGGTAAACCTTAGGATATTCTCTTTAGGTAATCTGCGCCAACTTCTTTCGACCACATTAATAAAAGGATTAGCGATATTGGTTTTTTTGCCGCAAGCCTCAGCTACATATGGAGCAATATTGGGAGTCAAAGCGCCCCCTCCACAAATTCTAATTTCGGCGATTTTTCGTGGAGGTTTAGTGCGACTTTCATAAAATTTGATTGCATTGCCGACTTCTTCTAAAATATCTTTCATCACCGGTTGCACAGCCTTGATTATTTCAGGTTGTTCGTCTTTTTTTAAACCAATTTTTCTTTTTAATTTTTCCGCTTCTTCATTGGTCATTTTTAAAGTAGCGGCAATGCTTTTAGTCAGAGTGTTACCTCCATGGGGAATAGTATAGGAGAATTTAATACTGCCTAAATCAAAAATGCTAATGCCAGTTGCTTCAGCACCAATATCTAAGAGAATAATTGTATTTTCTTCGCCTTTTTTGATAATCGATCTGGAGGCAGCAATGCCCTTAGTTTCAATAGCAATTAATTCTAAGCCCACTTTTTTAAAGAGAGCGAGATAGTTTTCAACTAAGAATTTGGGTGCTGCTATCACCAAAACATCAAAACTATTTTTACCGCTTTCTCCAAGTTTTTGCCAATCTAAATATATTTCATCTGGAGAAAGTGGAATGTGGCGGGCTGCTTCATTGGGAACAGCTGTTTTTAGCTCTTCATCTGTCATTTGGGGAACTTGGATGATTTTAGTAAAGACTTTTGACTCTGGTAACCCAGAGACAGTTAATTTTTCAGAGATTCTCGGTCTGGCGGTTTTTCGGGCTTGATTTATCGCTCCGGCGATTTTATCAAGATCAGCGGATTTTTGCTGCAACGATTTTGGGGGAATAGCGACAATATTAGAAGACCTCAGCTGGTGAAATCCGTTACCTTTTCTTAGGGCGACAATCTTAACAGAGTCGTAGCCAATATCAACACCAAGCAAAGTTTCCTTAATTTTCATAAATTTTTCTAAAGCCATAAAAAACACCCCTCCAAAACCATTATTGATTTTAATTTTTATTTTGTCAAATGGAAAACCATCACTTTTTAATAAATTTCATTCCAGGTTTCGGGTCTTTCCATCCAGGCGCCACCAGGTCCAGAAGTGAATATAGAGCTGGCTAAGCCAATATCATAATCAAGAACAGCATTGGCATTTAAAATTAGCTTTTTACCAGCTACCGAGACCGCATGACCATTAGAGTTAATTTGTATTCCTCCATCTAAAGCATAGAATATTCCTCCGGCGGAATTAGAATTGACTTCAACTGCAGTCATTGAAGTGTCAGTAGTTGCAACTAATATATAACCTTTGGGGTTTGCTGAAGTTGGATAGATATGGGTATTACTATTTATTTGGACAGTGCCATCAATTACGACTACGGTTCCTTGGGAGCCGAAAGATTCATCGAGATGCATTTCTCCATTGGAATCCATTGCAAAATTACCTGTAACATGTAGGGGGCCAGTTACTGTCAAAATGGCACTGCTGTTTATACTAAAGTTGCCTTCGATTTTTCTAGGACCAAGCGTGTGTGAGCCTGAGTTTATTTCGTAATCACCTAAAATCGGATCTTCATTGATATTAGCTTGCTCTTTCCAAAATTCTATATCAACTGTTGGTAAGGGTTGTGGATCGGCTCCTTCCAATCTTTCTCCAGAAATAACTGGTTTGGGTGAGGAAATTGTGCCAACAGCATAGGCACCGCCATTAATTACGGTATTACTATAGCCCGTGATGTTTCCATTAGAATAAACATTGCCATTTACGGTAGAGTTGCTGTACATCAAAAGACCTAAATTGCCAATTTGGACAGCATAATGAAAAGCAATTGTTTCTCCTGATGATTCGGCTGATGCATAAATGCGAATTTGTCGTTTAGCCGGGAAAGCGGCATCTGCTGGATAAAAGCCCGTGGAAGTGATGATTCGTTTATTGGGATCTGCGGGGTCTGTTTCGACCTGAGTTGTAAATTTTCCGCCATCTAGGGACGTATCTGTTTCTCCGGTGTAGGCTGATTGAGTTTGGTTTAATTCCCAGATTGCTTTTTCAATTCCCGATTCGGCTAAATAAAAAGCTTTGGTGGAACTTTTAAAATTCTTAGTTGTTTTCATTGTAAATAAGACTATTGAGATAAATAAAATTCCTACAGCCAAAAGAATAATCATTACAAACAAAACACTGACCAAAGCAAAACCAGAGCGAGTTCTTAGTTCTGGGTTTTGAATTTTGAGATTTTTCATTATATATTCCTCATATATTCCTCGGGGTGATTTGAGTGGTTAAATTAACAGATTCTAAACCTGATTGAGCTGAGAGATTAATAGTGACGATGAATTGTCCATAAAATTCTATATTTGTAATATTGCTCGCTATTGTCTGCTCTTCATCTAATTGCAATATAACTCCTGGAGTATCATAAGCCACCCAAATATCAGGGTTGGATGGTGGTGCTTCTATAGCCGTCGGGGGTGGATCTGTGCCTAGGGGCGCAGTAAGCCAATCCCCCTCGTCCGGATACCCAGAGCTATTGCTATAATAGTGATATCGCGCAGGATCGCCCTTGTTAACGGTAAGAATCCAACCATTCTGATCAGGGTACCACCATATCCAAAAGTCCCCGCCAACTAACTCATAGGATGGCTTACCGCCGTAGGTACCATTCTCGATATAAGTGCCATTGACCGTAGGACTATTAATTGCTCCTGATACTATGTAGCCACCGCCCAATACATAATAATGATAAATTCGGCGATTTAAATTAGTTCCGGATAAATAATAATTTATATATCTGATTTTGGAATAATTAGCATCTTGAAAGGCGATTTCATTAACTGGCGGATTTTCAGGATCATCTCCGGTTGTTGGCAGAACAGTGGTAATTTGATTTGTTTCTCTTAATTCGCGGCTAATTCTTTCCAGGCCAATTTTGGCGTTTTGAATTAGCTCTATTTTTGTCAAACCGTATTTGAAGGAACTTTGGCTTATAGTATAAACAGTATACAAAGTTCCCACAAGCAGTAGAGTTATTGAGATAGCCACCAACAATTCTGTCAAAGTAAAGCCTGAACGAGTTTTGGGTTTTGGGTTTTGAGTTTTGAAATGTGAATTTTTCATATTATAAACTTTTGATATAGGTTGCAGATACTTCTTGTTCTTGTCCTGATTCTTGCCAGAAAACAGTGACGGTTATTTTCTTTAAGCCCAAATCTGATCCGACCGTTTCTAAATTGGTATCAACGAATTGGACAATTGATTCTCTTTCAAAATTCGGATCTGATGAAACTTGTGTTCTGGATTCACTGGTAACATCATCATAAGCTGTTCCTTTGACACTTTCTAATCCAGCTTGGGCTAAATTTATGGCCATAGTTTCATTTTTGGATGCTCTGGAGGATCTTAGCCCTGTCGGGAAGAGTTGGATAATTACAACAACGGCAATAACAAAGACAGATAAAGCCATTAAGACTTCAACTAAAGTAAAACCTGATTTAGTTTGTAAGGAGTAGTTTGTAGTTTGCGATGAAGATTTTTTCATTTTATTTTTATTTGGCCCGAGGGAGTAACCTCGATAGTTATTGTTTCTTCTAAATTATTATTTAATTGGAGTGTTCCAGAATTTTGGGGGGCGCCCGAAGAAGTGAAAATGACCTGATTATTGGCTAAAGTGATATTGGTAATAGTGATCTGATCGTGGAGATTAATTGTTTCTTGCAGCTGTTCGTTCCCATCAACAACTCTAATTATTGAATAGCTTTGGTCTTCTAAAGAAAAGCGGGTAATATGATTGTATTGTTTTGTGACGGCCAAGCTCTGTGTTTCGCGGAGAACGGAAACTAATTCTCGTGAAGCTCCTGTTAATCTATAATGCGGAGCTATTCGAGATAACACTGGTACCGAAACAACCCCAAGAATTAAAATAATCCCGACAACTATCATTATTTCAGACAAGGTAAGTCCTTTTTGATTCATTTCTTGATTCATTGTATCACCTGAACTAAATTATAGATTGGGCCCAAGACAGACAACAGGATAAAAGCAACACCAACCCCCATCAATATCATTAAAATCGGTTCTAACAAAACTGTCAAATTTTTACTCATATAACTGACATCTCTTTCTAAAAATTTGGCCAAATTTCTTAAAATATAATCTAAATTTCCCGCTTTTTCGCCAACTGAAATCATTTCACAGACTAAAGGAGGGAAATTTTTACTTTCTTGGAGAGACTTACCAATCGGTGATCCGGCCTCAATTTTTCGGGCTGCTTGGCTTAAGTCTTCATGAAGATGGACATTATCAGTCAATTCTGTTAGAGTCTCAAAAGTATCTAATATGGGTAGGCCGGCTGAGGTGAGTGTGGCTAAGGTGCGAGTAAATCTAGCCAAATATACCTTTTTTTGCAACTGACCAAAAATAGGGATTTTTAATTTTATACTATCAATGTTACTTTTGACTTCAGGGATTTTTTTAACCCACTCATAAAAGAAAAATAAACCGACGATGACAATTATGATCAGCCACCAAAAGTTGATGATAAAATTTGAGGTTCCGATAAGTATTCTGGTAGCCAAAGGCAGAGCTACCCCCACATCGCTGAATAAGTCTTCTAATTGGGGAATGACAAAAATCATAATTATAATAATAACTACTACTAAAGTCGCCAAGATGAAGATAGGATAAACTAAGGCACCTTTAATTTTAGCAATCAAATCATAATTTTTTGATAAATCATCTGCCAACTTTAACATTACTTGGGCTAATTTGCCTGATTTTTCACCTGATTTCGCAACTTGGGTATATATGGAGGGGAAGATATCGGGTCTTTTTTCTAAACATGAAGATAAAGTGGCACCGCCTTTAATTTCTTCAGCGATTTGGTTGATACTATGGGCAAAATACTTATTTTCTGTTTGTCTTTCAAGTATTTTTAAAGCCGGCACTAAAGGAAAACCGGATCGGAGCATTACTGATAATTGTTGAGTAAAAATAACTTTCTCTCGGAGGCTGACCTTTTTGAAGATTTTATCTAAAAAATCAAAGGAGACTTTAGCTTCTTTGATTGGTTTTAAAGAGGTAACAAAGAAATCTTGTTTTCTTAATATTTCGGCGGCGGCTGATAAACTATCCGTTTCTATTTCGCCGGTTTTTTCTTTGCCTTCGGCGGTTTTTGCTTTATAGGTATATTTCATAAAAATTCCTATTCTCTGGTGGCTCGCCAGACTTCTTCAATAGTGGTAATACCATCTAAAACTTTTAAAATACCATCTTGTTTCATGGTCGTCATTCCTTCGACAATTGCTTGTTTCTCGAGGTTTGCTGATGAAGCTTTTTTTAAAACCAATTCTTGAATTGTTAGTGAAACGATAAATATCTCAAAAATCCCAATTCTGCCTTTATAGCCAAGATTATCACAGACATCACATCCTTTTCCTTTATAAAACGCTAATTCTTTTTGCTCTGCTTGGCTTTTGGTTTTTTTAGGCATTTTGGCAATTTCTTGCCTGATTTCTTTTAATACTTCCTCTGAAACTTTTATTTTTTCTTTACATTTTTCGCAGATCTTGCGAGTCAATCTTTGGGCAATTACAGAATTAACAGATGAGGTGACCAAAAATGGTTCGATACCCATATCAACCAATCTAGGGACTGCACCAGCGGCATCATTAGTGTGGAGAGTGGAGAGGACAATGTGTCCAGTTAAGGCTGAATGTACAGCCATTTCTGCAGTTTCCATATCTCTGATTTCACCGACCATGACCACATCGGGATCTTGTCTCAGGATTGAGCGTAACCCCTTGGCGAAAGTGAAGCCAATATCAGCCTTTACTTGTCCCTGATTAATACCTTTAATTTGATATTCAACTGGGTCTTCTAAGGTAACAATATTGACTCCGACTTGATTTAATTTGTCTAAAATCGCATACAGAGTAGTTGTTTTGCCTGAGCCAGTTGGACCTGTGACCAAAAGCATGCCATGAGATTTTTTAATGCTTTCATTTAAAATATTAAAAGATTCACCCTTGATACCTAATTCTTCTAAATTTAAAATACCTTTGGATTTGTCTAAAATTCTCATCACTGCTTTTTCACCAAAAACAATCGGAAAGACACTGACTCGAAAATCAATTTTTCGATTATTAAAAGTTAATTCAAAACGACCATCTTGGGGCAGGCGTGTTTCATCAATTTTCATATTGGAGAGAATTTTGATGCGGGCAATTACTGCCGTTGAGATTGATCTTGGCAAAGTGATAACTTTTTGGAGTACGCCATCAATTCTATATCTGACTACGACTTCATTTTCAGTTGGTTCGATATGAATATCTGAAGCGCTGTTCATCACTGCTTTTTTTAAGATAGAGTGGACTGCCCTTGAAGTTGGTGCTTCTGCTTTGGCAATTTCTTCTTTGACTTTTTCTTCTTTTTCCGTTTTTTCTTCCTTCCCGAATTCTTCGGTGCCCTTGATTTCTTTTTCAATTTCAGTTTCTAATCTAGAATATTGCTCTAAGACATGGGCGATATCATCTTGGGTTGCCAAAACAGGTTTAATTTCTTTGCCGGCTTTCTTTTTAATAAATTCAATCGCCTGATAGTCTTCCGGATCAACCATTGCCACCACTAATTTGCCTTCTTTTTCTTCAACTGGGATGGCTTGATAGAGTCGTGCAATATATTCGGGTATCTTAGCTAAAATTTCTTTGGGAATTTTCTTTTGTTTTAAATCAACATATGGAGTTTTTGCTTTTTTCGATGGAGGAGGTCGTTTTAAGGCTGTCGCAACATCTTTTCGGACTGCCCTGATATCTTCTGGGATTTTAGCTTCTAAGATTGGAGCTTTTTGTTTTGGTGGAGTTGGTTTTGGGGGTACAGATTTGGGCGGAACTGGTTTTAGAGCTGCTGGTTTTGGAGTGGGCTTTGGAGTGGGTTTTGTTAGGGGTTTTGCTGTGGGTTTGGCTTTAAGTTTTGGTTTTATAATCGGTCTATGTTCAGGTTTGGGGATGGGTTTTGGTTTTTTTCTGCCGAATAAAGATCCGAAGAAAGATCTTTTTGGAGCCGGTTTTGGAGCTGGCTTTAATTCAGGTTTGGGGGGTACAGATTTGGGCGGAGCTGGTTTTATTGGAATAGGTTTGGCTGGAGCAGGTTTAGTCGGCGCGGGTTTAGGAGGTGTTGGCTTGGGAGGTGCGGGTTTAATTGATATAGTTTTAGCAGGTATGGGCTTGACTGACGGAGATTTTTCAATCGGAGTAGTCTTTTTTTCAATCAGAATACTCTTTCCTTCATTAGGAATATATTTTTTTCTAATCTTCTTTTTGAGATTTTGGCTTGTAGCAAAAACAGGCGCCCTTCTTTCTGGAATCTGATATTCTATTTTTTGTTGAGGACCTTTGATTCTCCTGGCCGCCCTTATTTTTGTTTGAAAATTACCAAGATTTTTGATAGTGATTTTATTATTTTGTTTTAATTCTTCAGTTAAAACTTGAGCCAAGGCTTGTAAGAACTTTTTCGCTTTATTCTGAGAGATATTTAAGTTTTTAGCCAGTTCCCTGATAAGTTCTTTTCTGGTCATTAAAAAACCCCTCCTTACACTGTTGGTGAATTGCAACATTGCCGCTTTAGACCCCTTTCTTTTCTAAAAGAAAGTGTCTAACCCAAAGAAAACTTAAAGGAGCCTATTATAAAAAGCAAGGCAACGTTTACTTTACAATTTTAAATTATCAGTTATTTTTTTGTCTGTCAACTTTTAATATCTTTCAAAATTTTTTATGATATAATAAAATTAATAAACAGCAAACAGTAAACAAATAACAATAATATTTTTTAAAATATTGTTAACTGCTAATTGTTACTTGTTTGTTAAAAGAGAGAGGGGCAAAATGGTGCCTATTTCTTTGTATCGAAAATGGAGACCCCAAAAATTTACAGATGTTGTTAATCAATCCCCAATTATTAAAACTTTGACTTCAGCTTTAAAACAAGATCGAATTTCCCATGCCTATCTTTTTACAGGTCCCAGGGGCACTGGTAAAACTACAGTTGCTCGTTTGCTTGCCAAAGCGGTTAATTGTCCACGGAAAAAACATTTTGAGCCTTGTAATAAATGTGAATCTTGTCGTGAGATAATCGAAGGCAGATCTTTGGATGTTTTTGAAATTGATGCCGCATCGCACCGGGGTATTGATGAGATTAGAAATTTGATTGAGAAAATAAAATTTTCGCCAGCCAAATCTGAATACAAGGTTTTTGTAGTTGATGAGGTCCACATGCTTACTCGGGAGGCTTTTAATGCTCTTTTGAAAACTTTGGAAGAGCCGCCTGCCCATGCGATTTTTATTTTAGCCACCACTGAGGCTCACAAAGTGCCGCCCACGATTCTCTCTCGTTGCCAGCGCTTTGATTTTAAAAGAATTTCAGACTATCAAATCAAAGAACGCTTAGAACTAATCGCCAAAGAGGAAAAAATAAAGATTGAAAAAGGCGGTCCTGAATTGCTGGCTCAAAACTCAGAAGGTTCTTTGCGCGATGCGATTGGCTTTTTAGATCAATTAAGAGTTTTAAGCAAAAATAATATCACTTTAGCTGATGTAGAATTTATTTTAGGCTTGACTTCTCAAAAAGCGGTTTTAAAATTTTTAGACTTGATTTTTAAAAGTGAGGTGAAAAAGGCAATGGAATTGGCTAATTCGATTTTTGAAAAAGGATATGAACTGTCCCAATTTATCAAATCTGTGATTGAAGAACTGAGAAAAACTTTGTTGGTTAAAAGTGGCGTTGATATTAGCGGTTTAAGCTTAGAAGAAACTGAGGAGAAAAAAATCCAGCAATGGGTTCAGGCGACCAGCTTAAAAGAATTAATGAAGATGATTAAAGTTTTTGCAGATGCTGAGGAACATCTAAAAATTGTTGCTCTACCACAATTGGCTTTGGAAATGGCAATTGTGGAAATAATTCAACCCGAAGAAAGCCAAATAATAAAAGAAGAAGAAAAAACAGAGGAAGTCCCAACGTCCTCTAAAGAGGAGTCGGGACCCCGACCCCGATTGCAATCGGGAGAAAAACCGCAAAAATCTCCTAAGATAAAAAAGATTGATATAAAATCTGTGGATAAAATTCTTAAATTATGGCCCAATATTGTAGAAAGCATGAAAAGCGAAAATTCATCTTTAGCTGCATTTTTGAAAATGTGCGTGCCTCTTCAAATAAAAGATGATAAAATAATTTTAGGGACTAAATTTAAATTATATGTTGATAAAATCAAAGAGAAAAAAGATGTTCTGGAAAAAACAATTTCAAAGTTTTGTAAAAAAGAATATACTATTGAATGCCAGAAAATTTCCAAAGATAATGACCAGATCTTCCAGGCCAATTTAGGGAAATTAAAAGATAGAGAGAAAGAGACTGAGGATGATTTATTAAAAAATACACTAGAGGTTTTCAGGGAATAGGTTGGAGGATTTTCTATGGCGAAAAGAAAAAAGAAATCAACTGAAAATTTGAGTCAGGTAGCGGAAATGGTGGGAAAGTTGCCCCCGCAAAATATTGAAGCGGAAAAATCTTTTTTGGGTTGCCTTTTGATTGATAAAAATGCGATTGATAAAGTGGCTGATATTATTTCGCCTGAGGATTTTTATCGCGATGTTCACGGGATGATTTATGGGGCAATGGTCAGGCTTTCAGAAAAGAAAACACCGATTGATTTGGTTACTTTAACTAATATTTTGGAAAAAGAGAAAATTTTAGAAGAAATAGGAGGTGCTAGTTATATTGCCTCTTTAGCTAATGCAGTGCCAACTTCCAGTCACGTTGTCCATTATGCTAATA
>SDBU01001152.1_pt1 | contig 38663 bp, 44 predicted proteins | sample 2277071 | NCBI WGS metagenome assembly SDBU01 (sample SAMN10397929, study PRJNA504765) | marine sediment metagenome | isolation source: marine sediment core GS08_GC12, 126 cmbsf | place: Arctic Ocean: Gakkel Ridge, Loki's castle | collected 2008 | reverse complement strand
CCGGATCTGCTCCACGCCTACTTCCGCAACAAGATAGACTTTGAGGATCTGGGGCAACTGATCGAACGCCGAAAAGATGGATAACTGAAAGCTAACTGTTTTTAAGAGACTCAAGTCTATTTAATTTTGGTTATAACTAGGACATTCATGGGGCAACAATATGGTATTTCCTGTAGAGACCGAAGAACGGGTGAAAAGACAAGCGCTAAGCGTTTCAAGAGACCATCTTAGAGCAGTAGTGGATATTTCCCGCAAAATTTCCCAGCTGGTGACGGTTTTCGTGAATGGCGACAAGGATTCAGCTCGAGAATTATTCGCTGACATCAAGAAGCATCAAAATAGCGTAGATGTTGCACAACGCAATGTTTCACGGGAGCTCGCAGAAATAGGAGCCATATTGATGAGCCGAGAAGACTTCCTTCGTTTCACTAACCTGACAAGCGAGATAGCTGACTGCTGTGAAGGAATAGGATTTAGACTGCTTCACATTATGGAAAGGGGCTGGAAAGTTCCGAATCAAATAAAGGAAGACATGATTAAGCTTTCGGACGCTGTTTTTTATACAATCTCCAAGCTTAGAGAGACCGTTATGACACTAAATTACGGCGTTTCCAAAGCATTGGAGAAAGCTAGAGATGTTGGAGCTGCAGAACGCATAGTGGACGGTCTATACCGACAACTGGAAATAGACATCATAGACAGCAAAATGGAACTCCCGCCCATGTTTCTCTTGTTGAATGTAGTTCAGCATCTGGAAGACGCCGCCGACAAGGCTAAAGCCGCCTCGGATGCCGCTCGCATACTGGCGCTCACAATCTAAAGTGAAGTTGTATGCCCGAGAAGATTGAAACCGAGCTCTTAGACAATTTTCTTGTAGTTTGGAACCCTGAGGAAGGGTCTGGGCTCTATAAACTTGGATATTACGGTAAGCCCATAGGTATTCCCAAGCCAAAAATTCCTGAATTTGATGTTCCCCTAATTCTTGACCTTATGGAGGGCGTTTATCTGGTGGAGAACAGAAAAATCAGCGTTTATGGAGGACCTGAACGGAAAGCGGTCAGCTTTTCGAAGTTGCGGAAAAGGGCAAGGAAGCTGTATGAAGATTTTGACGCAAAATATGCGGTTTATCGTGACCTGCGGAGTCAGAAGCTTATCGTTACGCCTGGCATAAAGTTTGGCTGCGATTTTGCGATTTACAAGCATGGACCGGGTTTGGATCATGCGCCGTACATGATTTCGGTACGAAAGGCTAGCGAGGAGATTACGGCGACGGATGTTGTGAAGGCGGGGAGGTTGGCTACAACTGTACGTAAACGGTTCATTATTGCCATACCTGACCTAGAAGCCGAAGATGTACGTTACCTGATTTTCAACTGGTTCAGAGCCTAGCCTTTATCTTTGGAGTTTTTCTCGAATTTCGGGCAGAGTCTCTTCTTGGGACCGTTTGATTCCCAGCGTCGTTATACGATAATTGCCTTCTTCGGTTTTTGTTGCTGATCCTTCTCGGCATAGTTCACCCAGCCGGGTGCTTGTTATTTTCGCGTTTTTTCCGAGCCCAGCCTGCAGCTCTTCTTTAGTGAGATAATCTTTTGATTGCCCCAGCTTGTTGCCGATGTACGTTGCTAGAAGCTGTAAGGTCAATGTTTCGTTGTCCGTGAGCTTCCGCCGAGAAACTAGAAAAACCGGACCCTCAGGGGCAACGGCGATTACGTTTTTGCAGTCTTCAATTAGGCTTTCTAGGTCAACTGTGAGGAGGACTTTCTTTACTGCCTGGAGGGCGGGAATCATTTCGTTGAAGAATCTGTTGATGCTTATCCAGACTTGGTTTGCGTTGCCCGTGAATCTTTGTTCTGTTTCCTGATATTTGATGTGTACTGTAACTGTTTCTTTGGTCAACCTGTTGCGCCTCGAAGCTTAGCCAGCACTTCTTCTTCAACCCATCTTTCGCCCTGAGTAGTCAACTTGAACTCGGGTCTTGTTGGGTCAGGTTTAAAGACCATTCCCCGTTTCGTCATTTCGTTGAGGCGAGCAGGAACCATGGACCTGATTCCGCTTGAAGCCAGAAGCCGCTTAATATGGGTAGCTGTGCTGGAGTTTTCGTCAGAAGCAAACAAGACCAGTCCGATTGCTTCGTAGTGGGTGAGTTTCGCTCTGGTTGTTATGATGGGTCCTTCTGTTGTAAGTTCAATTATTCCGTTTAGCTGCGTCTGTATTGAGGGCGTGAGATTTGAGGAGATTAATCCGCCTACTTCGTTCATGAATTGGGACGGCATTGTCTTCAGTGTTGTTAGAATCTCTTGAGCGCTTTCTCCCTCGATAACAATCTCTCCGAAGGGAGCCTTAACTCTCACTCGTATCTTTCCCATTCTCTTTTCGTCCTCCAGCTAAAACATACACATAGCCCTTATCAGTCTTCCACCTCTTTATCATTTTTCCTAACAAACCACCACAATAAACAGCTATCAACCAAAGCCATTCATATTAGGAGACTAAGGTTAAGCTGTAGATATTAAACTTAATAATATATCGTGAGATCCAAGTTTTTAGAGAAATTCTTGAAAAGGCGGGCTTCACTAATGAATAATTAATGTAGTTAACTATTATAATATCGTGAAGACACAACTGCAGAGCATCATGGTATGCTTCGTGAATGAATATTCAATTACTAAGACATTCAGACTTCAATCCTAAACTAGGAGAACATGGTATTGAAAAAAGTTGCTGTTCAGAAGATTTGTAGAGTCAGTAGGAATGAAAAGAATGTAAGAGAAGCATTAGATGAAATATGGAAGAATCGTTCAAAAGCATCTGAGATACTTACTAATGTTATTAAAAGAAAAAATAAGGTTTTTGAATTTGAGAGGGAAATAACAAAGTAACTTTTGAATATTATGGGGGAATGGTAATATTGAAAAGAACAAAAGAAATCACTAATCTAAAAGAGCTAAAAACTATAGTTCGAGATCATCTTTCCAGATCTCAGCATAGGAATATGCCTATGGATCAAAGGTTTGAGGCATTATGGAAAGCATTCAATGTATTTGGCATATTTTTCTCCAAAGAAATTAGTGATAGAAATATGCTGGGTTGGATAATACAAAAATCTGATTTCTCAAATCTTTTCAATTCACTTTACAATAAAGACCCAGATTTTAGAAAAAATCTTGTTGAACTTAAAGCTCAAACTCCAATTAATGATATGAGACCAGAAAGTAACAAATCAGTCATTATAAATAATGTTTCAAATCCTAGGCAAGTTTTGAATGCAATTTACCAAGTTAGATGCAATCTAGTTCATGGCCAAAAGAGTAGAGATAATTGCCGAGATCGTAAACTCATCAGGATTTCTTATTTGATATTAAGTAGAATTGTCTCCTCAATGATAGCAAATCTGAAGTGAAATCAGACGTTAGGTGTAGAAATCAAATGATAAAAAAAATACTTGATCAAAATTTACGGGTGACTATCTGATGAAACTCTTTAGAGGAATCTCAATTCCCAGTGATATGGTTTATGACATAATTGATGGCATCAAACAAAACGGTATGAAAGTAGGTAATGGTCAACAAAGTATAATGGTTGCAGATTTAAGAGAAGAATATGAAGATCCAGTGAAATGGAAAAATCTAGTTTTGAAAGATTCATTGAATATAAATGAAACAAGGGAAAAAACAGTTGAAACAATCTGTGCCTGTGGAGATAAAGATAGTTCACTCTATTATGCGTGTAAGCACAACAGAACAGAAAATAATGCAATCCCTATATTGATCGAGTTTGAATCTCCAATACAAAACATATGGATTGACGGTAGAGATTTTTTATTTCCAGTTATTCAGTTTTGGGATAGGAAAAAGGAAAAAACCCAGCACAAGACAAAAATCAACAAAGGTTTAATTGAAGTTTTTGGTGAAGATATTTCTAAATATTTAGACCAATCGGTTGAAACTAAAGATATGGATAGACGGATTGCATTAGTCGATTTAATGATTAATGATCAGAAAGTGGTTGCGGGTCATTTTAACAATATAACCTGGTTACAAGGAAGATATGGAACATTTTTTAAGAGTGCTTTTTCAGTAAGGAGCCCAATACAACATTCTCAAATTATTAATGTTCAGATCACAAATGATCAGTTCATTGAGCCACGTGTTTTTCTCGATTTTCGGGAATTGATGAGTTAAAAATTTGGTTTATTCGCTACCCATTTTTCTTACATGAAGATAGTATATTGGTCGACTACGATAACTTAGTCGATTGGATACCTTCTTCCATTTTTCTAAAGCTATTCTATTTCTATGACGTCCGTCTTCGTCTATCATAAAAAATGAGCGTGCTTACCTTTGCTTGCGTATTTCTCGATCTTTTCTAAGTCATCTTCAACACTTCCGGGTCCTCCAGCTTCTCTTTTTGTGCTCCAAACTACCGGTTTGCTAACTCGTGGATAGTCTGGTTCAAGCTTTAATTCTACTAATACCTCGTTATCGCCTAAAACTAAATCCACTTTACTCCGTCTATCGAAAACAGATTTTTCTGCATAAAGCTTCAGAGGAAAAGAAAATCCCTGCTCTTCCATTAACCTACGACACTCATAAAACAAATGGCTTTGAAGATCTCTTTCTGAATATAAACGAATCTTATTATCTGAATAGTCTCTCAAGACACGATTGAGAGCTTCATTAAATACTTTATCATAGTCCAGAAGCAATACCCCCAGAATAGATTCTAACATTCTAGTTATTAACATTTGAAAAAATTGATTTTCTAGGATATTGTGGAAACAAAAGCATCAACAGAATTCATCAGCAGGAGCTTCTTTAGATTATGTTTTATGAAACAAAGTTAAAAAAGAATAGACATAGGAAATAGTATAATGAAAAGAAGAACCAAAGTAGCACTAATCATCTTCGCCGTCATAATCTTAATTTCTGCAGTATTAGCACCCCCGATTCTTAGAAACGGTTTTGAAAGTCACAACTTTGAGATAATGAAGAGTTTGAACAACCCCTTAACACACGAGGCAATAAGAAATAACATGACTTATGCTTACAACTTAACTGAGCTTTTCTACTGGGAACACTCATACGTGAAATGGACAGATGTATATTTTAGTCGGTCAAACGATCCTGTTGAAATCCTTGCTAAGGGAAAAGGTCGTTGCGGAGAATTCAGCATATTATACCTGTCCGCTTGCCTTTCCTTAGGATATGAAGCAAGACTTCTCGTTTCAGTTAGACCATACATCTACTGGGAATTGCATAACTGGGTTGAAGTAAAAGTCGATGATCAATGGATTCCTGTTGATCCTACAGATAAAGTGTGGAATAATCCTTTAAGGTACGAATCTTGGTGGGGAGAAATTGGAAAAGATGCATTCATCTATGCTTTTGAGGAAGGAAAAATTGAGGAAGTAACAGATAGATACAGGTAATCGGATTATGCAAATCTGAGATAATAATCTGGGATTCTAAAGTTTTAATTAATCAAGTGTAAAATGGTCACTATTGTCAGGGGAATAGCTTTGAGTTTAAAGAAAGAAAGTAGTAAACTAATTAATTCATTAAACGAAGGCAATTTTTATGCAGATTGCCCATGCTGTCGAGAAAGCTTTGCTCTCAACGATACGGGATTGTTCTATCTTGATGATTTCTCATCACAAGCTCAAGAAGTCTATAATCAAAAGATTTGTGAGCTTAAAGACAGAAGGACACAGCTAAAGGAAAAAAAGCAGAAAATCAGCACAACCTCAAAAGTTGCAGCTAAGGCAATAAACATCGGTAAGATTCTCGAACGTCTAGCCCCTTGTATGAAAACATTTCCATTTGAACGGAATGATTGCAGGTCGCTATTTGATCCAATCGATTACATAATTTTTGAGGGATTAGAAAAGGATGGAATAGTGAATAAGATCATTTTCACCGACATTAAAACTGGAAAAGCAAGATTAACAGGAAAACAAAAAGAAATCCAGAATCTAGTTGAAAACAAACAGGTTCTCTGGGAGAAATACAAGAGAAAGTGAAAAAGATGATTGATATTTCAAGACTATTAAATCTTCAACAAAGAATTTTTGGAGTATGTCCAAACTGTAATGATTTTTTTCGATTAAGTGATTGTAAAATTTATATGAAAAAGAAACCTCGACTCGATTGGAAAGATAGAATTGAACTGGAAATTGAAAAACTCGATACCTTTCAACAAGAAATTGCCGATATGACCGGAGAATTGCGAAATAAGGCCAGAGAGGAAGGTCGACGGTTAGCAAAACAAGCAATCAGTAAAGTTGATCCAATTTTCTATCCTCTCAAGCTCAACCCTGATGATGCAAAGGTGATATTCCATCCTATCGACTATATTGTTTTCAATGGAATGAAAAGTAAGGAACCAATGAAGAATATTGTATTGTTAGATCGAGTAACAGAAACGACATCACATAAGAAACTTCAAAAAAGTATTGAGAGCACAATTAATCATGAAAGGTATGAGTGGTTAACGATCAGAGTGAAAGATGATGGTAAAGTTTGTACAGAATAAATGAGAAATGAATAGTGAATTTAAATAAAATACCTGCATGTGGTGAGCAAAGTGATGAACAAGAAGTTTGATCTTAACATAGAAAAGATACTTGAAGATTGGGAAGTGTATCATGCTATAAGAGAAGTAATTGCGAATGCAATTGACGAACAATTGCTAACAAAAACCAAAGATATCCAAATCTACAAAGATTCACAAAAAAGATGGCACATTAGAGATTTTGGACGAGGTCTCAATTACCAACATTTGACCCAAAAAGAGGATGATGAGAAACTAGAAAATCCTGATGTTATTGGAAAGTTTGGTATTGGCTTGAAAGATGCTTTCGCAACATTTGATAGAAAAGACGTAAAAATTCTAGTGAAATCAAAACATGGTGAAATAACTCTTGATAGAACTCAAAAGCATGAATTTGATGATCTGGTAACACTTCATGCATGTATATCTCCATCCTCCGAACCAGATTTAGTAGGAACCGATTTTATCCTTGAAGGTTTAACTGATGAGGATGTTGATAAAGCAAAAGATCTCTTCTTGAAATTTTCTGGCGAGAAGGTATTAGAGACAACCCGATATGGTCAAGTGTTGAAGAAAAAACAGAATACAGGAAGAATATACATCAATGGAGTCAGGGTAGCGGAAGAGGAAAATTTCCTCTTTAGTTACAACATTACTTCTTTAACAAGTTCTATTCGTAAGGCATTAAATAGAGAACGGACAAATGTTGGACGAAGTGCCTATTCAGATAGAGTAAAATCAATCATACTTTCTTGCGCAGAGAATGAAGTTGCCAAACGATTGATTGAAGATTTAAAGGAATACCAAACCGGAGAAATGCATGATGAAGTAAAATGGTTAGATGTTCAAGAACACGCAGTCAAAATTTTGAATGCAACAGAAAAGGTAGTTTTCTTTACAGCTGATGATCTAGTATATTCAAAGAATATGGTAGATGAAGCACAATCAAGCGGTTATACAGTAATAACAATACCCGAAAATTTGAAACAAAAGATACATGGGTTAAAAGACATTTCTGGAAAACCTATACTGGATATGGACCAATTTTATTCAGAATATACTTCAAGTTTCAAATTCGAGTTTATCAAAATTAATGAACTAAATCCTTCAGAACGAGAGATATTTAATAAGACGAATAAAATTCTTGAGATCGTTGGAAAACCAAAAAAAGTGAAGGATGTAAAAATATCAAAAACTATGAAGAAAGACACGAGTTCATTCATTGAAGCAACAGGAGTGTGGGAAGAATCTACTGGAATTATCATTATTAAAAGAGATCAACTACAAAACATAGAAAATTACAGTAGAACATTACTTCACGAAGTAGCACACGCCTTAAGTGGCGCATGTGATGTGTCTAGAGAATTTGAAAACCAATTATCTAAAATGCTTGGAACAATCACACCAAAAGTTTTAGATTCTTTATAACCCAGCGAATTTCAATTAAGAAAAAAATAAACTTTCTAAGATTTATAATAAATTATAACATAGAAAATAGAAAGTAGAAAATTCTTTGGAAAAAATCTTATTATAATTTTTAATATAAGAAAAAAGAGAAAGAAAATTGGTCTATAATTTTTCCAATTAAATCTTTGGACTTATTAATGCTATATATAATATCAATAATATGAAACATCTCTTCTAAGGAACGGTTAGACATGAGAGCCAGCAAAATTCCTTACAAAAATTTTGAAAATAATATCAGACGAGCTGAAGCACTTGCAAACCTTGATGGATATCTAAAGGATCTTGTAAATAATGATGGAAAAGGGACGATAAATACTCTCACCCAAATTCCGAATGAAATAATGCAAATATTTGGCTTTGATAGAATTATGGAAAAAGTTGCTGATTTAATAAAAAAAGAAACTGAAATTGAAATCCAAAAGATAGGAAAAGAAAATTTGGAACAATTTGGAAAGGAATTCTATAGAAAGTTTGAACCCAAACTACAGACATTAAAGATATTAGTTGAAGATCTTGGATTGTTAATAGATCAAACATTACTTGAACAAGCTCTCATAGCTGGAGTAAGTGCTTTTGAATTCTACTTAAAAGAGGTGACTGTTTCGATCATCAAACTCAATTCAAAAACCAAAAATAAATTCACTCCTGAAATAAACAAGGTTATTGATGTTCAAAAACTTGAGGATTATAAGCAGGATGCAAAACGCGTTCAAGGTGAAATTGTCGCTGATTTGATAAAGCTTGACGTGAATAATATTAAGAGCTTTTTTTCCAAGCTTTTAGATGTTCAAAATATTTTTGAGAATAAAAAAACAGAGAGGAAGGTCACAAAAATTCTTCAAAGAAGACATCTGGTTGTACACAGAGCAGGTATAGCAGATCCAAAGTATAAGAAAATCACAAAATCTAAAAAACCAATTGACACTCAAATACGACTCAGCAGACGAATTGTTCTTAATTCAATAAAGACTCTAAGAGACATTGTTAAAGGAATTGAAAGCAATTTAAACTGAGTGAGAAGATATTCTTTAGTCGTTGTTTAAGGTTAAATAAAGAACATAACTTCTTCCTTGGATCCTTCGGCCCCAATTCTCTATTCTGGTCAATTCCGATTTTAGTATTATATAAGGTTCTGTTACCTCTTCGGTTGCTTGAGGTTTTTCTTGCAGGTGTTACCTTTCGGTTGCTAACAAAAAACGGTTGATGATACTTTCTTAAACCGATACTGTCAACTTTTAAAGGCTTAGCGTTTATACCCAAATGTTGTTTATAATAAGCGAAGGATGTTTGAAATGAAGTTTAGAGCCTATAAGAGAGATGACGAAAGAGGCTATCGGATTCAAGGTGTTGTCTTTAGAAATGATAAGGAAGTTAAAGAAAGCGTTATTGGGTTTATCTTAGAAAGAGTAAATTATCCTAGTTACAAATCTGCTGATTTCGATTTTGGAACAGAAGCTAACAAATTGGGCATTGCGGTTTTTGATCTACTCAATGATGTATTCAAGAAACATGGAAAGTTGAACGAAGTAAACAAAGTTGGGGGATGGATTCCGAAGATAGCTAGTTCTACATTTAGAGTGAGTCTTCGAGCAAGTTGGAATGTAGAAGAAAATAAATGGAAAAGCCTAACTCAAGAAATAGAGAAAAAACTTGGAATATCCTAGTTATTTTTGATGGGTTCTGTAAAGTCTTCGGTTGGCGGATAACTTTTTTGAAGCTGTAAAAAATCGGTTGACAAACAATTGACAGAGTCTTATGCGTATGAAACAGTTCTAGGTATCAAGTTTTTAAGTCCGGAAATGTCTGAATTAATAATTTTCTCTCTGGCTAACTCTATATGTCTATCATTTATAGCACGTCTAATCATTTTCATGTATTCATTCATTGTTAATACAAAATGTTCTCTTCTGAGCAAATACCACGCATCACGGTCAATTTTTTCTATGTCAGAAATCTGTTTACAGGCGGAACAGTAACAAGGTATAATGTTTTGATTGTTCTTGATTGTTTTGTTCTTGAAATCATCGAAGGATACATAATACATTAGGTCAGGGTCAAACCAAGAACCATAAGTATTTGTTCCAAAATTGCTGTCCTTATCAAACCCATTCATACTCGAAGAAACTATGTCAAACCCATAACAAGCTGAAACAAAACATTGATACCAATTTTCTAAAGCGATATAGATTTTATTTGGATTTTCTTCTCGGATTTTAAACATAGTATCCATTATTGTTTTGTAAGATTCTTTTTGTACTGTTTTACCCGAGTTCCATAGATCAAGATTCTTAATTTTTACTGTTGTAATCTGTGTTGGGTCGTCTTGAAGTGTTGCCACTATTTTTTTCATTAATGACTCGTTTTTGAGTACTCCTTTTTGTAACAGCAAATAGGTTGCACACTGTTTTGTTCGAGGAGCTATCGCCCTAGTTAGTTTATTAATCCTCATCGCTATGTCTAACATTCCTTCTGAATCGATTATGGGAACAGGAGGAACAATAACATCTGTGCCACAATGAGTTTCGAGGTCTATAAAATCTCCAACAAACCTACTTCTTTCGCTATGATTTCTATCTAAAGAATACCAGAATTTTCTGTGATTAGCTCTTTTCCAATGTTTATACTCGGATGGTTTCATTTCCTCTTTTCGGGAACAGCACTCTTCCAGATAATTGAGCAAAATATCTAGTTGATTATCTTCTCTTATTTTGCGTAAAACTCTGGGAAACTTTCCAGTAAAAAATTCATACAATAAATATTCCGTAGATGGGTCTATTAGTATTATGTTTTGTTTATTAAAATTTACAAATAGTTCTTCAATGGATTCGTTATTGGGCAGAACCGTCTGTTCCTGTTGTTCCAATTTAGGTAAAATAGTGTTTAGGGTATCAAATATTCGTATAACATAAGAGCCTAAATATTTTGTTTCAGCTAACAAACTCAATCGTTGAAGGGAATTAAACTCTTTGGGATTTCTAACTAAGGTACAGAAATTAGGCGTTAGTATTGTTTTCTCGCCTAGTGTGACCTCAGTGGCTCTCGCAAACCTATCTTTGTTTATGTTATTTACAACGAGTTTTTGACTCACGTTCAGTTACCTCCATTCCAAAATTTTGTAGTTCCTTCATGAAAGGGACAAAATCTTTATCTTTTATTATTATTCCGCCATTTACTTTTATTGCTCGAAACTCATCCAACTGCCTTTCTTGAATATAAATGAACTTGCCATTTTCATTTTCTAAACGATAGAACTTATAGAATCGATCATTTGGAAATCTATGCTCTAAACTCCTAGCATGGATTACCTTACCGTTTTTATAGTAAATAGACAATTTGCCCCTGCATATCGAATAAGCCTCTCTTGTTGCCACCAAAGTTTTTAAATGACTGGCGATGGTATTGCGATTAATCTTTGTTCGCTTTGCAATTTCGCTAACAGTGGCTCCTTGTGAGTTCAATTCAAGAATTTGAATGATAACTTTTTCAACATACTGGTCTCTGTCTTTTGGTCTAAGGCTTGGGAGTTCTTCTATGTCAATTATGTCTTGTGGTGTTTTAATCCGCATCAATTAACCTCGTTCAAATTATGCTTGGCATATATATTAAGCATGTTGTGTATTTAAAAGTTTGGCATAACTTTAACGCCGTCAAAAAAACCACATTACTCCATATTGGTTGCACCAATATGACCAAATCTCCATTCTCGACCTTAAGTTTCCAGCTTAGTTTGTCTCCTGCGTGGGATTAAACTGCTTAATTATACTCATAGGAACGGTTGCTCTCATTGATGTGCTTCATGTGGTTGCTGGCGTAAGTGTTGTTGTTTCTCCTATTTCGTTTTTATCGTTCATAATATCGCCTAGTGTATAGTTAATATTCTAGGTGGTTTTGTCAAGTCTTCGGTTGCTTGACCCTTTCTTTTGTTCTGTCAAAAATCGGTTGCTGAAGTCTACGAAGAGTCTCTATGTAACTTTATTTGATTTTTTTCTGTTACAAGATTTATGGGTTATTTGTGAGTTTTCAAGTGAAGTTTTTCCACCTTTTGAATGAGGAACTTTATGGTCTAATTGATAATCGTTCAAATCTAATGTTTGACCACAAATAGCACAGATTTTTTCAGGTGACAACGTCCAAGCAATTTTTCGTTCCTCTTCATTAAAAGCACGCCGAGAATCTTTTGAGATTAAGTATGGGATCAACAACTTTCTAACAATATTATACCTGCTCTGTCTCGTTGCTTTGTGTGTTGATCGCTTCTCGACATTTTCAACGTATTCACGTACTAGTTGATTAGGTGATTCCGTTTCAGATTGTCTAACATGTTTATCAATCTCAGAAGCAAAATTCTTTAAACATTCTTTCATTTCTTCATACAATTCAGCAGGGAAATAATACCTTTTTGATAATTCGTAAAGCGCTATGAATAATGCGTAGAAATCTGGTTTTCCACGCCATCTTGTTTTAGAAAAATCGTCTCCAAAAATATCCTGAATAAGGTGCTCTATATGATTAAAATCTTTGAGAACACTTTCCTTTTGAGGGAATCTTTCATCATACTGTTTGTAGAAGCCATCAATAGAATCTTGGTTTTTTTGCTGAATACCATGAAGCATGGCGATAATAAGCTCACTTATATACTCTGCATCAATCATTCGTTTAATTTCATTAGGCTTCACTACTCTATTGTCTGCCCAAAACACATCAGTTTCAGCGATGTTGTTTATCATTTTAAGAAAATGACCGCCATATGTGGCGTTTCTTAGTTCTTGGGCATTCAGTGGCATGACATACTTATTCAACCTACGAAAGACTTCTTTTACCTCATCTAAATTGTTAGTTAGTAATTCTCTAGTGACTATCTGGTAACTCCAAAAATCTTTTTTTACACCATCAGGTAAATCTGTAAACTCCTTATGTGCATATTCCGATGCACATTCATCTTCGAGTAAACTGTATTCACCATCAATGAAATTGAGTATGGCTCTCAGTCTTTGTTGCCCATCAACAACAATATAATTTGTTTTTCCATCTTTATTCGTTTCTATTTGTATGTAAACTTCTGGCATGGGCATATTATTTAAAATTGTGTCTATCAAATAACATTTAGTTCTTTCAGACCAAACTGGCTTTCTTTGAAAGGGCGGTTTTAATTCTAAATCGCCTTGTTTATACCATTGATAATATTGGGCAATTCTATAAGGAGTACCTGGAGCATTTGGCACATAATCCACCTAATCATACCCTTTTCAGCCCTCTTTTTATAAGTTTAACCACGGTTACATTGTTGTTTTTTAATCCATAATCTATCTTGTACTTTAGGACTTTTTTCCATGTCTCTTCGTCCACATCGAGTATGAGTTTCTTGGGCACATTAATAACCATTAATAACTATTAATGGAAACCTTTATATACTTTTCCATTAACATCCATTAATGGTTATTAACAACTATTAATAACAAATGGTGAATGAGATGATGAGCATCCAAAAACTTCAGAAACTGCGTGAAGAAAGAGGCTTAGCGATCGTGAACAATAACAAGAATCATATACGAAGAGTCAATGCTTCTTCTTATTCGGTTCTGTCCCAAAGTGGAAACGGCAATTACACCGTTTCTAATGTAGATGGTGAATGGGTTTGTGAATGTCCAGATCATAAGTTTAGAGGATTAAAATGTAAACATGCATGGGCTACTGAGTTCAGTCTCAAACTGAGAGAAGAAATTGAGAAGGAGACAATTATTCAGCAGATCATAATTTCAGAGTGTGTCTATTGTCATTCTCAAAACCTTAAGAAGAATGGGGTTAGGCATAACAAAAGTGGAGATATTCAACGGTTCTATTGCTACAACTGCGAAAAGACCTTCACGGTTAACATAGGTTTTGAGAGAATGAAGCACAATCCACAAGCGATAACGACAGCTATGCAATTATACTTCAGTGGAGAGTCTTTGAGGAACACTCAGAAATCTCTCAGACTGTTAGGAGTAGAAGTTTCACATAAGACAGTCTATATGTGGATCAAAAAATACATCGGACTAATGGAGAATTACATAGAGAAGCTTAAACCAAAAGTGTCTGACACTTGGAGAGCAGATGAGCTTTGGATGAAATTCAAAGGCGAAATGAAATATGTCTTCGCAATAATGGACGATGAAACCCGCTATTGGATAGCTCAGGAAGTAGCGGAATCCAAACATAAGCATGATGCAAGACGAATCTTTCAGATGGCTAGGAAAATTACAGGAAAAAAGCCCATGACCATGATAACTGACGGTCTCCCTGCATATAATGACGCTTACAAGAAGGAATACTGGACTCAACGCAATCCACGAACAAAACACATTCGACACATCAAACTACGAGGCGATCACAACAACAACAAGATGGAACGATTAAACGGAGAAATCAGACAAAGAGAAAAAACAATGAGAGGACTCAAAAGAAAAGACACACCAATCTTGAAAGGCTACCAAATCTACCACAATTACATAAGAGAACACGAAGGACTAAACGGAAAAACACCAGCAGAAGCATGCGGAATCAAAATAGAAGGAAAAAACAAGTGGAAAACGCTAATCCAAAATGCATCAAAATAATCCATGTACAGTTAAATTATTTAACCCTTACACACATTCACATTTGACGTAGCGGATGTCTTCCTTGAAACAAATTGAAAGTCATAAATATAATTTAACAGGTCTTGACCAAGAACTCCTATTTTCCCTAATTGAAGATAAAATGAAAGAATTTCCTGAACTTGCTAAGAAATACAAGAATATCGCTTTTATAATTGCAAATTACATGCAATGGAATGAAATTAAACCAGTTGTAATGAAATTTTCAGTTCCAGCCGAGACAGGGTGTTCATTAAATTTAAAACCTCCAACTCCAGACACGATACTTGCAAACAGTGATATTTGCCAGAAGGAAAAAAAAGGATATGTTTGGATAGTTTTCAACAATTTCTCGAAAGGAACTAAAGAAGAACAGGAAGACACAATCCGCCATGAATTTTGTCACATGGTTCTTGGACATGAGTTTGATATTGTTATGGGTGAGTTGTGTTTAAAATATCCAAAACGACCTTACGACATCCTAAAAGTTCTGGACTCTTTTTATAGACATTATATTGAATATCAAGCGGAATTATGTTGCTTAAAACGGTATCCTAAATACTGGAAGCACTTTAACAGACCTCCCCACAAATACATAGATATGAAATCGCTTCATGTGTGGTCTAGAAAGAAATATGGAAAAATTGAAGCTTTTACGCAAGGTGTGGAAAGTTTCCTTTTGTTCCTACACTATATTAAAAGAAACGAGTATATCATAAACGAAATTAAACCCGATACAGTCAGTTGGTTCAGGGGCACAAATCGAAGATACAAACGACAACAGAAAACAATCATTAAATGTATAAGAAAAGATTTTGATATAAATATTAAAAAATACTTAAATGAAATTCTTTTTGATGAAAAAGGATTCTTATCTAAGATGATGATGATTCTTGAACTAATTGGTTACAATGCCGAAGCTGAAATAAATGCAAAAATAACTTGACAGTTTCTTCTCATCAACCCTTTTTTGTCAGCAACCGAAAGGTAACACCTGCAAGAAAAACCTCAAGCAACGAAGAGGTAACAGAACCTCAATCAATAACATATTTCTAGGGTCTGCTTTTAAGTTTAAACATAAGGAAAAAAGCAGAGAAATCATTTTTTCAGCTTATTTTTTAAAAAAAGGTTTCTAACTTTCTAATTTCTACAATTAAGAAGAAAAAAAAGTTACTTTTTTGAGTGTTTGTGGTAAAATAAAATATCAATATTAAACATGTAAATACGTTATAGCTTTACAACTTGTTTAATTTTAAAAAATGGGGATGTAAAATCTTCCCGCATTAGCTACCATTAAATTTTCGTCTTTCTCACAGAACTCTAGTCCAATTTTATTAATTGGGACCCATTTGAAATAACCACATGATCTGCACGTTTTAAGAGTTAATCGGATATGTTTCTTTGAATATTGCTTCCTTGCACATTTTGGGCACAGAAATGTTTTGGAATCTATACGATACGAAGTCAAACGATTGCACCGAGCACAATATCCACGAGGAAGAGGTGATTTAATTAGATTAAAGGTCTTTTTCACCAAATCTTGTACAGAAATCGAGAAATTCTCAAACTCTTCATACTCGTGGATTGCTTGAACTATTCTTTTTTCTTCTAAACCTTTGATCTCTCTTCTTTTGTTCTTATTTATGGAAGCTTGACTAATGACATCAGTTAGTAGATTAGTTAGTCTTTGCTTCTCTGAGCCAGAGGTCTTTTTTGCCAAGTCAAGTATAATTTGGGATAGGACCATGAATTGAGGTAGAACATCAAGATTAGAATGTAATTTCAAGAAGGTCTTCTTGCCAAGATTCTCTTTCACCTTGTCAAAGTATCCAAAACCATTGTAGTTGTAGCAATATCTATTTCTTGTTCCAACCAAAAGTTGCATTCGATGAATAATATCATATAACTTTTCAATGCTGATTTCTTTTCGATAAATAAACCAGATTTCTATCTTGTTAAGGAACACGAAAAGATCAAACATCTTTTTTACGCGTTCTTCTAAATCTTCGATCTCTTCCACTTCTTCAACCATATGTTCAAACTTTTTTTCATGTTTAATGACTATTTTTTCAAGAACATCTTCGGCCGTTAGAATAAATCTATCATACGAAATTATTTGATCTTCAAAACCTTCCTCACCTAGAAGTCCCTCAACAATTTTTCTACGGCCTCGATCTAAAGATTCGGCAAGCCAATCAAAATCTAAATACTGTAAGTAATACAGAAGCATCGTAGGAATTTCTGAAGCGTCATCTAGATCATTCAGGAGTTTTATTAATCCAATGCGACCGTTAGTTTTTTCTACAATTCTTAGATCTCTTTTCCTTGGAATTTTCTCCAGCATTTGAGTGGTAATCCATCTTTTGTTTGATTTTAATATTTTATCCGAATTACCCTTTCCCAGCGAAAAAGTCACAAAGGCTGATTGTTCACAAAAATTTTTCTGCACATCGGATAAATTGACTACAATTTGATTGTTCATAGTTATTTTTTGTTCAAATTTAATTGGTTTTACATGCACTGGTCTTGAAATAATTATTTTGGAATATTTGTAACCTTTTTTTGCCGATGGTGAAAACGTTAAAAATAATTTATTTCCATCTAATTCAGCTTCTTCTATGTAAATATCTGGGGTTTCTATTATTTCATTAGGTTTGTTAATGTTCTCGTTGACTCGGGACACAGGGATTTTTCGAATATTTATTTCATTGTTTTTTAAAAGATAATCGAAACTTTTTTTTCTTTTTTCATATCTCAGGAGACATAATTCAACGTTACCTCTTCCGCTTCGAGAAAGTAGACCTGAAAAAGTGGCGTTGGCGCTTCCTGTTAGGCAATAACATCCTTTGTCAGTTTCGAATAAGAATATTTTTGCATGTATAAATCGATTAATATCGCTTTCAAATGATGCCTTGAATATAGAAATATCTGCTTCTTGTTTCTCCTTTATTTTTTTTATTGCCTTCAAAGGAAAATTACTAACACGGTCTGGTTGAATGTAAAGCTGGATATTATCACAGAAGTTGTTGATTAGATCGTGCAAAACTTTTCCTTTCAAGTCAAAAAAGGGAGACATGATAGTAATCTTTCGTACATCATCATTACCTAATATTCTTTTTAATTGAGATAGTATTGGTTGTCTTACACTGTGAAGTAGTTGTATGCTTCTACGCTTTTTTTGTGGAAGTTGTGCATCAACATACCATGGAACTTCAAACGCCTTAAGAATTTTATTTTTATGTGTACCACTTCTAATATTTCCGTTCTCTGAAAGTGAAAGGAGAAAACCCTTCATCTCTGAAAAGATTAAATTAATATCGGGATATTCTTCTGCAAGATCATAGTCAATTAGAGAAAAGACATCCCCATCGCGTAACATCCCATTCTCTGTAAGATTACCACTACCAATGAAAAGTTTCCCAGTCTCTTCTGAGGTCATCAAAATGAATTTTGGGTGAAAATTATTCTGAAGGTAAATTGGCTCAATTTGATATGATACCCCCACGCCTTTAGCTTTTTTAAATGTTTCAGGGTAGTATCTAGAATCGATCATTAACACAATTCTCTTTGCATCTTTTTGTTGGAAGATTTTAAGAATTTCATCCTCAAAGAACTGAGAATCAAGTGAATAAGTGCCTACAATAATATTTTCAAATTCTTCACCACTTTCTTTGATTTCAGTGATTATCTCCTTTTGGGAAAATGATACCACTCATTCCACCTCAATTCCGAGTTCTTTTAATACCTTTTTCCCATTGATCGTCAATCTATGATTCTTTCCATCAGTTTTACATAAACTAAGGTCACTAAGTATAGATAGACAACTAGCAAACCTAGAATTTCTGAACCGTGGAGAATGTTGCTTGTCTATTCTATAAACACCTCCATCTGAATGGAACCACGAAACCGGGCGAGAGTAGAGGGAAGAACCAACTTTCTGATTGTAGATATTTTCTGCTTGAGTAAGAACAAAATCATTGTAAATCCATTTAAGGTAATCAAACATAGTGAATTTTATATTCGCAAGTTTTTGTCCGAGATGATATACAAAATAGGAAGGACTAAGATCTCCTTCTGTATTAACGATCAACCATTTCCATGCTGGATCTTGGGTCTTAGATCGCCAATAAAATCGTGCAAATATAAGCAGCAACACTAAAGAAGCCCATACTGTTGATTTAATATAATCAAATTCTTCTGAACCAAAATTGTCTATAATTTTTAAAGTCAATAAATGTTCATTTATTCCTGAATTTAGGTTGCAGGATGAATCAAAATTCTTGCTAATTCTGGAATCGAATTCGTTGGCCTTTTCGTCAACCTCGGTCACAAGGGCTATTAACACATCATTTAGTGCAAGCTCTTTAGAAGATGAACCTTTGAGTTTTGTGTTTAGAATTGATGATATTTCATTAACATATTCGGATTTATCAAGAAGATTCATTAAATCAGAATACGAAAGTCCAGTTGATCTATGTATATCCAGCAATTCTAGGAAAATGTGAAAAAGTGATTCGCATGCATATGAAAAATAATCATGACTTCTGAAAAGTTTCCATTTTTCAACTGTTTTTCGTATTTTGGACGGGAAGACAATTTCCCTAACCTTTTTCCTCGAAAAGAATTGACCAAAATAAGCGATATCTAGAAAGACTTCTTCATCAATTGTCTCTGAATATTTGTTTAAGAAATCTAATGAATACAAAATTTGAACTAAAGTGTCTTGGCGTCTTTGATGATATGTATTGTTTTTTGCTTCTGGATTCATACCCAATATTATGTCTTTCAGAGGGTCTCGATCAGAAGCATTTTTTTTGCATATCAAACAAACACAAGATTTTGATCCATATTTGATTAAGACGGACTTAGGTATAGCATCTCTACCTAAGAATTCCTTGTAATATCTAGTATCTATAATTTCTTTCTCAAAAAATTCTGCGAGCTTGGCACCCAATGGAGTAAGAACATCTTTGACTTGTTCTTTTTTAGCAAGACCAAGTCTCCGTATCGAAGTTTGATAATAATAACCATACCCACCTAAACGATTTCCAGGAAGATGACGAAAACCATGCACACCTACATTTTTATCAGCATTTCGCCATTTTGGCTTTGATTTCACTTTTCCTTGGATGCTAGAATGGTCGCCATCAGGATTATTGTTTTCATGAGCCACACAAGCAAGACTATAGGCCCGAATTCTATCATAAAAGGCATTTTCAAACTGGTTGAAATTTTTTATGTTCTCGGTTTCGTTAACATTTTTTATGGCCCAAACATAGAACGAGTAATATCTTGCGCGGGTAGTCAGGCTTGTTATTCCCACCAACATGTTACTTGTCAGTCTATCTGAAACTCTATCCAAACCTAAGGGATCAAGTGACTTTTTAGTTATTGATGCAGGTTTTATCCACACTGGATTAAGGATAGACATCTATTACTTAGTATTATTTACAGGTAATAAAGGAAGTATGAACTTGAAAAGTCAACTTATCCTAAATGTTTACAACATAAATAACGGCAACAATTTTATTAAAAAAGATTCTAACTTTATAATTTCTACAATTAAGAAAAAATATACTTTCTAAAAATATTTTACAAATTATAAAATAGAAAGTAGAAATTCTTTGGAAAAAATCTTATTTTAATTTTTTTAATAAGAAAAAATCCAAAGAAAACCTCTGCAAACATAGAACAATAAGCGCACGTCTATCAACTTTAAAAAAACAAGGGTAAACCTTTCTTAGTCTGACCATCAGCAAGTAAATGACTACTAAAAGCAGAGGATAACAACGAAAGCGTCAGCTTCTGTTTTTCTGACAGATTTGGGTTTTCCCAGACTTTGTAATTACCATAACCAATCAACCCAAGAAATGCAAGGCTATGAAATATGCTTCTATGATTAGGATTTGAAGCCGGTTCTAATAAATCAGGGAGTATCCCCATAAAAGCCCCTCCACAGGTTGAAATTATGGTTTCTATTAAATCAGGAGTTTCTTTTTTTACCCATTTGTAAAGAAGATAGCCTCCAAGTCCAACAACAGCACCAAGTAAAGCATGTTCGTTTCTATTCATCTCTTTCACCTTATTCTCCTTTTAGGATTGATGCAATTGCAGCGGCTCCTAGTAATAGTAAAAAGAAACCTATGAGATTTCCTAGGCTTGTGTCTGCTTGTCTTTTTGCTTTTAAATCTGAGACAAAACCACCGACTATCTTGTCAACAAATTCACTTCTTGATGAGGCAGCACCATTACTTACAAGCGCGTCAATTGCATCCACATTTTCCTTTCTTAAAGTCAACAGAACTTTCTTTGACATTAACATTCCATCCCGAAACTCTAGATCGCTAGATATATCCAAATATATCTAAATATATAAGGCTATCTCTCAATTGATAAAATCCTTCTATCTCGATTAGTTTCGGTTTTTCCCTAGAGCTTTTTTAGAAATATTATTATCGGACCAAAGACAGCACAAAATAGAGCTGCGTATACTGCATTCACAATGTAATCAGTTCCCACATCAACTACATTTTCTGTGGCTTCTTCAACGTCTCCTTCCAGAGCAGGTGATACGGCGTCAATAAAATCGATTGATGTTTTGGCATCTCCAAGTTGACTGAAAATTCCTGTAATCAACACAATTAGACCAATCATCATAGTAATTATTTTTTTAATCATTATCCCTCCTTATTATTTATTTTTTAACAACTGTTATCGCATTGATTTAGTTAATCGGGGTAGATGAATTAGAGTCGCTATTAAGACGCCTCCCACTACCACTAATTTTGCTAAATCCAGAGATGCATCGAGAAGCATTTGGTCTTGTGATTGAGTATAACTAATCATTGCGAACAATGCAACTAAAGCGACAATTGCGAAAGAAGATCGGGCAAGGATTTTCACATTCATCTTTTCACATCCATTTTCATCTTATGAAGGGTATATCCTTTGTTTTTTTCGAAGCAATTTTTTTCAAACTAGATTTGGGAAGATAATATGATTTTTCAGAAGGGATAACTGTGACTTTCACTGAGGGACCTATTTGATAATGAGGAGTCCCATCAGGGTTTTTATAATCAATAGCAACCCCTGCTCGTTCTAGATCCATTTTAACTTTTACTCTTGCTCCATCTTCTAATCTAAAGACGATGGTATCGGTTCCGATGCATTTAGCATCAAGTCGCTTAAATTGAATTTTTGATTCAGACATTTTCACTCGATAAAATACAAGGTTAATCAAGCCATAATAAGAAATTCAATGAAAGGTTGAAGAAAAAATATCTCCAATTCATGAAAACATTTGTTCTTCAAATTGTGAAGAACAAACTAAATCAACACGATACAGCATATTCTAACAAAGTTAAAAATGAGCGACTTAAGCAAGGATCTCGAACTATACGAAAAAATACAGTCCTATCTCATTTCAACAGGACTTGACAGTAAAGATGCGAAAATATACGTTCTTGCTTTGAATAAAGGGACAATCACTTCAAGGGATGTTTCTAACGAATTCTCAGAAATTCGCCAAAATACAGCTATTACCCACCTAAAACGACTTGCTCAAAGAGGTTTTCTAGAATATTCATCAAAAGAAACTACCAATAGAAAACCCTATTCGATAGATTTCAAAGTAATTAACCCAAGAATAGCCTTAAAAGAACAACTTGAAAAAGCCAAGGAACTACCAACGCTATTGAATCGATATGACGAACATTGGGAGTTTTTAGGTGAGAATCTAATACATGAACCTGATATTTGGTCGTCAAAAAATGAACGTGTTGGGATCAAAATTGGGGCTTCAATAATTAGTGGATCAAAAGAAGAAATAAAGATATACTCTCATGACTGTTCCTGGTGCAGATTCATAGACATTCAAACAGCTCTTGAAGACGCATATTCAAATGGTGTTTCTATCACTGTTATTGCACAAGACTTTAACAAACTATTACTTGAAGCATTGAAAGAAATTGATATTTCATTATTCTCTTGTGAAGGAGATTATGGGGCTCCTTTCTGTATCATTGATAATGATTGGCTTATTTTACCACTCCAGAACGGGACGATATCAAAGCAATTTTCAATGGTAAGAACTAATGACAAATATCTCATAAACAATTTCTTAAAACTGTTCGAGACTGTTTTAAGTTGCTCACAAAAATTGGTGAAGTAAAATGTTTGATGAATTATTAACGCCATTGTTCCTAAGTAAAAAACTTGGAAAATTATATGGAAAAACTAGATTCCAAAAACTTGTCTTTCTAATTCAAAAAGAAGCAGCTTGTAACCAAGTGCCAGCATCTTCATTCGACTATGAAATTTATCACTATGGTCCATTTAGTTCCGAGTTGGCTGAAACACTTGAAAAATTAAAGAAAGATCAACTATTAGAGGAAAATACGGAAATAACTCCTAATGGATACACAAGGTATGTATATAATATCACCAAAAAAGGAGAGACGCTGTTGGAAAACTCCTTTAGAAAAGGAATAGTCTCAAATGAACTCGAAACAATCATCACTAAGATTGCCAGCGATTATGGCGAGATGCCACTTTCAGATCTGGTAGCTGAAGCTTATAGCAGATTTTCAAATTAACATATTAAAAATCTTTAAAGATCTAGAAAGTTCCTAGCGTGAAGCTCTTATTTTATTCCATTTATATTTTCTTGAAGCTATAAGACGATTTTAGTACATTATAATATAATTATTATAGTACTCACAATTTTCTTCTCGTCGGAGATCGGAAGAGCTGCAAGCATGTTAGAGTGATAAAAAAAATCAGTAAAAAATTATTAGATGACTAATATATCTTAGTAGTAGAATCCACCTAAATGATGATCCCGATGAACTACATTAAGTTCTATTTTGAAAAAACTCCAAATCAAGTTACAAAGGATGATATTGAAGAATTTATTGTAAAAAAAATTGAAGAAAACAAGAATTTAGATTATAAACAGATTGATATTTTAAGGAATAAAGCAAAGCTTTGCAAACATATTTGTGCTTTCGCAAACAGTGAAGGTGGGTTATTAATTCTTGGAGTAAGTGAACTCGAAGAATCTCATAGAATTTATCCTGATAAAATAACATGGGGTGATGCATCCTATACAAAAGAACAACTGGAAAATCTATTGCTAGGAAATTTGTCTCCTCATGTGAAACTTGATATTCTACCTATCAGAAAGTCCAAAGAAGATTCAAGCGTAATTTTTCTCATCGATGTTCCTAGAAGTAATGAATTACACATGACAAATAATCGCTTTTACAAACGAGTAAATTTTCAAAGTTTACCTATGAGTCGTGAAGAAATAATTTCTTTCATTAGTGAACGCTTAAGATTTGACGAATCCGCTATGTTTCGGTTTAATCTCAAAGAATATATTATCGATCTGGTTGATGAAATACTTGCAAGGTTAATTCCAGATATTACATATGAAAAAAGAAACCAACTTAGAGAAGACATACAACAAACTATTCAGCAATTAACAGAAAACTGGCAACAAATGAAAAACACAATCTTTGAGAAAACCCCCATTGGGAATATAACAAGATTTTCAGGTTATTTGGATAATGTATATGTTCAAAATTTAGAAAAACTTGAGCGATATCCTCATGATGCGATAACAGCTGAAGAAAAAGTTTTGTTCATAGAATTAAAAGAACTTATGAACGATTCTGATAGGTCATATTTGAAGGAATTTTTTATTAATGATGCTACGGCTCATAACATAACTGTGGATTGGAGACAATCATCACTAGAATTCGAAAAAAGAACAGATCATGAAAATCATGTAAGGGATGTTGTTAGACCATATTTAACCCATTTAGGGAATCTGTTAGAAAATTTTCTCAAGATAAGTAATAAAGTTTCAACTTTAGAAGCAAAGTATGGAAAGTTTCGTTCAAGTCCATCAGTAATGTGTTATTATGACTGAAACTTCTTTATCACAGGCAATATTGAAATACGAGTAGAATAGAATTTTTTTTAGAATCGGACGGATTCAAACATAGAGGGGAATTGTTTGAGAGTATTAAAAGGGTTAACATCTTTGAAAAAATTCCTTTCTTCATTTAAATGTCATATTAAACTATTTAGTAATACAAGTATATGTATAATCATCATCAACTATACGTTTTGAGTCTATTTTAGGCTTAAAATAGCTTATTTACTAATATACCTTATATTAGTAAATTACCTTGAAAGTAATGGTCAACTATAATCATAAATCTATTAGTAGTGGTAGCGGTAGTTAGAAGTAGATATGAAATATTTCCTAAAATCTACCGTTTTTACAGCAAGAAAATGGTTAAAAATGGTTTTATTAAAATTATTTCGAAAATTAATTATATTTTTTCCGAATTTTTATGGGAAAAAAACGAATTAAAGAGAAAATATTTAGACTCTGTTTTATTGTAATGGGTGAATTACGCGAAAATGATAGGTTTTTATTAAGTGTAGCGTTATTTTTTGTAAGTTAATTCCTCCAGCCACTAAAAATAATTAATTATATTTTTTTAAAAATCATTTTAATTTTTCTTTATATCGTTTAATAAATTCTCTTCCTCAAAAGTTTTGGAAAATACCGTTTCCAACTATCATATATAGAAGCATACCTTGGAAGCATCGCAGGAACGCCACCACCTCTACCACTTGAGGTGCCAGTAGTCCAGCCGATGTAAGCCATGAAATCTAGCCCATCAAAATTGTAAGTTTCAAATAATTCTTTCGTACGTAAGTGTCTCAATCCATGCAACCTAAATGGATTCATTTTTCTAGCAACTACTCTAACAATTTCTTTATTCTTTCTGATGGTGTATTTTTCTATCGGGTAACCTAACCCCTCAAAAATAGGATTGATTTTAGTGATATATCTCCAAATATCTTGGCGGGTGAACTGAAAAACAAAACGGTCTTTCGCTTTTTGTTTCGATTGTTTCTGACCTCCCATTTCACTTCACCTCCTAAATTTTATTCCTTTACCTTTCTTCCCCAACTGTGACGGAACCAAGCGATTTTGATTCTCATTTTGCAGAACATTACATAACTTCCGTTTTCAAAAATTACCGTTCTAAACATCGGGTTTCCGAAGGCGTTTATTCCAACCTTGATGTCCTTGATTGCCCCTCTGTGCTTGTAATATTTTTCTAGGTGTTTGTCTAACGCTTGCTCCCATTCTTGCTCTGTTGCATTTTTTACTATCGCTTTTTGTATTGCATATTCCGCCAGAACGTCTTTAACTTCTTGGCAGGTTTCCGAATCTAAATTGTTTCTCGGATCTGAACTCATTGCTCGTCCCATTTCATTCTTCGCCTTCAATTTTAACAGAGAATATATTACGCTCCGTCTTTAAAAACATGCTTGTCCTATGCCCCGTTGGCGAAATCCGCCTTAATTCTTTGTCTGAACAGCAAACGGAATAAAGAAAGAGCGTGAAATATATTCCGTCGGGCGTTTGGAAGCAAGCGATCAGGGTTTCAGCGGGCGATTCGATGGATACGCGATGGATACGAAATGTGCGGCTTCCATGCGCCTGACAAAACAGACAGAAAAGGAAAATAAGGAAAAACAAAAAATGAAGCACAAAAAACTGTGGGTAACAACGGCGGTGATCTTGGCTACAGCGATGTTTATAACAGGGGGATTAGCGCAGGGTTTCTGGTTTATTTTCGTTGAAGAACCGTTTGATCCAACCAATTACAGCTGGGAAGACGATTGGGAAGTCAAGGAGATGGTCGATTTTATGGAAGCGACGCTAACAATAAGAGGGTGTTCTTATCAAACCCAGGTGCATCCTGTTGAGCTTGTAATACAAAACGTTGCAACAGTCAGCAATTATTATGCAATTAGCTTCGCATATTCGGCACAATGGTATGTGGACGAAGCGAACCAAGAAACGATAATTCAAGGATCATATGACGGAGCGTTAGGCATTGGCGAAACTATCACAGACACAACGACTTTCCAGCCGTCAGTAATCGGCGTAGGCGTCATAAAATTGACTGTGATTGACATCGAGTGGGTGCAAGGCGAATCGATAACGTGGACGACAGAGGTTGTTGACAACACCGCTGGAATGGTTGAAGTGACAGATTTCACGGTGGATAACATCAACAGCGGAGTGACTGGAACGGTATCATTCAAAGCTGGATATACTTCGCCCGAAGGAACATTCGTTCTCGCTTACACCGTGGAGATCGTCGAACTTGCATTAACCCTTGCAGACGTGACAGGTGAAATTCTTACTGGCGGACAACCTGCAACAGCGTATGAACACACTTTCGGTCCATTGCCAAGCGGCGGCAGCTTAACGATGCGCATAACGGTAATGGGTAAACAGGGACAAGCGATGCATACAACAATGCAATCTCTCATCTTCCCTTTTTTTTGTTCTGTTAACGGAAACGGAAAGGCGACGGAAAGGAAACTGATAGATAAATGGGTAGATTTAAACCAGAAACAAGAAAAATTAAAAACCGAACGAAATTGGTTCAGGCTCCGCAGCCAAGCGGCAAAGTCGATCTTCTTGCACTCACAAGCGAAGGATACGGGAAGACCGTGTTCGTCCGAAGGGCAGATTGAGGGGCAAGTTATGAGCGAAACACGGAGCGAAACAATCACCAAACGGTTTCTTGCCAAGAAGTCTGACGGCACACAAAAGCTGGTTACGATTCGCTATGATCGCGCAGAGTTGACGCAGCACATTTATTTGCGGAGAAGCGATTAAAATGAGATCGAGCTTACAAACTCGTGTTCGGGGAGACCTACGGAAAATACGGGAGCGAATTGACCAAGCCTGTGATCCGTCCAAAAAGGCGAAGTTGATCCGCGCCTACGTTGATTTATTGGAAACATTGGATGTGAAGAAGATTGGAGACGCAAAGAGAGAGTAAAACAAAAACGTTTTTCACTTTTCGTTTTTTGTTTAGGAAATAGGCTTTCCTTCTTTCCCTTAGCGGCTGCTTCCCCCTGTTTTCGCTATAACTGCTTATTGAAAACCATCATTAAATGATGTTTAAATACCATTTTAAAGACATCTAAGTTAGGGCATCAATTGGCAATCTGAACTCATTAACCCCGCAGATTTCTCAAAAGTTGTAAATTACTTCCTCATTATTCTAATATTGAATTTGGAACGAGAGAAATCATGATTCAACATTCAATAGTCTTTCTAAAATTTCACTTGCTGCCCTCTTATCTAATGGTTCGTTTTCATTTCCACATTTAGGCGAGAAAATACATGAGGGGCACCCATCCGTGCACTCACAAGTTTTGATTAATCGATAGGTCTTTTCCCACAGTTCATATATTTTTATGTAAAGAGCCTCAGATATTCCAATACCCCCTTCAAAACCATCATATATGAAAATCGTTGGACTCTTAGTATCGGGATGAAATGAAGTGGAAAATCCACCGATATCTCTTCTATCACACATAGCAAAAATCGGAGACATCGCTATCATTGCATGTTCTATTGCATGTATCCCACCTTGAAAATCAAGTCCTTTTGTTTCAATTTCATTCTGTATTTCGTCGGGAATTATAAACCAAAATCCCACAGTTGAAAAACTTAATGGCGGCAAAATTAGAGGATTTCTGGTTATGACTTCATCATATGTTTTTGTTAGATATTCACGATAAATTTCAGTTATTTCTAATTCTCCAATTTCTATAGTTACGCCCTTTTGTTTTTGTTCATATGTTTTCTTTATTTCGACATTAATGTCTTTCAGGGCTTCCGTATGATAGTTAACGTTTTCTTGTCTGACTTTGGCCGTTAAATTGTTCAGGTTTAATTCTTCTGAGATGTAGGTTTCTCCTTGGTGTAATAATATTGCACCTTCATGCGCTTCTTGATATGCTTTAGTTAAAACGAGTGTTTCGAGTAAACTTCCATTGCAGGTTACTGTGACCGTCTTTCCAGAAATATCATTTAGACTAACCACTTTTGTTGGTCTTGCTGTGCCTGAATAAACCCATCCTCTTGTGGTTTTACGAACAAGATGTTGGTCTTCTAATGCATTAATGCTTTCTTGGAACAGTTGTGGAAAATATTTATTGTCCTTTTCTGTGATAGGAAGTTCAGATGATGCACACATTATATGGCCTAACGATATGTATCGATTGTGTAAATCAATTATTGCTTCTTCATGTGGTTTCCCAAAGAAATCTTGGGGGTGCTTCATGTAATATTGATCGAGAGGATTTTGAAAAGCCACTAATGTTACTAAGGAATTTTTGTTGCCTCTTCCCGCGCGTCCTGCTTGTTGCCACGTTGAGATAATTGTTCCGGGATATCCAGAAATTATTACTGAATCGAGGGTTCCTATGTCAATTCCGAGTTCTAGGGCATTGGTAGAGACTACTCCAAATAATCTTCTAGTCTTTAGACCATTCTCTATGTTTCGTCTTTCTTGTGGAAGGTAACCTGCTCGGTAAGCAGTAATTAACTGCGCTAATTTTGGAGATTTTTCTTGGAGTTTTTCTCGGGTCCATCTTGTGATCAGCTCAGCCATTTTTCTAGATGTTGTGAAGCATAGGGTTTGGAATTTTTTCATTATATTCAGTGCCATAAGGTCTTTGGTTTCTTGGTGTGTAGATCGGCGGATTATTTTTTCGTCATCTATGAATGGAGGATTCCAGAACACAAATGACTTTCCTCCTTTTGGAGCACCATCACATGAGATAACATCAAAGTCTTTTCCAGTTAGTTTCTGTGAATGCTCAACTGGATTTGCAATCGTTGCTGATGATAGTATTATCTGAGGATCCGAATGATAGAAGTTACATATTCTCATTAATCGTCTGATTAACATTGCAACATTGGAACCAAAAACTCCTCGATACACATGACCTTCGTCTATTACAATGAATTTGAGGTTTTGGAGAAAGTCTCGCCATTTGTAGTGCCATGGAAGATATTGGTGAAGTCCATAAGGATTACTTAGAATAATTTTCGAGTTAGATCGTATTGTTGGTCGCAGATGGCGTGGAGTATCACCATCATAAATATTTGAATGCGCTTCAATTCCTGTCTCTTTTTCTAACGCTCTTAGAACCTTTAACTGGTCATTAGTTAGAGCTTTTGTTGGATACAAATATAGGGCTGTTGCTTTCTTATCGTTATAAAGTGCCTCAAAAACTGGGATATTAAATGCTAAAGTTTTACCCGAAGCTGTTGGAGTGACTATGACAATGTTCTTTCCATTTCGGATTCTATTTATTGCTTCGGCTTGATGAGAATAAAGTTGGATTTTTTTGTTTGTCAAGTAGTTTTGGATTGTCTCAGGTAACGGCTTGTCTAATTTCCCATAGATGGCTTCTTGTGATGGAATCTTTTCTAGGTGAACAATTTGTTTCTTGTATGCGTTCATTCTCTTTATACTTTGAATAAATTCTTCAATCATGAGTTCCATTCCTCGTAAAGCCTTGAAAACAAAGTACCAAGAGAAACAAGGTCTTGTTTATTGTGTTCTACTATTGCAACCAACGGTCCTACATTTTGAGTTTTAAGGTAAGTGTCATAAAACTGTGGAACGAGTGCTCCAGGAATATCGATATTTCGTTTAATTCCCAAGTACGATTCTACTGTATCAAGTTTACAGTCATTTAGCTTATGACGTAATGCGCGTCTTGTAAAATGAAGCAGATCGAAATGTGGGTTTTCTAAACTAGCTTCTAACCCATAGTAAGCTAGTCTTTGCTTAATGTATGGTATATCAAAACTTCTTCCATTATAAGTTATCAACGAATGATGAGGTTCAAGTTGGGAAACAACAGACCAAATAGCACTTGCTTCATCTTGAATATCGCGAAGTAAATACTGCTTTGTACAAACATGGTCTTTGCTTGGAGTAGCTATGCCCAAAAGAATTATGGGTCTTTCTGAAAGACCTAAAGTCTCTATGTCGATTATTGCAAAGTCTTCATCATTATTACAAAATCCTGCTAGGTGGTGAAGTAATGGATCAGATTTGGGAAGACGTTTCCATAACCAATTTTGTATTAAGGGCAATTCTTTTGTTTCGATTATTTTCATGAAAGAATGTGCAGATTTCTTCCAGATATGATGATTCTGAAGGTCTTCAATAGTTTTGTAGCCCTGTTGTTTGAGATGATGCTCCCATACTGGGCCAATTCCTTTTAAAATCTTTAAATTTGATATAATTAGTTGTCTGCTCTCTTTGTAAGATGTTCTATTAAATGTTGAATTACATGTTTCTGAGATTTCGTAACATTCACCTTGTTCATTTGAAATGACTTTTCCAGCTATTGCATCTTCTAATTTTTTTCCTTTATATTTTGTTAGAAGTTTTTTTTCAAGCTTCAATGATTTGTCATATTCTTCATTCCAGATCCACCTTTCAGTGCTCATTGAGTTCTGATTTTTTTGTTCTGGTTTAGGTATCACGGTGTATTCTTTATGAACTGTAACTCTTTGTCGAAGACTTTCAACTGCTCGCATTAATCCTATTTTATCCTTTGAAGGGTCATCGACTGAAATTTGTTGCATAGAAGATTGAGACTTATTTTTAAATGATTTTTTATTGCAATTAGTTAAGAGAAAAGAACCACAAGATTTACAGAATCTGCTCTCTGCATACTCTTGCTTTGAGTGTTTTTTTTCACATTTTCTGCAAACATATTGTATTATCAATTTATCACCTATAGTGACTTCAAATTATTATAAAACGATGTCTCATTGTGTAGGAACACTGAACCCTTAGTTGCAATCAAATTTGATATTAATTTCCCAAAAGTCATCAAAAAATTCACCTTTCAAGGTTCCATGACTTGCATAACCCATAGAAAGAAATGAAAGGTAATCCGTTTTTAGGTCTATTTTTAAAAACTAAGCCCATTTTAGCCTTAATAGGACTTTCATAACATAACCTAATGCCCCTAGATATGAAACTAACTTTCATTACTATATCGATTATAGAAGTTATGGAATGGAAGTTAAAGCTAGAGTTAGGCTTAATTTCTGAAAATAGCCTATTTTCACTAATGACTTTTATAACTTTTATAACTTTATCTCATCCCTGAGAACCCACATCAATGGACGGCGACCTCCGGTACTTTTTCCAGCTCTTCGATAAGCGATACCTTCCAAAATTTTTTCCAGCTTGTCACTTTGGATTTTGCTTAAAGTTCTCAAGAAGTTCTGAGGTAACTCTCTAACTCCTCTTTCTTTGTAAATACTAAGAATTATAGCTTCATAGTCTTCTGTTGTTTTCACTTTTTCTGGTTCTGAACTGTGCTTTGTTCTTAGACTCATCATCTTTTCGAACCAAAACCAGATCAACTTTCCAAACTTTATGGCCATTTTCATGTCTTTTTCAGTGACCGGCAGACATGCAGGATGTTCTTCATCAAGTTCCATTAATTCTTCCTTGCTCATTCGATTAATTCGAAAAAGACAGGCAATACGTATAACGAAATTTGGAATTCCACCCATATATCCTTCTTTTATACCCAAATCTTCCTTCTCAATTCTATTCTCTATACTTTCTTCATATTGTGAATAAATTGCATTAGCTTCTTTATCCAAAACCAAATAATAGAGATAATTAAGAGTCTTTACTGCCGTTAAGTAATGAATGATTTCTTTTGCTTTTTTCTTTTCGTCAGCTGATAATCTTGGTCTTAATTGTTTTCGAGTTTTGCGAGTTGCAGGAACGAATATGAAGCGGTTGTAGAATCCTTGCCAAAATGCATCAGATTTGAACTTTGATGGAAGGTTATTTGTTGAAGCTAAAAGACACGTTAGAACTGGATTGGGTACCGATTCTTTTCCTCGGGATTGAGTTGTAGCTGAATAGGACTTTCCATCGTATAGACAACTTAGAACTGCTTCGGCATCCATTATGTAACCGTCTTTCTTTGACATAAGAATAAAGAAGGAGCTGCATTCATCACAAATCCATGCAGCATTGACTGATTTGTCTTCGACCATCTTGCTTAATTCACTGATTAGGGCGGGAATGGTAAAGCTTCGAGAAACAGTGTTGATGTATAGTTCTTTAGTTATTTCTTTAATTTTATTTATCACGCCTGTTGTTTTTCTTGATATGCGAGACTTGCCCAAAATTATGAACCATAAAATTAGCTTACGTCCATCTATATCGTCATCATTTAATGTGAATAGCTTAGAGTCAACAGCGCTAAGGAAGCGAAATGTTTTACCTGTAACAGTTGACAATAGAAAGAGTGCGGCTGCAAGATGATATTCTATTGGCGCATCTGTAACCTGACTTAAAAGATCAGCATATTCCATAATAAAATTGAATGCAGAGTAATTTTTGAATTCTTCAAGGAAGTCTCCCAAAACTTTTTCGTATTCTTCTGGCATATCTTCATCTCTTCCGTTTAATATGCGAACATATTATGACGAACCGCATGCGGTTGAATCAGATGAACAACTTCGTGGCCTAATGCATGACCGAGTATTTGTATCGCTGTGATTTCCCCAAAATTTTTAGGAGCATCAGTTGACGAACGACAGTATTCTTTGAACAAAGGTACAAAACTGAAGAACTTAGAATCTTCTATATCAATTGAATCGAGTTGATCTATGTGAACTTTTTCATTCAAATCATTGGACATGTGTGATTAGCACCTTGATATTCTCTTTTAAAAATTAGACGATTTTATTTCCATCTTATTCACTTCATAAAGTTGAATTAATCTTCGTTACAAAATTTGAAACGACTAACTTCGTTTTCAGTATAAATGGGCTCTAAAATTAGACAATGATCCTCAAAAGACATAATTATATGTGAGAGACAAGGATCCATTATCTCTTTACATATTTTGAGCAACACTTCTGGTATATTCATAACCCCTTCACCATTTATTTGGGGAATTAATGAAACTCGATATATTTTCGGTTGATGTTCAAACATTTTTATTTCAACTGATAAGTAATAATTTCATAATTAACGGATGGATTATCTGTTATCCATTCAGAAGGCGCAGATTGTCGAAGTGAATCATTAAAGTATTCACCAAAAATGGGACCCATAGCTAAAGTATCTCCTCTGAAAAGCATTACCATCGCCGTGCAAGGGGAACCTTTCCATTTCTCCCATCTATCCAACCATTGTTTGGGTATCCTTACGGTTTTATTTTCTGAGATTTCAACCAATGGTTGAACATACAATTCTACTTTTTCTTTTTTTTGTTTTGACATATCTTTCACATAAGAACCCTTATATGCGCAATAGTTATTTTTTTACGCAGAACAATGAAAAAAAAGTATTACAATGACCTGAGAATTGTCCTTGAACAGGTTACTAAAGAACAAAAAACACACCCCCTTAAGTACGTAACCAAAAACCAAGTTTATGGCAGAATAGAGAAGGCCTTTAAAGAGGAAGCTAAGTTAGCAAAAGAATCCTTGTTTAGTTATAGAACAATGGAACGAGCTATTGACAAATTAATTCAACATGATGCAGTAAGAAAAGACGGCACTGGACAGTATTGGTTAATGAACAATTGGGAAAATAGCTTAGAACATAAGAAAAAAGAAAAATACGAATTAAATGGGATAATTAAAGACCTTAAACAACAAAAAAGTAAACTATCAAAAGAAAAAAATTACTTTGAAGGTGGATACAATGCGGGTAAACATTTCCTAGATGCGCTCAGATACTGTGATTCAGATGAAGACTGGGCACTTTTGGAAGCCTTTTTTGTCAAAATGAATCGGAACAAGATGGAAAAAAAGTATCTAGATGATCGAGAGGAACTTTGGGACGAGGAACAAGAATTTAATGCAAAAATAATGGATGAAATAGAGCAAGTAGAAGCACATGAAGCCAATCAAGAATCTATAGCTGAAGCAGAAGAGCAGATAAAAAAGGGAAAATATACAAGAGTTGCAATAAAAGCTACAAGGAGCACTAAATCTAGAAAATGAACAAACAGCCTATATCATTATGTGAAAAGATTTGTTGTTCATGAAATGAAAGAATAGAGCACACGCACTTTCGTTTTGCTCCTCACCCGCCCCTAAGTAGCCTCGCCAATTCGCTCGGCAACCTCGGCACTCGTAAAAAAACCTACAACTTTAATGTGTTTTCAAAGAATGGTTTAGTCGTAGTTGAGATTCCAAGAATAAGTCATGAAAAAAGAAAGAAATTTGAAACTTTAATTGACGAAGAAGCATTGTTGCTGGGTAAAAATCTGAGAGTTGAAAAAAATAAATGGGTTCCTAGAGTCATCAATATTGGAAACTGATAAATCAATTTTGCTCTAATAAATATATCGGCATGGATACTTTTTTAAGCAACTTGTATCCGAAATATATCGGGTTAAAGAGTTTGCTTGGAAGGATTAACAGCAAACAAGAAAGAATAATACTATATTTATACGAATTCAAGAATTCTCCAGAAAGAGGTGTGGGTCCAGACCCTCGCCGCACTTTAGAATGCATCATAGGTGGAACGCAAATAAATTTACTAGACGCTGAACTACAAATTAAGAAGTTAGTTGATAAAGCGATTGTTCGTTCACTTAGAATTGGGAATATATTTTTTCATTATTTAACTGCAAAAGGATATTTACATGTTGAAAAAGTCCAAAGAAAAACAGTTAGTGCAAGTATGAACTCTTCTGGACCCCAACTAAAATTTGAAAAAAGCGAGTTGAAGGATATTCAAAATCTATAGAAGGTCTAGATAAATGAGCATTGTTGATTCGGGGTTAACTCAAAGTGACAAAGACGTACTTGTTTTTCTTCTTGAAGTAGAAAAAGCGTCTGCATACACTCTGGCTAAGAACACTGATTGGTCTTATTCAACTATGTTCACCAGTACAAAACGATTGGAAGCATCAGGATTAATATTTGAAATAAAAGAAATAGAATTAAAAAAAGGTGTAAAAAAAAGACTTTATCAACTTTCAAGTGAAGGAAAGAAAAAGGCACTGGGATTTTGTATTTCAGCAAAAGTTCCAATAACAGAGCGCATCGAGTCTGTTCCCAGTCCTTTAGATGATGTCGTAACTAATTTTCTTTTATCGAAAAAAAGAGAAACTGCCGAATTAGACTTTAAATATGAAATAGATATCAAAAAGAGTTCTGATTTTGCTAAAATTGCTAAGCATGTTTTTGCTATGTCAAATTATGGTGGAGGTCATATTTTAATAGGTTTTAAAGAAACAAAAACTGGGAATATTGAACCTGTTGGTTTGCCCTTAGACTATCACATTGACCAAGCGCATCTTCAAGAAAAATTCAATGCCTACAGCAACAGCCCAATTGTATTAGATTACAAAGAAGTAAAAAAAATTGTAAATTCTGATTTAAAGAAATTTGCTGTAATCTATGTTCCTCCTTCAAATGTCGTTTTAACTTCAATAAAACCTGGTTCATATGTGGATAAGGATGGAAAACTAAGACAAATCTTTGACAAAGGAGAAATTCTCATCAGACGTGGAACTCAAAGTGTACCCGCTACTCTGAAAGAGATTAAGTATATTGAGAAACGTGCTACTAGAACCAAATATCAGATAAGTTTGTTGACAGGAAAACCTGACAAAGTTAAAGAAAATTTGTTTGGAAATTTTTTTAATGTCATTCAATTGCCTGAAGAAGTTTTTGAAGCAAAATTACCAATTCAGACGAGATTTCGATTTTTCGAACATAAACATATGCCTTTTGTGAGAATGGGAGAAAAAATATACTCATTTTGTGATGTTAGGAATGACCCCATTGGACCTTACATTAAACAAGATAGTTTTAAAGTTATAAAGTCATCAGAATTTTTCGAATCTCAAGGTAAAAGGAACCTTCTTGTGCGATTGCTCAATCAAGAAGCCAGACATGCTGCTTTGTTAAAAAATATGAAATATGATGGTAAACATAAAAACACATACTTCTTTCCATGTGAAGGATATGAAAGGAAAGAGAAGTGGGAAGGACGATTCAGAAAATCAACAAGAATTGTAGCAAAGAGAGTTAGGATTTCTCAATTAGCCACATCACTTTATATTCATTCGGCAGCTTCTGTATCTTTCTCCATTGTTAATACTGAAGTATACCTGAAAATACTTCCTCGAATAGTTCTCACTCCCGATGGATTCACGCCAATCAGTGGTTTTGACAAAGGCACTGTGAAAACAAGAGTAATTTTCAATCAATATAACGACGCATATCTAAACATTGTTTTGTTTTGGATATCTAGGTTTAAATCAAAAGAAAATGAAAAAATTGAAATTGGAGAAAGAATTGTTGTTTCACCTGAACCTGTCACTGTAAAGATTAATTTTGGAATTAGAAAAGACCGACCTGCAACTGAATTTTCTCGACGTAAAAACGAACTTTATTCAATTGAATCTTTGGAGGTTATGGAAGAATGATTGACGCAACTTACATTGAGGAACCTGACCTTATTTTTGGAAATAAACATGAAGAAAAAGACCCAAAACTTGGTTTAATGCATTTTGGACCATATTTGCCTGCAGATTCTGAAAAAAATTATCAAACATATATTAGAATAGGAATTGTCGGTAACAGCAATTCAATTACATTAACTAAAAAAATCTTAGAATTACTAAGTAAACCCATAAAAAGTGAGGAGCCAAACAAGTGGCTTTATCCTGATTATCCTGGTTTTAGTTTAGATAACAAAATTCAATGTGGATTCGTATCTTCGGATATTTGGAATGAGACTATCACTGAATATGAAACAAGAAACGTATTAGACATAATCGATGTCAACGAAAGAATTGCTGCGGCTAGTGACCTTTTCGTTAACAAAATTGAAAAAATAACTCTTGAAGATTCCCCACCACACGTCATAATATGCACAATCCCAAAAGAGATTGATGATTATTGTGGAATTTCAAAAAGGACTAGAGGTGCAAAAAGACCAAAAGTCACTCCTCAAGAAAAAAGATTTCAAAGAATGAAAAATGAAGGGCAAACTTTCCTTTCACAATGGGGTGTTGAAATACTGGAAGAATTGAAACGTGAAAAAAGTTTTGATTTTAGAAACGCATTAAAAGGAAAAGCAATGGAATTCAGCATACCAACACAGTTACTCAAAGAAACAACTGCAATGTCAATATTAGACCATTCTCCAGAAAAAGGAAGTAATACGCAAGGTCCAGCCACTTTTTCTTGGAACTTTTCAACTGGTCTCTACTATAAAGCACTGGGTCGACCTTGGAGGCTCGCAAAACTTACACAGGGTACATGCTACATTGGCATATCTTTTTATCGAAATCTATTAACCCCAACCTCTAACCTAGAAACTGCAATGGCACAAGTTTTCACTCATACTGGAGAAGGTTTTGTTTTACGAGGAAGCGATGTTATTATTGACAGACAAACGAGGCAACCAAATTTGACCCGTAATCAAGCCCAAGAATTGTTAATTGATTCAATAAAAAAATATTCAAACAAAGTTAACGCTAAACCTAATCGAGTTGTGGTTCACAAGTCTTCATATTTTTCAGATGAAGAAATAATTGGATTCAACGATGCTATTGAACAAATTCCTAGAGATTATGTAGCAATTTCAAAAAATACAGATTTTCGGTTTTTGAGAACTGGCAAATATCCTGTGCTTCGTGGAACATTGATTTCATTATCTTCAAAAGAACACTTATTGTACACATCAGGATTTACTCCGAGAGTTCGAACATATCCAGGACATAGAATTCCACGTCCCTTGCTCATAAAACATTCTGGAGATTCGGAAATTAAATTAATATGTTCTGAGATATTAGGATTGACAAAACTGAACTGGAATACAACAGCTTTTTCAACACAACTTCCGATCACTTTAGAGTTCTCACGAAGGGTAGGAAAAGTCCTCTCAGAAATTCCTCCAGAAATAAAGTTACAGGACCATTATAGATTTTATATGTAATTTTTTTTCGTAAATTATTTTCACTTATCTTTCATTCTCTGCTTCCAGTGACTCCTCGTATGTCCTTTCAAGTTTATCTTCATGCAGTTTCTTCAGAGCCTCTTTGCCCTCAGGCGTGTCAACAAGCTCATTGAACGTGTCAAGTACTGGGTCAAGA
>SDBU01001151.1_pt1 | contig 38665 bp, 34 predicted proteins | sample 2277071 | NCBI WGS metagenome assembly SDBU01 (sample SAMN10397929, study PRJNA504765) | marine sediment metagenome | isolation source: marine sediment core GS08_GC12, 126 cmbsf | place: Arctic Ocean: Gakkel Ridge, Loki's castle | collected 2008 | reverse complement strand
CTCCCAGGCTCGGGCAACCGCGGCAGAGCGGCAAGTGACGTCCAGACAGCGCAGCAGGCTGGATACGTAGTCACGTACCGTGTAGACACTCAAGCCCGTCGCCGTTGCGATCTCCTTGTTGGCAAGTCCCCTGCTCAACATACGCAACATCTGGCGCTCTCTTGGGGTGAGATGAAAATCATGGTTCGACGCTTCATCTGGATGGGTACGTGCAGCGGCAGCGGCTTCCAGTGCCAATCCAATGCTCAGGCCTACCGCACGCGCAGCTTCCATCAGTTCGTCGTCCACACCGAAAGGCTTTCTATCCTGATCAAACAGCATCGCTGCCACCGGCCCGCGACTGTCACATATGGGGGCGCAGAGGAGCGGACCTAATTTGAATCGCTTCACGTACTTCATGGGAACGGCCGGGCCAAGCCTCGCATCGGGCGTGTACGCAGGCCAGCCACCTCTAACGCACTCTTCGATCCAGGGGCCGGCCTCGAATGGCTCGTCAATCCGACCCAAGCTCTTGGGGTCAAAGCCGTAGCCACTTACCACCTTGGCACGGCACGTTTTGAAATCCGTATTCAAGAAGACCACGCGTGAGAACCCAAGCGTCGCGCACGCCTCGCGACCAACACCGGCTGTGACACGCGGCATCGGTGCCGCAGCAAGGAGAAACTTGTTGAACACATCAAGCCGCCAGGGAAGCTCAGAACTCCCAGAGTATTTCGGCCTTGGCAGGTTAATAACTCGCTCGGCGCCTGCGTATTCGCCGACAGCGTGAGGACCCGCACCGTTCCCGGATGATCTGCGATCTGGAACGCTGCCGTTGCCGGCTCCACCGTTGAAGGCAGGCACGCTTCCGGGCTCGGCACTCACAACTGGCCCTCAAACATTTCAGCACCCACCATACATACCTCTCGGAGCTACCTTCGGAATTATTACCCGTGCGGCTAATAATACATCATGGGTCTCATAAGCGGCACATTGGGCCGGCTTTTTTTCAAATCAAAGGCTAAATATGTAGAGAGATCTAAATTGTTCGGAACATCAGTACAATACTGCTCGACACATGGCTAAACGAAGAGGTGGAGGCCAATAGATGAGCACCCTAGCCATAATGCACGTACTGTCGATCGCACTCTGGGGCGGCGTAATCGCATGCGAGGTGTTCATAGAGACTTACATGATCCGCAGTGCAGACCAAAGGAAGATGGCCACGGATTTGCATTACAGGATCGACCTCTTCATTGAAGCGCCTCTGATTATGGCAGTCCTCGTCACCGGCGCACTGCTTTTGGATCAGACAACATGGTCAACACTTCTCGCTATTAAGATCGCCGCTGCTCTCGTTGTTATTGGGGCAAACACCGTCTGCATTGCCACTGTTGTTCAGCGGTATCTGGCCCTTCGCGGTGCGGCTGACGAAGACGAGTCGAGCTCGTTTGCCCTCCTGACCCGCCGCATCCAACTGACCGCCATATTCATTCCTATGGGGCTGGCCGTCTTCGCTCTGGGATGGGTTCTCTACTAGCCATCACAGGGCCGGCTAGCCAGGATCCACGATCCTGTTCAGCAGACTGATCACCGTCGCCTCGATTCGGGCCAGCTCGTCCGGCTGTCGAGCCACCAGCATTCCTGCCCTGTCGACTGTCGCGATCAGCATGTTGGCGAGGATATCTAGATCGCCCGGTAACTTTGCGCCGCTTTTCTCGCAGGCCTCGAGCATCGCTTGGACCATGTCCGCCCAGCGCGCATTTGCTTCCTCCATCCACTCAGACTGACCCATTACTGCCGGCGCCTCCACGAGCAGCACCTTGGCGACAAAAGGATCGGTGCAGGCCCTGAAGAACTCAATCACCGCCAGCCGTAGATTTCGGGTGGGTGGGGCAGATTGGTCCAGAGCCCCGGCCACCCGCACCAGCAGCTCCTCGTTGATCTGCTCGACGACCGCCTGAAACAGGGCCCGCCGATCGGGAAAGTGGTAGTAGAGACCGCCCCTACTGACGCCTGCGCGCTCCATGACAGCGTCCATTGTCAGCTCGTCGTAGGGAATCTCGGCCAGCAACTCGCGCGCCGCGGCGACCAGCCGGGCTCGCATCAACTTTCGTCGCTCGTCCTGAGTCCTCTGTATTTCCATTGACTTACCGACATGATGTCGGTACTATCCGACACGGTGTCGGTAATTATAATAAAGCGATTTCACGACAGAACCAAAGTTAGAGAAAAACTTCTACGGGGGGGTCATCGATGAGCGACGAAAAATGGGATGCAATAATCATCGGGTCTGGGATGGGTGGGCTAACCGCCGCCGCGTACCTCACTACTAACGGCAAACGAACTCTCGTACTCGAGCAGTACGACACTGCCGGCGGGTGTGCTCACGTCTTCCGTCGAGAAAACAAATGGGAGTTCGACGTGGGCGTTCACTACTTGGGCGACTGCGGGCCGAACGGATTGATACCGACGGTTCTCAGAGGTGTCGGGCTGGAGGGGAAAATCGACTTTCTACCGATGGACGAGGATGGCTTCGACACATTGATATTCCCGGACCTGACGTTCAAGGTCCCCAAAGGCTGGGATAAGTATTTGAATCGTATGATCGATGCTTTCCCCGATGACGCGGCCGGACTGCGCAAGTGCATAAAGACGCTCCGGAACATAGCGAAGGAGATCAACGCGGGGATGGAATGGTCAAACTCCCTGCTGGGTACCTTGAAGTTTGTGCTTAAGTCGCCCACCGTCATTCGCTGGAACAAGCGCTCGCTCGAAGACCTGTTCGACTCGTGCAAGCTCAGCAATAAAGCACGGTCGTTGCTTGCCGGCGAATCCGGCACCTACGCCATGCCTCCATCACGTGTATCCATTCTCATGCACGCATTACTAATCGACCACTATCTCAAGGACGGGGCCTTCTATCCGAAGGGCGGTGGCCAGGTATTTGCTGCCAACCTGGTCGACGTAGTGCGGACTCACGGCGGCGATGTGCGCACACAGGCCCGCGTGGAGAAGATACTAATCCGTGACGGCAGCGCCTACGGAGTCAGACTCGACGACGGCGAGGTGATCAATGCACCAGTGATCGTCTCCGACGCCGACATTAAAAAGACACTCCTGGATTTTGTGGGACCGCAGCATCTGTCGGCAAAGACCGTCGGCAAAGTCAGCAACTACCGGATGGGGCTGCCGTGTTTCTGCGTTTATCTCGGTCTGGACATCGATCTTGGTGATCGAATGCCGAACACGAATTACTGGATCAACCAGAGTTACGACATCGAAGCCATGTACAGAGACTGCTATGAGGGACGCCTTCCGGACGATCCATGGATATTCATCACCATGGCCTCGATCAAGGACCCGCACACGGAGGCGATAGCACCAAAGGGCTGCTCAAACGTGATGATCATGACGGTTGTGCCGCCCGACTACTCGTTCTGGCACATCGAGGAGGGACCGGCTGCCGGTGAGAAATACAGCCGTAAGCCAGAGTATCTCGCGGTCAAGGAGTCGCTGACCGAAAAGCTGATCGAGGGTGCTGAAAAGGCGATTCCGGACATCAAGGAGCACGTAGTCTGGAAGGAGGCCGCAACGCCGATCACCCAGGAGCGCTTCACGCTTGCAAGCGGTGGCAGCATTTTCGGTATCGAGTGCTCAACCGATCAATTCGGCACGAAGCGACCGGAGCCCAAAACCGAGATCGATGGGCTGTATCTCGCCGGAGCCAGCACCGTGTTCGGACCTGGAATCACAGGCACGATGCTCGGTGGTGTCGGCTGCGCCGGCGCAATCTTGAACCGCAACCTGCTAAAAGAGTTAAACGCCGGACGCGTGTACGGGGACCCATCGAAGCTGACTCCTCAGGGCCCGGACTGGGATCCACTTCTGGCGAGCAGGCGACTGTCAAAGAAGTACAAGGAAAAAGAGGCGGAGATCGCAGACGCCGCAGCTTCTGAGCACGAAGTTGTGACCGTATAGCGCGCCTGTACCGGCTATAAGTTGAAGCCGTAGATGTCAATTTGAACGCGAAAAATAACGATCGTTTGCCTTGTGATCAGAACCAAGAACAAATTACCAATAGGTGTAATTGATACACCATAAACATGTAGCTGAGGGAGGTACACCATGTCCATATCAAGCAGTCTCGGAGAGCAGCATGAGATCAAGGTCCCCCAAGGGGTGATTCGCTACCGTGAGCGTGGCAGCGGGCCACCGATTGTGTTCGTTCATGCAGCGTTTATGAACGCGGACGCATGGCGTAAGGTAGTTCCTCTGCTGGCGGATGATTTTCGTTGCCTTTGCCCAGATTTTCCTGTCGGTGCACACGAGCTCGGCCTCAACCCAGATGCCGACCTCTCACCTACAGGGCTTGCGGACCTGATCCGCGACTTCATGGACGCCGTCGGGGCCGAGCGGGCAACCCTGGTGGGCAACGATAGCGGCGGCGCATTTGCCCAGATCTTTGCCGCGCGTTACCCAGATCGGATGGATGGTCTGGTGCTCACCAACTGTGAAACAAATGAGCACTTTCCGCCCTCGCGCGTAGTGAACCTTCTTGGATTCTCCCCGGCACCCGTATGGGCGATTGCACAGCTCCTTCGCAGCAGGCGACTGGGCCGACTGATCGCTGGGTTGGGCATCTACGACAAGGATGTGATCGACGATGAAATATCTAAGTCCTACGCACGTCCTCTGCAGAAGGTCCGTGCAACTCGCCGGGACGCACGAAAAGTTTTTGCAGGGATGGATAAACGCTACACACTCGAAGCGACCGAGCGGCTCAAGGGCTGCGACTTTCCAATCCTGCTGGCCTGGGGTGAAGAGGACAACATCTTTTTCCCGCCAAGCCACGCCGAGCGCCTTGCAGAACAGTTACCCACCGCCACCCTGAAGCTGATTCCGGAGGCCAAGACGTTCGTGTCGGAGGATAAGCCCGGTGAGCTCGCCTCGTTGATCCGAAACCACGTACGTCGGCCCGTACAGGCCGAAAACACATATCGAGGGGGTTAGTCGTGCAGAGCCGCAAGCTAGCCTCGCAGAGATATGCCGCTCTAAGCGGTATCGCATTCGTGGTGCTGTTTATTGGAGGTAGCTCGATATGGGGGCTCAACCAGCCTGTTCCGGGCGCTTCGGTTGACACAATCGTTGACTTCTACAGGGACACATCGGGCAGGATCATTGCAGGAGCAAGCTTGAGCATCATCGCTTTTGCATTCTTCACAGTCTTCGCGAGCGGTCTTCGCACCGTGCTCATCGAGGCCGAGGGAGATGAGCTGCTCGGCACGATTGCGTTTGCTGGAGCGATCCTGTCCATTGCCACTGGGCTTGGGGCCGAGACAATAAATATGGCCGGTGCGTTACGAGCCCATGATGGTCTGTTAACCGACGAGCTAGCCCTGGCGGTTTTTGATATCTCGTACGTCCTTGGATCCACTGCCTCCGGTGCTGGGCTCGGCATCTTTATCTTGGCAACGGCCGTGGTTGCTCTACGCAACCGGATCATCCTGCCACGATGGTTGGCAATCGTGGCGATCCTGCTCGGTATCGTCTGGCTGACACCTGTGTCCAGATATTTCTTTGTGCCACTCATGCTGTCTTTGGTGATCGCAGTGATCATCGCAGTTCAGCTCCTGCGAATGCCTGTCGGCGGTGGACAAGGACCGCAGAGCAGCACGTCGGCGAGTAAGTAAAGCTTTCCTACCGCCGAGGGACTCAGGGGCTGTGAGTTTCCAATCCTGCTGGCCTGGGGTAAAGAGGACCGCATTTTCTTCCCGCAAAGCCACGCCGAACGCCTCGCGGAGCAGTTACCAACCGCCACCCTGAAGCTGATCCCGGGTGCCAAGTTGTTCGTGGCCGAGGATAAACCCGACGAGCTTGCGGTACTGATGCGCGAGCATATGGCTCAACCGGTAGCGACTACCTGAGCCACGCCAGGCAAGAGCGTTGCGGATAGCGATCTGTCACAACGCACCGGGTGTATGATCTTTGCCCGGTGGATACGCTCGAAATCATATGGTGCCATGAGGCCCTGACCGGGAGGGGTGACCGGTGGCCGTTGACTTCTCACTGACCGAGGAGCAGGAGTCGATCCAGCGGCTCGCGCATGACTTCGCCGAGCAGGAGATCCGTCCGGTCGCAGCTGATTACGACGAGCGTGAGGAGATGGCATGGCCGGTGCTCGAGAAGGCAGCCGAGGTCGGCCTGACTTCATACGGCCTGCCCGAGCGTTACGGTGGCGGAGGTATTGACGACGGGCTGTTCGGCATCACCAACTTCATCGTCACGGAGGAGCTTGCCTGGGGCTGCGCCGCGATAGCGACATCGATCGGTTCAAGTGTCTATGCAGCAGGTCCAATCCTCGGCTTGGGCAACGAGGAGCAGCGGCAGCGCTACGTGCCCATGTTCTGTGATCCAAAACAGGTTCGATTAGGAGCAACGTGTCTGACCGAGCCCCAAGCAGGGTCGGACCTCGCCGCCATCTCGACCAAGGCCAAGCGCGACGGAGACGAGTGGGTGCTGAATGGGCAGAAGTCGTTCATCACGAACGGCGGTATCGCAGACGTACACGTCGTCTTTGCCCGCATCGATGACGACGGCAGCATGGCACCTTTCATCGTAGAAAAGGATACTCCGGGGCTGACTATGGGTCGCAAGGAGAAGAAGCTTGGTATGCGCTCGTCACACACCTCCGAGGTCTTTCTGGAAGATTGCCGGATACCGGCTGAAAACCTGCTCAGTGGCGGCTTGGCGCTAGGTGGAGGAGGCAGTTCGAAGGGCTCCAGTAAAAAGAGGGGCAAAGCAGATGGAAAGGGTGGCCAAAGTGGTGCCTCGATCGCCTTGACGGTACTTCAGTACTCGCGCATGATCTACGGAGCCGCGGCCCTGGGAATTGCTCGGGCGGCATTTGAGTACGCCCTCAATTACGCCAAGGAGCGCTCTGCCTTTGGCGTGCCAATCGGTCGCCACCAGGCGATCGGTTTCAAGCTCGCGGATATGGCGATCGAGATCGAGGCCACACGGGCATTGCTCTGGCGCGCGGGATGGATGGCTATCAGTGGTAAACCCTTTAACCAGGCAGAGGGCAGCATGGCAAAGTGCAAGGCCGCAGACGTTGCGGTGCGAGTCTGTGAAGAGGCGGTCCAGATCTTGGGCGGCTATGGATACATGCGCGATCACCCGGTAGAGAAGTGGTATCGAGACGCCAAGCTCTACCAGATCTGGGAGGGAACGAACGAAATCCAAAGGATGGTCATCGCGCGGGCACTCCTAGCCAATTGACAAGCCGATCCGGGTACGGAAGCGCCGTCATGCACAGTTTTCTAGGACGGATCCCGGTTGGTCGCATCAGCCCTGCGTAGCACATCCTGCGCTTTGCGAAGCGTGTACTTCTCCGAGATTCGATGCGCAAAAGCCGGTGCAAATCTGGACATCACCATCCAGCGCGGGGCACCGACTACGCGTGCCCGTCGCTCTATGCCATGCACCAAAATCCGTGCAGCACGTTCAACTGGAATCACCTTGGTGATTGGAGATTCAACTCGCTCTTTCAGTGCTTTGGCTAGCGGGTGCGCGTACACGTCTTGCTGCAGATCGGTATTAATAAAGCCGAAGTAGGCGACACCGATATCTACTCCGTGATGAGCAACCTCCATCCTGAGCGAGTTCGAGAAGGCTGCGACCCCGGCCTTACTGGCAGCGTAGTGCGAAAGAAGCGGCGGGTTTACGACCGCTGCTATGGAAGCGACCGACAGTATGTAGCCACGGCGCTCGATCACGCTAGGCAGCGTCGCTCGCACCGTGCGCCAGACTCCGAGCAGGTTTATGTCAACGGTCTTCTCAAATTCATCGGTGCTGATGCATTCAACTGTTCCGACCGGCGCGATCCCGGCGTTTGCCACCACCACATCAATCCCGCCGAAGCGTTCCACCGTCGCTTTCGCCGCACCGTTGAGTTGATCGCTATCGCATACATCCGCCTCGTACCATTCGGCTTCATTGCCTAACAGATCGGAAAGTTCTTTCAGCCGGTCGGGCTCGAGACCCACCAGGGCCAGCTTCGCTCCCTTACCGGCCAACTGACGAGCAGTCTCGGCGCCGATACCGCGGGCCGCCCCGGTGATGAACACGGTCTTGCCGCTTATGTCGTAACGCTTGGGTCGCATCTCAAGCCTCTCAATCTCCGATACATCATCGAGAGAATACTCGCCAATTACGGTCACTACGTGGGCAATGCACAGAACTGGCCGGCGCTCGCCGGGGCCGGGCTCACCGCTCCGGCAGCGACGTCTCGGAGACCACAAGCTTGAGCTTGCCCATCCCCGGCTCGCGCTCGAGCGCCGGGACGTACTCGATCCGTATTGGGGGTGGCTCCGCACCAGCCGCCTTCAGGCTCCCACGTAAGCCATCTTCCAGACGCGCGGTAAGCTGCTCGAGTTGCGCGTCTTCGGAGGGCACGATTCTGAGTGATATTTCGTCCACTCGCTGAACGACCTGGTACTGCCTCACCTCACCCTCAGCTCCGAGCACGCTGCGAAGGTGAAGTGGATGCACGGGAACGTGGCCGCCGAGCCCATCCGCCACGTACAGAATGTCGTCGCTGCGCCCCTCAATCGCCTTGAGTAGCCGAAGCGGCCGTCCACAGGGACACGGCTCTGGGGACACGGTCACCATGTCGCCTACCTCGCAGCGAATCAGCGGCTGGGTATGGTTGAAAAGGTTTGTGATCAGCAGCTTGTGTCCCATCTCCCCGTCGGGCACAGGCTCCCCCCGCTCGTCGACGACCTCGAAGATCAGCGTGTCCTCAAAAACGTGGATGCCGAGGTGCTCGGTGCACTCTACGCCGAACATGCCCACCTCTGTCATGCCGTAGTAGTTGAACGGCTCCACCCCCCACGCAGCCTGAATCGCCTCCCGCATCTCTGGGGCAAGCACTTCACTGGAGGTCGATACCACGCGCGGCGCTATCCGCAGTCGGCCTGCGAGCTGCTCGTGCGCCAGCAGCGCCGCAACCGACGAGTATGAGTGCAGCCACTCCGGCCCGAAGTCGTTTAGAGCCGCAACCAGCTCATCGACCGGCTCGGTGATCTCCAACCGTAGAATCCTATACAGGCCAATGTCGGCGCTCACAACCACGCGATAGGTCATGTGCCGCGGGCTCGCCGCCCCGATAGCCGCCATCTTCACGCGCTTGGGGAAGCGCGGTTTGACGTCCATGAGAGAGCCCACGCGCAACGTGGCAGCAACTACTGTGCTCCACTCACGGCGATTGAAGACGAAGACACCTCGCCGGCCGGTGCTGCCGGCTGTAGCCATGGCCCGGTACTCGCCCAAGTAAAGCTCGTCTCGGCGCAGCTCGGCAAGATGAGCTTGAATATCGTTGAGATTAAGACGTGGATCACAAACCCAGTCGTCGAAGTTGTCCATCAGCTCGGCCTTGGTCAGAATCGGCAGCTCCTCTAACCTGACGGCGGCCGGATTACGGAGCGATCCGTACATATTGCGATACAGCCGCGAGTGCGTTACGGCATGCTCAACCAGTGAAGAAAGCTGACGACACTGGAGTGCTTGGATATCCGCGAAGCTCCAGCGATCGTGCGACTGAAGCTGTCGGTGGACCGCCAGCCCACGCGCCAGGTCAACAGCCCGTTTCAGGTTATAGCCGATTCGCACCGCACGATCCTACTTGCTTTTTACACATGATTCGCGCTTAATGCCCTATCCCGGTAGGGCGTTAACAAAGTACAGACGGTCAGCCAATCACTGGGCACCAACAAGACCCGCGCGCCTGTCATCTGCCCGATCGATGAGGCTGTACAGAATCCGCTCGGTAGCCCAGGCTCCGGTTTCGGCCGCACCATCGATCCCTGGCATTCCCGTATAGTCACCCGCGAGTAAAACCCTAGTCTCAGGCGATAAATTGCTTCTGTACTTGGCGATGCTACGACTCCGGCCAACAGGTGACTTCGGTATCGCCTCCCTCCAGCGGATGATGTTTGCGAACCGAATATTGCTGGAAATTCTGGGAAAGTACCGATCCACCTCCGGAACGACTCGGGACAGGATCTCCTCGTCGGAACCGTCAATCATCTCCTCCGCCGCGCCCCCGGCGAGCATGATGTCAAGCAGCTCGCCACCGTGCGTTCTCGATGGCTCCTTCCAGGACTGCACCACAATTGCGGCAACCGTATCCCGCTCGGATCGCGGTATCAAAAGGCCGTAAACATCCTTGAGCGCTTCCAGGTTGCGCCAGTGACGGTCACTGGCCAGGCAGATGTTCACCGTGGAGCTGTACGTAGCCGACATGACTTTTCCCTCCAGCTCAGTGGCCTGCGGGTAGATCCTTCTCGCCACGGACGCGGTCGTTGCGAGCACTACATAGTCGGCAAGAATGATTTTCCCGGCACCACGTACTTCCACACCGTCTCTCTCTACCCGAATCTGCTCAACCGGCGAGCTGAGCTTCACGTTCAGACCTTCAGCAAGAGCCTCCGGCAGTGTCCCAATGCCGCCCCTCAAGGTCATTGTCTTGTGCCTCATGTTCCAGTTGAAGGCCATAAGCATCAGAGGAATCACCCTGGAAGTCCCCTCCAGATCCAGATAGAAAAACCCCTGAACGTTTGGCTCCATCAAATACTCTGTGGCATCTTCACCCAGGTTGGCCTCACACCACTCGGCCGCATCCTCGTCATCGTAATCGGCCCAGGCCGAGTAGTCATCCAGCGGCGGGCACCTTGAAAACTGACCTATCTTTGCGCTCTGCCACCCGACCCTCAACCAGTCTCGAAACCTGAGCAACCCGCTCATGGGTAAGCTGTGCGGGCGATCCCGACAAAGCCTGCGAGGTTTTCCATCTTTTACAACTGCTGCCCAGGGGCTGGTTGGAACCAACTGCTCTTCCAGGCCACACTCTTTTACAAGAGGTATCACATTTTCGTAAATAGTTGATAAGAACTGTGCGCCTCGATCGATGATGCACCCGTTTTCGTCATCCGAGGTCATGCGTCCACCAACACGGTCATCGGCCTCGAGGACAGTGACGTCCAGTCCCGCCTGCTGCATACGGTACGCGGCCGTCAGCCCAGCTATTCCTGCGCCTACTACAACTACATGTTCGTTTTCTTTTGTCTCCATCAGTGTCGTTAGTTATTTCCGCTGTGATTACCGAGCTCAAAGTGAGAGATGGCAACAGCTTACGCTGTTTCCAACTCTGGTCAAGAAGATTTCGGTACTCGCATCAACTTACGCAATCTGATGATCAACAACGGATGCCACAACGCTCCCTTGAGCTTGATTTCTCTACGTATCAGCCCGCGGATTGCGTGGCTACCTTCGCCAAGAGCACCAAGTGTCAGAAGGGGAGCCTCGACTGTGATCGAAGCGTCGGGATCGACGTCACCTTTGACTTCAACTCGACCCCTGCAGAACTTGATAGTTGCCCCGGCGTTCTGGTCGGTGACCTTGAACGCCAGTGATCCCTGCATCCTTGCCACCATGCTCCGATTACTGAGCACTGCCGGTTCCATGAGAAACGCAACCATCCGCGCCATGCCGGCACTTTTCCCCGGCTCAACCTCGACCGCGGGTCCCTCGCCGCCATCTTGCGGCGCCGGTATTTCGCTCATCACTCCCACCTCCACCAGGGTTCCAGATCGAGATCGTCGGCAATCACCTGTAGCGCGTTGTAGCCGGGTGCGAAGGTGATAAAACCGTGTGGATGCTGGGTTGATCCGCACATATACAGCCGTTCGACCGGAGTTCGATAGTTGGATAGCTCCGGCAGCGGCCTTTTATCGAGCAGGTTGTTTTCCGCTATCTCGCCCATCATCCAGTCGCCGCGAACCATGTTGATCAGCTTGCGGCAAATATCTTTAGGAGTTACCGTCGCGCTGCCCAGTACTGCTCCTTCAAGGTTTGGCGCCAACTCCTGCCATGCCTTGAAGCAGCGGTCACCGTACTCCTTGGCCAGATCATCCCACTTCCCGTCAGCCGGCGACACCGGGACAATCTGACGCAGGAGGCCCGTGTACTTCCCGGGCGGGGCATCGAGAGGATCGAAGAGGGTGTTGACCGCTGCGTTTGGGTGCGGGTCTGGAAGCTTGCCCTCCCTGGCAGCAGTAAAGTCTGTGATCAGATCTTCAAGGCTTGCATATCCCAGGTTGACGACCCAGGCACGGTCTACGTCCGAGTCGAACTCGGCCGCCTTGTACTTCGGTGGACTTGACAGTGCAAGGTGAAGTGAGAAAAGGCTCCATGCGGGGTGGCGGACATCGTCCAGCTTGTTGCGCAACTCATCCGCGGCAGTCTCATCGGCGAGCAGCCTGCCGATCGTCTGCTCGACGTCGAGGCTCGACGCAACCAGCTGTTTCGCCTCCACCTCTCGGCCGTCGGCAAGCTTGACTCCCACAGCCCGGCCGTTTTCGGTGATCACCCTCTCCGCCTCTGACTGAACGTATAGCAACCCACCGTGGTCCACCAGGTCGCGCCACAGAACATGTGCCAGCCGGTGTGAGCCTCCAAGACAGACGTGCCAGTTGTCGATCTTCCCAATCAGCAGTGGAAAGCCGGTTGACAGCCCTTTGGCGTCAGTTTCGTAACCACAGATTGCCGCATGGAACGCCAGGTGCGCACGCACGGCATCGTCTTCGAAGTGCTTATTCAAGAAGTCGGCGATCGTCGAGCCGCGCAACTTCGCCTCCAGAAACTCCGAGCGGTCGCTCAGTCCGAACGCGACAAGTGCCTTGGTCAGCTCGTTCATGCTGACCGGTGGCCCGTACATGAATGTCTCGAGCATTAGGTCAACGTATCCTGTCGCCTCTGTCTTCAGGCGGCGAAACGTGTCTGCATCTTTCTCCGAGAAGCGGGCGATCGAGGCACAGGTGGCCTCGGTTTCCGTGTGGAAGGTGAGAGCGCGGCCGTCTTCCAGCACACTTGCCATCTGGACCTCCGGCTGTTCGTACGCCAGGCCCTGGTCGAAAAGCTCCAAGTGTTTGAACGCGGGAGCGAGACCGACAAAGGTGTGGTAGTTGGCATGGATGTTGTGGAGGTAGCCGGGAAGCGTGCGCTCCTCGGTACAGAGGCCGCCCCCCTCCTCGCCGCGCCGCTCGAACACTCCGACCGAGAGTCCCGTCCGAGCGAGGTAGGCAGCCAGGGTCAGGCCATTGTGACCGGCACCGATTATTACGGCGTCAAAACTCAGGGTGTCTGTGTCGTTACCCATCAGCCGTTTTTACGATCCCGTCGATCACTCCACGGCCTCGGCGCCGTCATCATACGGAGGCTTGCCCTTCGGCCAGTCGGTTTCCAGCTTGGTGGTGTAGAGCTCCATTATCCCGGTGACCAGCTCGGCATAGCGCAATAGAAACCGCATATCGCCGGCGATCGTGATGTGACCATCCAGTCCGGCATCAACGGGGTCACGCAGTCCTGCTGCAATCTCCTCAAAAACCGTTGCCGGCCCTGTGAATCGAAAATCGAGGTCACGCGGGCCCGGTGGGCTATCCACGGTCTCCAGCTTGACGCATTTCCCATCTTCAATGTGAAGCGACAGTTGCAGGGACTCTCCCTCGGAAATATATGGAGAACCGCTGTCACCGTCGATCACGACGTAGATGCGCCAGAGACCGTCGGGTGCGCTATCCGCCAGACTCATGCCCGAGTTGATCAACTCCGCCCAGCTTGCCAACCACTCATCGCTGAAAATATTTGCCATCAGCAGTCCTTTCTGTAATTTCTTAAGAGCCTATCCCCCATAGGGATGGGCTCTAAGTCAAGTGAGGCGAACATTCAGTAAACCCTCCCGTCCGGCACCGGTGGCCTCTCCAGTTCATAATCCTCCACGATCGCCTTGAAAGCGTTGTAGCCGCAACCGGCGTGAACGCCTCCGCCCGGATGGCTGGAGGCACCGCACAGATACAGGCCGTCTATCTCGGTCCGGTACTGCGCTGCCTCAGGAAAGGGGCGCATGGTACTCAACTGGTCGAGCGCAAATGCCCCATTGGAGAAGTCCCCCAGACGCATGCGGTTTTTCTCGTCCATCTGGTCCGGTGTGTACAGGTTGTTGTCCAGAACGTTGTCCTCGGTCATATTGGGCGCATACTGCGACCAGAGATCAAGGAAGCGCCCGTTGTAGGTATCTCTCACATCTGCCCACTCCTCGTCACTCAGCTTGTCGGCAGCAGGGAAGAAGAACCAACCGGTTGCGCTGTGCTTCCCCACTGGTGCCTGTGTTGGGTCGAAGATGCTGTTGACCCAGAGACCGGCTCCGGGACGCTCGGGCAGATGGCCGCCGTAGGCTGCGCGAATGTAATCGAGAATCTGATCCGGGGTCTCAAAACCGACAACGGTATAGAAACAGCGGTCGATCTCCGGGTCAACCTCTGCGGAGAGGTAGTGGGGTGGCTCATTCAGACACCACGTCGTCGTCCCCAATACGTGACTCGGCCCATACCTGAAGTTTTTTGTCCTGCTCCGGTAGACATCCGACAGATTCTCTTCACCCACCAGATCGAGAAAGGTCTGCTGGACATCAACGCTCGAGGCCACAACGTGCCTCGCCTTGAACTCTCTGCCGTCGGTGGTACGTGCACCGGTTGCCTTCTTGCCCTCGACCACAATATCGTTCACATCTGCGGACTCGAGGAATGTGACTCCTTCCTTCAGGCACGCCTGGACCATGGCATGTGCCAGTGTGTGGGTTCCTCCTATCGATAGCTTCCATATCGAGTTGAGCCATAGCGCCGAGGCAATGAATGGCATGGCACCGCCCTCCAGATCCAGCGGGGCGCCCCACTCCACGCATTCGCGATACAGCAGGGTTTTCAGTTCCGGTGACTCGAATAACTCGTCGATCATCACCTTGGGAGACTTGAGCGCCAACGCCAGGTCCAGACCCAAATACTTGAAGACGTTCTTGAAAATCTCCTTGAATGCGGGGTTACTCAAGGCCTCGGGAAGCTCACCCGGCTCGATCGGTGGAGGCGGGTTGTATACCTGGGCGGCCATCAGCTGGTCTATCTCCATCGTCCTCGTCTTGAGCTCACAGAACCGGTCCGCATCCTTCTTCGAGTATCGAGAGATGCTTTTATGGGTTCGATCGAGCAGGTCCGGCCGGTGAATTATCACCGGCGGACGCCCGTCGGCAAAGGCGATGCCGCACTGCGCCTCCGGGTAGACGTAACGTGCGCCGAGCTTCTCCAGCGAGAAGTCCTGGTAGAAAGGCATGTAGTCGTAGAACTCCATGAACTGTCCGTGCAGGTTGTGATAGAAGCCGGGGATGCTGGGCTCTTCGGTGTTGACGCCGCCGCCCTCTTCGTGGCGCTTTTCAAGAACTGCGACCGACCAGCCGGAGCGGGCCAGATACGCCGCCAGACAGAGACCGTTGTGGCCACCACCGATTACCAGCGCATCAAACTCTGTGGCCGCTGCCATTCCCCGCCCATCTCGTCATGTCCCCGGATCCTTGCCCCTGGATGACCTCATTGTCGTCCATTCGTCGTAAATCCCCCCGTGGAGCCTATATAGATTTCAGCGACATTATATAACTGGTCGGTCAATTAATAAACCTGGTGGTCAACATACAGTCCAAACTTCTGAAAAGCCCCTCACACATCAAGGACCAATCCCGGCAGGGAAAGATAGGCCCTAAAGCCGATCGAAGACCTCCGGGACGTGCTTGAGGAAGCCCTTGTAGTCGAAGATGCGGTCCAGATCCTTCTTGCCCAGAGTCTTAACCACGTCCGGGTCGTCTGCGAGCAGCTCGCGAAAAGGTCGCTGCTGCTCCCATGCACGCTGGGCATGGTGCTGGACGATCCGGTAAGCCTCGTCACGCTCCAATCCCGCCTCAACCAGTGCATTCAGTGCTCGTTGTGAAAAGAGCGCACCGGACGTGATCTCAAGGTTCTCTCGCATGCGATCGTCATGAACCGTCATCTCCTTGACCACACCAGAGGCGAGGCTGGTCATATAGTCGACAGTGATGAAGGAGTCGGGCAGAATCACGCGCTCCGCCGACGAGTGCGAGATATCTCTTTCGTGCCAGAGAGAAACGTTTTCAAGCGCTACGACAGCGTTACCTCGAACGACCCTTGCCAGGCCACAGATCCGTTCGCAGACAATCGGGTTGCGCTTGTGTGGCATCGCCGAGGAGCCTTTCTGGCCGCGACGGAATGGCTCTTCGACTTCACGCACCTCGGTTCGCTGAAGGTGGCGAATCTCGGTTGCGAACCGTTCCAGCGAGGCGGCAGTCAGGGAGAGTGCCTGCATGAGCTGAGCATGCCGGTCACGGGCAACGACCTGGGTGGCTATCGGCTCTGCTTTCAGGCCCAGCTTACGAAGCGCGATCTGCTCAAACTCGGGAGCGGTTGCCGAGTATGTTCCAACCGCACCGGAAAGCTTGCCCACCGAGGCCTGTCCGATGGCCGCCTCGAGACGGTGAACGTTGCGCTCTGCCTCGAGCGCAAAGCCGGCAAGCTTCAACCCGAAGGTGGTCGGTTCTGCATGCACTCCATGCGTCCTGCCAACGCAGACGGTGTCCTTGAACTCGCGCGCTCTATCTTTCAGCAGACCAACAAATTCTTTTGCACCGTCAAGCAGGAGCGATCCGGCTTCCCGGATCTGAAGCGCCAGTGCCGTATCCAGTACGTCTGAGGAGGTCAGTCCGTAATGAACCCATCTACCTGAATCGCCAATCTCCTCGGAGACTACGTCCACGAAGGCCGCAACGTCGTGATTCGTAATTCGTTCTCGCTCCCTCACAGACTCCAAGTTGAAGTCCGCGCGCCGCTTGATCGATTCAAGATCACCCTCCGGTATAACCCCCTGCTCGCACCATGCCTCACAGGCTGCAATCTCGACTTCGAGCCACCTGCGCAGCTTCTCTTCCTCGGACCAGATCCGGCCCATCTGCTCGCGGGTGTAACGGGATATCATGACCTGGCCACTTACTAAGTATCTAGGATGCGTGCGGCCAGAATTGCGGCATTGCGTGCGCCGTCGATTGCAACGCAGGCGACCGGCACACCTGGAGGCATCTGCACTGCTGAAAGCAGAGCATCGAGCCCACCGAGGCTCTTCCCCTTGATTGGCACACCTATCACGGGCAGGTCCGTATGAGCCGCAACGACTCCCGGCAACGCGGCCGACATGCCTGCGCCGGCAATTATCACCTTGATCCCGCGCATGTGAGCATTTTTCGCATAATCCGCAACTTTGTCCGGGTCGCGGTGAGCACTCATCACGCGAACCTCGAACGAGATGGTCCGCTGCCTGAGCTCGTCTCCCGCCGGCTTCATGACCTCCTTGTCATTCTTTGAGCCCATGATGATCCCGACCATGGGAGAGTCGACCTCAATTTCCTCAAAGGCCTCTTCCACCTCCGGAAGGGTGTCGCTCCCCTCCGGCACCACTGTCGAAGCCGCGTGGCCCTTTTTCGGATCGTCTTGCGTAGCCATGTCGCTAAGACCCTACAACCTCGGTCCGATCTACCGCGCGCTCTGCGATATCGGAGCGATACTGCATACCGTCAAACCGTATCTTCTCAACTGCCCCATACGCCGCCGAGCGTGCTTCTCTTGCGCCCTGGCCAAGCGCCGTAACACCGAGAACCCGCCCGCCCGCAGTGACGAAGCCCTCACCTTCTTTTGCGGTCCCGGAGTGCACAATCTCAACACGGTCTCCTGAAGCCGCCGCATCCAGCCCGGAGATCACATCTCCCTTCGACGACGTGGCGGGATAGCCCTTCGATGCGATCACCACATCCACTGCCCATGCATCATCCCAGTCCAGCGTCATGCCGGCCAGACCGCCACCGACGCTCGCTCGCTGCAAGATGTCTAGCAGGTCGCTCTTTAGACGGGGCAGCACTGCCTGGGTCTCCGGATCACCAAAGCGGCAGTTGAACTCCAGAACCTTTGGCCCGCCTTCCGTGAGCATCAGGCCCGCGTATAGAACACCCGAGTAAGGGGTGCCGCGCTCGCTCATCCACTCCAGAACAGGCCGGTGGATCGATTCCACCATCGCTTCCATTTCCTCGATACCGATCCCCGGTACGGGTGAGTAACTTCCCATTCCTCCCGTGTTTGGACCTTGATCATCCTCGAAAATCCGCTTGTAGTCCTGAGCTGGTGCGAACGGCAGGACGTTCTCCCCGTCACAGACGGCCACCAGTGACAGCTCCTCTCCCTCGAGGTGTTCCTCTACCAGCACACGTTCCGCGGCATCACCGAATCTACGCTTGTTGAAAAAGTCATCGAGCGCGGCCGCTGCATCTTTTTCATCGCAGGCGATTATCACGCCTTTTCCAGCAGCCAGGCCATCGGCCTTGAGCACAACGGGGTACCCCGTTGCATCGATTGCCTCTCGCGTCTCTTCCGGAGATGTAGCTACCCGGTAGCCACCTGTGGGCACCCCGGCCTGTGACATGACCTCCTTGGCAAAGATCTTGCTGCCCTCCAGCTCTGCTGCGCCACGGGTTGGGCCGAACACCTTCAGCCCCTGAGCGACAAACTCGTCGACGATTCCCTCAACGAGCGGGGCCTCCGGCCCGACCACAGTCAAGTCGGCTTTTTCATCGGCCGCCAAGCGCGTCAGGCCCTCTATGTCCGTTGCCCTGACATCGAAGCAGCTTGCATCGAGCGCAATGCCTGCGTTGCCCGGCGTGCAGAGAACCTCAGGGTTCGAGTCGCTGCGTGCCAGCGCCTTCACAAGCGCGTGCTCCCTGCCTCCTCCTCCAACAACCAGTACCCGTGACATTTAATAAATCACCTCACAGCACTCTCCGGTACGCAATGTATGCGGCCAAAGCCGCACCCAGAACTACAAATGGAGCACTGGCCAGGCTGTCGGCCACCGAACCCAGATCCAGACCGAAGAAGATTATGTACGGCGAAAGATAGGCCCAAATTGCACCGAAGGCCGCAGCGCGCGCGGTCTCCACACCACGGTACCTGCCCGCCGCCCAGAGCACCAGTGCACTCATTGCCAGGCCCACCAGATACCCGAGAATCAACGCAAAGAAAAGGCCCATGCTCTGCAGGAATGCCAAGACCCACCCGATCATCAAACCGCCGATAGCGGCAGCGGCTATCGCCCGGGCCAGCTTGTTCGGCTTTATCTGTGCTCTTGCCGACCTGGGCAGTCTGGCGCAGTCGGGGCACTTGATCCCAACGGGGGTGTAGACCATGCAATCGGTGCACAGCGGGCGGGCGCACGAACTGCACGATATCGACGTCTCACGGTTCGGGTGCCGATAGCAGGTTGCCTGGCCCGAGACCGCTCTCGCAGTTGCTTCACCACCTCCGTCTGCCTCATCGGCCGGCAACAGGACCTTCTAAATCGAGCCTATGAACTCATCAATGGGAATTGCTGCCAGCGTCTCGTAGGTCGCGGTACCCCGGGAGCCCAACTCAAGTGAGACCTTGGCGATCGTCGCTTCGTCGGGGGCCTCGATGACATTGACGAAGTCAAAGCGGCCGAGCGTTGCCCACTGGGCCTTCACCCTGGCGCCAAGCGCCTCTATCTCCTTGTTCACCTCTTTGATCCGGCTTGGGTTGTTCTTGATCGTCTGGACACCTTCCGGCGACAGGGTGCTGAGCATGATGAATGTCTTCACGCACGTCTCCTTTCTCGAAAACTACAAATCAATGGCATAGCCTAACCGTATAAACTGCAGACCGTGAGCCTGTACGGAAAACTTTTCGCAACATTCTACGATCGTGCCATGGCGAGCGCCGAGAAGGCGGGGCTACGTGACATGCGCATTGAGCTGCTTTCCGGGGCGACCGGAACCGTCCTTGAGATCGGTGCCGGGACTGGAGCGAACATCCCGCTATACGGAGACAGTGTGGAAAAACTGATACTTGCAGAGCCCGAAGCACCCATGTTCAAACGTTTACAGTCAACCAGCGCGAAATCGGCAGTGCCTAACGAAATCGTACTCGCCACCGCTGAGTCTCTGCCGCTGGCGGATGCGAGCGTGGATACGGCGGTCTCAACCATCGTACTCTGCACCGTGGAAAGCCAGGAGCGCTCACTTGCGGAGATAGCCCGTGTCCTGAAGCCCGGAGGGAAGCTCCTGTTTCTAGAACATGTTCGAAGTCGCGACCCGAAGGTGGCCAAGTGGCAGGATAGGCTCAACTGGCTCTGGAAGAAGTTCGGCAACGGCTGCAACTGCAATCGCCGGACTCTGGATGTAATAGACAACTCTCAGTTCAAGATCACCGATGCAAAGCACGGTTCCATTCCCAAGGCATCGAGACTGATACGACCCTGCATTACCGGAACGGCTATACGACCGAAGAGCCTTTGAATTAGCCGATTACTATCTGGCGCGAATCCGCTTGACCACAGTGGAGCTGCGATCGTTGTTCGACCCTTGGTCGAGGATCCCCTTGAAGAGATACGTGCCCTTACGGCGAATCCTGTAGCCACGAATGTACTTTGAACCGTCCCTCTTTGACACGGTTATTGATTTGAGCGTTCTGTAACGACAATTCTTACGACATGGTCTGAAGCGCACGTGTATCCGGACCGATCCATCGCTTGTCTTCGGCACCACCCGGCCCCGGAAGACTATGACGGTACCGATCCTCGCCCTGTAGTAATGGCGTCCCCGTATCTTCGCTACCGAAAACATTCGTCCCTTTTCGTTCCGTAAATTGAGCTTAAGGTAGGAATCGTGGTCGCAAGCGTCACCGACTCCATCGAAATCCCAGTCGCGCTGGCGAGGGTTCTTTTCAAGTGGACAGTTGTCGGCACTGTCCAGGATGCCGTCGCCGTCGCCGTCAGCCTCTACCGGGTTTGTCTCACCGGGATCTACGCGGCCGTTGCGATTCTTGTCCTCGACACCATCAGCCAGGCCGTCACCGTCCGTGTCCTGATTTGTCGCATCCGTCTCATCAGCCGATCTGAAGCTGTTTCTATCGGCGTTTTCAACACCGTCTTCCAGACCGTCGCCGTCACTGTCAAGCTTGGACGGATCGCTCCCGTAAGCGACTTCGGTGGCATCCGGTATCCCATCGCCGTCCAGATCGAACCCGACCGCGGCATGCGCCACCGATGCCACGAAACCGAGGCAAATAACCGTCAATATCAAAAGCAGTGCGATCCTCATTCTTCACCCTATATATCGACAACCATGGCCGGAAACAAAAGTCGCGATCTAAATGCCTTGAGTTCCTAAAAACCTATCCCTGTAGCCACGAGTGATCGGTCTTAAGTAGCGGCTTGTGCTGTTGCTATTGCCTTTGCCTTCTCAAACTCGAGCTTTCCGTCTTTAGCCTCCACGCGCACTGCATCGCCATCCTGAAACTCCCCTTCAAGGATCGCTAACGCGAGTTTATCGACGAGCTGTTTCTGAATCACCCGCTTGAGCGGCCTGGCGCCGAAGGTCGGGTCGAATCCCAGGTTTACGATCAGGTCGCAGGCGTCGTCGCTCAGCTCTACATCAATGCCGCGCTCCTTGACTCGTTGGACAAGCAATGCGACCTGCAGGTCGACGATCTGCTTGATCTCGTCCTTGCCCAAGCGCCTGAATATCACTATGTCGTCAACGCGATTCAAGAACTCCGGCTTGAACTGCTGAGCCAGCGTGTCCTCGACCTCGCGTCGCATCTTCTCCTCGTCGGACTCGCTGACGATGTACTGGGAGCCGAGGTTCGAAGTCATGATCAGAACGGTGTTCTTGAAATCAACGACGTGGCCCTGGCCATCGGTGAGCCGGCCGTCGTCCATCACCTGTAAAAGAACGTTGAAGATATCCGCATGGGCCTTTTCAATCTCGTCCAGCAGTATCACCGAGTAGGGTCGCCGGCGCACTGCTTCGGTCAGCTGGCCGCCCTCCTCGTAGCCGACGTACCCGGGTGGCGCTCCTATCAATCGCGCCACGGTGTGCTTTTCCATGTATTCGGACATGTCAATGCGCACCATCGCATCCTCCGTGTCGAACATGAACTCTGCCAGTGTGCGGGCAAGCTCGGTCTTGCCCACCCCGGTGGGCCCGAGAAAGAGGAACGAACCGATGGGGCGATCGGGGTCCTGCAGGCCTGCGCGAGAACGACGCAACGCGTTTGATACCACGTCCACAGCCTCGTCTTGGCCAATCACACGCTCGTGAAGGCAGCTCTCCATGTGTATCAGCTTCTCGACCTCGCCCTCCATCAGGCGTGTTACGGGAATTCCAGTCCACTTTGAGACGACCTCGGCGACATCCTCGTCGTCAACCTCTTCCTTCAGCATCGTTATCTCCGACTGCAGATCGTGCAGCTTCTCCTGCTGCTCTACAACTATCTTCTCCAGCTCGGGAATATCGCCGTATCTGAGCTTGGCTGCCTGTTCCAGATCGGAGTCGCGTTCTGCCAACTCCGCCTCGCGGTTTGCCTGCTCCAACTTCTCCTTGGCACCGCGTATGGCCGAGATCGCATCCTTCTCCGCCTGCCAGTGGGCCTTCATCTCCGTCGAGCGTTCACCCAATTCGGCCAGCTCTTTTGCAATGGCATCGCGGCGCACCACGGATGCCTCATCCTTTTCCTTCTTGAGCGCCTGCTGCTCGATCTCCAGCTGCTGGATTCGACGCTCCACCTCGTCGATCTCGGTTGGCATCGAGTCTATCTCGATTCTCAACTTTGACGCTGCCTCGTCGATCAGGTCTATCGCCTTGTCCGGCAGGAAGCGATCGGATATGTAACGGTTTGAGAGCGTTGCCGCTGCAACTATCGCGGAGTCCTGGATGCGCACGCCGTGATGCACCTCGTACTTTTCTTTCACACCGCGCAGAATTGCAATCGTATCCTCGACCGAGGGCTCCTTCACGTACACCGGCTGGAATCGCCTTTCCAGAGCGGCGTCCTTCTCGATGTGCTTGCGATACTCGTCCAGCGTCGTTGCACCCACCGCACGCAGTTCACCGCGGCCCAGCATCGGTTTGAGCATGTTTGCCGCGTCCACCGAGCCCTCGGCTGCGCCGGCGCCAACAAGTGTGTGAAGCTCATCGATGAACAGGATGATCTGTCCCTCGGCCTCTGAGACCTCCTTCAACACCGCCTTCAATCTGTCCTCGAACTCACCCCTGTATTTGCTGCCGGCCACCAGCGCGCCGATGTCGAGTGCGACCAGCTTGCGATCCTTCAAAGACTCCGGCACATCACCGGAGACAATCCGCTGGGCAAGGCCCTCGACGATTGCGGTCTTACCCACGCCCGGGTCACCGATCAGCACCGGGTTGTTCTTGGTGCGTCGCGACAGCACCTGGATCACCCTTCGGATCTCGTCATCGCGGCCGATCACGGGGTCCAGCTTGCCCTTGTTCGCCTCCTCCGTCAGATCACGGCCAAACTTCTCGAGTGCTTGGTACTTGTCCTCGGGATTGGGGTCAGTGACACGATGTGGCCCGCGTACCTCGGCCAGGGCCTTGAGCAGCGCTTCCCGGCCGGCGCCTGCGTCCTCTAAAATCCTGCCGCTTGTCGTATCAGAATCGGCAAGTGCCAGCAGTAGATGCTCTGTCGAGATGTACTCGTCGCGCAGCTCCCCGGCCTCTTTCTCCGCTGTCGAAAGCAGCCTTGCAAGCTGCCCTGATGGTTTCGCCTCCGTTGCCGCACCGGACACCTGCGGCAGCTTGTCGAGCTCCTCACCAACCTTGCTGCGAACGATCTCCGGTGAGACTCCGAGTTTCTGCAAAACCGGCACCACCACACTCTCGCCCTGCTCCAGCATCACCGAAAGCAGGTGCTCTGGCGTGATCTCGGGATTGTCGCGTTCGTGCGCGAGGCGCTGTGCTGCTTGCAGGGCCTCCTGAGATTTAACAGTGAACTTGTCTGGTTGCATGAGCTACTTCTTCCTTCGTTTTACCGGGATGCGGAAACCCTTTGCCGGAGTGACCTCTTCAGCGAGCACGATATCCACATTTCTCACGTACGGCACTATCTCACGTCGGTAGCTTCTGTGCACGGCCTCGACTTCTTCTGCAAGTCGTTCCTTCACCCGCTCGAGCCGCTCGACTGCCATATCAAGCTGACTCTCCATCTCGCTGACTACCTGTTCCAGCTCTATCACCCTCTCCACGCCCGCCAGGTTCATCCCCATCTCAACAGTCAACTCCTGGATGTAGCGCAGCAGGTCGACATCCTTCTGAGAGTAGAGCCTGGTCTGCTTCGCCGAACGTTTTGGCTTGATGAGGCCGCGCTGTTCATACACGCGTAGCGTCTGCGGGTGCATACCCGCAAGCTCGGCCGCGACCGAGATCATGAATACGCCTCTCTCCTGATCCACTCTGTTTCGTCTTCTTCCCACCGTTACTCTCTTCCTCCTAGTATCTGCGCACGCGGGTTGCCGTTCATGACCCGTGCCAAGTCGTCGAGAGCTTCCTCCTGCTCCTTTGTAAGTGACTCCGGCACATCGATCGCCAGCCTGACGCGCACATCACCCTGCCCCTTGCCGTTGAGTCTTGTCGGGCCCTCGCCGCGAACCCGCATGACTTTGCCGTGTCGCGATCCGGGCGGCACCTTGATCCGCCTTACTCCGCCCATCGGTGTCGGAATCTCGACCTCCGCGCCCTTGACGGCCTCGATGAATGTGATCGGAATCTCGACCTCGACATCATTTCCCTTGCGTTTGAAGATCGAACTTGGTGCCACTCTTGTCACAACGTACAGGTCGCCCGGTGGACCACCGCGCAACCCGGCCTGCCCCTTTCCCTTGAGCCTGATCCTGCTGCCTTCCCTCACGCCTGCCGGTATGTTGACCCGGTACCGCTTGACCTGACTCGTTGCACCGCTGCCGTCGCAGGTCTCACATGGCTCTTCGATCACTGTTCCAGTTCCGCCGCACTCCGGACACGGCTCGCTCATCGAGAAAAATCCCTGGCTTTTTGAGAGAATTCCACGGCCATTGCACTTCGGACAGGTCGTCGGTGACGTTCCGGCCTTTGCTCCGGTACCTCCACACGTTTTACAGGCCTCCATCTTGGGAACTGCAACCTGGATCTGCGTACCGTGCATCGCCTGATCGAACGAAAGGCTGACCTCTGTCTCGATATCACGCCCTCGAGTCTGGGCCTGTGCCTGCCCACCACGACCGCCACCGCCACCGAAAAGATCGGAGATGAAATCTCCAAACCCTCCGCCTCCACCTTGAGACTGAGAGAAATCGAAGCCGCCCCGACCGCCCGCCGGCCCATACATTCCACCGGAGTCGAAGAGTTTGCGCTTCTCCGGATCAGACAGGACTTCATAGGCCTCGGAAATCTCCTTGAAGCGCTCCTCGGCCGCTTTGTCATTCTTATTGCGATCCGGGTGGTACTTGCGTGCAAGCTTACGGTAGGCCTTCTTAATCTGGTCCTTGGAGGCCTTCTTGTCTACTCCTAATGTCTTGTAAAAGTCCTTCATAAGCCGTCTTCACTTTTTCCAACGAACTTCCGTATTACTCCGCCACCACAACCTTGGCATGTCTAATTACATGGTCGTTGCGCCGATACCCCTTCTGCACGACTTCCACGACGGTGCCTGCACTGACCCCATCCTCCAACTTTGTCATCACGGCCTCGTGCAAGTTTGGATCGAACTTCTCGCCATCGGGCTCAAAGCTCTCAATACCCGCGCGTTTGACTATGCCACCAAGCTCTTCCAGCACCAGGCGCACACCGTCGGATATGTGGTCGTCCTGACTTTCCCGATCGTGGGACCGTGCCGCCTGCTGCGCACGCTCCAGGTTGTCCAGGACGGGTAGAAGCTGCTCGATGATCTCCTTCTTGCCACGATCGGTAGCTGAGGCGACATCCTGAACCATCCGCTTGCGGTAGTTTTCAAAGTCCGCCTTGGTGCGCTGGGCAAGCTCCAGGTACTCGTCACGTTGCCTGCGCGTATCTCCCAGCATCTTGTCAAGGTCTTCCTCAACCTCTTCCGCCGCTTCAGGCTCGCTCGCGGCCACTTCTTCAGTGGCCTCTTCCACCGGAAGCTCCTGATCGTTGTCCGTTAGCCGATCCTCATCTTTACCCGAATCGTCTTTCACTACTTATCGCCCTCGTCGTCCACTACCTCCGCGTCAACGACCTCCTCTTCGTCCTCCGGCGCAGCTTCACTTCCTGCCGACGCGCCATCGCCCGAGGCAGCCTGCTGCTCCTGGGCAGCCTGATACATCTGCTCGGACACCTTGTGGAAGGCGGCCTGGAGTGTGTCGCTTTTCTGCTTGATCTCCTCAACGTCCTCAGAGGTCAGCACCTCGCGAACATCCTTGATCGCCTGCTCGATCTCTTCTTTCGATGCGCTGTCCACCTTGTCACCCAGGTCCTTCAGTTGTTTTTCAGACTGATATGCCGCGTTCTCCGCCGTATTGCGTGCATCGACAAGCTCTCGCTGGCGCTTGTCCTCTTCCGAGTGGGACTCGGCATCCTTGACCATCGCGTCAATCTCGGTCTCATCCAGGCCGGAGCCTGACTTGATCTCGATCTTCTGCTCCTGACCGGTTCCGAGATCCTTCGCCGTGACGTGAACTATGCCGTTGGCGTCGATATCGAATGCAACCTCGATCTGAGGCACTCCGCGAGGCGCCGGCGGTATCCCCGTCAACTGGAACTTGCCCAGGCTCTTGTTGTGACCAGCCATCTCGCGCTCCCCCTGGAGCACGTGGATCTCGACCGAGGCTTGATTGTCGTCGGCGGTAGAGAAGATCTCGGACTTCTTCGTCGGGATCGTCGTATTGCGCTCAATCAGCTTTGTCGTCACTCCACCCTTGGTCTCGATACCAAGGGTCAACGGTGTGACGTCAAGCAGCAGAACATCCTTTACGTCACCTGCGAGCACGCCCGCCTGAATCGCAGCGCCAACTGCCACTACCTCATCGGGGTTCACACCCTTGTGTGGCTCCTTGCCGGCAAGCTCCTTGATCTTGTCCTGCACTGCCGGCATGCGTGTCATGCCTCCGACAAGTACGATGTGATCGATGTCTCCCTGACTCACATCTGCGTCCTTCATCGCCTCCTTGGTCGGCTCGACCGTACGTTCAAGCAGACTGTCTGTGAGTTCAACCAGCTTTGCCCTGGTCATACGCTGATCCAGATGCTTGGGCCCTGACTGGTCGGCCGTGATGAACGGAAGGTTTATTTGGGTCTCCTGCGCTGTCGAAAGCTCGACCTTTGCCTTCTCGGCGGCCTCGTACAGACGTTGCAGGGCCTTCTTGTCCTCGGTCAGGTCAATCCCCTGGGACTTCTTGAACTCGCTGGCCAGCCAATCGACGATCGCCTTGTCGAAGTTGTCACCGCCCAGATGGTTATCTCCCGAAGAAGCCTTGACCTCGAACACGCCGTCGCCGAGCTCGAGAATGGATACATCAAACGTTCCACCACCGAGATCCCAGACAAGAATCATCTGTTCTTCTTCTTTATCAAGACCGTATGCAAGCGAGGCGGCTGTCGGCTCGTTGATGATCCGCTGCACGTTCAGGCCGGCAACTTTGCCGGCATCCTTGGTCGCCTGTCTTTGGTCGTCGTTGAAGTATGCGGGAACCGTGATCACCGCATCGGTTACGGTGTCACCCAGATAGGACTCGGCGTCACTTTTAAGCTTCTGCAGAATCATCGCGCTTATCTCCGGCGGTGAGTACTGCTTGTCGCCGATCTGGACACGTGCATCGCCGTTCGGGCCGGACACGACCTTGTACGGGACGATCGACTCCTCTTCTTTTACCTCTGCTTCCTTACGACCCATGAAGCGCTTGATCGAGAAGACCGTGTGCTCCGGGTTGGTTACGGCTTGACGCTTTGCCGGCGCCCCCACGAGGCGCTCTCCGCTTTCCGTGAACGCGACGACCGACGGAGTCGTACGCCCGCCTTCTGCGTTCTCGATTATCGTCGCATCCCCGCCTTCCATCACGGCCATCGCCGAGTTGGTCGTACCTAAGTCGATTCCTATTGTCTTTCCCATGTGTTTCTCCCTGACTATTGATCTGTTAACTACATAACTACGTATTGCAAGGATTATTGCCCTCTCTTCAATAAAGAGGGGCTAACCGCCCATCGAAATAAAATCTAAGTCACTTTATATCAGATTTTGTTTATTCCCGCCAGCATAAAGGCAAGAAATGGCCAAATTGGCAGATTCGGCTGCCGGAGTAATCATTTGTCTCACCTGGCAGACTGTCGCTCGCGCCCAAACGGACACATGCGCAGAAGCCCGCAGTCTTCGCACTCCGGCTTTGGCTTGCAGATGCGCCTGCCATGCCGGATCATGTTCATGTGCGTTTCGTAGGCATCCTCCGGATCGACTATCGAAAGCATCGCCTCGTGCGCCTCCTCGAAGGACGCGCCGGGCCGGACGAGGCCGAGGCGGGAAGCGACCCGGTAGACGTGAGTGTCCACCGGAACCTCGGGAATCCCGAACGAGAAAAGAAGCACGCAGGCAGCCGTCTTGCGCCCCACTCCCGGAAGTGACTGCAGAAAATCGAGCGCCTCATTCCTTGGTGCCTCCTCAAGCCAGTCGAGGTTCAGTGCTTGGCCCCCTCCCGGCGAATTGGGCCTTTCAGCCACCTGATCAAGTATCCGCTTGATCCTCTTGGACTTGACTTTAGAGATTCCACCCGGCCGTATTGCCTCTTCGATCTCCGCGGCCGGTGCGCCGCGAACCTCTTCCCATGTCGGCATGCGCTCTCGAAGGCGCCCAAAGGCGATGTCACGATTGCGATCGTTCGTATTTTGAGAGAGAACGGTCAGAACCAACTCATCCAGAGGTGCGCGGTGATCGCGCTGTTTCGGGCGGCCGTACAGCTCACGCAGCCGATCACGGATTGCCAGAACGCGCTGCCTCCGGGGTCGTCTCCAATCCCGTTTGTTCAACGACTTTTGGGCGGCCATTCGGGAACCTCTATCAGTGGATCTGGGCTATCTGCGATGTACATGAGAAGACCTGACAGATGCTAATGAAATTGCATTGGCCGGTTTGGGCCTCAACCTCCGATACTCTACATCTGTGTCAATCGGTACACCCATCTTGAAAAAGCTTTCGAAGTTGCTGCCCAAGGGACCGAAGGATGCGCTCTTTCAACTCTCTCTCTTTGTTGCAGCCGATCTCGCCTACGAGACGATTCGCGGAATTGTCGAAGGCAGAGCACAGATCGCTTTTGCAAACGCCAGGGTGATAGTCGAGATGGAACGCAGCATGGGTCTCTTCTTTGAGAAATCGTTTCAGGCGAGCCTTATAAACACGGGCTGGATAATCGAAGTGGCTAACTGGACCTACATGAACAGTCACCTCGTGGTGACTACGGCGTTTCTCGTCTGGCTATATATTGCGCATAACGACTCTTTTTATTTCGTGCGCAACATGTTTCTGGTCGCAATGGGCCTGGCATTGGTCGGGTACCTGCTGGTTCCCACCGCGCCACCGCGCATGCTCGCCAGCCTTGGCTTCATTGATACGATCGCCGAGGTCAGCAGCATAAAAACCGATTCGAGCGTCGTTCGCACTTTTATCAATCCTTACGCGGCCATACCGAGCATGCACATGGCCTTCGCGTTGATGATCTCCATCCCGGCGGTGGTGCTTGTAAAAAGAATGGCGTTCAAGGTCCTCTGGGCCTTATACCCACTGGTCGTAATGTTTACGATCATCGTTACCGCCAACCACTTCTGGCTTGATGCTGCCGCAGGGGCGCTTGTCGCCGTGGCAGCAGCGGTCGCTGCCTACAGACTGTCCAAAGCCAGGCCGTCAAACTGGGCATGGAACGGAGCCAAGGCACAGCGGGCCACCGCAAGTGCCTGAACTCACTCATGCCTTCAACTCACGATAGAGAGCACGGCAGGTCAGCCGATCGTGATCACCGTGGTGCGGAACGCTCGCGGCATGCGGGGCGGGCCGCGGAAGAGATACGCGTCAATGTGCGAAACCGATTGATCGAGTCGCGGTTGACGCCGAATACGATCTCGATCACCGGTCTGATCCTCAACCTCATCGCCGCCGGGCTCATCTTTCAGAAATACTTCGTCCTGGCGGGCTTGGCGTTCATCATCGGAAGCGTCATGGACATGCTCGATGGCAGGTATTCACGCATGTCCGGCAAGGGGACTCCTTTCGGTGCCTTTCTCGACTCGACTCTTGACCGCATCGAAGAGGGAATCGTGCTGGTGGCAATCGCAGTTTACTTCGCCGAGCGAGGAAATGAGCTTGCCGTAGCGGCGGTCGTTATCGCAGTGCTTGGCTCACTTATGGTGAGTTACACGAGGGCCCGTGCGGAAGCGCTGAACGTGGAGTGCAAAGTGGGAATTGCCAGCAGGGCCGTGCGGGTCGTGGTACTCTCAATTGGTCTCGTATTTGCTAAAGGAGCAGGCATTTTTGATGTTGAGCTGCTCGAGCCGGCGATCTATACACTGGCTGTACTAACAGCAATAACCGTGGCCCAAAGGATCTGGCATGTACGCGGCCAACTGCAAACTAAACCTGACGCTGGCTGAAAGATTAAATAGACACAATAAGATCGAAGGAGATGTCTAATGGCAGTAGCTAATGGAGCAACCGGAAACAGTAAGGCAAAGAGACGACCGGACAAGGTCCGGGTAGCGGTTATCGGAGTGGGCAACTGTGCGTCCAGCTTTGTTCAAGGAGTTCATTACTACAAGGACGCCCCTGCAGGCGAGTCGGTTCCAGGATTGATGCACGTCGATCTCGGCGGCTATCACATAAGCGATATCGAGTTCTCGGCAGCATTCGACATCGACTCAAAGAAGGTCGGAAGAGATCTGTCCAGGGCCATCTGGGCTGGACAGAACAACACGGTCAAATTTTCCGACGTGCCCAAGCTTGGAGTTGAAGTGAAGCGCGGCATGACCCACGACGGGCTCGGCAAGTATTTGAAGGAGAAGATCAAACCCGCTCCCGGTGAGACCGACGACATTGTCAAGACGCTGCAAGAGACCGGGACGGATGTCGTGGTCAACTATCTACCCGTAGGATCGGAAGACGCTACCAAGTGGTATGTGGAGCAGATACTTGAGGCGGGCTGTGCCCTCGTCAACTGTATCCCTGTCTTCATAGCCCGGGAGAACTACTGGCAGAAACGGTTCAAGAAGGTTGGGCTCCCGATGATCGGTGACGATATCAAGAGCCAGGTGGGTGCAACTATCGTTCACAGGCAGCTTGCACGCCTTTTTGAAGACCGCGGTGTCGAGATGCAGCACACCTCGCAGCTGAATGTGGGTGGCAACATGGACTTCTACAACATGCTTGAGCGTGAGCGGCTGGAGTCAAAGAAGATCTCCAAGACGAACGCGGTCACCTCGATCTTGGACCAGGAGCTGGCGGCAGACGATATCCACATTGGCCCTTCCGATTACGTGCCGTGGCTGACGGACCGTAAGTGGGCGCATATCAGGGTTGAGGGAAAGTCATTCGGCGATGTGCCGCTGAATATTGAGATGAAACTCGAGGTATGGGACTCACCCAACTCCGCGGGGATCGTGATCGATGCAGTACGCTGCTGCAAGCTTGCATTGAATAACAAGTTGAAAGGAACTTTGGACGGGCCCAGTTCCTACTTCATGAAGTCGCCACCAAATCAGGTGCCCGATCCGGTTGCTCAAGCCGATACTGAGAAGTTCATCTCAGAATACGGAGGGAAGCGCAAATCCGGAAGGGCAGTCACGGGGAAAAAAGCTGCAAAGAAGGCGAAGGGTAAAGCTTGAGCGATCCACCAACCGCTTCGCGGTAACAGTGTCGTTTTCGGATAGTCTCCAAGCGTGGGAATATCCAACAACAAGTTTGCAATTGCCCAGGTCGCACCGTACGCCTGGGAAGAACCCAGAGAAATAAATACATTTATTAAGCGGCTCTCTGCTGGGCTTTGCGAGCGCGGCCACCGAGTCGTGATCCTTGCGCCCAGTGAATCAAGATCGCTTGTAAAAGATTCGCGTCAGAAGCTGATGCGGGCAAAGAACGAGCCTGATCTGATATTCGGCGACGGCGAGCCGAATGTGCTCGCGGTTGGAAGTAGCCTTTCCTTCAAACGGGCGCGACGGGGAGGCACGCTGACTCTACCAATCGACGTGTCACGCACCCTGGAACAAGCACTCACAACCGTGCCGTTGGATTTCGTTCATGTACACGAGCCATTCGCACCAAGCACCGCCTCGGCAGCGCTACGACTCTCCAGGTCGCTGAACATCGGAACCTTCCACCTGCCGACAGAGCGCGTTCTATCCACCCAGATAGCGCGCCGCTTGGTTGAACTCGTATTCGGAAGGCTTGATGCCAGGACCACAAATCATCAAGTCACGAAGGATCTGGTTGCCTCCTACTTCCCCGGCGACTACAGATTCATCAAGCCGGGCTCAGACCACCTGCCCGGATTGAATAGAAGAGACAGGAAGTCTGGAATGCGCATTCTCTACTGCGCCGATGAGGAACGTCGCTCACTGCGCTTTTTTATGCGTTCACTGCGCAGGATGCCACGAGACCTTGACTGGTCGGCCGTAATCTGGTCACGCCATGCAAAAGACAGCAATCTACATATGTCTCGGGCCCTTCGCGAGCGAGTGCGCCTCACAGGCCCGAACGAAAGCGACCTCAAAGACGAGCTCCGTTCTACAGATATCTTCTGCTGCTGCTCGACCGGGATTGCGCCTGCGCCGCTACTGCTTCAGCAGGCACTGGCCTCCGATGCCTACTGTGTCAGCTCGCGTCTTCCCGTCTATGAGGAGTTGCTTGAAGACGGTGAGTGCGGCCTTCTGTTCGAGCCAAGAGATGAGATGATGCTCGTCGCCCATCTAAAACGACTGCTTGAAGACCCTCTGTTGAGAAAAAGGCTTACGCAAAGCTCCCAGATTCTTGGAATCAGCAGTGGCTGGGAGGAAACGATAGAAAACTATGAGGATCTGTACGCAAGCGTTGCCGCGCGCAGGCATTCGATTGACGGTAAACCGCAAATAAAGAGGCGTCTCGCAGATCGAAACATGATCCACTGTGACCTTCACATGCATACCGACCACTCACGCGACTGTGCCACTCCCGTGGACGTGTTGCTCAAGACGGCGAAAAAGCGTGGTCTGGACGTTATCGCCATCACTGACCACAATGAGATATCCGGAGCCCTTGAGGCGAAGGAGAAAGCAGCCGACGTCGAGGTGATCATCGGGGAGGAGATAAAAACCGCAAGCGAAGGTGAAGTTATCGGACTCTTCCTCAGCGAGAAGATCGCACGCGGCCTTTCGCTAGAGGAGACGATCGCTGAGATAAAAAGGCAAAACGGGCTTGTTTATATGCCGCACCCCTTTGACCGTCTCCATGCTATCCCCGATTACGAAAGCCTTCTCAGGGTCATCGATGAAATAGACATCATCGAGGTTTTCAACCCACGAATTGCGATCTCAACCTTCAACGAGGAGGCAGAGCGGTTTGCGGCAAAGTACAGGATCGTCGCGGCGGCCGGCTCTGACAGCCATGTCACACAGGGTCTGGGCACTGTCAAGATCAGAATGCGTGAGTTCAACGGGCCCGAGGAGTTCCTGGAGTCTCTTCGCGAAGCCGACATTGTGCGAAAGCACCGCAATCTGCTTTACGTGCAGACGCTCAAGTTTCTGCAGACCAAGGGGAGGCCAAAATCGGCAAAACGGGCTGCCAAGGCAAAGGCTACTTAGAGCGTCTTTCATTCCCCTGAAGCGAAAAAAAAGATGCATGTAAAAGGACAAGACAGACAGCCGTCTAATTCCTGCGCGCAGATGCCAACAACCGACAACGATATCCAGGAGAAATACCTCGAGCGAGCCATCCGTGAGCTCAATAACTTCAGCCGGCAACTTCGGGAGTGTGACCTCTGCCCAAGAGGAGGGATAATGCCGGTCCTGGGGTCAGGGCACCCTCAGGCGGATATCTTCATGGTCAAGTTCTCTCCCCGCCAGGAAGAGATCGAGGAGGGAGTCGCCTTCTACGGCCGGTCTGGAAGCGCACTGCTCAAGAGCCTAAAACGTCTGAATGTAGATCCTATGACCGTATACGGCACCGTATTGATCAAGTGCCCCGTCGCCGATACAAGCCTGGCAGCAGATGAATGTGTGGCGAGAATCCAAGAGGAATTTGCCATTGTTGACCCCCGTATCGTCGTGATAATGGGCAGGGATGCACTCGATACCTTCAACGACCAGCGGCTCCCAATGGCCCGCGAGTTGAAGTACTCTCCCGGCGAACTGCAACAGCTAACTCCCACGACTTCTGCCCTCACCGTGCCAAATATTGACGATTGCCTTGACGAGGAAGGTGGAAAAAGGGATTTCTGGCAAGCATTTAAAGCCTTGGGAGGCTGGTACGACGATTTACCTCCTTATTGACGTGCACGGCATCTAGTGCAAGGCCTCTAATGCCGAGGGGATATGTTTAGAAGAACATACGCTCGAAGAGATGAAGAAGGCTTCGAGAGTTAGTACCTTCCATCAGCCTTGGCGATCCTGTCCCGAAGGGTGCACAATACGTAATGCTCGCGGGTCCTGCCACGGATGGGGCCCATCCCCTGCGGTGCAGTAGCTCCTCGGGCATCCGACCCATCCGCGTCACCCGCTCGATGAAAAGGTGGTGATCTCCTGTTTATAAATACAGCGCTAGCGTTCGAGCAGGGCCACACACTCTATGTGGGGGGTATTCGGGAACATGTCCACGGGCCTCACTTTGACCAGCTTGTAACCGGCCTCGACCATCTGGGCCGCATTCGGGGCCAGGGTGGTCGGGTTGCAGGACACGTAGACAATGCGCTTCGCTCCTGTTTCCAGAACCCTTCTCACGACCTTCTGTGAAAGTCCGGCTCTCGGCGGATCGATCACTACGACGTCGGCACTTCCCACCTCTTCGACCAATGGCCTTATTGCAGTTCTTGCATTGCCAGAGAAAAATCGTGCGTTATCAATACGGTTGGCCTGCGCATTCTCATTTGCACTACGAACAGCATCGTCGACTATGTCGATTCCGTACACCATTCCAGCCCGGCTGGCAAGCAGCAGTCCCATCGTGCCGATTCCACAGTAGAGATCGAATACGTGCTCATCTCCTTTGAGATCGGCGTACTCTGAAGCCGTTTCGACCAGTTCCTGCATCATCGCAGAGTTTGTCTGAAAGAACGCATCGTACGGAATGCGGAACCGAAGGCCGGATACCTCCTCCTCGATCCATTCAACCCCATACTTAAGATCGTCTACATCTCCCCTGCTCACCTCTGCGGTTCCGGAATTGACCGTCCAGATAAGACTCGACACCTGACTGAATTCTCCCGTCATATCGACGGTGAATTCGTCGGAATCAAAGCTCTCGATACCTTCAGACGTAATCAGGCGCACCTGAATCTGTCCACTGTACCGTCCTTCCCTCACGACCAGGTTTCGTAGAAAGCCTGCACGCGACTTGCGATCGTACGCTTCGATTCCCCGATCTCGAAACCAGTCACGAGCGAAGTTGCGGATCTCATTCGACCTGTGCGAAGCAAGCAGGCAATCGTCCACGTCGACCACCTGCTGCCAGTTCCCACGCTTGTGGAATCCAAGCGCCAGCCTGCCGTCGCTGCCGGCGCCAAACGAGTACTCGAGCTTGTTGCGATATCGCCATACATCCTGAGCCTCGCGAATCGGCTCCATCTCAAAGTCAGACAGGCCACCGATCCGCTCCAGCGCTTCACGCACCTGTTCGGCCTTGATCTGAATCTGTCTCTCGTACGCAAGCTCCTGCCATGGGGCCCCGGGGCACAGTTCGCCGGAGTGAACGCACTCGGCCTTAACCCTGTCCGGGCCCACCTCGATCACCCGCACCGTACGCGCCTCGGCATAGTTTTTTTTCGACTTTGTAACCTCGGCCTCGATGTGGTCGCCTGGCAGCGCATTATCGACAAAAACCACAAAGCCATTGGTGCGACAGACTCCCCGGCCGCCGTAGGCAAGCCCTTCAACATCAAACTCCAGTATGTCTCCTCGTTTTGGCCTCATCTTCGAAGAGCCTATCTCAGCATGGGTGGCGGTGACTGCACCCACCGACGTTACGCGTTCTTGATAAAAGTGTCTATCCTGTTCGCGACTGTGTCACCGTTCGATTTGAAAAAATACAGATCCGAGGCCGACAGCTTCATCGCAGAGATTGATCTCGAGTATTACGTGCATCTCTCCGGTCAGAAGGATCAGCTGGATCTGGAGAAGATCTACGGGCGCTACAAAAGCCTGTTCAACAATGAGGCAATCGATGCAATCAGGGTCAAGCTCGAAAGAGGAACCGGAGATCAACGACGCAGGCTGCGATACCTGCTTGCCTTCGCGGTTGAAGGTTTTATCGGGCAGGAAACCAAGGTAGAAGCCGCAGCGATTGCACAGAAAGAGGCCACACTTGAAATAGAGGTTGACGATGCAAAGATTGCATACCGACAGTCCTCGGTCGAGCAGGCCAACGAGAAGGACGCAGAACGCAGAGAGAGGATAGAACGGTCTCGTCTCGCGACTCAGGAAAGAGACTTGAACCCGCTGTATCGGACAGCCCTTGAACGTGCGCACGCGCTGGCAACAGAGCTTGGTTGGAAAAACTACAGAGCAATGTATGAGGACCTAAGCGGAATCGACTACGAGGCACTTGAACGGCAGACCCACTCATTCTTCGAGGCGAGCGAGAAGCACTACGAGTCACTTTTGGAACCGCAGTTGGAAAGGCATCTAGGCTTTGGCTTCGACAAATTACGGCGATCGGATCTTCCACACTTCTTCAGGGCACCGCAGCACGACCGGCACTTCCCGGAAGAGAAGCTGGTCCGTTCCTTCATCGACACGATGTCCGGACTGGGTATCGATGTGAAGGCTCAGAAAAACGTTGTGCTGGACCTTGAGGAACGACCAAAGAAAAGCCCGCGAGCCTTCTGTGCGCCGGTGCATGTCCCGGATGAGATCTACCTCGTGGTTCCGCGTGTCGGAGGCCGTGACGACTACTTCGCGCTGTTTCACGAGGGCGGGCACACCGAGCACTACGCACATGTTGACCGCTCCCTGCCGTTTGAGTATCGCAGGCTCGGCGACAACTCGGTTACCGAGGCTTTCGCATTTCTATTTCACCACCTGGTCGAAAACCCGGCCTGGCTCAAGAAGTACCTTGGGGTTACGGATGTTGAAGAGTTGGGCTCGTATAGCGGAGCCAGCAAGCTGATCTACCTGCGCAGATATGCCGCCAAGCTCAGGTACGAGCTTACGCTGCACAAAGGAAACGCGGATGAGACCGAAATGAGAAAGCTGTACAGTGACTACCTGAGCGAAGCGACTCATACCGACTGGCCTGACACCACATACGTGAGCGACGTCGATCCGGGCTACTACGCGGCCAGCTACCTTCGTGCCTGGGCACTGGAGGCAACGCTGAGCCGCACACTTAAAAAGCGCTTCGGTGAGATGTGGTTCGACAGAAAAGAGGCTGGTGCCTTCTTAAAAGAGCTATGGAGCTTCGGCCAGAAGCTGAATGCAGATGAGTTGCTTGAGGAGGTCGCGCAGGAAAAGCTCGACTTCAAGGTGATGCTGGACGAAGCGCTAGGTCAGGACTGATTGGAAGTCTTTGCAATCCTTCGTTCAACTGCATCCAGCACCGACTTCCGGTTCGCATTGCGTTCTTCGTAGCTTCTAATTTTTCGAAGCCCCTTCGCGTCTGTCCGGTCAAGCTTCTTTCTGACCTGCGCAGCGGTCAGTTTTTCGTAGTTGGACACCGGAGGACTTTCGCGTTTCGTACTTGCATGCCGCACCTTGGTCGTTGCCGCCTCAACTCTGTTTCGCGCCGTTACGGCAGCTTTCGTTGCCCGCTCACGAGTGGAACCACCCGTGTTTTCTATCTCGTCCCTGCCGCGCCCCACCAATCGCTCAAGATCTGCTAGAACGTCGTCCGTCTGCTTGCGCCCGCGTTTAAATAGAGTTTGAACCAGATCCTGAGCGTCCGCATGGGTGATGCGTCCTCGCTCAACGGCGTCGTCGACAGCCTCCTGTATTCGATCGCGGGTCAGCATCACAATATTGAGCGGTGCAAGCACACCGCGGGTCAGCGTCTCACGAAAGTCTTCTATGTTCTTCTCCTGTGCCCCTTTTGCTGAGCCTCCGCGTTTCTTCGTTGCCGAGGTCCTGGCTTTCGTTGTCTTCGTACTTCTGGATGATCGCTTGCGCGTGCTTCGCGCATGAGCCATAAACGCCTCCCTCAAGCCGCCTTTTGCTCATGCCGACAATACCACCAAAGTAGCGTTCGTTGTAAATACCTTACGAAGAGGACCACTAACATCTGCTTATGGTTAACAACTTCCTGACAGGCGAAGAGATCTCACCCGAAGAGCTGGGCCAACTTCTCGAAAGCGCAGACGAGCTCAAGAGGTGCAGACAATCAACAGATGAATCGCCACTTTCGGGCAAAAGTGTGGCACTGATTTTCGAGAAGCCGTCAACCCGGACCCGCATCTCGTTCGAGGTGGGCGTCTTCGAGCTTGGCGGAAACCCGATCGTGCTCAAAGGGGACGATCTACAGCTTGCACGTGGCGAGTCGATAAGGGACACAGCGCTCGTTCTGTCGCGCTATGTGCAGGGGATCGTCTTGAGAACCGGGCCCCATCATCAGATAGAGGAGCTTGCCGCGAACGCATCTGTGCCGGTGATCAACGCGCTGACAGAAGACCACCATCCCTGTCAAGCGCTTGCCGACCTACTCACTTTGAAAGAGCGAGTTGGCAAGTTGAACGGCCT
>SDBU01001150.1_pt1 | contig 38707 bp, 50 predicted proteins | sample 2277071 | NCBI WGS metagenome assembly SDBU01 (sample SAMN10397929, study PRJNA504765) | marine sediment metagenome | isolation source: marine sediment core GS08_GC12, 126 cmbsf | place: Arctic Ocean: Gakkel Ridge, Loki's castle | collected 2008 | reverse complement strand
TGTGGGGTTACTAGCCATGCGGATGAAGCGGTGGGGAAATCATAGTATTTGGCAATACACTTGGCTTTAGTAGAAAAAGTCGTGCTCCCTACTTCATAATTAGCAGCTGAAAACTCTACACAGCCGTGATATTTCGTTATGCCTCTGATACCAGAGCGAATGTCAGGAAGGACATCACCCGTGTTCCTGCTAATAAACACAGCCCCTTTGATTTTACTGAATAACTGCTCTGGTAATTTCTTTGCCATTTTCTTATCTCCTAAATTTAAACTGGCAGGCTTCGCAAATATTCCCTTCCGGTTCGTGACACTCCAGATACATTTGGCATCCACACTTAAAACACGGTACGACATCAGGCTCTTGTGGCTGACTGTTGTAATATTGCTGTTCTGCATCACATGCCTGTTCGTATTCTTCATCGGAATAATAATCTACTCGCTCTACGCCCATTTTCTTATCTCCTAAATTTAAATTAGTAAAAGTGTGGCCTGCCTCAAACAATGTCTGTAAGTACACGGCATATCTGTATTCAAGTTTTGAGCGGAAAGTATATTCAGCATTGCCTACGCTTGTTGTGATTCTCTGTACGTGTCCGAATTTAGCCATTATCTACTCTCCTAAAAGAAATTACCCAGCAGAATGGATTTCCTGACCAGCCATAGCCCCGCTTTTTGTTTATTGAGTCCCAGAGGGCGGCAAAAGCTGGTTTAGCCATGCTTTCAAGGATGCCTTTTTCTGTCATAATTGACGCCGACCGCATATTTTCCCTTGGCAGCCTTATTCCTTCAGCAACAATATCCTCAAGGGTTATGTCCTGCACCATCTCTACCCTTATATCTGTTATTCCAAGGAATATGCGGGCAAGTTCTTTGAAACAGCCATTGGGTACTTTGTGCCCCATAGTGAGACATTTAAGTCGCGACGGGATAACAATCCAATCTGTTTCGGTTCCATCTGCCATGTACTCAAATATACCCGCCCTTTTCTTTCTCTTTAGGGACGTATAATTTAGCCTTACACTTTCCCTGACCCAAAGCCCCATATTTATCTGTTTTGGACTATATGATATATTCCAGCCTGAGACATTCCTAAGACCCTTGCTGCCTGTCGCTGGCTGCACAGACCAACCTTGATTGCCCACTTTAAATGTTCGCAGTTCTCGTTTGTCATTTTGGACATCGGGTGCTTCTCGCCCTCGTTTCCGTTTCCGTGCGCCTTTCTGTCCAGCCAGTTCTCTATCTGCGTACCCCATTTTAAATTCTCTGGTTTGTTGTTTTTGGGGTTCCCATCCAAATGTCTCACCTGTAACGATACTGGGTGCGGTTCGCCATGAAACGCCATACATACAAGACGATGGATGGATTTGGTGACTTTTTCCCCCTGATGACACAATGAAATCGAGCAATAATTCTTGTTCGTTTTGTGTCCTTTTAATGGATACCAGTCCACGTACTCCTTTCTCCCAAAGCCTTTGTATCTCGTTCGAGAGTAAATCTGTCCATCTGAGCCAGCCATGTAGTTTTTGCTTGGCGATGCCGGAATTGGTTTCAATACTACCTTTTTCATTGTTCGGCTCCTTAAAGAAATTATCATTTCCCGTAAGGATACCATATATCCTATCGTCCGTCAAGCTATAAATAAAAGTTTCTTTACAAACCCTGCGTGTCTGCGTTTTCCTGCCGTCAAGTACAGCTTTGGTCATTTCTGTGTTGAATAAAATTGGTTTCATTTTCTTATCTCCTAAATTTAAATTAGTAAAAGTGTGCCCTGCCGGTAAACCTCGATAGCCACCATAGCAATTTGGGGAATGTCCGACAGGGCTTTGTTCAATTTGAATTGCTATGGTGTCATTTTTCATATAAGCATTATCGGTGATATGGCTTAAATGTCAATAACTTTTTTTCCATTTTATTAATAAATAAGATTGTGTTAAGACGAACCGTGGATATTGCTTCAGGAATGGATATATCTTAACAATAAATCTGTAAATGTTAAGATTGCTTTTTCAGGTATCTGCGCTCTGTCTGTATCAAATTACACAGCTCGGCGGGAGTATAGCTATTGACAGGGACATCAACAGGAAGCCATGTCCAGAGCCTTAAAAAATAAGCATAATACTCCGAACAGAATATACTGGAAAAGTCATCCTTGCCTATCGGAGAGTGGTATACAGACAGGGCAAGCTCAAACTTGCTCTTTTCATAAGGCCGTCCTCGCATAAAGGATAGACCCGCTTCTAATAGCCTATGGAAGTCCTCATCCCTGCTTACGATCAGGGATTTAGTGAATACATCCCCGTCGTATCCCCTGACCCGCTCGCGGAGCGTATTGACCTGTACGCCGTCTTGACCCTTGTTCCGGCTTGTGGACTCTGCGCACAGCAGTATACCGTACCGCGTCTCTATGGCCATGCCTACATGGGATACGTCGCCACCTGAAGCTGCCATTATTACCTTACTTGCGATACTATTCCCCTTAAAGAAGATAGGGTCGCCAGTCTTTATCTTGGCACGTTCATCTTCATACATGAGATTATCCACCTTAATTTGAAATTCTCGCCATAACATAGTCCACCATTGTAATATAAGACGGCCTGCCTTCGCGTTGACAGACCGCCTGGAGGAGGAGAAAATTCTATTTAGCTTCGATTCGTTTCAGGGACTCTTTTATGTCATTAAACTGCACGTTCTGTTGCGTCTGGTGCATATCAAATACCTTGGTGTCGACCTTGCCCGCCTCGTGCCTCTTGATAATCTCAGTGTTTACTTCCTGCCTAGTTGCAGTCCTGCCCAAAGAATAGCCGACCGCCAAGATAGCCAATATGAAGATATAAAGAAGATGCACTAATTTTAATTTCGCTGTGTTTTCTGTTGCTTTGTCTGGCATAGTTACTTCCCTTCAAGTTGTGCTAGTTTGTTCAGATGTTCATTAAGTAGATTGATTGTTTTCTGGACTGCGCCCTGCAATTTCTCCCTTTGGGTGAAAAGGTCACACACGATTACCTTTAAGTCCTTAATTGCTGTCGCTTTCTTTTCCGCTGCCTGTTTTGCTTTGTCTTCCTTATTCATGGTTTTTCTCCTACTTATCTATAATGTTAAATCCAACCTCTTGCTTTGTACGACCGTTCGCACATTTTTCATCTGTTGGGTAATTTATACATGCCGTGGGTCTTTTCTCTTTCCCGAATACTATTGCTACTAAACATAAATACTTACCGTTGTCAAGTATAAGCATATCGCAAGCATTTTTGACTTGCTTTCGGTTCTTTATCTCGGCGACAAGCTCTTGCTTCTGGTCGTAGGTGAAGTCGCTTTTAAGCCATAACAGCTTATGGGCCACATCTTTTAAACAACATTTTCCACATTCATAGCAGTTCATTTTATTCCTTTTATGTCGTAGTCAGCATAACATAATAATTGACACCGTTTATCCTAACTGGTAGTTTGTTTGAGAACTTAGTCTCGTCTGTGTCAGCGGCAACTACCGCCTCTTGGCTTATAGATAAGGCCCTGTTTCCTGCGGACAGTTCATATCCTCCTATAGATACCTCGTTAGCGGTTGCCCCTGAATCTATACTGGAGTTGAATGTTAATTCAGCCGCGCCGTTGAAGTCAAGGTTTCCGTTATTATCCCACTCGCAGTAATCCGTTACCCCACCATCGCCAAGAGTTAAGGATTCAAGCCCGCTGTCTCCGATGAAGTTTATAAATCCCGTTGTATCTTCGCCGTTCACTTTAAAGTCCATGTCAACGCTACCGTTATTTATAATAACAGCAGGGGCGGCTTTTGTACCAGTACATCGAATGGCCTCTTTAGCATTTACCGTTATAGTAGATACACTAGTAGCAAAAGCAAAGTTTGTGGTAGACTGTAGGTCGCTTGTGATGTTTCGACCTATGAAATTCCCACTACCAACAGATAACATATTCGTGTCTGCATTATAAGTAAGGTTCGCATCAGTCTTTGCAGCAAGCGAGCCGCTGGCATCAGACCATAAACCGACAAACATAGATGTATCCGTATCAGGTTCTACGGCTACCGTCAACGTCCCCGCATTGCCTGTGATAGAGCCTACGATAGTATTGACAAAAGTAGCTATCTGATTCTCGTCGATAGTTACTGCGGTTATGCCGCCTGATTCAAGGAGTACAGAACCGACTGTTCCAGCGGCTGTTCCTGTACCAATAGTTACATCGCCTGAGTCGGCTGCCCCCGTCGCATTACCTGTTACTATGTTTATAAAACCAGAAACTGTTGCTGCAACATCAACCGTGCTAATTGTTAGCATCTGTGCAGGTAATACTGTAGTTATTACAGGGGCAGCCGCCGATAAAAATATACCAGCAGCCGTTAAGCTAGTCCCTGCCGTTATTTGTCCAGTTGTTGTGATCTGGGCTACGGAGAGTAAGCCTGTGGCGACATCCCACTTATAAAGACTGCCGGTCTTAGTCCACTTAGAACCGTCCCAAACGAGATGCTCCCTAACGGTGGTGCCTACATCCAGGCTTATACCTATGGTGTCGCCGGTCAGGGTTATAGGCGCAGCGACAGCGAGGTTTGTACCATCTGACAAATCAATAATAGGTGTATACCGGCCTCTGGTCATTTCTGTTCCCTACGCCATTTTTCCCACTTAGCAACTGCTAGCTGGAAAGCCTCTGCCGCATTAGCGTTCCATCGCATCTGTAAAGACATAGCATCATTCTGTTGTTCTTTGGTTAAAGTACTGAAAAACTCTCCCTGGTCTTTTTGGGCTACCTTCCCTAAAGGTGAATTATTATTAAGCGACGACCTTATTGCATCCTGCGTCTTTGAAAGTTCTTCGGGGTCATCGCCTGCGCGTTTAAACAAAAAGAAGAAATGATCGCTGGCATCCTCTACGTCCCCAACGATTATCTGTCTTGTGGCCATTTCAAAACTTAACGTGCGCTTTTGTGGAACGCGGGTTATCCATCCCAGTACCGCATCGACAGCAACCTGCTTAGCTTTATCAGAAGCCTTTGGATTTTTCTTATCAAACGCCCACTCAAACCCAAGCCTGCGGGTCTTATAATATTCCTGTGTTATGTTCTTGTCGTCAAACCTTGCATCTATTTTATCAAGCAACCCCTGTGCCTGCCTAAGTGCAGGAGTTTCTTTTATTGCGATTTGCTTAATGGCATCTTTCGCCTGTGTGGGATTCCAGATAGATTTTACCGTAGCTTCGCCGAGGTTTGTGACCGTAGCTGCCGTTGGCCCGCCTATGAGATTTGGCAAGCCATAAACTATGTCAGCAATAATACCAACCGCACCGCCGTCAATTATGTCTTTCAAGATAGTTAGCGAGATCTCTTTGAGATTCCTGCGCTCTTTGTCAGACAATGTTTTTAATAACGACTCATCTTTAGCTAAAATAAAGTCTCTGATTATGTTGTATATCTCTCCGGTTACAGCCATAGCCACAAGCCATGAAACTATCTGGGACGGGTCCCTGTTCTTGACGTTAGTCTTTATGACATCATTCCATATATGTCCAACTTGATCTACGCCCCACACTTTAAATTGAGTAATTATCCGCCAAAACGGCTTATTGTCCCACCATGACCGCTTAGTACTTAATACAACAGGGAAAGCGTTGTCCCTTACTGTGCGGTGGAGAACGGCATCAAGAAGCTCTGGGGATATGTCATCGACTGAAGTTAGTTTGTCTATGAGTTCATCGTTACCTAGCTCCCTTAGCTTGTTTCTGGCCTGCTTGGGCGACCTGCCAATAAGTTCTAGCGGAGACAAGAGCTTACCTAGTCTCTTGTCGAATATCTTGACTATCTTGGGATTAGTATGGAGTATCTTTAGGTTGTGTTCGATAGCGTTTTTCTTTGCAATAGCTATGTGTACTTGGTTTCCTAACTCTGAAGACGCAAACGCTTTACCCGCCAGCTTAGTTAAAAGATGTCCGGGCTGGTATCCTTCGCCGATTGCTGTATTAGAGAATACAGCTCCGCGCCTTATGACTTCTTCTTCTAGTTCTTTTGAGTGTTTGAGGAATTGATTGATAAATGGCGGGTAGTCTTTTATGGTTTTAAGCTGGACACTTAGCGGTGCCCATGCTGCCGCCTTATTAAACCTGTCGAGCATATTGCGAGTAATAGTTAAAGAAGACATTGCGATCTTAGTAAGGAATTGATAACCTCTTATCGCTCCGCTTATCTTTCTCGCTGCGTCAGATGACTTAAGTTCCTTGCCAAACGCCGCCTGTATATAATCGTTAAGTATATTAAACTCGTCTGTGTTCGTAGCCGCTCTCAATCCCTCTGCTTTTATTGCCAGCCTAGGGAATGAAAGCCCTTCACTGTCCGGCCCCCACTGCCTTACGCCCTCTATGGTCATCCAGTTTCTTTGAAAGAGATTATCAAGCACTCTGTCGGGGTCCCACTCCAAAAACCGTTCGGGTAGCTCAAACCTTGTTCTTTCAAGATACCCAGACAACCCCCTTAGTTGGTCCTGCCTGAACCTTTGCAGGTTAGCAACGTACTCCTCTATTGAATCAGCAAACCCTAGCTCTACGGCTTCCTCTGCAACCTCGATAACATCCGGTGAGTTCATACCAAACTTACCAGCCTGCTTAACTATCTTTTCTCCGGTTGCGTTCAGAACTTGAGGGAACGCCTTACCCGTCCTTGATAGGGCAACTTTCTCACCATTGACTCGCCTTTGTATTCCTACGACATTGGCTTCGTCCAAGAGTTCGTCCAAGACATCCCTAAGTTTATCGGCTCTTTCCTTTATCCACTTCGGAGGAGCCTTGCCCTTACCGTTTATAGCCTTAGCTATACGTTCTCGGTTTTCCTTACTGACCCCTTTTAAAATCTTCTTAGCATCAAGGCTGCTGTTGTTGATTCTCTTCTGGGAACGTATTGTTATCTCGTCAAAGTCCTTAGATACAGACTTGCCCTCTTCTCCAAGGCTCTTTAAATGGGTCGAATACCGCTTGACATTCCGGCTTGCTATTTCCTTAGTCGCCCTTGCTGCCGAAGATAGATTGCTTCCAAGCCGCTTGCTTGTTTCGCCGACCTCTGTTACAACGTCGGGTATGATTGTGGTTCCACCAGCTTGCCTGCCACCAACAAGGCGTGGTTCCTGTGGTGGGGGCTTGGGTAGGTCGGCCATTTCTTTATCAAGAGATTCCCGAAGAACGTCAGCGCTTTTCTGTAATGCCTCAAATGTTGCGCCAGTAGATTTTCCTTGTAACTCCAATACTTCTTTTAGTTCTAAGAAGGTTTTATTGGCTTCCAATTCAGGTGTACCAACCTCTGCTTCTGGAAACAAGTCTGCTCTTGTTAAATCTATCTCTGGTGGTTTGGGTATTGCTAGCTTTTTAGCTACGGGTTTAACCTTTGGAACAACAGGTTCAGCTATAGGTTTAGTAACCGGCTTTGGCGCCTCTACGGGCTTAACGTCAGGTTTAATAGCTTTAGGCTCAACTGGTTTTACAGGCTCTTTTGTTACTGCCTCGGCCACGGGCTGTTGCCTGCCTATAGCATCCAATACAGGTCGTACCTCGTCAGCTACTTGTTTTAAGTGTTGGTCGCGGACATCTTTTGTAACCTTGCCCTTGTCAAATTGCTTATTCCAGAACCTTGCCTGCTTTGCTTTCTGGACTACGAATTTTAAAGCACTGTCTGGAACCTTAGATAAATCAAGCCCGTTCTCTGTGCCGATCTCTCGGAGATTCTTGACCGCCTTGGTTTCAAGTTTTGCCCTTGCGAGCCTAGTAGTGCCCTTAGCCGCCGCATCAAGCCCGCGCAAGGCCCACGGTAGCAGAGCGGCAGTAATTATGGCTTCAGTATCCCCACCAGCAACAGCGGCAGTTCCAGCAAACACGGCAGATTGCGAACCTGTCTTAACAAAGAATCCTTTCGTGCCTTCAACAGGAATCTTGTCTATTCCTACCAAGGCTACATACATAGCTGCGCCGGCACCGGGCGTACCTCCCTCGGCTAGATTAAGAGTCTCCCATGCAGTAAGATTACCGCCAACAGACGCGCCTGCGCCTACGGCTTTCTTGGTTATAGCCAACTTGGCTACAAAGGCAGATACGTTGGCGGCTACATCTATAGCTTTTTCAGCCACCCCTTTTGCTTCTGGGGTAGCGGTAATTTCAAAACCCGCTGTTTTCTGGAACCTGACAGACTGGACTCGCTTAACATGGTCATCGAAATCCTCACCGCCTGTAAGCTCATCTCTTGTTTCTTTCGGTATCGCAAAGTAGTCTCTTAGTTTAGCATTGCCAGGGATTAAGCCTGCGTCTCTTGCCGCTTGCATTCGTTCATGGATAACCGTCATCTCGGTTGTAAGCTGACCTATTTGAGACTTAGTTCTTATAGTTGCCAGGGTATTTACAAAACTCCGCCCAACCTTTTTGATAAACCTCTTGAATAGTCCCGGTCGTTCTTCGGCCACATCTATTTGTTGTATTTCAGGGATAGGTCCGTCAAAAGGAACACCATTAAGGCTGTTGTTTAATTTCGTGAAATCATCGACTTGCCCTCTTTCTTTTAAGACAGGATAGAACGACTCTCCAGTATGAAAAGGCAAACCATTGTCGGTAGAGAAATCATACACTTGTCCAGCCACTTTCGAGACATCTTCTTGGTCGGTCATGGTTTGGAATATACTTGGCTCGACCTCGGCGTACCTGGACTTTAGCTCTTCTATTTCGGGCGAAGGACCATGCCTGTTTTCAAGTTCGGCTATGTAGTCTATTTTAGCCATTATTGGGTTATTCTCTTTAACAGTTCTTTGTCAGACAGAGAGGATATATCTTCCTCTTTCGATGGTTCTGGTTCCTGTGGTGTGCCGGAGATTAGCTCTTTGGATTTTGTGAATATCTCTTTCTGTGTCGGTACACGGTTCTCCTTAAACTCACTGTCAATCCAGTACAGGAGTTCGGAGTTTACTTCAGCCGCCTGTTTTCTTTCTGCGTCAGAGAAACGCAGTCTGTCAAAAAACCCACTTCCGGCAACGGATATATCCACTGAATCAGTAACTATCTCAATATCGTTTATTGTCTGCCTTGGGTAAGGGTTGTCTATTCGGTTAAGTGCCCGCTGGAAATCCTCGTCAGTAATGGATTTGTCAATATACCTGTTATCAAGCAATTCACGGTAGGCGTTTTCTTTATTAAGCCGATTCTTGCCGTGTTTTATTACTGTCTCCAATGCCTTACTTGCACCCTCCGGCGTAGGATTAAGGGGTAGTCCGTCAACAGAAGCGGCGTTATATTGGTGCCATCGGTTCTTGGTTATCTCTCCAAATTCACCAATACCACCAAACTTATCTCCCTCATCTAATCTACTACTTTGTATTTCGTCAGGGTCTAAGTTTTTAGTCATTATCTTCTGAACAAAGTCTTCGTTGATGGCCATGTCTCGTTCAAATTTTAAGTCCTCTGTCTTGGCCTTTGTGCGATTTTCGAGAATGTCTATGTTCCTAAGCTCAGCTAGTTCCTCTTCCGCCGTAAACACAAAGTCTGGCGCCTTTTGGATAGCCTCCCTAGCGGCTTCAAATTGAACTAAATCTCCTTGTGTACCGAGTTGCTTATGGGCGGCGACTTGAGATTCAACTTTTAATCTATCAAGTCCACCAGGAGGGAAGTACTGGGCAAAGCCCTCTTCAATACTCTCTATTGTTCCCTGTGCAATTTCCATCTCTTGCGGGGTTGATGCGGGGTTCAACAAAACATTATTAGCTGATTTAAGACCAGCACTGGCCGTAGCCTGTCCTAGCTCGATCTCTTTCTTATAGATAATCCCCTCAAAACTACGAAGCCTGATCGCCTCGTTCCGCTTAGAAGCGTTGTTGTATCGGCCAAAGGCCTCCTCGCTCATTTTACTGGCTTGGTTAGCTCTGAGTTGTTCAAGCTCTTGCCTGACTTGCTCTCTGTCAGTCTGTGCCTCGTTTACGTTTGCATAAGTTCGGCCTCTTAATTCCTGTTGCTTGCCAAGGACGAAGTCGTTTTCTGATTTAACTGCATCGGCTTCGGCAGCATCATTACGTATCTTCTGTTTCTTCTGCTCAATAGCGGCCAAAGCCTGCCCTACGTCACCCACGCCTTGACCAAGCCCTTGCAACCCCCTGCCTATCGCACCTCCGGCCACGTTAGCGGCAGAAGTTGATAGCGGGGCTGCGCCTACGTTAGTGCTTGGTAATCGTCCTCGTCTATGTGTTGGGATTCTAGGGATTATACACCTCTTTTCTTATGCTCTTGCGAACGAGTTAGCTTTAGTTCCAAAGGCTGTCGATTGAAAAGTTAGAGAACCTGCTTGTCCAGCGCCAGACAATAATGTTCCCGCGGCTTGTAATTTAGACGCAGCCTTTAAATTCTTACCTCTTACTCTTGCTGCGCGACCTTGGAATCTTAATCCTGAAGCCTCGTCTTTCCTAAACGATTCAGCAAGGAATCCCTCTCTTAGAATTTCGCGGCGGTCGGCCTCAAGCTCTTGCGCTGTTTCTTCCAAGACTAAAGCAGGGGTTCCAACAGTGGTTAAGACCCCGCCTTTGGCAAAGCCTACCTGTTGTTTGGCTTGAAGGACTTTGCCCTCTTTACCGAATTGACGAGCTTCTTCCCTTGACCGCTCAAGTTCGGCAGCGGCTTCACGTTCTTTTAGGCGGGCGTTATGTTCAAGGATAGCCTGCTCTGCTTTAGCTTGTTCGTCAGCGGCTTTACCTTGTTGTATCTGGCCGAAAGCTTGTATGCCCGCGCCTGCCCCTATAGCTAATACTGCTAATGTTGCTAGTCCCATTTAAAACTCCGTGAGTAAATGTAGCAAACGTCTCCGTTGCCCAATGTAATTGTATCTTTTTCTTTGGTGAACCCAAGATGTTCAAGCCATCTAATTTTCGGGTCAAAATCTGTTCGCCACGTTGCTTTCATATATGTTATATTATATTTCTTCGCCATTTTATTAAGAAATCTTTTAGAACCGACAAGAAGTTCTCGCTTGAAATCTCCCGCTAATTCGCTGTTTATTAAACTCCATGCCTCACACTTGCCTTGCTCATAAATCAATACTCCGCCACAGCCAACCACAGTCCCATCATACCACCAAGTCCTTGAGTCACTTGTCTTTTCTATTGCCACTAATGTTTCAAGGGTGATATTAGCCTTGATGTTCTCGGTAGACCTTCCCAGTAAGACCAGGGCATCCTTTGGCACAAACGGAAGTTCTGTTAGTTTTCTCACTTGTCATATACTCCGGCATCTAAGATTATCCCTCTTACCGTCATCGGCGTAGGGTCTGTCTGTTGAATTATTATATCACCCTCGCGCTCATACTGACCACGAACAGAGAGTTCTTTTATCCCTGTAAATAAGGTCGTATCGAACGGTACATCGTACATATTTGAAGTTGTGATTCCATATTTCCCTTTCAAGGTCTCAAAGAAACTGATAATAGCTAAAGTTATTTTCTTTGTTAATGCTAATCCAAACCCCTGAATATCTAGCTTGCTTGGCTTTAAGGTTGAAGTGTAGCCTAATCCAATATGATAAGTTCCTGCAATGCCCACTACCACACCGCCCGTAACCACCTGCGTAGCCACTACCACGCCATCGTCAAGTATCTGCACTGTTTCGGTATTAAGGTGCGCCCTGTCCGTAGGGAACGCCGTAGTCCGCTCCTGCGTCCCGACAGACCATGAATCAGAACCGGAGGCAGTCTCGGTTATGTCGCTGTCCAAAAAGTGTGCATCAGCTAAGGTTGCCATTATTTATCTTCCACTCCCATAAATATTGCCATACCAATTACATTCATAGGCAAAGGGTCGGGTTGGGTTATCCATATATCCCCCTGCCGGGCGATCTCGCCCTTAAAGGGTAGGTCAATGTGTCCGGTATTTAAAGCGGCGGTAGAGTCCATCGGGTCGCCGGAGTCTCTTAGTTTAATTGTGAACAGTTCTGTCAATGCCTTACCGTACCGTCCAGTCAAGCTCTCAAACACCTGTAAGACCAGCTTTGTAATCTTCTTTAGCTTTGCCTCGCCGTCAGGCTTGCTTGGCTGTAACGCCGAGGTGTAGGCAAGACCAACGTGGTTCACAGTCGTTTGGTCGTCTAATGTAATCTCACCACTGGATACCGTATCTGTGCCAAGGAAGTTGCCATCACCTAATACTTGAACTACTTCGGCCTCAAGGTGTGCGTGATTCGTGGGAAAGGCTATGGTTCGTTCCTGTGTGCCATTTACTACTGGGAACAGGTCAGACAGTTCCCATATCAGTCTTGGGTAGTCATTGCCCTCGTCTATACTCCATATATCGGTAAAGTCCCACGGAGTTCCGCCCTCACCGACGAAAGTAGCTTCTTGGAACATGGCAGTCGTTGTAGATTCGGTAGCATTAGAATCGTCAGCATTATCAAGATTGGAATTGGCGAAAGCTATTGTACCGTCCCAAAAAGTGCCTTTGATGTTATCATTCGCCCCGTCGTCTGCAAAGCCGCCATAAATAGAATCACTCCTGCCGTCATAATTATGTGTCATAGCACACCAGACATTATCTATATCTGTTGCATTGTCTAATGTGTCATACGAAAAACCATACAACCAATTTACTCTTACATTCTGGTTATATTGCGGGTCCGTTATTGAACCTTCACAGTAGCAGTTTCTAATTAAATCCGATGCTGCTCGCCCCGCAAACCCTCCACACTGAAAAAGTTTAGCGACAGGCGGAGCAACTATGTTTATTAAATCAACTTTTGCATAACATTGTTGAATATTATTATCTTGGCCAAATTGAGTTCCTCCATATAACCCACCAACCCTAATAGTCCCACCAAATTGAACCCCCGCTGCTTTCAACGTTAAACTGCCCTCAACGCTACACTGAAACATAGTCGTAGTAGTTGTAAATCCACACAAAAGACCACCTCTGTTCGCGCCGTTGAATATATAGTTTGCATTTCTCAAATGCAAATTAGTAATAGTCGCATCTATAGTTTTTGCAAAGAGACCGATTGGGACAGCCCCTCCATTTGGAGGTATAAATCCCCAATCAAGTGTCAAATTGCTGATTGTATGACCTCGCCCATCAAAAGTTCCTGAAAAAGTATAAACATCTGTTTCGCCTATCTCCGGCACTCCCCCAATAAACCCTCCGTTGGGATTAAGCCCATCGGCCATAGTAACCCCGGTCATGTCAAGATCGACCATCAATTCATAGTCAGTAAAATTACGAAAATCCCCACCTCCGCTTGGAGGTATCTCTGCAAACCCGTCATTAATAGCCAATAAGTCTGCTACATTCCATATCTGCGTCTTGGCAGGGTCAAGTGCTTGAAAGTTATTGCTAGACCACGACCCTGTACCAGAGGTGCCGGTAATATCGCTGTCAACGAAGTGCATGTTATTTTTATTGCTTGCCAAGGTTTTCTCCTTGACAAAATGTGCAGGACGGTATATAATAAAACGAGCCGCAGAGGGAACGGCCCTCTAACGGCTCAAAACATAACTTTTTTATGAGGAAAAAGCCATGCCTGAACCAATTAAAACAAAAAGATGTTCTCATTGCAAGGAAATTAAGCCCAGCGAGGATTTTTGCAAAGATAAATACTCTGACGACAACCTCTGCTTTCAGTGTAGACAATGCCGCAAGGCCGCAAGGACTAATTACAGAAACACACCAAACGGCAAAATAGTAGAAAAACAATACCGTAAAAAATATTCCCAAAGCGACCAAGCAAAAGCAAACTATAAACGATATCGGCATAGCCCTAAATATATAACTTATCACAAAAAATATCGGCAAAGCAGTACATACAAAAATATAGATAAGGCGCGCCGCTTGCGTGATATTGATAAATGCAAAGCAAGGCAATCCATATCTGTCGCTGTTAAAAATGGCAGAATGGCCACAGCCAATACTTTTCAATGCAAGATTTTTAATTGCTTTGAACAAGCACAGGAATATCACCATCACAAAGGATATAAAAAAGCCCATTGGCTCGATGTTGCACCTGTTTGTATTTCGTGTCATAAAAAAATCCATCCTAAAATCCCCTCGGAGCAAAATATTCAATCATTCTAACTGTGTTTCCATTGATTACTCGCTTGACTGAGTAATAAATTTGGTCCTCTTCTCCGCCCGAGGGTATAACAGCTGTTGATTCATAAACACTATCACCAGCAGAAGTAGAAGTTATCAATCTGCTCCAGCTCCAGACGTCCTGCGATCGTTCATACGAAAGATAAGCAATTTGCCCATCGTTTCTTATGCAAATAACAGCAGGGTCAGGAGTTCTCTGGTAAGCCATGTCGTTTATCGTTGACTCTGTAATATGCTCGGCAAAGACAGTAAGGTTCTCTGCATCAAACTCACCCTTCTTGCCCTTCTCAAACTTAAACACCATCTCCCTGATTCTGCGCCCGCCTCGCTGTACGAACAAGATAGCGTTACCAACTAACATAGCCTGAACATCTTCCGAGCCATAGGTAGACTGTATCTCCGCACGTACATTGGTCGGGGTCATTGCCTCATTCTCGTTAGAAGAACCTAAGACATGCTCTCCCCCGTATGTACCTAGGATTAAAGTGTTCTTTGATACAATCCAGCGGATAGTATTTTGTGAGCCTGACCCTACCAGAGTAAACACGATAGCGTCATCGTCAAGTATTCCTGCGGTCATGTCTGTAAAGTCGCCTGATTTACTTCCCCAGACTGTTAATGGGAATGAGGCAGAACCAGCAAACGTAAGCCGTTCCTCTGCCGAGATCGCTACAGCGTTAGGCCAGCCCCTGAAGTTCGACCAGTACCCCTCTGCCCACCTGTGCGTAGCATCGGTAGAGCCTAGAGTCTGGATTACTGTGGCTGTGGCAGATGTTCCAGAAGCGACCGCGGTTATCTCGGTAAGCCCAATATGTGAAGAATCTCTTACTAAAAACTGTCCATTCGATGAACCAGATGTAAGGTCAGTAGCGGTTACACGGTAGAAAGCATCGTCAACCTCTTCCGTGCCGTCAAGCTGGGCATTGTTGTTGTTTTCAGAAACGACTGTGGCTATGGTTTCCCATACTATATCGTCATAACTTCGTTCGAGTTTTATCGTACCCGTCCATGTTCCTTTGGTTACAAAGTCCCATGACACACCCTTATAAACCAAGAGAGAGTCAGAGCTTGCCGGACCTGAGAACGAATAGTTTATCTCGCCCGCTTCCATAGAGTGTACTATCTTAAACAGTGCGCCGGTTATACTTTTCAATGTCTGCGGAGTACCTGCGTTAGAATCACCCGTAGCCCCGCTCGGCGAATGTCCAGCAGTGGTCCCTGTCTTGAACGGCTGGAACGCCGTACCGTCTTTGTTGGTCCCTGAAGCTGTCAGGGTTATCGAGCCGGTCGTGGCGCTTGGAGTGATACGCGCAGTTGATACATCGTTGAGGTCTTGGAATGGGCCCGTGCTGAATCCTAGCTCTGATAAGATGAAAGTGGTAGCGTTAAGCCGTACAAGTTTCCTCGGTTCATAACTCTTGTGAGTAATATACATGACATCTGCAGACTGTTCAAACTTTAGCTGATACAGGTCTGCGGTCAGGTACGGAGTGGAAAGTTCGTATATCGGGTATGCGTCAGAAGTGATCGCACCCGAAGTATCTGTCGAGTTCTCCCATTGAATAGGGTTGCCGTCAGAATCAGGGTCGCCTCCTGTACCGTCTCCGCCTGCATCGGTTGAGTCGTGGCCTATCAAGCATCGGTATATGTCAGTGTCCGCCCCCGTAACAAAATCACCCGCATAATAGGTCGTAGCAGTAACCCATGCGGATATACTGGCCTTTAACTTGCTTACAAATCGGCCTGAATTAGCATACACCCTGATGTACTGGTTGCCAAACTCCATGATATAGGCTTGGTCAACCGAAAAAATAAACTCCATCACCCGACATTTTACTGTTGAATCTTTTGCTTCTCCTACAAAGTATGAACCTGGCCTGCGCTCTGCGCCTCCATATATAAGTGGATAAAAGTTCTCCAGAGTTCTACACCCCATTTGATATTTATCCTGATCAATGCGCGCATCGAGCAAGGGACTCAGCTCGCCTGCGTTGAGGGATTGTAAGATTTTTGTTGCGCGTGCCACTTTTTACTTGACTCCTTCCTGTAAACTACTATAATGATACAAACTTAATGTTACGGAACTTTTATCAAGGAGATTATTATGCCAAGAGGAATCTATGTTAGAACTCCAGAAATGCGGAAAAAGGCGAGCAGGATTACCAAAAAACATCTTAAACTGCATCCGCGTCCAAGTGGTATGCTTGGAAAACAGCACTCGGAAGAAGCAAAAGCCAAAATAAGCGAAGCTAGCAAAGGTAGAAAACACTCGCCTGCATCTATCCAGAAAATGAAAGATAATCACACCGGAATGACGGGCAAAACCCATTCGGATGCCACTAAACAAAAAATGAGCAAGTCTCGTAAAGGCCGCAAATTGGGTCCTTTTTCGGAAGAACACAAGAGAAAGATTGGCCTTGCCAGCAAGGGTAGGCGTCATACCGACGAAACCAAAGCTAAAATGAGCGTGGCCAATAAAGGCAGAAAGTGGTCTAAGCAACAAAAGGAGAATTTTATTGCTGCCCGGACAGGTGAAAACCATCCTCGCTGGGAAGGTGGGACATGCAAAAGTCATGGGTACAATTATGTCACGACCGAAAAAGGTAAGATTTTTGAACATAGAGTTGTTATGGAGAACTCGCTTGGCAGGGAACTTACCTCCGAAGAAGTAGTACATCATATAAATGGTATTAAAGACGATAACCGAATAGAGAACCTGCAACTTTTTCCTAATAATAAACTTCACATGGAATATCATTATGAGAATAGGATTATTCTTTTGGTTCCGCCTCTGTAATATCTTCGTAGCTTTAGCCATTTCTTTTCCTTAAAATCGGCCATAAAATGCGGTCAGGTTAGTCAGTGCGGTAGCATCCGCCTCTGTAGTCCTGAACTCAAGCATCCAATACCTGTAACCTGCCGTATCAAACCATAAACTTCCCACACTGTTACTGTTCCCGCTTTCGTCTGTACCGACCACCCCTTTCGGCCAGTTGTGCCATGTAACAATAATCTGGTCACACCAAAACGTGTCTGCTATAGTTACTCCGTTATGAGGCCACTTGACTACCGCCTGTGTGCCTGTCGTAGCCGTACCCTGTGCAACCCGCTTAGCCGGACCGTTGCTGTTTCGCCATGCGGTCAAGTACCAGATTACGTTCCTGCCCGCCGCCGTGCTTCCAGCTATATATATGTCCATAGCGTTCGTCTCGAAGTCGTGAGTCAAAGATTCGTTCTCTACAGAGTTACCGGTCCACGCTACGTTGTCCTTCAACAGGTCAAGTACGCCCGTAGTCGGCTTTTGCGCAAAGTCGCCCTTGGTTGTCAGGTCGAGAAGCGTATCTTCCGAACCCGTTGCCCGCATCGGCCAGAGCTGATGTGATGGGGTTTTTAATATCATTACATTCCACGTATAACAACATCTATGGTCTGGGACTCGTTAGCGTCTGTGCCTGTGATTTTCAGGATAAACCCATCAAACGCAGTGAGCTGGTTCTGTCCATATTCAGTGCCATCCGCCGCAAAAACATAAGTTGCACCGTCAACATCAGAGGTCGTATAAAGCTCGTTTCCGTCAGCATCTTCTATGGCTAATGTGATTGTTGCGGCACCGGCGCCATAGGTTGCGACAATCTGTGTTATAACCCCATTTATGGGTATTACACTGGTGTCCGTATCGGTGTAATCATCAGCCCTCGTCATCTGGGCTACGGTGCATTCCCATACAGCCCTTTTGTGGCCACTGCCCCTGTTGTCTTTTATTGTATTTGAATATACTACTGCCATAATAAACTCCTATTATTGAACTTCCATTGTATTTCCAACTTCAACCCATGTCTCGCTGGATTCCTGCACGTATTTCTTATGTTCATCGTTCGCTATAGCCTTGTGCTTGGCGTCGTCAGAGGCCACTGTGAGCCTGTCTACCAGATTCATGTCCTGCGTTATGTTGTAAGCAAGATCGACCGCTATACGCAAAGCCAGAGCCTTTACGAACGAATCTGGGAATAGTGTTACGGTGGTGATGGACTTGACGATAGCCATGTCCACTTCTTCGGACTCCATATTGGTCAGGATATATAATCCCTCTTTCTTCCAGTCGGTCAGTTCTATCCCACCCACGCTTACAGCGAGAACATCTTTGCCGGTTGGGACTAAGAATCTGTAAAAGAACGCCTCCGATGTCCAACGGGCGGTTCCCGTCCCCGTTGCAACGAAAGTAGCCGTTACATCGAACGTCGCCGTACCCGAAACAGCCTTCACATCATACGTTCCAGGATAGCCCGTGTCGTCGTCAAGTTCGGTCATATCGCCAACTTGTAAGGTATGTGTTGCTGCGACGGTAATATCGGTTCCGTTCTGGACTATCGAGGTCACTGTTGCAATGTCGTCGTCAACCCCGTGAAAGGTCAGATTGGCGAACTTCCAGCCCTTCTTAGGGCCATCTTCCAGTAATTCACCGAGTTCCTGATTGTAAAACAGATTACACTTCTGTTCCAAAACGCTCGTTCCATCTATGGAATCTATCAAGTCCTGACCCATAATGCCTAATGCTAAGTTACATACTGCGGTTGAGTCTGCTGCCATTATAGTTCCTCATGCCAAAGGTCAAACCCAGCCGACACCTCCATAGATGCGTTTGAGTTTGACGTTATTCTTATATCGGATTTAGATGGTATCTTGAGTGGGAAGTCGTATTTTATCTGTGCAGACCTTCCACTGTTAATTGATATTATTTTCTTTATCTGGAACACGCTCTCAAACTCCCTCACCCATAGACCTATCTCTGATGTCTTAGCTGTAGTGTCAGAACAAGAGGCATAGAAATTTGTCAAGAAAGCGGTCGTATTTTCAGGACATGACCACATCGCCATCAATGTCTGATTGAAACCGGGGGTTATCTCGGCCTTAGAGTCTGTAGCGAGAGTGTCGGGGATTCCGTCGCCACCCGCGTCAGCATCAAGGGATACGTATATCGTTCCAGCGTTATCAGTAATTCCCATGTTCCTAACCCTAAACACGCGCATCCACAACCCCGGCAACTCTACAGATACAAACCCGTTAGCAGTAACTTCAACCACTCTAGATCGCCACGCTTCGTCAAGCCCTTCTATTTCGTAGGGCTGGTCATCATTAGTATCGCTTGACGACAGGAACAGTGCTGAAGCCGTTGTTATGTACGGATACGGCCTTGACCCATCCCACACTTCTTCAATGGCATTAGTCGTAGCTGAATCATGCCCAAACTTTGACACAAATCCGTGGTTAGGGATATTTCCTTCAACGATGTCGAACTCGTACGGCATAGCAGATACTCTCTGCCTGTCCAAAATCCGCTCTACGCCGAAAGTAGTCCCTTTATTATCAAGTAGTTTAAGGGGTATCATTAATTAGAGCCTTCAAAATAGAAATATAGTGTTCCGTCGATGTCAGCGGTCGGGTCAATATCCACGAACAACACCAAAGCCGTATTTGGCGGCAAAATTATAGGTGCCTCAAAGTGCCATACCTGTTCGCCAATGAAGTCTTTGTCTAAAAATAACTTAGTGACCGTATTTCCGCCGGTCAAGGCCATATCTCCGTCCTTGCCTTCGCAAATCACGTCTGCGGCCTTGCCTCCGGTGAATAGATTTACGGGGGTTATAGCCGTACCCGCTGTCGGCGAGCCGGTTACTCCAGTCTTAATGTCAACTTCAACATCCAGGGTTGGCGTGTATAGTTTCAACCTGTACACAAACAGATTCCTGTCATCGGTATTCTTTAAGTAAAGGAAATCCGATGTTACCGCGCCTGCATCCTGCTCAAAAGGAATGGAATAGGCGTCTTGTCTTTCCGCTGCTATTGCAGCCGGATTGTGAGCCGACGAATCAGTTAAAAGTCTGTCGTCACCCGTCACCTCGGCTGTGAATGTATTACCTTGTATTCTAACCATTGCTTACGTCCTCGTCTTTAATTTCGATTTCAAAGGCATCTTCCTGCCTTAGGTTTAATTTCCTTAATTCTGTGTATATACCTTCTAACAACTCACGGGTTGTCATATCCGCAGTAATGAGCGTAGCCTGCCCATTAACTGTTTCCGAACCCTCGACAATGCCGGGGGTACTGCTGTCAGCACCGCGTACTGGGTCTGTAAATATTACTCTCTCAACGGTCATTCTTTTTAGTTTCCTGCGCTGCCTTTAGTTGCCGTGTGTAATTTTGCAACTTGGAAGCCTGTTCAACAATGGCTATCTTGACAGCCTGCATATCCGCTATCTTAACTAATGCTTCGTACTCTGTATCTCTTTGGCGTTGGTTCTCTATTCCCATGCCGCACAAGAAACTTATGGTGATAGCTATTACTGGCAAAATCAACTTCTTCATTTTTTCTCCTTTAAAGTGTGGGCGTGAGCCGTTTAAAGCCCACGCCCGTTAAATTTACTGTGTAGTAAATGTAATGGCGCCATCTGCGGCGGTCATACCACTTACATACCAGTTTGTGCCATCGCACGTAACTTCGACCCAATCGCCGATCAGAGCAATGTCTTGAATAAAAGAAATCAAGTCTTGCGCTATTGCAGTAGGACCATCGTTGCTGGTGTCAGTCTCGGCCTCCATCACCATACCGTACAAAACATTCTCATGGGTGTTACCCGTAGAGATAGTATAGTTGCCAGCCGTTGGATTAAGACGTAAGATGAAACGGTAGGTCAATCCAGTAGCAGTAGAGGCTGTAGGCAAAGTCGAAAGGAACTCTGTTGTATGGTTTAGAATAAACGTCTTGCCTGCTTCCGCAATGGTTATAACATTCGTGGCAGTCACTGTCTCCATAGGAGTAATAAACCCACCAGTAGCAGCGATAGTCTCATCAACCAAAACAACACCAGAGTCAACATGAAGTGCCTCGTTACTTGTAGAAGCAATCCTCACGGCATAAGTAGTTGCCTGTGCCGCACCAGTTTCTTCTATTTCCAAACACGCACCATCGCTAGCAGCGGCAAGAGCGCCTGTCGAAAGAATGTTTACCAGCGTTGCGTCAGCGTCGGCAGTAGTAGAATCATTGGTGATATTAAGCAAGCCAACACCAGCGGCACCAGTCCATCCAGCACCAGTAGTACCGTCAATCTTAACTGAACTAACTGTCTGTGCTGCAGGGCCAAGTACATTAAGGCCAATACTATCAACATCATCGGCGGTAATCTGCACCACATCGCCAGTTCCTTCGCCATGAACATCAAGTGTATCAAGATTGCCGCTGCCATCATTACCAACAATCTGAACCAAAGCAACACCCGGTGAGTCCTGACCCGTGATTACCGTTATACCATTCATCTTCAAAGCTGGTTGGGTAGCTGGAACTTCAATCTCTACAGCAGATGAATTTGTCTGTGCCGTTCCAGAGTGAACAAACCTTGCCAAGAATCCTTCAGCGGCGGAAATCGGGGTTGAGCTATCAGTTATAACTAAAGCACTTGCGCCAGCGTGAACGTATGCGTCATCGTTGTCAATATCTAACTGTCCTACGTCATCAGCACCATCCCAGTTATTAGTTGCACTATCAAGTATTACAAGCGGTACGGTTCCGGCAGCTTTACCAACTACATTTATACCACCAGAGTCAACGTCGGTAGGTGAAATTATCAAGGCGTCACCAGAACCAGAACTTGCTATGCTCATTGCATCCGCATTGCCTGTTGCACCAACATGCGTTATGGTTAGCAACTCACCAGATTCATCCGCACCGGAAATAGTAACATTGTTGTTCACCTTTAACGCAGGTTGCTTATTTGTAACTTCAATTTCAACCGCAAACGAACTGGCTTGTGCAGTTGCGTCAGAAACGAATCGAGCTAAAAAACCCTCTGCATCTGATTTGACAGCAGTTGTCTGGTTGATATTGAGCAGAGAAGCACCAGCGTGAATCAATGCGGTGTCGTGGGTAATGTTAATCATACCCTTATTGTCCGCACCATCCCAATCGTTAGTTACACCATCAACAATAATTAACGGAACTACTCCGGCTGCTAAAGCAACCATATTAAGGCCACCAGTATCGGTTTCACCTGGAGATATTTGCAAACAATCACCAGAGCCGGTATTTGATATACTTGCGGCATCCGCGTTACCAGAAGCACCTACACCTATAACCTGAAACAGTGTTGCGCCAGCGGCGTTCTGTCCGTTTATCTTGGTAATACCATTCACAGCTAAAGCAGGCTGTGTTGCTTTGACCTCGATCTCAACGGCAGTAGCATTCGTCTGCGCTGTTCCCGATTGGACAAATCGAGCAAGAAAACCCTCTGCACTTGCGATAGGCGTACCAGACTGGACCACATAAAGCAGACTCGCCCCAGTATGAATTAAGGGGTCGTCCGTATTGATATGCACCATACCAACATCGTCCGCACCGTCCCAGTTACTAGTTGAACCTTCAAACACAGCCAAAGAAACTGTTTGTGCCGCACCCGCCAAAACACGCATACCAACACTGTCTGTATCTTCCGCTGTAATCTGAAGACCATCGCCTGAACCGGCAGTAGCAATGGTAAGACCATCACTGTTATTACTTGCTCCGCCGTGGTCTATTGACATTGCGATAATCCCAGAACCGGTATCGGTAGTGAGTATTACAGGACCAGCATCTACCGTAATAGACCTGCCTACATCATAAGCACCATCAAGACTATTACCTGTCGAACCAGCCTCTATCGCAACCCACGAACTGGAATTACGAAACTTCAACTTGCCTTCAGACAGATCATAGTAAACCGTGCCCTCATTCGCCGCTGGCTCTGTATCTGTTGGGCTATAATAAACAAATTCAATCGCCGTAGCCCCCGTCGATCTATCTTCAACTTCTTGTGCCCAGTCCAAGATAAAGTCTCTTGGCTTGTTCGTCCAGCGGTAAGCGTTCTTATACGTTTTTCTGTTATCAATAGAACGAGTAAACGCCGCCAAACAAGGCTGGACCACAAAGGCAATGAAGATAAGCATTAAAATTAACTTTTTCATTGTATTTTTCCTTTCATGTTATTAACAATACTCAGTAAGTTTGCCATTCTAATATGTTGACATTTTACCTTTGGCTCACACCAGATGTCGTATCCTGCTTCTCTGGCCTTATCGCAGAAGTAAACGTCCTCGCCCTTAGTAATCTGACCGGGCGCGAACTCGTTCTTCCAATATGGCCATTCTAGCTTTTCAAAGACTTCGTATTTAACCAGCACTATCCCGAATCCACAGTATTTAATCTTGAACGGATTACTTGGAAGGTCTTCGATGTTCATCTTAAATTCATCGTCTTTTGTAACGCTCCAAAACATTCCGCCCTTTGTTGTTATTGGGTAAACGCCGGTTACTATGTCTTTGTCCAGTTTTAAGAGTTTCTCTAAAGTATTCGACCTCGGTAAAACATCGGAGTCAACGAACAGAATGTGTGTCGGGGCAGGTATTCGGTACTGTGCATAAGACACAATACGGTCTCTTCCAAGTGTCGGAAACCCCGATACAGCGTAATATGTTTCAGCGGTATCGCCCCTGTCCCATCTTTCCAGTGTTGTTATTATCCTTGCGTCCGCTTTATAATCAGACGGCAAAGGCATACCGACAACAACTGGTTTTACACAATTCTGCGTCATATCTTCCCTTAAATATTAGACGTGGTAACCTGAGTATCAAAACTCGATTGAGGACCGTAGTCAATCCACGCGTCTACGGTTCCTGCGGTAGCCGCACCTGTACTAACAATACCCACACTTAGATACTGAAGATCGTCAGCGTTATACGGTAACGGCATCCTCATTATCCACTCGCCTTCGGCTGTTGTGGTTGTAGCCCCTATTGCGATTATCGGACCACGCATGACTTCTGTACTAGAGCCATCATGTCCGCCCGCCGCTGTATCGACGGTAACGATAGCCTGGATATTCCCGGCCCCGGCAAACGCGGTAGTACCAACCCTGACAGCGATCCAAAGCGGTTCACCCGCACCCATTTCAAGGTCCGTAGCGCCCCAGTCGAGAGTCTTTCCAGTGCCCGGCAGAAACTTAGTACCCGTGTTTGTCCACATTGCCTGGTCATCAATAAATTCAAACATTGCATCAAAAATTGCCATAACTTGCTCCTTTAAGTAAGTATCCCTTCGACATCCGTGATAGAGTCGCAACGACGTATCGGCATGTCTAGGAAGAACATTTGAGGTTTACCAAACGGGTTATTCTCAGACCAATGGACGTTAGTTTTGTCCTTGGCAAGAATTTGCAGTTGAGTAAACACAGTTTCGTTACAATACGCAAAAATCATGTCGTTGCTCTTGAAGTTGTTCCGTATCTGGATGATGAAATCCTCGTTGAGAGTATTAGTCTCGGCCGATACAGAATCAATATTAGCAAGACGTTTTACTGTCCTCTGGTCTTCAACAGCCAAACCGACATCCCATGCGAACTCCGATATAAACGCCCAAAGGCTATTAGTCGGGTTCGGTGCCGAAGCGGATGTAGAGGCTACCGAATTATCACCAGACGTATAAACACGGCCTTCGTCTTTCTTAGAAAGACCACCAGCACCAGTATTACGCGGGTGAATAAGATAGACCCTTGACGGACCCCACTGAATAAACCACATCGAAGTGTTGTCGTTGCCGGAACCGTTGCCGTTGTTAAGAACATAGGCGGTGTCGTCGGTTCCGAGAGAAGCGTACCTGTACTGGAATCCAGCAAACTCTTCAGGCGGCGAAGCTGCGGGGGATAAAGAACCTCCAGAGACGTTGCCGAAAAGTGTGTTCGCTAGTTCCTGCCCCATCGACTCAATGTAAGCACGTTCCTGATTAGAACGATACTTAGCAGGGTCGGGTTGAAGACGCATGATGTCTTCGGGACAAAGGTATCTTGCCTTGAGCATACCGATCTCTTCACGAACCTGATTGACTTTACCAGTGGTTGCGTTCCAACCGTTACCAGCCTTAACCCAATTCACCGCTGGAAGTGCGGTTCTGCGAGAGATCATGTGTGATGTCATGTCAGTAGCCTGCTGCACGATAGCATCAGCTATGACATCGTTGGTTTCATTTAATACTTCGGCAACGTCCATAATCATGTTGTTGTTCGTCATCCGAGCCGCGGTTAATAGATTCTCGCGGTCTGTTAATGCGCTACTTGTTATAGCCATTAGAAAACTCCTTTAAACTTAATTTAGTTAATACGTGGTGTAGGAGTTGTCCTAATCAGATGCTAGGCTACTACTGCGTAAAAAAGCTCGGTCAGCTTGGTCTTACCAGCAACTCAGCCCGTGAGGGTTACCTGAGATTCAGTGGCTACACTTTGCCCTTGCGGAGAGTAGCCGTACTCTTTTGTTTTATTTACAATAGCATAGGCGACTTCTCTATTCTCATTGAACAGGTCGGACCATGCGAGATTGTTATAATCAGTTCTTTCTTTATACCGTCCCTTTGTCGAGGAGTTTGTGTTTATCGGAACATCGGGTAGGTCGCATTTGACATGCCCTATCCTGTCAAGGAACTCGTCCCATATATCGGGAAGTTCCTCAATCCTGTACTGCCATACACAAAAATCTTCACAAAGCTGGTTCCACTTCAACCAATATTCCATACACCCCAAAAGTCCATGCCCACGTATATCAATCACGTCATTCATAAACCCCCACGATTGATGCACCAGCATAGACGAAATCTGCTTTAATGGGTGGCGAGTCTGATGGAAACAGTTATCCGGTTTGATAACCGCCAAGTGGTAGCCCACAGACCCGTCGTCACCCATTTGTTCGTGGCCTATATTATAGCCAAGTTTTTTCAATACTTCTGCCATGTAGATAGTCCCGGATCGGGCACAAGCAGCGATGCCTATGCCCTTATGTTCTTTCCCGCTGTACGACCATGTAGTTTCACCCTGCCTGTTCTTTATACAAATATCTGAACCGTCAACAGTGAGCTTGGGGCCGGTCTTAATATATACGGGTACATTTATTCTCACATTTTGATTCCTTTGGCCTTAAACCATGCTTGCGCCTTTAACGAATCTTCTGATGTTCCGCCTTTATACATTTCAGGCGATTCAGGATACTGAGGCGTATAGCCCTTTTCAACATCGCCGTCAGGCTCTCCCTCGATCAAGGTATCGGACATTGTTTGCTTACCTTTGTTCATAAACTCCTTGATAAACGTCGGGTGGTTGGCAAGGCCAGAGGCTTTTACCAACTGACAAAACTCATCCGAGCATGAATCAAAGAACCGGTTAGCCGTTGTAATAACTTCGTCGTACTTATCGCCGAACTCTTTCTTTAGTTCCTGTTCTCCTAATTCTCTTGATGCCGCCATGTCCGAGTTCAACTTCTCATAATACTTGCTTACGATAGCCTCGAACGCCTGTTTGCTTACGCCCTCTGCGTGTGCAACTTCTTTCATGGCGTTCTCGACACCCTCGTCTCGTAACGAAAGAAGTTCTTCCGGTATTTGGAGTTCGTACCCCTCTGGGTTTTCAGGACAGCCTTGCTTCTGGTAAAACGACCTGATCTCTTCCGCACTGGATTCTGGCGTGGGCATCTTAATCTTGCCACTGTCCATCTTCTCTAGTTCACGATAACTCTTAATCGCAGAGTTACCATCTTCCCAACCTTTTCTTTTAACAAATTCTGCGTTCTCCTCGGAAAACCATGAAATTGCCTCGCCGGGACTTGCCTCCGATGTCAGGAGGTCTCCTTGAGCTTCATTTTCTGCCATTTTAAAGTCCTTTTAACGATTTGCACGACTCATGTGCGGTTATAATATTGTCGATTCTTTGTTCCAGTAAATTAACTCTTGCCGACAGCCCACTTGCTTCTTGCATAACCCTGCGTAATTCCTGTTCTTTTTTGGTATTTAACATCGCGTCTTTGACTATTTCGGTTTTTAGACTTTTACTTGCCTCTTTCTTCTTAGTCAAGTCTTTCTTCGCCTGTTCCAGTATTTCCTTTTTCTTCGACATTTGTTCTCCTTGGTAAATTAAATAAATTCTGAACATACGTGTCCACGTTGTCTACGCTGTTCACACCTAAATTGTGTACTATATACTTTCCAAAGTTCTGAATCGCAATCTCTTCCGGCGTTTCAAGGTCAAGGTCGAAATAACCCGACTGTATTAAAATATCTCCCAATACTTTCTTTCCGGCCTCGGTCCCGAAACACGTCCTGTAATATAGGAAATTACTTCCTGCTACTTTTAACTTTTCTCTTGGCATTTTTCCTCTTGTGTCCCGCCTTTGATTTACATGGCCTGGTTCCTTTGTGTGGCAAAATTACACCTCATTCCTTTTTCTCTGTCCTGGCCCTGGCATCACCGCACCTAATCATACAATCTACGACGGCTACTCCATCACCAACGATTTTTTGTTCAACTGCAATCTTGTAGAGTTCTTCTGGTTTTTTCATTTTTTCTTCGTAATTCATTTTCGTTTCTCCTGATTAAAATTAATTAAACTTTATATTAAACTGCAATCTGTTCTTTTATTGCTTCGGTGACCTTTGCCATAGCAATTATGGTTTCTTCTTTACTTCCAAAATATTCCGCCACTGGTCCACCAGCGTAAGGTAGACAGGGGGCTGTCCATTGACCGTATATCTTCTCTTCATGCTCTGTATATTGGAATACCTTAAACAAGTACATCCCATATCCCCCGTCATCATAGTCACGAAAAACGTACCATCCTTTTTCGGTTTCATAAATAGTTTCACTCTGCATTCTCTTCTCCTTATGCTATTTGTTGACCTATCAATTCGGCAGGGCTGCCCTCATCCGGTGCTTTACTTATCTTCGGGTAAGCATCCGCCATACCCATCAAGTCCTGCTTCTGCTGCGCCTCTTGTTGCTCGCGTGCCCTTGTCTCCTGGAACTCAGCCAACTCCGTGTCTGTCCTCATAATGTCTTGTGGCATATTGGTCGAGTCTGCTATTTTTTCTCCTAGCTTATTGGGGTCTACTATATCAAGCACTTCGGGATAAAGGACAGATGCCTGTGCCAACTCATTCAACCCGTTCTTAATCGGCTGCATCTGGAACAACCTGCGCTGTGCCTGTGCCAAAGGACCGATGAGCCTTATCTTAATATCAGGTGTTTTTCTGCCACTTGCTTTTTCTTCTTCGATAGCATCTATAAGAATCTGCGGAGGTTCGGGTAATCGACCGCCCTTGTCAGCCAAGTCAGAAACAATATCGAAGGTATTACCAATACCCTCTTTCTCTAAGCGGTCAACCTGTGGACCTAACAGGACAGACTTCTCTGCCTGCCTTTCCATAATCTCTGTAGCGGTCATCTCACGTTCTGACCTTGCAAGGACTAAGAAAAACTCAACCCTGTACTTGTCCTCGATAATCCTCTGTATCTTATCTTCCCTGTCGATAGCTACTGGATAGTTGTTGCTGGTATTGATAGTAGTGATAATATCCTTTGACTTATCGTAGTAGTTGTGTCCATCAGGCATTATCTCTGTATTGCCCCGCATGTGTTCCGGTACATTCAACGCAGGAGACACCGCAAGGTGAGAAGCCTTTAAAAGGTTCTTGGCGATCTGGTTAATTTTTTTGATAGACACCATAGCATCAGCCGCAGGCGAGTATCCATATATCTCGTCAGAGTTCTTGCGAAGCCTCCAGACAGTGTAGGGGTTAATATCGTACCCTGACTCCCTTACGACCTCTCCATCCTCTACATCCGGCTTGCCGTCCTTCTGGAGATAGACAGAGCTTATTGCTTTATCTGTAGACAGCAATGACCCAAACATTCTTTCTTTATTAGGGAAGACAGCGTGTAAAAACTCATGTCTCTTTTCGGGGTGTCTCTCGGCATTGTCCAGGATGGACTGGTTTAGTCGGTCATCACCAAACATGTCCACGGCCTGCCTTGCGGTAAGAAAGAACTTCCTGTGTACTGTATCGACATTTCCATACCTGTCCTCAGCGATGAATATTTCTCTGGGATGAATCACGGTCATCACGGCAAGGCCCTTGCCTAGAACTTCTTCAGTGTAGAGAGTGGCGGTTCCTACCGAGCCTGCGTCCCTGAACCACTCTGGAAGCACAGCGTAGAAGTTTGAGCTGTTAAACTCACCATACATGGCCTCGTCATACCTCTGGAGATATTTCTGCACCTCGTCAATATCGTTAATGCTCGGAACACCGAATATACTTTTGAACCATCTCAGTGATTGAGATACAAGATGACCCTGCATCCCGTCTGTCCATATCCCTAATGCAGACGACGGCTCACCAGAGTAAGCCATCTTACCCCTTGACGCACCCTTGTCATCGAGCCGCTGCGAGTCTCTTATCAATTCCCTGCGTGGGTTCACGTAACGCGCAATATCATAGTCACGCGTCTCGTACCAGTTCTTTTCTTCTTCAAGCATTTTCTGGCGTAGTTTTATCTTTTTACCGAGAGAATCAGGCATTCGACCTCCCCAACAATGTAGCTTGTCCACTTGCAAGGGACTGGCCCTGTGTTAATATAGTGCCCTCTCGACCACCAGCTTTGATTCTCTGCCTGCGCCTTGCCTGGTCCTTTAACTTAATATCCTCGTTAATCTCTTGAGGGCGCGGTGCAGGTGCAGGAGGCGGAGGCGGCTTTGGAGCGCTTCTGCCCTTAAACCTCCGAGAGAGATGCTTGAAGTCAACTTGAAATTCATAGCCGTTTCGATAAATAGTTTCAATCATAATTCGCTTCTCATAATAGTGGAATAAGGCTTAAACCCATATCTAAGCATGGCTTTCTCTTGACCACGCACTGTTTCAAACACCATGTCAGTTATTCCCCTCTCTCTTGACCACTCCTTTGCATATTTTATCGCTTCTCTCCCAACACTTAATCCAGTCCTGCTCCATACCTGTGCAATCCATAAAGAGTTTCTAAATCTATACCCAATCAAAAAACCATCGTCGCCGGATAAGACCGCAAGGAAACCCGGTTGCTTCTGCCAATACCGAAGTTCTTGCAAGATAATATCTTTTGTATAATCTCCACATTCAGTAAATCTGTCCGCCAGTGTCGCCAAGTCTATGTCGTGCTGTTCAGTTATCAAAGTCCTAACTCCAACGGTTCCCATTCCTCTTTTCTGTCTTGGTACGGCATATAACCCTCCGGCTTCATCTGGTAGTCGTGCAGATTTAACAAAGCCATCATCAGGTAATTGGCCGTGTGCCGGTAATGCTCCTCTTTATCACCAACTGGTCGGTATCTGTAAATCCTATCACCTGTTCGGTCATCAGTCTCTAAGGTCTTGGCAGTGTTACACATCTCTTTGGCAAATACATTGACCTCATTACAACGTCTTGGTATCTCCAGCTTGCCCGACTTTACCCAGTCATGGGACTTGTCCATAATCTGCGTTCTGGCAAGCACGTAAGTACCGGACACGTCATCGGTCTTTTTGAGATTTACCTGCTTATCCCGATACTCCGAACCGTAGCAGGTTATCTTCTTGTCAGAACACCGAGCTTGAAACTTTCTGAACGACTCCTCATAAGGTCTTAAACATACGACGGCACTCTTTACATTGAACTTTAAACACAGGTCATACAAAGCGTCAAATCCTGATACACGCGCCATGTAGACAATCTTAGCGCCGCCATTCTTCTTCTTCTCGGCTATCACAACACGGTTGGTCTTCATTATATCAGCGCCCATCGCCGTACCAACCGAAGAGTGTGAAGCCATCACATCATCACCACAGCAGTTAAATACATCTTGAGGTCTTAGCCTGTCCTCAATATCAATGTAAGGCAGGCCTAAGTATGTATTGTAGAACCGACCCAACTTCGACCTGTCTATTTCAGCTTCCTCGTACTCGCTCATTAAAAAGGCAGGGTCAAACTTCGCCGCATGGAAGTACCCAACGTGATAACCGGAGATACCCTCTTTCGGGAACTTGGTACTATACCTGTCTGGGAACTTCGCTACATACACACCATCTCTAGCAAATACCTCTTTCCCGCACTTTATACAAGCCATGTACGGTAGGGCTTTGCTGTGAGAGTCGTCTTTCTTATACTTGATAGACTTTGGAAAGTCCTCGGACATATTTGTATATGTATTGCACGACAAACATTTTATAAGCCTAAACTTCTGGTCAGACTTTCCAAACTGAAGGTCAATCCCAATATCAGGAATTGTCGGTGAACCCAGGTCAACCTCTCGCTTAAAATCAGAATCAAGCAGGCGGTCTACCGTCATCTTGGCCATATCCTCATCAAACAAGTCCCGCTCGTCCCTGATAACCTCATCCGCAGGAGTTGACCTTACCGCACCACCGTCCTTCTTGCCCTGGATTATCTTAGTAGCAGAAGCACCCTTCAGGGTAAGGAAAGCCTTGCCAACCTGCTTGACAAAGACAGAGTTCGTATTCTTTAGATATTTCTTGATACAAGGGTTGTCCGCTATCAGTGGCCCCATCCGGGTCTTACTGAAGTCTTCCACCGCATCCTTGTTGTGGAAGTAGTAAATTACCCCCTTTGGGTAAATGCCGTATCTTAACCGATGGATAGCCCTCAGCATGAACGCGGTAGTAATTCGTGCCTGTGTACCCTTCATCACGGCGATTCTCTGCGCTACATCACGCATTATCTCGGCCATGTACTGACAGCCCTCTAAGGTAAACGTAGTATTGCCCATGAGCTTTATCTCATTCTTCACAGCCCAATAGCACACATCTACGGCCATTATATCAGCTATTTCTTCAGCTTCAGTCATTGTTCCTCTACCAGCAAAGCATCCTTTTCCTCGACAATAGCAAAGTCCCCGTCAAGGAAACTTACGTTCTCACCTCGATACAAAGACATAAATACCCTATCTCCAGCACTAACAGTAGCATCAGGGCCAACGCGAATAACATCAGCCCACCAAGTATTCTCTTCATTCGCATAAAGAATACCTCCATCACTCTCCTTGTCCCGCTCGTACTTAATTAATAACTGGGCAGCCAAAGGAGTGAACTTAGCAACAGTACAGTCTATGGCGGTAATCTGGGTTATGACTTCCATTAGCTTCCTCTTTCTCCTTGCCTCACGTTCGTTCTAAGCCCCGATAATATCCCAGGGTAACTATTCCTTGCCAGGGGGGTTCTCGATGTCACACGCCGCCTGGGCGTCTGCCTTAGTCAAATAGATAATAGTATCATTAAAGTGACACCAGTTATCATTCCCGCTTTTATAGTAATAAGTAACTTCCTGACTGCCGTTAATCCCCAAATGAAACCCGATAGAGGTTATCTTTGTCTTCTTAACGTAATACTTCCAATAACCCGTGATTCCGCACTGCTTACATTTACCAGCCCTATTGGCACTTATGATAAATACAGTCTGCCCGATACGCATTGAATGCTTAAAAGTTGCTTGGTATTTATTTACTTCCTGCATTAGTCTTTCTCCTGTCCGTTTATCTTGTATTGGTAAAAACCATTTAAACGATTCCTCGCCTCATATATGTTCTCGCCCTACCCCCCGCCTCCGGCCCCCACCCCTTGTTTTGGTTGTGTTGGGTCTTTTTCTCATGCTACGCGCACCTGCCATACTCCGTCCACTTCTACGCATACTCCTGAATAATCATGGTCGCCTGGTATACTGCCTCTGTTCGCTTTTAAGCCTGCCTGCTTGAGTTGGTCTGTGTTTAGCCACTGTCCCCAGTTGAGTAGCTCAGGCGCAAGCCTGTGAGCGTATAGGCCGGGGTGTGCTTGGTAGTGGTCAAGACTTACATCGGCAGGTGTTACATCGGCAGGTGTTACATCGGCAGGTGTTACACTATTACGCCTGCTTAACTTGGTCCTGCACGCGCCCGAGCAGGTATTGCCCTTACAAGGCTTATTGCACACTTTACATTTATTCATTACTTTTCTCCTGATTATGCACTATCCGTCAGTTTAATGGCCTTACGCTTCAATAATGCCTGTTCTGCGTCAGTGTAGGTCTTGGCCTGATCCTGCTCTATGATTATGCTTGAGCCGTGTAGCATACTAATAGCGTTCAGCTCCCTCACAATGCCTGTTATAGCTCCTACTGCCTGTATGTCCCCTGCGTCTGCCTTGACCTGGGCACGCTTGAGGTTGGCTGTGAGTAAGTCTATAGCTATAGTACGGTTATGCTCCAATACCTGCTTAATCTCAGCCCTATACTCACTTACGGCCTGTTTAACTCTAATACTCGCTAATATCATTTTACAGGCTAATCTTGCAGTTGTTTCCGCATATCCTGCCTTTACTGCGCTCTGATACTGATTATTATAAGTATCACTCCCACTGTCTGCATAAGCTTGTACAAATGAGAACTGCTTCGCGGTAAGAGGTTTATTTGTGCTCATTGACATAATCCTCCACTTTACTCATGTCTCTTGCAACGCTTCGTCTTCTATTTATCTCAGGCAGCCCACATATTGCACAGTTGCCGTCTTGTTGCTCAAACATAGCATCATATTGCTCTAATGTAAATACCTTATCTATCTCAATATTTGCCCTTTTAATTGAATCCACCCTAACCTTCTCATATTTAGCGTAACTAAGCCTTGTCTGCAACCAGTTTTATAATCCTTACCCTTAATAGCTTATGCGTGCAGTCCTTACTACATTGTTTATCTGTCATAGCACCTCAACAATGGACATTCCCAGTGATATGCGTTTTTTATCCATAGGTTAATATCCCAATAATTCCATTTATTAAGTCGCACTATATTCCATAGACCATTTCGCCACTGGCAGTTAGTTTGCACTTGGTCTTCTATTTTTACCATTTGCCTAGCCTTTCGCTTCGATCCTGCTTATTGTTACTGTTTAATCTTATTGTCTATATTAGAATTTTGTTTGTCTAACTCTTGTAAGTACAACCCTTTACAACCCTTAGCTAAAATAGTTTAATAATAGTTCTTGACAAGTCTATTGTTATTTGGTATTATGTCCGATAGTATAGTATTAAGTTAATAACCTTTTATTTTAGGAGTCTTATTATGATTAAAGTTTACGTAACTAATGGCGATACTATCGCTTATGACGATATTGTCGGAAGTCTTGAATTAGAGACTTCTGGCGGTCTCGGTCTTGCGGCCACTGTAGTTTTACCGAGCGGGAAAAGACTTAAACCGGGTATTATGCGGGGCGGCCGTCTAACAATAGCCCTTAAAGATGCTAAGGTCAGCCCAAAAGAGTCTTATGACAGCGTTTTGTCGCGTTTAATTCCGATCCACCACTAAACTAAACTATTACTTTTATTGTAAAGGGGTTTATTATGAAGACTACAGTATCAAAATCAGATTTTAGGGACGCGTTTCAGCAAATGAATAGAGGCGATAATTTCACTTATGACGGCCTCGGTGCTTTGTATGACCTCCTTGAAGGAACAGGAACAGAGCAAGAGCTGGACGTTATAGCATACTGCTGCGAGTTCACAGAGTATGAAAACCTTGAAGAGTTCCATGCAGACTACGACAAAGACGATTACGCTACAATAGAGGACATCGAAAACAATACGCTTGTTGTCCGTATTGACGATGAGTCCTTTATTGTTCAAGACTTCTAAACAATCACTACCGCATCATTAAGGTGGTGCGGGTTTAATTGTTTACTAACTAACCGCCTTCGGGCTATTTGAAAGGGTAAGGAAATGAAAGCTAAAGAAACTATCTGGAATATGTTTGAATGTGAGCATGGCGCAAGATGGACGGCGGTCAAAGGCGGTTACTGTGATGAGCCTGTTGGAGAATGTGGCTTTGCTGGCTGTTTTGACGGACATCACACTTTTAAGCTCGTAGGCGAAACAACAGACCGGACAAACGCCCATGTATGGTTTAGGCGGCCAACCATTCATCAAGAGGTTTGCGGCCACGTTAAAGAGGGCATCAACGAGAATAGCAGTTATTTTGCTGGCGAATTCTGGAAAATCTTTAACAGTAAAAGCTCCGCATCTTGGGGCTGGGCTGAACCCCTTAGGTTTAAAGGACTTGTAATAGTCTGGCTAACTTTTTCGCCGCCGTCAAAAGGTGAACATTCATACACTTACTTTGATTATATGACCATAAACGAGTTTGAAGCTGGCGAAGAAACAGAATAAAACCCCTTCACACCTCACTCAAAGGGCACTCGTACTATTGCGGGTGTCTTTTTTTATTCTAATTATAGACTTGTAAAAGAACTACTTTAATTATGCTGGTTCAGCTTAGTTGCTGTTTTTTAAGCAACATAGGTCGAATCTAAGCCCGCTTTCGCACTTAGGGCAAGGTTCGTTTCCCATGCTTATGCGCTGTTCAACCTTGCACGCGCCGTTCTCAAAGGCTTTTTCAGCCAAAGCCCCGAACTTATTGGCGAAAGTTTCATTTATACTCTTCTTTAAATCATCCACACCAAAGAAAGTGTCGAGCCTGCTACCGTCTGGGTACCTTTCACTATGTGCCATTTTCTTCTCCTTTGGCTTTCCGCCGTTCACTGGACATTTTTTTTCTTTTTTCCGGTTCAGTGGTGTCTAAGTGGCTGTATAATTCCTCGTAGTCTGGATTCCAACCTTCCAATCCATAAAATATCGCTTCCGTGGCTCTAATAATGCACCTTGTTAACTTCTCTTATTATAATCTTAACAAAATCTTAACATGTTGATTACAACCCGAACTATATCCCATATGCATGGCATAGTAGGGTTTACTGTTTAACAAGCGTACTCTCGTTCTTGTTCATAGGATAAGGTAACATGCAATTACCAAAGGGAACCTCTCGTTCCATGCATTTATTGGTCGTGAGTTGTCATCGGTGGGACATTGCTCACTCTTTTTCGGTGTACTCCTATATTTCTTGTCCCCGCATATCGATCCGCCCCGTGGCTTAACCGTGGTTTGGTTCCGGTCTCAAGATATACACCTCTATCAGCATTTTTTCGGCTCTGCCCGCTTTTTAGGCCTTGCCAGGGGAAAATGTTTGTAGTCCATAAACCCTTTGGTTATTTACTTTTTACTTGTTCCCTCTACTCCACGCGCCCGGCGTATCTCTGTTCGCAGACTAAGGGTGCTTAACGCGAGTAATACAGATTCTAAAGCCTTTTGGTTTTCAGTGCAAGCAAAATCTCCCGCTTGAAAACTAATCAACCTATCAGCAACAATGGCCAACAACTGCTCGTTTTGAACACCATTGACGCCATTTTCCTGAATCGGCCCCTTCTGGAAGTCTACCTCCAGCAAGGTCTTTTCTCCGTCTTGCGTCAATACTGCATAGGCATGGCGAGCATTGCCGGGGCCCCGTGCTTTTTCGGCGGCAACTGTGATGTCTTTATCGCTGCCTAAATTTAGAAATTCAACTTCTACGTCTTTGTTCATGTTTTCTCCTTTGAATTAATATTTACTTTTTAAAGGCCAGCCTTTTTCACAAAGCCAGCTATCAGGATGCAGGTTGCCATTCGCCTCTATATAGAGACATGCAACAATCCGCCCTTTTTTGTTTTTTATTATCCGTTTTTCCATTTTTCTCGACCTTTTATTTAAGGCAATTATATATTTAGGTAACCCTCGGACTGCATAATTAATATGTAAAAACAAAACTTCGTAAATTATACGTCCGACAAAACCACAAGCTTCACCATTGTTTGGCCACAACTACATTTTTGGGATACATTGACAGGCCCCATTCGCCCTTTCCCACAATCACATTGATATTGGTGTTGTTCAAGCTTGGGCTTGCTTAACTTTTTCATTAGACCACTAAACGACATGTCAATATTCATTATGCTGCCTCCAGTAGACGGTCTACTCTTTCCGTCTCCGATAACCCCCTTGTATTATATCTAAAACATGCTTCATTAAGGTATAACTGTAGGTATTTATGTGACACCCAATGATATATACCTAATATCATTCTTTTTACCAGGGACCAAAAGTTCTCAAGCCCATTAGTATGAACATCCCCGTCTACATAATGATAAGAGCTATGGTTACACCACTGATGGTGGTATCCTTGTATTTTTCTGTAAACCCCGTACTCATCAGTCAATATCCTGCTCCCGACTTCTATATTAGCACGCATTATAGTTTCCAAAGTGATCGGCTGCAGGTTAGGAACATGAACAGCCCTCACAATATGGCCTCGCTGCAACATGCCGAATACAGCCGCCTTTGCCTTTAGGCTGCGTCCCTGGGTTCCTTTTTGCCGCCTGCTTACGTGCTTGTTTTTCTGTTTTCCGCCTATAAACGTTTCATCAAGTTCAATAGTTTTGGTTAAAGTCTCATTATTGGTAAGCATAGACCGGATAAGATGCAACATATTCCATGCTGTTTTCTGTGTAACTTTAATGTCTTTTGCTAATTGCACGCTTGAAATACCCTTTTTATGCGATGTTAGTAAATAACACGCCAGAAACCACTTGTAAAGCGGTATCTTCGTATTATGAAAAATGGTACTTGCTCTGGCATTAAAAATTCGCTCACATCCTGCACATTTGTACCGTAAGCCGTCTTTAAAGTGGTAAATTTTGTTATGCTCACAATAAGGGCAAACTACATTGCCAGTCCACCGCTTTTCCGCTAAATATTTAAGACAAACACTATTACTGTGGAATTTCCGCATAAACTCTATCATACCATCACCCTTTAAATAACCTGCTAAATTCCACTATACAGGTTCTAGCCAAGAAAGCAAGTAAAAAATGAAATAAACTTTATTTTTTATTTGCAGCAAACCGGCAAATAACCGATAATGACAATGAAGTCAGTTTCTGTGAGGCAAGAGGGTGCGACATCAGGCAAGGGTCGCGCCCTCTCTTTTTTTTGGAGACGTGGCAGAGTGGTTTATTGCAACTGACTTTAAATCAGTCAAAGTCCTCACAGGCTTCGTGGGTTCGAATCCCACCGTCTCCGTCTTAAAATCCCTGCCGTTCAAGGTTACATAAGTATATAATTGCCTTATTTAAAGTGACCCACCACTCAAAAACGTCTTGGCGAAGCTCATAACCCCGCCAAGACTATACCTATGACATAAAATGTAAATGTCGGATTTCCTTTTCAAAGGGGTAAAAACACCACTCTCTTTCTGCGGTAGTTTTCATCCTTAGTAGTTCGGCACGGATTCCCCTTATTAAATCATCACTTTCGCACCTTGCTTGGCTTAGTTGTTCGTTAGTCATTTATATCCTACTCTTTTTGGTGTTTTAAATTGCTTTGGATCATAAGTGGCCGGCATGCTCGTTTTTAGGCCAAAAATACAAGGCCCATACCTTTGCGCTATTGAAAACCGCCATGATCATATTTAAACCGAGCAGGGTTGTTTACAATGTGAGCGTCAACCCTATTATTCACATTAAATTGTTTCCGCCACTCGTTATTTACTTTTTAAAGGCCAGCACATGATTTACCAGGCTGGCTCATGCGGGCCTTTATGGCCGTTTTTAATGAGGTGTACGTAATCCTCTATTGCTGGAGTATTTACTTATTAAAAACAGGCGCAACCACGATCATCACTTTATAAGGTGAGTTGCCCTAATGATTGTTGGTTTGCGCCCATAGTTTAGTTTAGAATAAGACATTTCGAATTATTATACCATAAAGCATTTCAATCACAAGCCTTTTTTTATTATTTTTTCACTTATCTGTAGAAAACTTTCCACAGGCTCAAATTCACACCCTTAAAATTATTCAAGATATTGGTTTATTACTTA
>SDBU01001149.1_pt1 | contig 38733 bp, 35 predicted proteins | sample 2277071 | NCBI WGS metagenome assembly SDBU01 (sample SAMN10397929, study PRJNA504765) | marine sediment metagenome | isolation source: marine sediment core GS08_GC12, 126 cmbsf | place: Arctic Ocean: Gakkel Ridge, Loki's castle | collected 2008 | reverse complement strand
CATCTGCGCTATCCGACACATATGTATATGTAACTGAGCCCATTGTTTGGGATGAAGGTAAAAAAGCAGTAACCGGAACTGACCCTAATGTGGTTTGAACGCTAGCTCCGATAAGCTCTCCGACTACGCTATAGGTACCAGATTGACTCCCCGAAGGGAACTGTAGGGGTACAACCTCGCTTTCTTGAGTAGTCTCACCCTTTTGAGGGAAGGGACTTATTTCTACGGTATAGCTTGACTTCAGTGTTACCTCAGCGCCAGTTGTCTGGTGTTGAGCCATGATACGACTGGTAATCAAGGCTTCGCTGACTGACAGGTTCAATGGGAAGTCATTATTATTACGAGTTGTCGTAACCGTAATCGTGGCATTAAAAACCTCACCCCCAACAATCTCAGTCTTACTGAATTCCACAGCAGAGCTATATGAGAAATAATCCAAGAGACTCAGGGCAACTACCGGATTAGAGCTAATAGGGACTAAGCACAGCCCTAAAATCAGGGCAATTATCAAGTGCCATACAATTCGTGCCTGAAATGCTTTTCGTCTCATCTTTTTAGCCCACCTTAAAATACCCCGACTGTTATGGTAATGTTAAATCCCTTCTCGCTGGCTGTCAATGTCTCCGCAAGCCCAAAACCAGTTCCCGCTCTTTAGTTTAATAGCAAGGAAGGGGGAGCATTAGCTCCCCCTTCTTCATTTCAGTGGTTGGGGTAGGTTAGGCTCTTCGGCGGGTAACAACCTGCCAGATAACCACACCAATAACTATCACACCAGCAATAATGCCGCCAATGAGCCACCAGTTAATCCCTACAGGTGGGACAACAGGTGGTACCACGGGTGGCGGTTTTACGGGTGGTGGTACTACAGGTGGCGGTTTTACGGGTGGTGGTGCTGGTGGTGGCTTGACGGTAAATGACCCGGTAAGACCATCAACATTTACTGCATAAGTATCAGCAGCATCCTTGGCGGTAGTAAAGGTTACCTTCTGGCTGGCACCACCAGCTAGGGTTACATCCTTGGTAGCTGCCACTACCTTGTTTATGGTGAGTGTTACTGTATAACTACCACTCAGGTCGCCAGTATTGGCAACAAGGACGGTGATGGTTACCTTTTCCCCAATATCAACCTCGGTGGGGGATATGGTCAGAGCACTGGTAGTGAAGGCAGCGGGGCTGGTGTAAGCTAGGACAGTAAACGCAGTGAAGTGGCTTACTTTGGCGGTGATGGTATTAGTACCGGGGTCCACGATGCTATCCAGTTCAACCCACTTGTTGGTTGAACTATCCCACATAGCGATGACCAGGTTCTCTTCAGCAACTCCTTCAGGTATAAGAGCCGGGTCATAGGTGAAGGTGAGGGTTATAGCTGGGTCAAAGGTAGCCCCATCAGGACCAAAGTCATAAACCAGCCCGATAGTACCGGAATCTGCCGGTGGAGTTGGTGGTTCTTCCATCTCGGTCATACTTATCTCGCTGAGCGGCTCTCCGGTTTTAGTGAGACCTTTGGTGCCTTCATCAATTAAAAGCTGGGCTAAGCTATCAAAAGACTCAGTAGTAACCGTCTCGGTAAATACACCCTCGGCTGTGATAAAATCAGTTACATCGCCGATGCCTGGTACTGCTGCGGGGGCAACAACAGGCGCTCCTCCTCCTCCACCCACTGTCGGCTCTGTAGGAGTGTAGTAAGCATAGCCAATAGGCAGGTCGGTACCAAGCACCAGAGCCACGAGGTTCTGCACAGTAAGGTCATCTATACCCTCTGTATACCACATATAATACGTGGTGCCGTCTTTGACGACACTGGGAGCAGCCACGCTACTCCAGGCGCTGGTACTACTTCCCACCAGGTGTTGAGAACTTTGCACTGTCCAAGCTGTACCGAGAGTTGAGGTGGCATAGCCAATCACAGTACGGGTATTACCCAGGAGACCTTCCATCGTACTAATATCATCTTCTAGGGTACTAAGATTATTGAGGAGCTGTGTGATGTTTCCAGATCCAAAAGCGTCAAGAATATCCCAAAAAGGCTCAGCCAAGTCGGCTGTTTCACTCAGAAGGCTTGACAGATTCGCCTGGTTAAGGCTTGTTGTGCCCTGTGTGTACCACATCTCGTAGCTGCTACTCTGGACCACACTGGGGTTAGCGACACTATCCCAGGCATAAGTACCGCCAGTGTGCACTTCTTGTGTCTCTCCCCAGTCGATACCGTCGCTTGAGGTGGTATAGCCAATGACAGTACTGGTACCATCCAGGATTTCCAGTAGCTCATCGGTGGTGAAAGTGGCTGCATCCATGGCATCAAGGTCTGCCTGGGTAACGTCCGTTTTGCCCTGTGTGTACCACATCTTGTAGGTATCGCCATCCTTGATGACACAGGGGTCAGCGACACTATCCCAGGCACTACCACCCCCGGCAAGCACCTCGGAATCTGGCACTGTCCATGTTATGCCGTCATCTGAGGTGGCATAGCCAATAACCGTCCTGGTACTATTTATTAGGTTTAACAGGGCATCTTTTCTTTGACCAGCGACTCCCAGGTTAGTCAGAATAGTTGTCAGATTGTCCGTGGCAACGTCTGTTTCGATACGAAGGTCTGTTTCGACGCGTGTGTACCACATCCTGTAGTCGTTGTCGCTAACCTTGATGACACAGGGGGCACCGACACTACTCCAGACACTACTACCCCCGGCAAGCACTTCGGAATCTTGCACTGTCCAGTCGACACGGTCAGTTGAGGTGGCGTAGCCAATGACGGTACTGGTACCGTCCAGTAGATTCCTGGCCTCAGTAATGTCCACGCTGTCTAGATGACCTAGAAACTGTACGAGGGCTAGACTGGCTATATCACTTACGATGGGACTGAGGCCTAGTGATGTTGTTATGCCGCTTACGATTTCAGTAACGGTCAGGTCTGTTTTGCCGTGTGTATACCACATCTTGTAGGTAGCGCCATCCTTGATAACCCAGGCATCTTCTACATACGTCGCGCCATCCAGGGTAACTGAGGTTGTGGACTTAGTCCAGGTTACAGCTGCCTGGACTGGTGATACCTGGCTGACTACAGGGACAAGAATTAGGCTTAGGCTAAATATTACAGCTACAACCAGACTTATTAGATTCTTACCCCATTTCATAACACACCCCTTCCCCCCTCTTGTAAGAGGAGGATACTCTCATCCTTATGTAGGGACTTTACTCTATGTAAAGTATAATCCCTTCTCCATATTTGTCAAGTCTTGTGCGTGACAAATGTGTTATTTTATGCTAACCTGATGACTCTCCTCTATATAAATTATATCATTTGTCCATATTTGTCAAGTCTTTTCGGGGCTTTTTGTCAAATTATATGAAAATAGCTACGGGACACGGAGCATCTTTCTTCCTTCAACGGGTATGGTGGTAAATCCCCTCTTGGCTAGTTTCTCAGTAGTTACCACCAGGGCTTCAGCATCATGATTCAATTGAGACACCAATACTATTATTGCCGGGGGTGGTACACGCTTGGTGACCTGTGACAGGGCAAGAGTTGCCGGGTGGTTTTTGGCTGCTTCCTCTATAGCCTCGTATTCAAAGTAGAGCATACCAAGCAGCCGCTCAGCTGGTTGTGATGTCGCCTGTTTGAGCAGGATTGTATTTCGCCTCAGTTTACTAATGTCAGCCGGTTGTAAAAACCGATGAGCAAATTCTACCGATGCGATGTCCTTTACTACTAACAGCGTCTGCTTAAGTATTTCTCTAGGCTCTATAGCCGATGTGGTAAGGATAACCTTCTGGTGATTATAGATAGCCAGTGCTGTGGGTATTGTCTCACCGGCGAGGGTTAGTGCCGATGTTATTAGATTAAAGGCTAGCTTATCTGCCTCCTCAGCGTCGGTGACTGAGAGGTTGACAGCTATTATGGCTGATTGTCCACCGGACTCAATGTATTCCTTGACTATTATCTGGTTTAATTTTAGGGTATGTTTCCAGTCTATATCCCTTAGCCGGTCACCGGGTTGGTAGCTTCGGCTGTCGAAATATTCTATGCCCTTTTTTGGTATTATAATGGCTTTAGGTAGGGGTGTGGTAGCTACAGTGCCCTCACCCCCCGTCTGCTCCAGATATTTTATTGCCAGCCACTCAGCATATCTTGCCCTTGGGATTACATGTAGCTCCAGTGGCTCAATTATCTGGTTTACCTGGATAAAACCCCGGGGGTCTATAACTGATACCTGGAGCTGAGGGTGTGATGGTCCGGCCAGTGATGGGGTAATGGTAAGATTTAGCTCCATTTTGGCTCTATTTAGAGTAAATCTTTGCGGTGTGATTTCAACCCACGGGTCAACCGGACTAAGCAGGCTATGTAGCCTTATAGATGCCTTGCTTATAGCATACAGGGAAATATCACCAGTAGTACCGGCAATAACCCTCTTCCATATGGTGGGTATATCAAGGGGTAGCCTGGGAATGGCGTGGAGAACTCGTATCAGGATAACTAGCAAATACAAACCAAGAGCGATAGTAGTGAGCAACAGGACGGGGTTATTAATGACAAGTGATACTAATAGTATAGCCAGTGTGGAAACAAATAGAGCGTTGACAATGGCGGTCGTATGTTTGCCCTTTATATTATGGACTATAGTCATGTTTTGAGCATTTTGCCTCAAGTTATAATCCAGGAGGTATATAACGGGAAGAATGGCTATTACCGCTATAAGTTGCACCGTCGTTGGGGACAACAGCCCTGTATATGTTAGGTAGTCCATGAGCGGTTCCAATACCAGTGGTAGCAGAAATATAGCCGCCACGGTGATAACTATGTTGAGCCTTGGTTGTAGTGGACGAAAGGTGATAAATAGCATCGCCAAAAACAGGATTAGGGCTAAGGGTGAATAAGGCAGCGATGACAGAGTGGTGGCGGCTAATAGAACAATCAGCAGGTATATGTGGCATAATAAGCTAATTGATGGTTTACTCATTGCTCTATTTTAGGTACCGGAACCTCAGCAGCCACCTTATTGATGATAGCCTCGGCGGTGACATTCTCCATTTCGGCTTCAGCACTGATTCGGAGTCTATGGCAAAGGGCTGGAATAAGGAGTCCCTTTACATCATCAGGGATGACAAAATCCCTCCCCTGAACAAAGGCTAGCGTCCTTGCCCCTTTGAACAGGGCTATGCCACCCCTGGGGCTGGGACCAAGTAACAGGTCGGGATGGTGGCGCAGGCTATCAAGGATATCAATGATGTAGGCGCGGATGCTGTCGGCAATGTATACCTTCTTGACCTCCTGTTGCAGCTGGATAATATCGTTGGGTGTGGCTACTGATGCGATATGTGGCTCTGAGATTTCATCAATATCCCGCAGAATCTGGTTCTCCTCTTCTATATTGGGGAAGGCGCTCCATATCCGGAACATAAATCGGTCTATCTGGACATCGCTGAGGGGGGAGGTCCCAGCACCACCATAGGGTAACTGACTGGCAATGACAATGAACGGCAGTTCTAAGGGATGGGTTTCCCGCTCAATGGTAACCTGCTGCTCCTGCATTGCCTCAAGTAGGGCTGCCTGGGTGCGGGGGGTGGTCCGGTTCAGCTCATCAGCCAGAACCACATTAGCAAAGATGGGACCGGGCATAAATGTGGAGCTACCGTCAGGACGATAAAGGTAGAAGCCGAGAATATCAGCCGGCAGCATATCTGGTGTTCCCTGGACCCTCTTGAACTTACCACCGATGGCCTGGGCAAAGGTGCGAGCCAGGGTAGTTTTAGCCGTGCCAGGCAGACCCTCAATGAGCACATGCCCCTGACTGAGCAGGGCTACCAGGAGTAGCTCCTTTATATCGTCTTTGCCGATTACCACCTTGGATACTTCAGCGGTAATATTACCCAGTATTTGGTGTCTCTTATTTTGTTTTGTAGTCAATATCGTCTCCTTCTCTGCCATATAGGCATCAGCGTTATGGTCAGTGCCACTATTACCACCCCCAGTGTTCCTGCCGGGGTGCTGAGCCAGCCACGGGTGTCAGCCAGTAGATTCTTACTCTGGTGGAGGTTTGATGGTGGCAGGTGCGACTGGTCAATGAGAAGCCTGGATGTGGTAACAGCAGCTATGTTTTGAATGAAGTCGTAGTTACTTTCTATTGTCTCCATACTGTTAATGAATATGCTGGGGTCGGAGATGAGTATTAATTGACCGCTGTCCAGGCTATGGCGTGAGATTACCGGCAGTGGTCCAGTGGGCTCATCCTTATCCCACACCTGGTTGCCATTTAGGTCAAGGAAGCTGAATGAGGAGGACAGGGCGAGGACGTCATCGGTTTCAACATCACTGAGACAGGTGGCATGGTTAAGAATCAGGCTCTCGGTGTCGTTGGTTACGGAACTAGGTGTCAGGTGAGAAATCCGCGGGAACCATTTATTTTTATAGCAGCACAATGGGTCAAGGAGAGTTTGCCCTGAGAACCGTACCCTAAGCCCCAGATATTCCAGGATTTGGTTACCGAAGCCATAGTCATCGGCTAGAACTAGAGTCCCACCTTGAGTAACAAAGCTATTTAGCTCTTCAAGTTCAGCCGGGGTAAAATCAAGGTAAGGGATAAGGATAAGCGTTGCCCCTTGCGGTGATGGGGGGAGGTCAGACAGGGACAGCAGTGGCGAGGCTGGGATGACTGAACTTATATCTTTGGTGCCATTCCAGAATGGGTTCTCGACCCGAAAGTCCTCATCTGATGGAAAGAACCATACTATAATGGCCAGTATGAGGACCAGGGCTATGGTGAGTATCACTACAAATCTACGCAGCTCCACTATGTAGCTCCTGTTTAATGTTGATGGCAAGCTGTTCAGCTCTAGCTGCTGAATTCTCGTCTAGCTTATGGGCAGAGTAGAGAGCATTCTCAGCTATCGTGGTTAGCTCGGTAAAAGGCTTGATAGCCGTCAATAGCCGGGGGGTAACGGCGTTAAGGAACTCCCTGAGAGTGGTATGTGGTGTCATGGGAATGCTGGTTACCCTTTCAACTGCCCCAAGACTGTTGAGGTAGGCTGAGAGTATTCTACCCTTGATGCCGGTGAATTCATATTTCGGTCTTGGTGGCGGGACAACAGTAGGCGGTTCTTGAGGTTTGACCTCGGGGATGACCATTTCTTCCCGTGGTCTAACCGCTCTGGCTCTGACCCTGCTGAACACCAATAGCCCCAGGGAGATGAAGACGGCTAGCATCAAGCCTATGTTTGCCGGGTTTATGATAAAAATCTGCCTCTTTATCTGGAGCCAGGCATACCACGGTTCAACTGGTTCAATGGTTATTGCTAATTCCTGGGGACCAACTAAAGATAGATCAAGGGGTGCCTCTATAGTAGTGGTAAAGCTGCCATCGGTAGATGTTTTGACCGTGGTTGAGGAATGCCTGAAGTTGAGGCTTACCCTGGCATCCTCAATGGGACCAAGGCCGTGGTACACCTTGCCCCTAATCTTGATTGGTTTGGGAATGACAATGAGTAGCGGAACCTCAATATCTGCTTGTATTGGAATCTGGGTTGAGATGTTAATTGACAGGCTCTTTGAGGCGCCAGAGTAGTGCCCTTGGGGAGTAACGACAAGGGTTAGGCTATGTTTTCCCGTTGAAATCAGTTGGGGAAGGGTTACCTGAAGGCTAAACTGACCCCGTATTATTTCTTGAGCAAGCCGGGTATCGTCTAAAAGCACCTTGATTGTTCGGTCTACAGCACCATCGGTGGAGCCGACCTGACCGCTGATGGTAATAGGCAGCCCGGGGCAGGCAGTCTCTGGTGCCGATACCTGAAGGAGGGTGGGGTAAAAGCTGGTATTAACTACCACCGGCGAGCTTGCACAGCCCAGATAGGTACCAATATCATCATAATCGGCAGCAGTATATACCGCGCTTAGGGTCATAGTGGGAACATATCTGTAGGGAATGTTTATATTGGTAGTATATGAGCCATCAAGGTCAGTGGTAATAACCAGTGGCTCATTATCTAGAAGAACAGTTAGCTTCCTATTAGCCAGGGGGCTCCCGTCACTGGTAAGTCTACCCAAGGCAGTGATATTATCGCCAACGAACACTGATGCCGGGGTAATATTGAGGCTGAGTTCGGTGGGTATTAGTTCTCCCTGTAGTTGAGCTTTATATTTCTCGGTGAGGCTCTGCCGAAGTTGATTAAGCTCATCAGTAAGCTGTCTGGGCTGGTGTACACTCTCTTGCAGACGGTCATGAGCCTGTCTAATCTGGCTACCAGCCGGAGCCGTCAAAACACCCAGCCTCTCACCCAGGGTGTTGGTTACTGTCTCAATATCTTCCAGCAGCAATTGAGTGCTATGGATAGTTGCCTCAGCGTCATCAAGCTTTTGTTTAGCCTCACTAATCTGGTAGTGAGCAAGTAAGATTAACGCCTCATCAGGAGTGGCTTCCAGATTATCAAGAGTGGTAAATAGCTGCCGAGATAGAGTGCTATAACGGTCAACGAGATAGCGTAGTTCATCGGGGATATTAGCGTATTCTAGCTCGTCGAGCATGCGTTGAGCCTTCTGGTATTGGCCAATGGCTGCTAGGTCGGACACATTACCATAGAAGAGCAACAGTGATGCCGGGTCTGGCGAGTCTTTAGCCGTAGCCGGGTTCTGGTGAGGAATATGAGCCGGCTGGGCAAGCATGGAAAAGCTAGGCAAAAGCATTGCCAGCAGGATTATTATAGAGAGGGCGATAGCCAATCTTTTCATATATTTATGCCAGTATCTTAGTAACCTGTAAGGCGACAATAAACAGAAAGCCAGCCAACAGTATGGCACTAACGAAGTTCAGTCCGCGACGGGCTTTGGCACTGAAATATACATATAGCTCGGTAACGATAAGAGCTTCTATAATATAGACGGTATAGTAGATATCAAGTGAGTTCTGTCCTGTGGCAACCAGGCTGACGGTGGTTAGCAAGAAGAGGATGGCAACAATAAGGATATAGTTATTATATATCTTCATTCCAGCACTTCTAGTTCAATAGAGCATTTTCCCTTATGGTGTTCTTCTTGGTTAATAGTAACTGGTCTATCCCAGGCTTCGGCAGCTACCGAGGCAACTACTGAAGCTAGAGGTCCTCCCAGACATTGGTGGAACCAGGTAGGCTTGTTTTCAATACGGGGGTTATATATTTCTACTCCGATATGATTTTCACGGTAAATAACCCTGGCTCCATCGGCTACGCCCAGTATTCCCCTGAACAGGGATGTCAGCGCTGATTCAAGCTCGGCTGATGTAGGACCTGGTCTTGACTCCAGCATACCCACAGCTGTAGTCCCGGTTGTAGAGACTAGCAGACCAACATCATCAGGGCTGGCTCCATATCTAACAATAAGCCGTTGGGGGAGGGCTTTGGTTATCGTGGGTGGGGAGGGATTGGAGTGCAGGGGGATAAGTGCCTGGGGGCGACCACTGGTTAATGACGAGGGGAGGTAGATGGCTTTGGCTCTAATCCCAAGTTCTTCCACAATAGTGGCTATGTTGTCAATGCCAGTTTCGAGGAGAAGGGTGCTGACTTCAGGTGGTAACTTGGGAATAGTCCTGCCCAGGGCGAGGAAAATAAATGAGAGGATAAGCATGGAGATGCCTAGAGCGGTTAGCCAGGTTAGAAGAAGGATAAAGTAGGATGACAGAGATACTAGGCTACCAGCAACTAGTAGACCAAGACCAGCCCAGGTATATGGATTTTTATTTAGCAACCCTACCCCTCTTATCACCTGATTAAAGAATAGTATATACCCAACTGTCCAAAAAGTCCACAGCAGTTAGACTGTCCCTATGAGAAGGCCTTGCTTGACAGGAGGATAATATGTGGACAGGCGGTGCCTGACACAAATGTCAGCTGCCCTGGAGTTTCTGCGAAGGTAGTAACATGACTGGTCCATCGCATCCCATAGACAATGGGATATACTTGAAGCTTGGGGAGTGCCGTCGGTACCTAAGCGGAGGAAATAGCCTCCTGCATGTAGCTCAGCCCCATCCTGAATGCCTGAAGATTGGGCGTTACCTTGTCGCTGGAGCATCTTACTCTCTAATACTTACCGACTTTCTTATTATGGTCAAGGGAGCGTTTTCTTGATGAGGAGAGTAAGAGCGACGTAATCGATTCCACTAGTGCTGCATACATGCTTTATCTAAGAGACGTACATGGCCTATCATTCCGTATCTCGGCAATGACACCTGAGCTCGGATCCAAAGCAGCAGCGCTAAATTCATTAATGCTGCAAAGGTGGCAGTTCAATAAATTGGCTAGCCAAGCCACTAATAGGCTCCACCAGTTTTTGCTGGCGGTCTTTCCTGAAGGTGAAGCCCAGTATTTTAACCAGCTCTTGAAGATTGCACCTTATTACCCAACTGCCAGAGATATCCTTGCTAGTAATGGCCTAGAGCGTATCGAAAAGCTGCGTGAGAAAGACAAGGAGAGTATACTGGAGCTTGCTACCAACAGCGTTGGTGTGCCTGGCGATACCTACCAATGGTTAATTAGAGACCTAAGTGTTCAAAGAATGGAGTCACTGGCAAAACGTGATGCCCTCACTTCTATACTCCGAACGCAAGTCGCGGCACATCCCTACGGGGACATTCTGCTTTCCTTTCCATTCCTTGGTGAGATCGCGGCTGCTACTATCATAGGTATCATCAAGGATATAGAGAGATGGCCCGACAAGAAGAAATTTAAAAAGGCCCTCGGAGTTTACAGCAGTTTGACCCAGTCAGGTGGTGACTCTGGCCAGACTAGGCAGGCAAAAGAGGGAAGTAGACACGGGCGCCGAGTATTATTCCAGATATGCTTGGGCTGCATCAGAAATAATGCCCCTGATAACGGTTTTAAGGACTATTACCTTCACCAAGTAGCACGAGGTAAACCACGGATGAAAGCATTAGTCAGCACTATGGGCAAGTTAGCAAAAATCATCTATCACTGTCTTAAGGTTGGAGAGCCATACCAGTATCAGGGCAAAGAAAGCCGCATCTCCTGGGTTAGTAGAGATCTTAAAGGTGCTATATCTTGATGAGGCCTACACCAAGGTGAGGGGAAGGCCTTATTGGAGTTTATTAGCTTTAGGCGAAGGCAAAAGTGGCAGAAGAGCTTATCTTGGTGCTTTCTTGTCTCCAGACAAAAGCGAGTCCTCTTGGATAAGCCTACTCGAAAGTTTAGAGATTCCTGATAGTGGGTGTGGATTACTGGTTATTCATGATGGTGACCAGGCTATCGCCTCTGCATTAAGCTTTATCTTACCCAAAGCCAAAAGCCGCCTATGTGCCTGGCATGAACTCCACAATATTTTCCTTAAGACAGGGCAGTTGCTACCTTTCGGGTTACTTTTGGTGGTTTAAGGTCTCTTGTAACGTTAGAGTCGATCAACCCTTCTTTAACAAGCTAGGAGAAGAAAGCACGAATCGTTCTGACATGGCCGTGTACTAAGGATGCTGACAGGAGTTCCCGCTGAGCTGGAGTGAAGGGGTGATTGGTGAACTTGGATTGCTTTAGTAGATAAAGAACATACTCTCTGAGTAGTCTGGTATCGATGTTGTCTATAGAGTCGGGGAGATGACGGTTTTTGAGGTAGTTGTGAAAACGCTTGGGGTTTGCGGAATACCAGTTGATTGTTTTGGGGCTTTTGCCTTCGGCTCTATTACAGACTTCGTAGTACTCGATAATTTGGGATAAGGTATATGTCTTATGCTGATTGGATACATGGTTTGACATCTTGGGTATTAACCTCCGTAATATGATTTCGTCGGTTGATACCCAGTGCTTGTCTAAAAATCAGGGTGTCACAGGTTCGAGACCTGTACGGCCTAGGCTCAAAAAATGAAGAGGAGAACAAGACTCTCGGTCAAGTTCTCTAGTAAAATTTAACATCAGCCCCCGGGCATGGAGATGACACCCCTCCTGCTCACTTCCTGGACAGAAGTTGCCAGCTGGGGGCTGGCCATTTCTTACCCCCCTCTTGACTGCCTGTGGTATGATGGTTTTACCTTTTGCCCATGAGGTGAAGCTATGAACAAACCCGCTCGCAAACCCAGGCGTGAGCGCACGCGCAAACCAAACTAGTTGATGTCGAGTGAAGTTTAAGGATTGTCCTACGGGACATAAGGCTGAGATTCAGCAGTAATGCATGGTGAAGATGGTTTTTATTCGAATGAACTGAGTGGAAACTAAGAGGGGTTGGGGTCAAAGCCCGGCTATTGCCAGGATATCTGGAACTACTTCCTCCCTGCCTATAGCCATGATGTGAACCCCATCACAAATGGATTCTTTTTTCAGGGTGGCAACCATCTGACCAGCAATCTCTATACCTTTAGCGAGCGCCTCACCTTTAGGTGCACTCGCTAGTTCATCAATCAAGTTTTGCGGGACAAAAATGCCAGGGACATTCTCCGTCATATACTTTGCCATCCTGGCTGATGAAAGTAGGACAATTCCGGCTAATATCTTAACTGGGAATTGACGGGCATATTGCATGAACTTGGCAAAGTTGTCCAAATCATAGATTGCCTGAGTCTGAAAGAATTCAGCTCCAGCCTCAACCTTCTTTTCAAACTTGATTAGCTGAGGCTCAATTGGTCTTGCTTCAGGAGTAACTATAGCTCCAGCACAGAACTCGACAGTTCCATCAAGGTCATTCCCTCCCAAGTCTTTGCCCGATTCCATTTGCCGAATTGCCCTGAGCAGCTGCACCGAATCAAGGTCGAAGACGCCTTTGGCTTCTTTGTGGTCGCCAACCGGGATAGCGTCGCCAGTTAGACAGAGGACATTTCTTATACCTCTGGTATATGCCAAGAGAAGCTCAGCTTGAAGGGCAAGCCGATTGCGGTCGCGGCAGGTCATCTGCAATATAGGTTCACCACCTCGCTCTTTGATGGTCAGGCATCCGCCAAGAGACGGAAAGCGCATCACCGAGCTTTGGTGGTCGGTAACATTAATTGCATCCACCTTATCTTTGAGAAGGTCAATGTGATGGAGCATCTTCTCAATATTTGTTCCTTTTGGCGGAGCGACCTCGCTGGTTACAACAAACTCGCCCGAGCTAAGCGCCTGCTTGAACTTTGACACCATGGCTCTTGCTCCTTCCTTATGCTAACTTGGTAATCCTTGGTCTAGGCACTACCTGATAATTCTTGGGGGGATGATACTTACGCATTAAATCAAGCCTGCCTTGTTCTTCTAATCGCTGATAGATGAGAGTCCAGCCACAATCCTTTTCCTTGTCCACCTCACACTTGCCATTATTGGTGCCACCACAGGGACCGTTTAGTAAACCTTTGTGGCATGCAGTAAGGGGACAGATGCCAGCCGTTTCACCTAGAACGCATTGACCACACTGGGCACAAACCTCGTGAAAATTACCCGGACTATCCTCTATGCCTATGAACAAGGTATCCAATGCTGGAATGACCGGCTTGCTGATATATGAGTTCACCCTATGCACTCCCAAAGCACATGCCATCACCAGGATGCAGTTAGCGTTCTGAATAGCTCCATCATTTTCTCTGATAGCTACCTCGGTCATCTCATCACAAGCAGTAGGGATAACTGTCCAGCCAGTCACTAGCTTGCCTAGCTCTTGCAAATGCTCCTTCATATCCAGGACCTCTTCTCTTCCCCCGGTTCTAGTCATTGTGGCACAGGTGCCACAACCGACAATACACACTCTATCAAAACCATCTAATTGCTGCTTTACTTCGTCAAAAGGCTTCTGCTTGGTAATCGATTTCATGCTCAACCTCCCTCATCTTTCTAGGTCGCACCTCAAGCATCGCTTGGCTTCTTGTCTAGCTTTCTCCTCTGAGAATCCCAATTCTGTCTCCTTAAAGCTGCGCTTACTTTCCTCAGCAGGGAGACGGGGGGTTTCCGGCCTAAACTGGGGCTCCCAGGTCTCCTCTTCTTCTCCACTTATTACTTCCTCAATAACGCTGGGCTTCAGGTCATATATCTCAACCCGCGAGGTATCACCTTTGAGGTATTTATCTATAGCAATAGCTCCCCTTCTACCAGCAGCAATAGCATCGATAACCATAGCCGGTCCAGCGACAAAATCCCCTCCGGCAAAGACACCGGGGACATTGGTAGCCAATCTATTATCATCAACCGCCAGCCTTTCCCATCTAGTGCGCTCCAGGGCGCTATCTGGTGGTAAAAACGATAGGTCCGGGGCTTGGCCTACAGCAGCAATTACAGTATCTGCTTCGACAAAGAACTCTGAGCCAGAGATAGGTACTGGGCGTCGACGTCCACTGTCATCAGGCTCACCCAGCTTCATATGAATGCATTGTAAGCCGGATACCTTCCAGTTGTCGTTTACTACTCGGGTAGGGCTAACTAGGAAATTAACTTGAATGCCCTCAGCCAAAGCCTCGTTATATTCCACCTCAGTAACCGGCATTTCCTCTCGCGACCGTCGGTAGAAGATGCTCACTTCGTCAGCGCCGAGGCGGAGAACAGTGCGGGAAGTATCTAGAGCTACATTGCCGCCTCCAATAACAGCTACGCGGCGCCCAATTCTGACCGACTTGCCAACTTTTACATCTCTTAGAAATCTCAAACCATAATAGAAACCTTCGAGGTCTTCCAGTTCACCAGGTATACCAATGCTTTGGCTTCTTTGAGCCCCAGCAGCAATGAAGACAGCTTCAAAACCGCTTTTTCTAATGTCTTCTATAGTGAAATTTACATTGATCGGTGTATCGTATCTTATCTCTACCCCACGCTTGGCGATGTAGTCTATCTCCTTTTCGATGACCTCTCGGGGCAAGCGAAAGTCGGGTATGGCTACCGAAAGCATGCCGCCGCCTATGGGAAGGGCTTCAAATACAGTAACCGGGTAGCCCATCTGGGCTAAAAAGTAGGCGCATGATAGCCCACAGGGTCCGGCCCCTAACACCGCTACTTTTTGACTCTGGGTTCTAGGGAAGGGCTCTGGCTTAGGCAACTCGTTAACATGGTCAAAATACCAATCGGTAGCAAAGCGCTTGAGCGCCCTGATAGCTACCGACTCATCAAGTTCTCCACGACGGCACCTGCCCTCACAGGGATGATGACAGATGCGACCACAAATAGCCGGGAAGGGGTTGCGCTCCCTGATGGTGTCGATAGCCTCCAGGTATTCACCAGCGGCAATATGAGCCACATACTTGGGAATGTTAATTCCTACTGGGCAGGTATGCTGGCAGGGTGAAATCATCAACGCATCGCAGACCGCTGCCAGGCATTTCCTCTCTTTTATGTGAGCTTCATATTCGTCTCTAAAGTAATTCAGGGTGGTAAGCACCGGGTTGGGGCACGTCTGTCCCAGGCCGCAGAGCGAGCATTCCTTGACTGTCTTAGCTATGGTGAGTAAGGTATCAATATCACTCTCGCGCCCTTTACCCTCAGTGATTCTGGTCAGGATTTCCAACATCTGTCTGGTGCCTAAGCGGCAAGGGACACATTTTCCACAGGACTCAGTCTGAGTGAAGCTCAGGAAATACCTGGCTATCTCTACCATGCAGGTAGTCTCGTCCAATACCACCATGCCCCCAGAGCCCATAATCGAGCCTAGCTGAGCCAGGGTTTCATATTCCACCGGAGCATCAAGAAACCGGACAGGGATACAGCCGCCTGAAGGTCCTCCCGTCTGGACTGCCTTAAACCGCTTGCCACGAGGAATACCACCCCCGATATCAAAGATGATGGTGGATAGAGGAGTGCCCATCGGCACCTCTACCAATCCGCTATTGGCAATCTTCCCGGTGAGGGCAAAAACGGCAGTTCCCTTGCTCTTCTCGGTACCGATGCTGGCAAACCAATCAGCTCCTCGGTCAATGATAACAGGAATGGAAGCTAAACTCTTTACATTGTTGATGTTAGTGGGTTTTCCATCCAGACCTGATTGGGCAGGGAAAGGGGGACGGGGACGAGGCATACCCCGTCGGCTCTCAATAGAAGCCATTAAAGCTGTTTCCTCACCACAGACAAAAGCCCCGGCGCCTTCTTTAATAAGCACCACAAAATCAAAGCCTGAGCCAAGAATATCTTTCCCCAGGAAGCCTCTTTCCTGGGCTTGCTCTAAGGCAATGCGAACCCGCTTTACCGCCAACGGATACTCAGCACGGGCATAGATGTAGCCTTCATTGGCACCTATGGCGTATCCGGCAATGGTCAGCCCTTCGATAACAGAATGTGGGTCAGCTTCTAATATAGAGCGGTCCATAAAAGCACCGGGGTCGCCTTCATCGGCATTGCAGATGACATATTTCTTCTCTCCAGGGGCGTTGCGGCAGAATTCCCACTTACGCCCGGTAGGGAAGCCGGCGCCACCACGCCCGCGCAGCCCGGACTTCTTCACCTCCTCAATAATCTCTTGTGGGGTCATCAAAAGAGCTTTCCTCAGCGCTCGATAACCTCCCTGAGCAATATAGTGCTCAATCTTCTCCGGGTTGATGCGCCCGCAGTTACGCAGGATGACACGCTGTTGTTTTTTATAAAAGTTTATCTCTGAATAGTGTGGTATAGCTTTGCCAGTTACCGGGTCACGGTAGAAAAGGCGCTCCACCGGCTTGCCATCCCGAAGGTGAGAACTTACAATCTCCGGTGCATCCTCGGCCTGCACATGGGTATAGAAAATGCCTTCAGGTTCAACGGTTACACTAGGACCCTGCTCGCAAAGGCCGTGCCCGTGGCAACCACTGATTTCCACCGCGGCATTTTTTATCCCTTGCCGAGCTACCTCCGCCTTGAGCGACTCGTAGACAGCATCAGACCCCATAGAAAGGCATGGCGTCTCCTGACAGACAAAGATGGTGCGGTGGGTTTGCATACTACCCTCCACCCTTCTTGAACAATTGCTCCACCTTTTTGGGGTTCATGTGCCCACAGACTCGGTCACTGATGGTTATGTTGGGTGCCAGGGCACAAACGCCGATGCAGGCAACGGTTTCCAATGTATACTCCGAATCAGGGGTAGTTTGCCCCTCTTCTATGTCCAGATGCTGCTTCACCAATTTCAGAATTGTCTTGCCCCCTCGCACATGGCAGGCTGTTCCCCGACATACCCTGACCACTTTTCTGCCCCGCGGCTCGGTATAGAGCTGCTCATAGAAGGAAATGACACCCTGCACCTGGCTGGGGAAGAGCCCCAGAGCTCTAGCTATAATTAGTATGGACCGAGGAGGAATATAGCCAAGCTCACTTTGAACTTTTTGCACCAGTGGAATCAGTGGCCACTTCTGCTGGCTATGCTCAGCCACGATTTCACTTATCCGTGCCAGGTCAGCTTCTGCGGCTACCTTCGCTTTATCCATAAGGTTCTACCCTTTCTATTCTTACCCTACATGCTTTGAGTGAAGGCGTTTTTGCCTCTGGGTCTAAGGTAAAGCCAAATAGCCCATTAACCGGAGTTTCCGGAAATGAAATTGGCATAAAAAGTGTCCCTTCAGGCAGGGTATCAGTAATCTTGACCATCGTGGTCACTTCACCTATAGGTGAGATAATCTTGACCCTATCACCATCAGTGAGGCCAAGTTTTTTGGCATCAGATTCGCCGATTTCCACAAAAGACTGGGGGGAAAATTTCTTCAATCGCCAAGCCCTTAAGCTCCTGTTGCCAGTACCGAAGTGATACAGGATAGTTCCGGTGAGTAAAGTAAAAGGATGACTCTCTTTCGCCTCGCCCGCCTGTGGGGTATATTCAACCAGGGAAAAACGGGCAACCCCCTTTGAAAGTTGTCCTCCATAGGTACGCCTCGTTTCCCAGGTGTCCGGCTCAGCCTGGTATAGCCTCTCTAAATCGGTATAGCCTTCGTATAAAGGAACTAATTCCTCAATCTCGCCCGTAACCTGCTGCAGAGAGGAGAATGGCAGCGGACTCTCCATTTTGTCAGCCAGTCGCAGGATTATTTCCCAGTCTGGTAAGCTTTCACCAATGGGCTCAATGGCTTTCTGCACCCTGTTTACCCTCCCCTCTAGGTTAGTGAAAGTCCCCTCCTTTTCAGCAAAGCTTGTTGCCGGCAGAACCACAGTGGCTAGTCTGGCTGTTTCGGTAAGGAACATATCCTGCACCACAAGGAAATCAAGGGAAGCCAGAGCTTCGGTAACCAGACTTGAGTGAGGGAAGCTTAAAACGGGATTTTCTCCTATGACATATAAGCCCTTGACCTTCCCCTCTTTTGCCTGCTCAATAATTTCCACAGCCGTTAGCCCATCGTCAGGCGGCAAGTTCACCCTCCAGCGTTGTTCAAAATCCCTCCTGGCTTGGACATCTGCCACCCTTCGGTATCCAGGGAGGAAATCGGGCAATGCTCCCATGTCGCAAGCACCTTGACCATTGTTTTCTCTTTGCAGGGCATAGATGCCACTTCCCCTACGCCCAATGTTCCCGGTCAATATTGCCAGGTTCGCCAGAGCCCTTACGCTATCTGTCCCACCCGTATGCTGAGTGATTCCGGTGCCATAGACAATTGCTGCCTGACCTGCCGCAGCGTATAGTCGAGCCGCAGCCCGAATTTCCTCACTTGAAGCACCAGTGATAGCCTCCGCATACTCGGGGGGATATTTTTCTAATCCTTTGGTTAATGCCTCAAAATTATCTGTTCTTCGAGTGACAAACTCCTCATCCAGTAAGCCTTCATCAATAATCACCTTGGCCAGGCTATTTAGCAAAGCCACATCGGTGCCGACCTTGGGGCGCAGCCAGAGATGGGCAAATGAAGAGAGCCTTGTTTGTCGAGGGTCTATCAATATTAACTTAGCCCCTTTGTATTTAACAGCACGCTTTATGGCATATCCAACGATAGGGGCTGACGAAGTAGGGTCGGCTCCAATAACCATTATCACCTCTGATTGCTCCAGAGCACCGAGGTAATTTGTAGTGCCATGAAAACCAATGGAGGAGCCAAGACCTATCTGAGTGGCGGAGTTATACAAGCGACTGCCATTATCAATGTTATTGGTGCCCAGCACGCATCTGGTGAATCTCTGCAGGAGGTAGTTCTCTTCATTAGTGCACTTGGATGAGCCGAGAACAGCCAGGCTATTGGGACCATGCTCTTCGTTTATTCGCTTGAATTCAGTGGCTACTCGTTCCAGGGCTTGTTCCCAGGACACCTCTTCAAAACCATCATTCGCCTTGACCAATGGTTTGGTTAGCCTATCCGGGCTATGGATAAAATCGAAGCTATAGCTTCCTCTCACACAAAGCGTGCCATGATTTACCGTATCCTCTTTGCCCGGTGTAGCCCCCACTATGTGATTATCCTTGACTTCAAGGCAAATGCTACATCCACAGCCACAAAAAGGACAGGTCGTCTCGACAGTAGTTTTTGTCGTCCCCCTATATACCCTATCCTTCTCCATTAGGGCACCTGTGGGACACAATGCCACACAAGTTCCGCAGAAGGTGCACTCAGAATCTTCCAGTGGTAAATCATCTAGCGTGGTTGCTTTGGCGGTAAATCCTCGCCGAAAGTAGTCAATAGCTCCTTCAACGACTAACTCCTGGCAGGCACGAATACACTTAGCGCATAGTATGCATTTGCTTAAATCCCTTTCAATGAATGGATTGACTTCCTCGATGGTAGCCAGCTGAGGGAGCCTCTGAAACTCTACCAATCCGATGTCCATATCTGAAGCAATTTGGCGTAATTGGCAACGGTTCCCCTTATCACATACCAGGCAGGAATCAGGATGGCTGGCAAGCATTAGCTTAACTATGGTTTTGCGGTGGTCTATGACCCGAGGGGAATGAGTGTTGATTACCATCCCCGGTGCTATTGGGGTGACACAAGAAGCCATCAAAGCACCGGTTCGTTCATCTTCTACCAAGCAGACACGGCAAGCACCAATCGGAGATAAGTGAGTATCGTGGCAAAGTGTAGGAATATCTACACTTGATTCATATGCCAGCTCCAAGATAGTCGTTCCTGGATAACCACTTACCTCACGCCCATTAAGGGTGATAGTAACTGTTTCCAAATCGTAACACTCGCTCTGGGTATCAGTAAGGCTAGGTTAATGGCATTATAGTTGTCTAAGAGCCTACCCTCTTGAGGTATTTCTCTACTATATTAAGCAACTCCCTCGGAGTAACCGGCTTTTCAACATAGTCCTCAGCTTCAAGCTCCAACCCTCGACTAGCGGGAATGGAAGTCCCACCCTTTCTTGATGAGTAGCTGGTTAACATTATGACTGGAATTCTACTAAGTTGAGGGTCTTTTTTGAACTGTTCAGCAGCAGTAAACCCATCTTTTACCGGCATTATTATGTCCAAGAGGACTAAATCAGGATTTTCTTCCCTCGCTTTTCGCAACCCCTCATCACCTTCATAGGCTACAATCACTTCGTAAGGCTTGCTTTCCAGTATAATCTTCGTTGACTCAACAAAATCGATATCGTCATCAACAAGTAGGATTTTGGCCTTTTTCTCCATCTCTATTTACTCCTTTTCTCAAACTGCCGAGTTTAGGAAGCTAAATTTAGACTTTTTGGGTCTTTTTGATAAGTTTATCTACCCTTTCCAGTAAGATGTCAGGTGAGAACGGCTTCTCTACATAATCATCCACCTCAAGCTCCCGTCCTGTTTCTAGCTCGTAGCGACGCCGACTGGCTTCCTCCCTTACCGAGGTTAAAATTAAGATGGGCATATCCCTGTACTTTGCCCACTTCGGGTCCTGGAGCTTTTTGTATACAGCAAATCCGTCCATCTTCGGCATGAGCAAATCAAGAATCATCAGGTCTGGCTTTTCCGCCTCAATTTGAGCCAGACCCTCTACCCCATTCTGAGCCGTGACTACGTGGTAGCCTTGGGATTCAAGAATCATAGTCAACACATCCAGAATATCAGGGTCATCATCAACAACCAATATCTTCTCTCCCATATTCACTCACCTACTGTTTATAATTATACTACGCTCCTGGGTAATAATCCAACCAATCCCCATAGCGCGTGTAACACTAACCTCAAGCATTGCCTTGAACTACTCAACAGTTGACGTATTGGCCTCAGCAGTAACAGCAGCCCTCACTTTTTCCCGAATCCCCTCCACGCTTACTTCTACTTTCAACGATGTTGTCGTCGCCTAGACTTACGCTCTATAGGCAAGGTAAAGGTAAATTTACTCCCCCTATTGATTTCAGGGCAAGGGGACTCTACCCATATCTTGCCGCCGTGCGCTTCTACGATTCTCTTGGTTATGGATAGACCCAAGCCGGTTCCCTTTGTTTCTACATTACTGGCACGGAAGAAGTCATCGAAGACCCACGGTAAGTCTTCGGAAGGAATGCCGATTCCCGTATCCATAACTTCAACCTGTATGTACTCTTTCCCTTCTGTTACCCTGATGGTTACCGTACCCTCATGAGTATAGCAGATGGCATTATTTAGTAGATTAGCCATAACCTGCTTAAGCCGTGAGTCTGAGCCACCAATTTTAGGTAAACCTTGAGGTAATTCTAGTTTTAGCTTTATCCCTTTTTCTTTTGCCAGGTTATCCAGCTCATTGCAGGAATTCTTAATTATCTGACGTAAAGAAACCTCTTTCATTTCCCCAACAATTTGCCCGGTTTCGATACGCGGTATATCTAAAAGGTCGCTAATTAAATTCAGGAGCTCTTTAATCCTCACGCTACTTCTTTCTAACATGTTTCTTTGTTTATCAGTAACTTCTCCAGCAAGCCCGCCTAGTATAACCCACAAGAAACCTTGAATAGCGGCGAGCGGAGCTTTAAGGTCATGTGCTGCTGTGGCAATAAAGTGCAGAAAGCGATTCCTTTCTTCTTCCAGCTTAGCTATCTCCCCGGAAGCCTGCTCCAGTTCTCCCATCTTCTCCTCAAGAAGCTCGTCCCTTAATTGCACTACCTGCCGTTGTCTCTTCCTTAACTCCCCTGAAATAGCAGTGGCCATATAAGTAGTAGCATAGAGGATAATTGCCAAGGCAACGAGAACAGCCAGAATATATGCTTCTTCATCATATAGCGTGGGAGCAGCAAATCCCGCGAGATTAACATGAGGTATTGCCCCAGCATATTCTAGGCCCACCATTAGCGAAACCATCCCTATCGCTGAGGTAGCTAGTATATACACCACCTTGTAGTAAAGCACTATACTAGCTGCAATGATGTGAAACACAAAGAAAAAGATAAAGGGGTTTTCGATTCCCCCGGTGAAGTGCAGAAGTACGGTAAGCGTTATCAGGTCAAAGAAGATATGTATATTGCTGTAAGTCTTGACTCTAGGAATTACCAAGCCAGCTCTTTCTGCTTTTAGGCTTTGTGTCTGGCGAAGCAACACCAGATTATATAAAGCCATAAAAACGCAGATGACATACACCGGAAGGGTGGGGAAGCTAATGTGAAATACTGTTGACGCTACCATGGTAGCTATAATGACGCCGAGAATGGCGAGCCACCTCATGGTGACGAAGACCCTGAGCCGCATCAATTGTACTGCTTCCTCAGGGGTGTATTCAGGATGGTCTTGTTCTCTAAGAGCGTTGTTATTCATCTTAAGCCTCTATCCACTGTTGCCCACAATGTCCAAAGACCACTACTTGAAACAAGCATATACAAAGTCCCATATTTCTGTCAATATAAGCCATTGGACAATCCGCTAAAAAGTGCAATTACGCATAAAAAGAGGCTGGCATAATAGCGATGCTCAGCCTACATTATACCTTCTTGAACAAAACAAGCTGTTGTGCACTCGGGCTCGACATTACGACGATCACCCAACCCATTCTCCTGTCATGCTCCTTGTGGGTCACCTTACCACACCGAGGACAGGTAGCCTCCTCCCGACGATAGATTACTGTGACCTCAATATGGCCCTCCAATTCCTGCTGCCACAGTATTTTTAGTTGTGGCAATCCTAATGCCACTACGATACAATCATCTTGCATCCGTTTGCACCTCCTTAACTTTGAGTTTCTCTTACCCAAAGGTTACAGAGGTCGACGGGTGCTTTCAACTACCCCTTTTCACACTTAATAGTGTAGAACCAGAGCCTACGGGGTCTTGACAGAAAAGGAGGGGAGTGTTAGATTAGATAGATAAAGATAACCAGTTTTTTGAACGCAACCAATTAGTTAAGATTACTCAATAAAGGAGGAGAAATGATATTTGAAAAGCCTGGCATGGAAGCTGATGTGATAGTTGTAGGTTATGGTGCTGCCGGTGCTGCAGCAGCAATTAGTGCTCATGACAATGGTGCAAGTGTCATAATTTTGGAGAAGATGTCTATCCCCGGCGGAAATTCGCGAGTAAGCGCGGGTAATATGTCTATACCAAAGAACCCCGAGAAGTTTGCTCAATATTTAAAGGGGGTTAGCTTTAACACTGTCGAGGACGAGATTGTTGACACATTTGTAGAGGGGCTTATGAAGAACCCGAATTGGATTAAGAGATTGGGGGGTGAACTTTACCAATTCTTCTTCCCGCCAGCGTCCTATTCAAAATTGTGCCCTGACACAACCTATCCAGGAATTCCCGGCGCAGAGGAAGCGGAAATAAGTGTGTGGGCGGTTAAACAGACTGATATTGCGCCTGAGCCTACCGGAGGCGCTCGAACATGGGGACTCATGGCCAGAGAGATCGAGTGTAAGGGAATTAAAGTTATGACGTCTACGCCAGCAAGAGAGCTAATTAAAAACCAGAAGAGGGAAGTAGTTGGTGTCGTGGCTGAATGTGAGGGCAAAAATGTTTCAGTCAAGGCTAGAAAGGGTGTGATTTTGACATGTGGGGGTTTTGAGAATAATGATGACCTGAAATTGGATTACTTGGAGCCCAAGCCTTTGACCTTCTTGGGGAACCCAGGCAATACTGGTGATGGCATCAGAATGGTACAAAAAGCTGGGGCTGCATTATGGCACATGCGCAGACAGGCATGTTCGTCGGGTTTTAAGGCTCCAGAGTATGAGGCTACATTTCCTATGAATTTCCTTGCCCCGGGGTTTATTTACGTAGACAAGTATGGCAGGCGGTTCGCAGATGAAACGAACATAGAAACACACGAGTTCTGGGTACCAACGTCCTACTTTGACACCGTTCGCCTTGAATATCCACGCGTACCTTTTTATGCCATCTTTGATGAAGAAATCAAACGAGTGGGACCTGTCAGCTTTGCTCTATGTGGGCATAGTATAGTTATCAAGGAATACAAATGGAGTCCAGATAACTCAGCAGAGATCACTAAAGGGTGGATTGTTAAGGCTAAGAAAATATCTGAACTGGCAAAGCGACTATCAATAGATGAATCAAACCTGGCAAACACCATTGCCAAGTATAATGATTACTGTAAGGCTGGGAAGGATGATGATTTTGATAGACCTAAAGAAGCGCTCAAGGCTATTGAAGGACCGCCATACTATGCCATCCAGCTTTGGCCTTCGCTACTAAATACCCAGGGTGGTCCACGTAGAGATAAGGAAGCTAGGGTATTGGACCCCGATGGTAAACCTATTCCGAGATTATACGCGGCTGGGGAGTTTGGGTCGATTTGGGGCTTCCTATACCAGACGTCAACTAACTATTCCGAGTGCCTTGTTTATGGTCGAATAGCAGGTAAGAACGCTGCCATAAGCTCACCTGTAGACTCATAGCCATGATAATTACTGAGACGAAATTTATTATTGAGAGTTCCCGAGAGAGAATTTGGCAAGTCTTACTAAAGGCGATGATGAGTTGTCTACCTTTCGAAAGAATGCAACTTGTAGATGAAAAAAAATTCTGCGCTGTGCTGCCGATAAAGATAGGGTTCGTTGCTTTGCCTATGAATGTGAAGATAGAGATAGTGGACATGTCCCCCCCCGAGGTTCTAGAGACGATACTTAAGGCGAAAAGTTTGGCAGGGGTAATTTGGTTAAACCAGAGGGCCACATTCACATTGCAAGCAACTGACGAAGGCAAAACTGAAGTTGCTTGTAGAATAGTGGTAGAGGAGATGGCTACGCTACTCAGGGTGGTGTGCTTGTGGAAGGTAAAGCGATTCGTTGCAGATACCTTTAAGGAAATTGAGGGTCGCCTTAAGCAATGGGCCTAACGTAAAAGCATAGTGCACTTCAGAGGTCTAAAGGTATAACAGAGCCAAAGGTTCCAAAAGAGGGTGAGGAGACTCATCAAATCAAAGTCTTAAAAAGTTATGGGATTATGCCATAGAAATTGGCAAACCTAACCTCGGAGTTTTCGGTTGTACGCTCTGGGTTACATGAATTTAAACCTCCCCTCATCACACCCTCAGTGAGTTTGGTCCGAGAAATGTAGAGGTCTACTGGAGAAAGATGCTCCTGGGGTTTATGCCATCCCGAAGCTATTTCCACACAATTTGACAAAGAGCCAATTAAGGTGATCTGCCCGGTTGGTGCCTGTGTTTATGTCCCCGTAGCTAACCATGGACGAGAAGAGCGCCCCTTCGTAAGAAACGCTGCAAAAAGTGGTTGTGCAACCGCCGAACATGTTTAGCAGCCTTAACGCAACACGGTTGCGATGGACTGCGCCGTTCGAGCCCGAACCACCGTACAGGATACTCGAATTTCCATAAGTCTCCTTGACGCGTTTCAGTTCGTTAGCCACAGTATCAAGAGCCTCATCCCACGAAATACGCTTGAATTTACCTTGCCCCCTTTCCCCCTTCCGCTTCATGGGATACTTGAGGCGATTGGGATTATATAGGACCTGTCGATAAGCGCGCCCCCTGAGGCAGCCGCGAAGGAGGTCCTCCTCATCGGCGCAGTTCTCGATCCTGGTGACTATCCCATCCTTAACATAGACCTTTAGCGGACAGCGGCCGCCGCAATCATGTATGCACGAAGTCAGAATTATCTTCTCTTCAGCCATTCTGTGCCTCCCCTAATTTTACACGATAAATGCAGTTCAGCTTCGGTAGGTGTTAAACTCAAGGCGGGAGCTCATGCTTCCGCCAAGACAAAGAATGACAAACCGATCGCGCAGTGTTTTGATGCATTTCCTAGGTTACGTTCAAAAGTTGGTTATTTTTCAGCTCACCCAAAAATGTTTTCTAGGAAAATAATAATTCTCCTTTGCCCCCTTGTCAAGTGAGGGGAGCTTTTTTCCCTAAAGGGAGTGCAGCCCATTTAGAGCGCTGCTATTTCCCCGTCTCGCATCAACTCCTCTAATAGATTTCAGTTTACCCTTCGCCGCCAGTACGCCTTCCAATCTTTGCGGTCATACCTCAGTAACCTGAGCTTCAACAGGTTCTGGGCTCCAGCTCGGCTCCAGCTCATCCCCCTGCCTTTAAACCTTCGGCAGAGCATGAGGTCTATATTCTTTTCTATGCCACCGCTACCTACTACCAGGACTTCCCTAGCCCCAATCCTCTCCCTTAAACCCCTCGACCCATAAATTCCGTCCCAGTTCTCCTCAAGATAGCCCAGCAGGTATTAGATATTGAATTGCTAAAGGAGATCAACTCAAAAAAAATGGTAAGCCCTCTCGCTCGGCGGTCAGTAGTAAAGTATCTGATAAAGACGGGCAAGTGTTCAGAGCGGCGGGTGTGTGTAGGTGTGAAACTATCCAGATCTCTGGTGAGGTATATTGCCAGGCGGAGTAAAGATGAGGCGATACTAATCAAGGAGATACATAAGCTGGCAATCCGTCACAGCCGATATGGGTAACGTCGGATTGCCATGTTACTAAGGCGAGAGGGCTGGAAGGTGAACAGGAAAAGGGTACACCGTATCTGGAAGGCTGAAGGTCTGAGTCTACCGCTGAGACGACCCAGGAGACGCAGAGTGGGTCCGGCAGGAGAAATAGTAAACAAAGCAGAGTACCCGAACCACGTCTGGAGCTACGACTTTGTTGAAGACAGGACTGAAAGAGGTGGTAAGCTGAGGATTCTGGCCATAATCGACGAGTATACCCGGGAATGCTTAGCCATCAGGGTTGCGCCGTCAATACCGGCTTTGGCAGTGGTGGGAGTTCTGGAGTGGCTATTCCTGACGCGTGGGATACCGAAGTTTCTCCGCAGTGACAATGGGCCTGAGTTTGTCGCCAGGGCAGTCTGCCAGTGGTTGGAGACATCCGGCTGCCAGACCTTGTTTATTACGCCGGGTAGCCCCTGGGAGAACGGCTACATTGAGAGTTTCTTTGACAAGTTAAGAGATGAGTGCCTGAACCGCGAGGTCTTCCGTAATGGTCGGGAGGCACAGGCTATTGTGGAAAACTGGAGGCAGGAGTACAATAACTACCGTCCGCACAGCTCGCTTGGTTACCTGACTCCAGCCGAGTCTGCCAAAAGATACTACGAAAACAAGCAAGCAGGAGAGGCTACACAACCAGCGGAAATGGCAGGGACTCTCTCATTATAGGTGGTACTAAAAATGGGGGCACCCCAGCTTGACAAGTAGAATAGAATTTAGTAGAAGTTCATATACAAATATTGGTCACGACCAGTGTATATATCCAGCGGGGAGCAGGGATGTGAGGGTAAAAATAAGTAAAGCTATTGGCCATTGGGCGAATCACACTTTCAGTTGTTTTTGATTGCGCACCTTAGTAACTTGATAGCCTTGTTTTTCCAGGAGTGAGGAGTCTCATTTCTCAACTCCAAAAGCAGCTGTGCCTTGAATTGAAGGCAAAGTTTACCAACGAGAAGGGCGAAGCGGTGAAAGTCCTGTTAATTGAGGATAACCAGCAGGTCGTCAAACACATTTCCTTTTGCCTCCGGGTAAGGTACCCAGAGGTTATCGTTGTCTCGGTTGCTGAGGGGCTGAAGGGGATAGATATGGTAGAGACCGAGGCGCCTGATTTGGTCATGGCAGACTCTTGTTTACCTGATATAGACACCTTGGATTTGATCAGCAAAATTCGTGAGTTCTCCGATGTCCCCTTGATTATCCTCTCTGAGGCGGAAACTGACATGGACAGAGCTGGGGGCTTGGAGGCGGGAGCTGATGAATATGTTACCAAACCGTTCAGCCCTATCGAGCTTTTAGCTAGGGTAAAAGCATTGCTCCGTCGCACCCAAGGACTTGGCTTCAAACCGGAGCGTCTGGTTTCTATTGGCAGCGAACTAACCATCAATTTCACCACACATGAGGTCCTCCTCTCAGGCAAACTAGTGAAACTGACTCCTATCGAGTATAACCTGCTCTCAGAGCTGGTAAGAAATGAGGGCAGGGTGCTTACCCATCGTGCCCTACTGGAAAAGGTCTGGGGCTCGGAATACGCCAACGATTGCAACTTTGTCAAGAAATACATCTATCGCCTCCGTTCCAAGCTTGAGCGCGATGTCGGCAAGCCGCAAATGCTCCTCACTGAACGAGGGGTAGGTTACAAGTTTATCAGACCTACCTAATCACTACCCATGAAAAGCTTTGTTTTTCCACGGGGTCTTCAATCTGGCCGCAGAAAAGATTTATCTTAAACCAACCAAGCTTCCCTCTTTTCGCCAATTTGGCACCAATTATCCACCAAATTTCCACCAATTTCCACCTTACCAAGCACTTTGGGCACCAGAATTTCCACCTCCATATAGTAGGCTGTGGATACTATGCGTAGGAGGTGACATCATCAAACCGGCTCGTATTCTTCTCATTGAGAACGATGAGGCATTAGCGGTAAAGGCAGCTGCAGCTTTAGAAGAGGCAGGGTACAAGGTAGAAAGGGCTAGTAATGCCCTTGACGGGTTAAGGAAACTATACGAAGCATACCCTGACCTGATTATCATGGCTAGGGAACTGCCGATGGTGAATGGGGAAGAGCCTTGCTTGCGAATCCGACAGGCATCGTATTTGCCCATCGTTGTCCTCGGCGCTGAGGAAGAAGCAGCAGAGATGCTCGAGCTTGGGGCTGATGCTTACATGAGGAAGCCACCAGACTTTAATGAGCTAGCAGCTAGAGTGCACTCCTTACTTCGCCGTAAACCGAAAGACGATCCGCCGGGAGGCAATCCCGGGCCGCATATCAAAGATTGCCCGACCAAAGAAGGAAAGGGGTTAAACGGGCTTACCCCTACCGAATTTCGCCTTGCTTCCTGCCTGATACTCAATAAAGGCAGGCTGCTTGGCTATCGTCAGCTTGCCGCTGAGGTGTGGGGCGGCAAGACAGTGACCATTGATACTCTCCATTTCTATATGCGCCGCCTGCGGCAGAAGTTAGCCAATGGCGGCATATTTATGGTCAGGGGCGTTGGCTACTGCTTCTCGGGGGCTGGCAAATACCCCAGCCGCTAGATAGCAAGGAGGTGATGCATGTAGGCAAAAGTAGAGGGATAAAAGCCACAAAATGCGGTTATGCCCCAAAAGCTTAAACTTTAGCACGGAGGTGAGAAATGAAACTGGTAGTCGTAGGTATTGGACAATGTGGTGGCAGGATTGCCGACGAGTTTAGTCGGCTGAATGCTAGGGCGCGTTTTCATCGCAGAATTGATATACTTGTCGACACTTTTGCCGTAAATACCGATGTTGCTGATTTGAGCAGCCTATCTAGTATAAAATCAGATTACCAGCATAGAATCCTTGTCGGAAATCGCAAGACTGGTAGTCATGGTGTAGGAAAAGTAAACGAGGTAGGTGCTGAAATAGCTAAACAAGATGGTGACAAGGTCGTAGACGCTGTAAGGTCAGCTAAACGATTCTATGAGGCAGACGCCTTCTTGCTTATCGCTAGTGCCGGTGGAGGCACAGGTTCGGGGGCGATGCCAATACTGGCGCAAACAATAAAAGAGCGCTTCAAGGATAAGCCGACCTATACCCTTGTCGTCCTGCCATTTGAGCATGAAGAAAAAACAGATGTCAGGACGTTTTCTAATTCAGCTATGTGCCTCAAAGCGGCCTACTCGGTAGCCGACGCGGTATTCCTGGTCGATAACCAAAGGTATATAGAAAAGGACTCTTCACTCATAAATAACATGACTGCAATCAACAAGTTAATAGTCGAGCCCTTCTACGATTTACTTTGCGCTGGTGAGGAGAAAAAAGCCAAACGTATTGGTGCCAAACTGCTGGATGCCGGAGACATAATTATGACTCTGGGAGGGTGGACAGTGCTGGGCTATGGTGTATCGCAACTGCCGGTGATTAGACTGCCCTTTGTGCGGCGGCACAACTTCAGGAATAAAAGTACTGAAACCCACAAAGGAATACAAGCTATGGACCAGGCTATAAGTAACTTATCGCTCGAATGTAATCCTAAGGATTCAGCTAGTGCACTTTATCTGCTGTCGGCACCGACCGGAGAAATGACTATGGACCTGGTCAAGGAACTTGGAGACTACCTAAGTGAGATAGCTCCCAAGGCTGTAATCAGGTATGGTGATTATCCTCGGGGAGAAACCACGCTGAAAATTACACTTATTCTATCGCAGCTTAATTCCGTGGGGGAGGTTAGGGAATATTATGATAAAATGCCTGACTTAATCCAGGAAAAGGAGTGGAGACAAAAGGAAAACGAAGCCAAACTTAGAGAGTTGCTGAACGCCTCAATGGCGGTACCATCGCTGTTTGGCGGGGATGGGCATTAACCACAAGGAGTAAAAGCCCTTCCCTGAAGCCGAACGTGTCTACAGGGAGAGGGTGAGGGTGATAAACAATCTCCCCAGCGGAGGTTTTAGAGAATAAAAAGGGGATAGCCAGGTCAATCCTGACTACCGCTGAAAGGGCACGAGAAAGGCAAAAGAACCCCACCACCTCAAGGGTTCTTTTGCCTTAATTGTCCTTTTCAGGCTTAAGCGTCCTATTTGGCTAATACTGGCTCTTTGGCTCGGCTGCTAGCTCGGCTTGCCCCTTATCATCGGGATTAGCCATAACTATTTTACCGTCGCCAATGGTCAGGTCAATCGGACAGGCTTTACTATTGGACAGGGCTTAGGGATGTGCGAAGCTCACGCAAAGCAGTTCTCCTCGCTTTCTGTTGACACCCTCCTATTAGCTACTTTACAATAGCCAGGTGTCAATCATAACTAGCAAATGTAGGTTAGCATTATTCCAATCGTTCACCAATCAATTGCCCATCGTGTTCATATATAGCCCATGTAGCCTTTGCACAAATCTTGCCACTTCCTGTTTTAACTAAGACAACTGCTAAAACATCTTCAGCAACTAGAAGAGTCTCAGGAGATAGCCTTTTTATGTGAAATCCAACTTTTCCCAGTACTTGGCTCATAAGTTCTATTTCGTACGCAGATGAATCAGGTTCTAGAGTTACACGTTCAGGCAAATCTTCTCGCCATATGGCATAGGCTGTTTTATTTGAAGCAAGTGTAGGTATGTCATCTTCCACTATAAAACCTGCTTCCACCCAACAACTAACTTTGTCTCTCCTACAAATGTATTTCCTCCAATCCCTAAGTTCCTCGTTGTATATTGATAGTCTCCACACGAATCTGGTGGGTTCAAGGTCAAGAACTCTTTCTCCTTCAATTTTTATTCTTGGTTTGCAACAACTAGCACACAGAAGTAACCTAAACATTATGGCTACTCCTAGGATGCCACCTATAATGGCTATTAAGAGTCTCCAGTGGTCTCCAAGCCAATTTAGTATGCAAATTTCCATCGTTATATTCCTGCCTTTTTAGCAGGAGTATGACACCACTAAAAAGACGTGTCAACAGGAACCGAGCAATACCCGCAAAGCAGTGGTATTGACATTGTTTTCCTCAGTGTGTTATACCAAGAATCAAAGTGAAACGGTAACGAAGGATAGACAGTTCCTACAAGCTTTGGATTTGCAGAATCGGGGGAGCTGGTTAGAAAGGGTGGGATAAAGGGAAAGGGCTGACCAAGGTTGGGACAGTGCCTGCCAAGCAACCCGTTACCGAGTTCGAATCTCGTCTTCAGCTCCAGCCGAAGTGGCGGAATAGGTAGACGCGGCAGTCTCAAAAACTGTTGGAGGGCGACCTCCATGTCGGTTCGAGTCCGACCTTCGGCACCATAATTTATAGAATGCCGAGTTGTGTAGTGGTAGCACGGGGGACTTTGAATCCTCTAGCCCTGGTTCGAATCCAGGCTCGGCAGCCAGTAGTAGTAATACTACTACCTCAGTTCCCTCCATGCTATGCCTAACAGATAATAAATCATACACAGTTAGTTATCAAAGAACACAAAGCCCCGCTTACATAGTCATACTGTCACCCTGAACTGAGTGAAGGGTCTAGATTCTTCGTTTCACTCAGAATGACAGATGGGGCAAAGCTGGCAAATAATCTCATTGTCTCAGTTATGTTCGGTATGATATAGTTTTGCTAATGGAAGCCAAAATTGAGTTTATTCCCGGGGGCACTGTCACCTCACCTAAGGGGTTTCATGCCGGTGCCACCTACGCCGGGATAAATAAGAAAGCCAGGCATGGTTTAGACCTTGGTATACTCTTATCAGAAGTGCCGGGGGTGGCTACGGCTGTATTTACCACTAACCGGATTAAAGCCGCCCCGGTAGTTCTGTGTCAGCAGCGATTACAGGGCGGGAGAGCAACGGCAGTAGTGGTAAATAGCGGCTGTGCCAATGCGTGTACCGGTGAGCAAGGTCTGGTTGATGCGGCTGAGATGGCAAAACTAGCCGCTGAGGGTATGGGGCTCCCACCTGAGGATGTTCTGGTAGCCAGCACCGGGGTGATTGGTCAGCCGTTACCGATGAAGCTCATAAGGGCTGGTATAGAACGAATTGTCGTCTCCGCTGATGGTGGTCATGAGCTGGCAAAGGCGGTGATAACTACTGACACCGTGCCTAAGGAAACAGCGGTAGCGGTTACAATTGATGGCAGTGAGTTTATCGTTGGGGGAGTAGCCAAAGGCTCAGGGATGATTCACCCTAATCTGGCGACCATGCTTTGTTTCCTGACTACCGATGCCGCCGTAGACCTAGATTTTCTCAAGCTTGCACTGCGAAGGGCGGTGGATATTTCCTTTAATATGGTTTCAATTGATGGAGACACCAGTCCCAATGATATGGTGCTAATGATGGCTAACGGGCTGGCGGGGAATGAACCCATTTCACAAGGCAGTGGACAAGCTGATGTGTTTCAGCAAGCTCTGGAGAAGGTTTGTATCTATCTGGCTAAATGTATCGCCGGTGATGGCGAGGGGGCTACCAAGCTTATTGAGGTTACCGTTAGTGGGGCGATTAGTGGTGCCGAGGCCAGGTTAGCTGCCAGGACAGTAGTAAGCTCACCCCTGGTGAAGGCAGCGGTGCATGGCAGTGACCCTAATTGGGGACGGATTATAGCCGCGGTAGGCAGAAGCGGCGTAGAGGTTATGGAATCAAAGATTGACCTTTACATTGGGGACATTCATCTGGTTCAGGAAGGGAGACCTTTGCCCTTTAGTAAGCAGAGCGTAGTCCGAGTATTAGACGGGAGTGAGGTGCCGATGAGTTTGAATCTTAACCTGGGCACGGCTACGGCCACTGCCTGGGGTTGCGACCTGTCTGAGGAATATGTAACCATTAACAGTCAATACACAACCTGATACCAGTCGACAAGGGGTAAGAATTAAGTTGGCTAAAGTTATTGTAGTTAAGCTCGGTGGTGCTACCCTAGGTAGTCATGATACTACTATTGAGGACATAGTTGAGCTCCAGCAGCAGGGTAAATCATTGGTTGTAGTGCATGGCGGTGGTAAACTAATCACTGAGTGGCTGGCAAGGCAGGGGATTCCCAGCCAATTTGTCAGGGGTGAACGGGTAACTGATAAGGCAACGCTTGAGGTGGTGATTTCAGTGCTAGCTGGCTTGGTCAACAAGGAGATTGTAGCCACTATCAACGATCTGGGGGGACAGGCGATAGGTATCAGCGGTGTAGATGGAGGTCTTATTCAAGGCAGGATTAAGGATATAGAGCTAGGCTATGTTGGGACAGTAGGGCAAGTAAACATAACTCCACTAAAGGTACTTTTGCAATCAGGCTATATTCCAGTAGTTGCCCCGGTGTCCCTCCTTGCTTTTGATAGACCAGATAAGGCTTTGACAATGGTTAATATTAATGCTGATATTGTGGCTGGTGAAATCGCGGCGGCTATAGGTGCTGAAAGGCTTATCTTTTTAACCGATGTTGTTGGTATCTGCGACGGCTCAGGCAGACTACTGCCTCAGTTATCATCTGATGAAGCTGAAGCTTTAGTGGTTTCAGGTGTAGCTTCAGAAGGGATGATTCCCAAGATTAAAGCCTGCCTGATAGCTTTGTCTAATACCTCAGTTACCCGCATCATAGACGGTAGACAGCCACACGCCTTGCTCAGGGAGATTGAGGGAGGCGGTAGTGGCACAACAATAGGGGTGGGAAAATGAGTAACTGGCAGGAGCTTGAGCACAAATACTTTATGAGCACGGTAGAGCGTGTACCTGTAACTCTGGTTAGGGGGCAGGGGGCACGGGTGTGGGATGAAGATGGTCGGGAGTATTTGGACTTTGTTGGCGGCTGGGCGGTCAATAGTCTGGGGCACTGCCATCCGGTAGTTGCCAAGGCAGTAGCCGAGCAAGCGCATACACTTATTCAGACATCAAACCAGTTCTATACTATCCCCCAGATTCGCCTGGCGGAGCTTCTGGTCCAGAATAGCTGTTTAGATAAGGTCTTCTTTTGCAATAGTGGGGCTGAGGCTAATGAGGGGGCGGTGAAGCTAGCCCGACGGTACGGGAAGCTCCACCTGAATGGAGCCTATGAAGTTATTACCGCGATGGGCTCCTTTCACGGTCGCACCCTGGCTATGGTGGCAGCCAGCGGTCAGTCTAAATTCCAACAGCCATATCTTCCTCTGCCAGTCGGTTTTATAAATGTAGAGTATAACAATATTGAGGCGATAAAGGCAGCTACCACCAATCAAACCTGCGCCGTGATGCTGGAACCGGTGGAAGGGGAGGGCGGGGTCAACCTGCCTGACGATAATTATTTAGCCGCAGTACGGGCTTGGTGTGACCAAACGGGTATTTTACTCATTTTAGATGAAATTCAAACCGGGATAGGTCGGATGGGGACGCTGTTTGCCTACGAGCAATACGGCGCTGAACCTGATATAATGACCTTGGCTAAGGGTTTAGCCAGTGGTGTACCAATCGGAGCTATTTTGGCTAAGGAGAGGGCATCTGTTTTTACTCCGGGGGAACATGGCTCTACCTTCGGCGGTAATCCTTTAGCCTGTGCCGCTGGTTATGCCACATTAAAATTTATTATTGATAACGACATCGCTGGGAATGCCAAAAAAGTGGGGCAGTATCTTGTTACCGAGCTGGAAGGCTTAAGACATAAATTCCAGTTTGTCACTAATGTGCGGGGGCGGGGACTGTTGGTAGCTATGGAATTCAGTAGCGATATTGCCCAGTCAGTGGTAATGACCTGCCTTGATAGAGGCTTATTGGTTAACCGACTAAAGCCCAATGCCTTGCGCTTTATACCCCCGCTTATTATTAGTAATGATGAGGTGGATGAAGCTTTAGGCATTCTAGACGGAGCATTATCCAGTACTGCTGGCTAAAGAGGTTGGGATGAGGAGTAAAATTCGCCGACTTATACTAGGAGTAGCCTTAACAGTAGTCCTATTACTGGCTATTGTGCTACTAGTTCCCTCATCTTTGGTAACTGGGGTAATCTGCAAAGTTGGGACCGGGGGGCTTCCTTTGTCAGTCTATGACCTTTCGGTTGTGCCCCAATCAGTGGCTGAGGATGCCACCAGGTCAGCTACCGAGCTATTTGGAGATTGCCAGGAAAAGTGCAATGATTTTGTGAACCAGCTATTAGCCATGTATTCGGAGGCAAAGGATAGGGATTTTGTTGTAATCTTTAACTCAGGTGGTTGGGGATGGAATTTACTGGAAACTTCTTTAGGCTGGCAGAGTATTTTTGCCGGTATTGAATCTGAGTTAGCCAGCTCAGGTTACACATCACTATTGTTAGATTATCGGCGGACAGTTGAAACTTCACGCGGCTGCCTGGATGAGCTTGTGGAAAGAAGAGCTGGCTATCCGTCAAAGGCTAAGGGTTTAGCCAGCAAGGTGGAGTTTCTCACTAATCATAATCCAGGGCTTAGGGTCATTCTAACCGGTGAAAGCACCGGCACAGTTATTTGCGACAAGGTGATGAATATTCTGGAGGATAATCCACAGGTTTATAGTATACAAACAGGTCCCCCCTTTCGGTATGCGAATATGGTATTGGATAGGACGCTACTGCTGACTAACAACGGGATAGTCCCTGATTCCTATAGCCAGGGGGATTTTTGGGCTATACTTTGGGGCAACTTAAGGTATCGGCTTCATCTGTCTCAACCGAAAGATGATTTTGGCACCACGCCCCACTATATCAGAGCTCCAGGCCATGACTATTGGTGGCAATACCCCGAGGTCTGTTCCCAAATTACAAACTTTCTGGAGCAAAATTTTGGAGTTAAATGGTTAAGTCCTTAGCTTGACGGAGGTTCATTGTGTCGGACAAAGTAGTATTAGCTTACAGTGGTGGATTAGATACATCGGTAGCCATCAAATGGCTCTCAGAGAAGTATAACCTGGATGTTATTGCCCTTACCATTGATGTGGGCAATGAGCGTGATTTTTCGACTGTTCAGCAAAAGGCACTTAAAGTCGGTGCGGTGAAGGCATTGGTTGTGGATGCCAAGGAGCTATTTGTTAATCACTTCATTTTCCCGGCGTTACAGGCAGATGCTATCTATGAAGGGCAATACTCACTGGCTACAGCCCTATCGCGCCCACTGATGGCTAAGCTGCTGGTGGACACAGCCCTTGAGGAGGGGGCTTCAGCAGTGGCTCACGGTTGCACCGGCAAGGGGAATGACCAGGTGAGATTTGAAGTGAGTATTAACGCCCTATCTCCTGGTCTCAAAATTATCGCTCCAGCTCGGGAATGGGGGATGACTCGGGAAGAAACCATTAATTATGCTCAACGCTATGACATCCCGGTGCCTATTACCGCCGCCAGTCCATATTCAATTGATGAGAACCTGTGGGGGAAGAGTATTGAGTGCGGGGTTCTGGAAGACCCGTGGGCTGAACCACCTGAGGAGATATTTACCTGGACAAAGCCCCCCACTGAAACTCCAGACAAGCCAGGCTATGTGGAGATTGGCTTTGAAAAGGGTGTCCCGGTTACTATTGACGGGCAGAAACTGGATGGTGTTAGCCTAATTCGGCGACTAAATGAGCTAGTCGGTGGGCACGGGGTGGGCAGAGTTGACCATTTAGAGAACAGGCTGGTGGGGATAAAGTCAAGGGAGATTTATGAAGCACCGGCAGCCACAGCCCTACTCCAGGCACACCAGGCTCTGGAGGCGATGACCTTATCCAAAGAGCAACTACGGTTCAAGCAAAAGGTGGCTGTGGAGTATGCCGACCTTATCTATAATGGTCTATGGTTCACCTCACTGCATCAAGATTTAGCTGCCTATGTTAAGAGTTCACAGCGTTTTGTTACCGGAACCGTCCGATTAAAGCTGTTCAAAGGAAATTGTAGTGTAGTCGGGCGAAAATCACCGTTTTCACTATATAACTATGGTCTGGCTACCTACGACAAAGGTGACGTTTTTGACCAGAGCGCTTCTCCTGGTTTTATTCACATCTGGGGGCTACCGGTAAGAACCCAGGCACAGGTGCAAGGGATAGAGGAGGTGAATTAATGAGCTATAGGCGCTTTGAGGAAGCTTGGCAAGACATTAAGAAATTACAGGGCAAAGACGTTGTTACACTGTGTCGTCGTCATAAAAACCATATTGTGGAAGTCGATGAAACAGAGCTGATAACACATCCAAATGGGAGTGAGTATAAGCACCCTGTGACTAAAGGGACATTCAAAACGGTGTGGAGCAAGCTCATCGAAGATAAAGAGTTTGTGCCCGTGGAGGATGGCGGGTACTACTTTGCCTGTGCGTGCATAGCACATCTGCCCGAAGTCGAATATTCCAGCAAAGATGGAATTTTAAGTTTATATCTGAGACAGCAGAACACCCACCCTTTTTGTGAGGTTAAAGAGTATACGGAGTGAAAAATCTCCCAAGTAGTCCGAAAAGAAGAGGGAAATTAAATGAGCCATATTCGGGGTCGTTTTCACAAGGCGGCCGATAAATCGGTGATTGAATATACTACCTCAATCCCCTTTGATTGGCGGTTATATCGCTACGATATTGCCGGTAGTATTGCCCATGCCAAGATGCTGGCAAAACAGGGTATAATTTCACAGGAAGAGGCGGAAATTATCAGTAACGGGCTGGCTTCTATTAGAGAGGAAATAGAGCAGGGTAAGCTTCAGTTCAAGTCTGAGTTGGAAGACATCCATATGAATATTGAAGCTCGGTTACTAGAGAAGGTTGGTGAGGTGGGTGGCAAGCTCCATACGGCTCGTTCCAGAAATGACCAGGTGGCTCTGGATTTGCGTCTCTTTACCAAGGAAGCCATCACCGACACTTTAGTCAGCCTGAAAAAGTTTCAGCAGGCGCTAATTAGCCTGGCTGAAGCCAATAAAGGCGTGGTTATGCCGGGGTACACCCATTTGCAGCCAGCGCAGCCGGTACTGCTGGCTCATCACCTCCTAGCCTATTTTGAAATGCTCCAGCGCGACACTGACCGATTTAGTGACTGCCTGAAGCGCACTGATGTCATGCCCTCAGGCAGCGGGGCTATAGCCGGTGTAGCCTACAATATTGACAGGGAGTTCTTAGCCCATGAGCTTGGCTTTAGCCAGATAAGTCAAAATAGTATTGATGCTGTCTCGGATAGAGATTTCGTGGTGGAGTATGAAGCGGCAGCCAGTCTGACTATGATGCACCTCTCCCGACTGGCTGAGGAGATTATTTTA